>Ga0315289_10002025_pt1 | contig 31411 bp, 19 predicted proteins | sample YL17G11_40_MG_FD_203452 | JGI IMG/M metagenome (GOLD analysis project Ga0315289, IMG submission 203452) | Sediment microbial communities from Yellowstone Lake, YNP, Wyoming, USA - YL17G11_40 | ecosystem: Environmental > Aquatic > Freshwater > Lake > Sediment | place: USA: Wyoming | collected... | reverse complement strand
CCGCTCCTCGCCGCCACCGCCACCGCCACCACCACTGGAGCTGAGGCAGACCCGCTGGCGGGCGCCGTGGGCGCGGACTGGGTGGTCGACCTCGACTCGGCCTCCGCGGTGGCGGGGCCCGGGCAGAAGGTGGGGAGCGCCCGCGCGGCCACGCCCCCTCCCCCCCCTACCTCTCCCACCGCGTCCGCCCTCCAGGCCCGCCTCCGCGCCGCAGCGTCCGCCGCCGAGTCCGCCCGGGCCCTGGTGGGCCGCCTGGATGCGGCCTTGCGGGCCGGCAGCGGCGGCGCCCGCGGGCCCCCCACCAAGGCCCGCCCGCCCCGCCGCCCCTACCTCCCCGGTCTGGGCCCCCCACGCCTGGCCCTGTCCGGCGCAGTCGGCTGCCTGGGGCGCATGCCCCTGCCGGACGACCTCCTGCTCATAGCGGCCGCGCCGGCGGCGGCGGCCGGGCCGCAGCGGCGGGGCGGCAGCCCCCCCCGGCTGCTGCCTGGTAGCAGCCCCGGCGGCGCCCGCGCCCCGGCCTCATCCTCCCCGCCCCGCCCGCCGCCCATCCGCACCACGGGTAGCATGCCCGCCGCCCCGCTGCCACTCCAGCCCCGCCCCCCCTGGTGGCGCCCCGCCCTGCCCCGCGCCCTCGACGCCGACGCCTGGGCGCCGTGCGTGCGGGACACGGCCCTGCGCGTCTTTGCCTCCGCGGGCGCGTCCCTGCAGCTGGGCACCTTCTCCCGCCCCCTGGCGGACTACACGTACGCGTCCATCCGCCTGGACGCGGGGCTGACAGCGCCTGGCGGGGGCGGGAGCGGCGGCAGCACCGCCTTTGCCAGCGGCCGCCGCCCGCGGGGTGGGGGCGGCGCGTTTGCCTTGGAGGGGCGGGGCGTCTGGCACGCCCTGTCCGCCTCGCTCTGTCAGCAGGTGGTGGGCCCCCTGAGGGTGCGGGCGGATGCCCGCCTGGCCCTGGAGACGGCGGGCCGCGGGGCCGGAGGGGGTGGGGGCGGGCCTAATGCTTTCCCTGGGGAGGCGGCCGCCGCCGCGGCCGCCGCCGCCGGCCCGGGCCCGGGCGGCTCGGGCGGCGCCAAGGGCGCTGCCGCGGCGTGGGGTGGGACGCCGGGTCCGCCCACCCCCGCCCCAGCCCCTGCCGCCGGCTCCCCTCAACCCCGGCGCCGCCCGGGCGCCCGCCCCCCCTCCGCCGCAGGCACGGCCCGGGAGGCCCTGCGAGAGGCCGCGACGCGCGGGTGGGCGGCCGCCCGGGCCGCCCGTCCGGCCCTGCTGGAGACCGCGTACGGGCTGGACTGCGTCCTACCCGGCACGGAGGGCAGCCTGCGGCTAGTGGGGTGGTGGTCACCTGCACGGCGGGAGGGGATGGTTGAGCTGAGGCTGTTGTGAAAAAAAGAGGAGGTTGGAGTCAGAGCGGTGTTTCTCTTTTTTGCTCGCGTCAGCGTCTCTCTCTGCGGGCGGCGGCCCTGAGCGCACACGCAGACACGCGCAGCCTGTGCCAACAAGATGGCCGACCTGTGCAGAGTGTGAGTAGGAGCGTGTGCGCGCCGCGCGCCGTGCGTGCGAGAGAACCGGCAACTCGATTCCCCCTATCTTATTTTTGCCACTCTCTCTTTCAACCTCCTCTCACGCCCGCCTACCTCCTCTCTCCTTCCCTCCTTTCCACAGTTGCACCACCGCCCCCGCCGCCTATGCCTGTCCCCGCTGCGCCACCCGGTACTGCGGCCTAGTCTGTTACCGGGCGCACGGGGGCGGGGCGTGCGGGGAAGCCTTCGCACGGGCGGAGGCGAGCGCGGAGCTGGCAAGCACACGGGCGGGGAGGGAGGAGCGGGCGGCTGTGTGCGCCATCCTGCGACGCCACGCCGCGGCTGTCGCGGAGGCCGGGCATGAGGGTGGTAGCGGTGGTCAACCCCTGGGCGACCCCCTGGCTGGGCTGGGCTTGGAAAGCGAGGACGAGGGCGAGGAGGGCGAGGGCGAGGGCGAGGGCGAGGGCGAGGGCGAGGGCGGCGCCTCGCTCGACCTCCTGGGCGGGCGGTGTGCGCTTTCGGCGGCCACCCTCGCCCGCCTGGTCGCCGCCGCCTCTGCCTCTGCCGCCCTGCCCTCCCCCTCCCTCTCTGGTGCCACCATCGAGGCCTGCATGACGCCCGCCGAACGGGCCGCCTTTGCCCGGGCGGTGGAGGGCGGGGGCGGCGGAGGGGCGGGGGGGGCCGTCGTGGTCCGGCCGTGGCCTGCCTGGTGGGGCGGGGCCTGCGGGGCGGCGCCTCCGCCCTCGCCCCTGCCGCCCCTGGGCGCGGACGGGACGGCCGCGGTGATCGCTGTCGGAGGAGGGGGTGGGGAGGCTGGCGAGGGGGAGGAGGGGGGAGACCCCCTGGCCGCCGCCCTCGCCCCCCGCCCCCCACCCCCGCCGCCCGCCCCGCTGCCGGCCCTGGCGACCCTCCTCCCCGCCTCCCCCTCGGCCCGCGGCCCCGCCCCCGAGGTCGCGGGCGCCGTCGCTGCCGCCCTGTACGCCTACGCGGCGGCGTGCCGGGCCTATAATGGGGACTGGGCGTGCGACCCGGCGGGGGCGGCGGGCGTCGCCCTGGCGGCGGCGCCAGAGCTTTTGAGCAGGAGGGAAAAGGCGGCGGCCGCGCCCGCACCCCCGCCCCCGGCCGCCGCCCTGGCTGCCTGCGCGGCCGCCGTCGGCGGCTCGCCGGCCGCCTCCGGCGCCCGCACGCCGGCCGCGCGGCGGGAGGTAGCCATAGGCCTGCTGGCCGACGTGGCGGCCCTGTGCCGGGCGGCGTCACCGGCGCCGTCGGGCGGCGGCGGCGGCCCAGGAGGTGACGCGGGAAGGAGGGGGGCGGGCGGGCGGGTGGTGGGCCCGGTCCTCGCCCTCTCCGACCTCGCCCGCCTCCTCGCCGCCGCCGCCGCCGAGGAGGAGGAGGCAGCGCCGTCGCCTGGGAGGGGAGCTGATGGCCACCCTCCGCTCGTCGGCCCGGCGGCCGTGGTGGGCGGGCGCCTGGCGGCCGTGCGGGCGGCCCGGGCGGCGGCAGGCGGGGCGGGGGAGGGGGAGGGGGAGGGGGCCGGCCACCCCCTGGTGGCCGGCGTGCCTCACCCACCCCCGACCGCTCCGCCCGCCACCCGCCCTCGCCGCCTCGCCCCCGTCAGGGCCCGACTCACGTTCTTGCTGTCCTGGGCGAATGAGGCCCCGCCGGCCGCCCTGGAAGCCCTGGCCGCGACGGCGGAGGGCATGTGGGTGGAGAGCGGGGGTGGTGGAACGGGTGGCGGTTTGGGGCCTGCCGCCCCGCCGCCGCCGCCGCCCCTGGCGACCAAGCCCACCATCGAGGAATTGTAGACTCTTAGACGGAACGTGCGGGAAACACAAAACGAAGATCACAAACATCGAAAACAAAATGTCACACTGCTCCGCCCTCCACCTCCCCCAACACCACGCACCATGCGGGGAGGGCCCCCCTCGCCGCGGCCACCCCCGCCCGGACCGCGCCCGCGTCCTTGCCCTCCACCACCACCACCAGGGACGCCCCGTCTTCGGGCGAGGGCGGGTCCAGAGGGTAGGAGCCGACGCGGGCGCGGCCGCCACAGGCGGCTCCCGCGGCGGCCAAGGCGGGCGCGACTGAGCTCTCGTCTGCCACGCTCAAGCGGAGGGAGACGGCCCTGAACGGTGCGCACGCCCCAAACCTGGCCGCCAGCGCGGCCTCCAGGGCCGGCCACTTGCGGTGGAGCAGGGCGGGCACGCCCGGCAGGATGAAGCAGTTGCGGAAGGACAGGAGCGGGAAGGGCGAGGGGCGGGGCGGGGTGGTGGCCGCTGCGGCCGCGTTTGCGTCGTTGCTCTCATCACCCCCGCCCACCACCACCTCCACCGCCTCCACCCCCTCCGGCGCGTCCGCCATCTTCAAGTGGGCTTCAGTGATGGTCTTGCCGTCGGTATTCGCGAAATAGGAGCGCAGGCGGGCCTCCAGGTCGGGGTCCCGGGCGAGGGGGACGGAGAAGGCGGCGGCTGTTTTTATTATTATTATTATTATTATTATTATGGATGGATGGAGGGGTGGTTTGAGAAATGGAGGTGGGAACATGGAACGAGGAAGTGTGCGCTGCTCTCCCGTCTCTCTTCTCTCTCTCTCTCTCTCTCCCTCAGGCCACTCACCGACCGCCGCCATGGTCACGTCATCCTCTGTCGGCCCCACCCCGCCCGCAATGAGGACGGCCGTGTGGGTGGCGGCGGCCGACGCCACCTCAGCGGCAATGGCTCCGACCTCGTCGGGGAGGACCACCACCCGGGCCACCCGCCACCCGGCGCCGTGCAGGGCCGCACACAGGAAGCGCGCGTTCACCTCCTCCACCCAGGCGGCCAGCAGCTCGTCGCCGATCACCAGGACGGCCGCCGTGCGGGTGGGCACGGTGGCGGGGCGGGGTGGGTCCTGCCCCTGCTGCTGCTGGAGGGAAGAGGCCCCGCCCCTCCCTTTGCGGCCCGCCCGCTCCTCCCGCCCATCCGCCAGCTCCCGGGCGGGCGCGTACGAGCCGTCCAGCCTCAGCAGCGCGGCGTTGGGCGACGTCGACCCGGTGCTGCCCAGGGAGGTGAACCCGCGGTCGTACAGGGGGCAGTACGCAGCCGCGGCAGCGCCCAGGAAGGCCCACACGTCGCCGTAGCCCCACTCCAGGACGGGGTTGACGCGCAGGAAGGGCGGCCAGCCGGGCGAGGACGGGCAGAATTCGGCCTGGCCGGGCGCGTTGGGGTCGCCCCGGCGGGTGCCGAGGAGGACGGCCTTGACGCCGGAGCGGGCCAGGTAGGCGGCCAGCACGCATTTCATGGCCTCCCCGCCGCCCAGGCTCAGGTGTTCCAGCCGCAGGCCGTGCGCCGCGTCCGCTGCCTCCACAAACTCTCGCACCGCCGGGAAGTCGTCGGCCGGGCGGTCGAAGATGAAGGCGCGCACGCCGGACGCGGAGAGCGGCGGCTCACCCCCACCCCCCGCCTGGGGAGCCGTGGCGGTCGTGGATGGTGGCTGTTCGCCCCCCCCTCCATCCCCCGCTGCGCCGCGCCGCCTGGCCGCGACCGCCGCCCGCAGCAGGTGGAGGATGACGGTAGAGTCCTTGCCGCCGTTGAAGGAGAAGGCGACGGCGGGGGGGCTGCAGTGGGCAGGGCGGAAAGAGGTGATGTGATGATGATGCGACAGAGCAAGGCTGGAGGGCGAGGGCGAGGGCAGGGTGTGTGGGAACTCTCTTTTCTCTCTCTTCTCGCTCACCCAAACAGGTCGAGCGTCTGGGCGATGGCCGCGACGCTGCGCTCGGCTTTGATCCGCAGGATGGGGTCAGGGAGGGCGGCGATGGCGGCGAGGACATCGGCCATGGCGCGAATGCGGGCGTCGCTGAGAGAGAGAGGAAAATAAAGGCACAAATGGACTGGGAAAGGCCGTCACTCTCATCAACGAGGATTTGGGAGCAAGCGCGTCTAATACGCACGCGTGCCCACCCACGCCCACGCCCGCACCCTCACACCCTCGCACCGTCACGCACACGCACACAACCCGCATTCGCTATCATGCTCTGGGTCGACAAGGTCCGCGGTGTGAGCGTGGACGGCGCTGTGCGCGAAGAGAGCGCTTCTCTCCCATCGCCACGCCTTTTTTTTTTTTTTTTTCAACTCTCTCGCTCATCACTCCGTTATCCTCCTTCCACAGTACCGCCCATCCCGCCTGGACCGCCTGGTCCTGCACAAGGACTTGGGGGCCAGCTTGACGAAGCTGGTGAGTGTGAGAAGGATGCATGCGCGCGCGGTCGCAAAGAGAGAGGAGGAAAGCATTCGCCCCGCACCGCTCACGGCGCGCTCTCCCCCTTTTCTCCCACTCTTCTCAGGTCGCCGCCGGCGACATGCCGCACACCCTGTTCTACGGCCCCGCCGGCGCGGGCAAGACCACGCTAATGAAGGCGACCCTGCGCGAGCTGTACGGCCCGGGCGTGGAGCGGGTGAAAGTGGAGACGACGCCCTGGAAGGTCGCGACGCCCTCCCGCACCGTGGACGTCGAGCTGACCACGCTGGCCAGCAACTACCATGTGGAGCTGACGCCGGCGGATGCGGGCAACATGGACCGGTGAGTCAGGTGGACAGGAGAGCCGGGGCGGAGAGAGAGAGAGAGGACTTCTTGGAAGAGCGCGCTTCAATCTTCTCCGTTTCTTTTTTCGACCCGTTGGGGCTCCAATTCATCTCACCCGCCTCTCTCTCCTCTCTCTCTCTCTCGCCCCTCCCCCCTCTCTCTCGCCTCCCAGCTACGTCGTCCAGGAGATCATCAAGGAGATGGCGAAGTCCCGCCCGGTCGACCTGATGCCGGGCGCGAAACCGCCCGCGGCCGGCGAGGCGGGCGGGCCCTCCTCCAGCCGGCCCACCTTCAAAGTCCTCGTCCTGCACGAGGTGGACCGCCTGACCCGGGACGCCCAGGCCGCCCTGCGGCGCACCATGGAGCGGTACGCGGCCGGGTGCCGCCTGGTCATGACCGCCACCAGCCTGAGCGCCGTGATCGACCCCCTGCGGTCGCGCTGCCTGTGCGTGCGCGTGCCCGCGCCCAGCCCGCCCGAGCTGGCGGCCCTGCTGGCCGGCGTCGCCCGGAAGGAGGGCCTCACCCTGCCCCCGGACCTGGCGGACCGGGTGGCGGCGGCTTCGGACCGGTCCGCCCGGCGGGCCCTGCTCTGCCTGGAGGCCTGCCGGGCGGCGGCCTACCCGTTCACCCCTGGCCAGGCCGTTGAGCGCCCGGACTGGGAGACCTACGTGTCCGAAATCGCGGCGTCCGCGCTCGGCGACCCGTCCCCCAAGGCCCTGTACACCGCCCGGGGGCAGGTATACGAGCTGCTTGTGAACTGCATCCCGCCCGAGGTCGTCCTGCGCACCCTGAGCGCGGAGGTGGGCGGGCGCCTGGCGCGGCTGGGCAAGGGGGAGGTGCTCGCGCCCCAAGCCGCGGCCGCGGCCGCCAAGTACGACGCCCGCCTGGCCGCCGGCTCCAAGCCGGTTTTCCACATTGAAGCCTACCTGGCCCGGGTGATGGCGGATGTCAAGGGGGCGACAGGCTGAAGGAGAGAGATGGAGGGAGAGGGAGAGGGCGCGGGGGGTGACAAACAAAAATGATCGTCCCGCTGCTCTCCACACTCTCCGCTTTCCGTGTCCTCTCTCTGCCTGTGTTTCCCGTCCGCGCATGACCCCGCCCTCCCCGCCGCACCCACCTCAGCGCACGCTCACCGCCTCCCTGTCCGACACGCTCTATCTGCGCGTCGCCTTGTGAGTTGGAAGGAGGAGGAGGGAGGGGCGCAAAAGGCAACGTCTCTGCGCGTTCGTTTGAAAAGACAGCCCGCCCATTGGCCGGGGCGGGGGGTGCGCGGCGCCCGCGCCCCACCCCGCGCCCTGCCTGCCGCACCCTCAAACTCCTGCCTATGCGGCCGCTCTCACATGTATTCCCCCCTCCCTCACTCAAATAAACAAAAAAAAACCCGCAGCTCCACCGAGGCGCCGCTCTCTTCCCTCCCCTCGCTCACGCCCGCGGCAGCGACTGCCGCGCTCGCCTCCTCCCTCGCCCGCCTGGCCGGGGAATCCGTTCCACCCACCGCCTGGGCTTGCGTCGGAGTCGATCCGACTGCGCGCCACGCCGTTTACCGGGTGGACGCCAGGTAAGAGGAGTGGAGTGGGCGGGGACGCGAATGGGGCGGAGGCGCGAGCGCGTTTTTTTTTTTTTTTTTTTTCTTCCACGGCTTTGCGTCTCCGCACACCATTGCCCACCCGCCCCGCCCCGACCCGACCTCCCGGGCGCGTCGCACCCCCGCTCAGCCCACCCTAACGCTTTTGTCTGAGCCTAGTATGGATGGGGTGGGGTGGGAGGGGAGGGGAGGGCGTCAAGGCGTCGCACGGGAGGCGAGTCGAAAAGAGAGGAGCGAGCGCGAAACCGACCCCCACCCTGACTGACCTCTCTCTCTCCCCCTCCCCAGGCACGAACCCACCCTCCGGGCCGCCCTCGCGTCCCTGACCTCCCTGGGCGGCGGCACCCCCGCGTCCACCACGGCCACCGTCGTCGCGACCGCACCCTTTTTGCTCGGCGTCGCCACCGACCACGGTTCTCTAGACGCGGGCGCCCTGCTCGCGAAAGAGTGAACAACAACAACAACAATACACAAACAAAACAAAAACCTCATCAGACGCGATGGCTGCCACCCTCCTGTCCCGCTTCTCCGGGGGCGCCCTGGACGGGGCGGCCTTCCTCAAGCCCTCCGCTGAATGGAAGCGGGGCGGCGAGGGCGATGACATGGAGGCCGGCGCGGGCGGGAAGGCGGGCGGCGCCGGCGGCAATGCGGGCGGTGGGAAGGGCGACACGATCGGCGCCGCCTACCCCACACCTGGCGGCGGCGGCGGCGGCGGCGCCCCGCCTGCTGCCTCCTCCGCCCGCCACCTCGCCCCCTCCCCCGCCAAGCAGCGCCTGCCCCGCCACACCCTGGCGGGCCAGGCGGCGGCCCTGGTGAGCGGCGCCCTGTCGGCGGTGGGGCTGGGCGGCGCGGGCGGCGGCCCTGTGGGCGGGGAGGGGGCCTCCCCACTGCTGGCCGCGCCGCCCCCACCCACCGCGTCCGCGTCCTCGACGCTCGCCTCGTCCGACCCCTCCGCCTTTTCCAAGGCCTCCCTGACGACCGCCGCCGTCATCACCGCCTGGTACGTCTCCAACACCGCCATCCTGCTGATGAACAAGGCCCTGCTCTCCTCGTACGGCTTCCGGCGGCCGGTGCTGCTGACGCTGGCCCACATGGTCGCCTGCACCATCCTGGGCGAGGCCGGCCGCCGGGCCGGGTTCGAGCCGTCCGTGGCCGCGCCTCCACCGCCCCCGTCTGCACCCGGCCCTCTAGGCCCGCCCAAGTCCAAGGTCGCCGTCCTGGCGGCCGCCTTTTGCGGGGCGGTCGTGCTGGGCAACGTGTCCCTGCGCTTCATCCCGGTCTCCTTTGCCCAGGCCATCGGGTCGACGACGCCCGCCTTCACGGCGGCCTTCGCGGCGGCCATGTTGGGCGCCCGGGAGGCGCCCTCCGTGTACGCGACCCTGGTCCCCGTCGTGGTGGGCGTGGTCATCGCGACGGGCTTCGAGCCGTCCTTCCACGCGTTCGGCTTCGGCGCTGCGGTCGCGGCGACGGCCGCGCGCGCGTTCAAGGCCGTCCTCCAGGGCGTCCTCCTGGCCGACCCGGCCGACCGCGTCGACTCCCAGGCCCTGCTGCGGCGGATGGCGCCGCTGGCCGTCGCCATGCTGCTGCCCGCGACCCTGATCCTGGAGCCGGGCGCCATCAGTGCGACCGCCCGCCTGATGGTGACCGACCGCGCGTTTGGCGCGTTCCTCATTGCCAACGCCTGCCTGTCGTACGCCGTCAACCTCACCAATTTCTTGGTGACCAAGCGCACGTCGCCCCTGACCCTGCACGTCCTGGGCAATGCCAAGGGCATCGTCGCGACGGCCGCCTCCGTCGCCATCTTCCGCAACCCGGTGTCGAGTGCGGGCATGGCAGGGTATTTGGTGGCCGTCGCGGGCGCCTTTGCGTACGGCTGGCTGAAGCGGGCTAAGAAGGGCGGGGTGGTGAGTGTGGGAGGGAAGGTAGGGGCGGCGTGAGGGGTGCGAAATGAGCGAGAGTGATTGGTTTGTGTGTGTGTGTGAGTGCGTGCGTGCGTGTTTTCCTGGAGAGGAGAGAGAAGAGGGGATGGGGATGGGGTTGAGAGAGAGCTGCTCTCTCGTCCTCAATGCATTTTCCCGTTTTGTGTGTGTATGTGTGTGTGCTTTTCCTTTGACGAATGTGTGTGCAAGTATGTGTGCCATTTGTGTTATCCACTGTGCGGTGGTGCGCGTGCGTGCCTGTGCGAGAGATTAAAAAAAAAAAAAACAATAAAATGCTTGGTTTCCACACGCGCCCAAAACATCACCTGGAGATTGAAATGCTCCCACCCCCACCCCCACCACCACCACCACCCCGCCGCTTGCTCTTCGCCGCGGTCTGGACCCAGCCCGCGTCTTCCGCGGGTTCTACGGCGGGGCGGGATGGCAGGGGCGGCTTGACAGGAGGAGGCGCGGCAGCGGGCATGGTGGTGGCGTCAGCGCTCCCACCCCGCCCGGCCGCCGCCCGGCGGCGAGCCTTCCGCCCGCCCGGCCCCGCCGCCGCGGCCTCCACGCCTTTCCGCCGCAGGAACTCCGCAGTGAAAGCCGCCGCCGCGCCCGACTCCCCTAGGTACGCTGTGACAGTCTCGGCGACCTCGCCCGTCGACGCCAGGCTCATCAGCCAGCGGGGCAGGGCCAGGTCAGCGCTCCCCGTGAGCGCGCTCATTTGGGCCCTGCACCACGCCTCGAAGGCCGGGCTGAGGGCGGCGACGCCCTCGATGACGAGCTCGTCCGACATCGAGGGGAGTGGGAGTGGGGCGGAATGGGTGGGCAGGGCTGGGGCAGGCTGGGAGGGGCGGGAGGCGGCGGGGTTGATGGCGCCCGGCCGCCCGCCAGCGGCGGCCGCGGCCGCGGCAGTGCTCGCCCGCGTCGCCGGCCGGGCCGCCGCCGCCGCCGCCGCGGACCCGGCGGGCGGGCGGGCCGCCGCGGCGGCCGCCCACCCCCCACCGGGTGCCGGACCGGCGGCAGGCGCAGCAGGCGCAGCAGGGGCGGCGGCACCCGGCCCGGGCTCATAATCCCAAAACCCGGTCTCGCCCTCCGCGGCGGCCGCTGCCAGCCCGCCCGCGTCCCTGCCGCGCCCCTTGCCGCGCCCGCTGCTGGCGGCCCGCAGGTCGGCCGCCCCTGCCGCGGCGGACGCGCTCCCGCCCGCGGCAGCCCCGCCCCAGGCCGGCGCGGGCTTAGGGGCCAGGTCGACCGCCTGGCCGGCAATCGCGTCTCCCAGCGTGATGCCCGCCGGCGCGGCCGGCACGCCCCGGGCGCCCAGGATCTCCGGGCCGGCCAAGGGGTGTCCCATGCCAGGCGGCGGGCCGGCGGCGCGTGCGTGGGGGGGAGGGGCGGCGGCGGGCGCGCCGGGCAAGGGCGCCGCCCAGCCGGGCGCCGCCGAGACTTGGGGCCCGCCCGCCGCGCGCGCCCACCCGGCAGCCGGGGTGGCCGGAACGCCGCCGCCGGCGCTCCTCGCCGCCGCCGCCGCCGCCCGGGCCGCGTCCTCCTCCGCCGTCTGGATCTCGGCCAGAGACCTGCGGGCGATCAAGGGGGCGGCCGCCGCCGCGGGCGCCCAGGGCGCGGGCGGGGTGGGGGCGAGAGCAGGCGCAGCAGACACAGTGGCGGCTGCCGCCCCCTCTTCACCCTTGGCCCCACCCCGGGCCCGGCGCCGGCGCCCGCGCTCGGGCGTCCCCGCCGCATCCCCCGCCTCGCCCGCTGCCCCGATGGGCGAGCCTGGCCTGTCGGCGGCGAGGGCCGGCGGGGGCGGCGGCGGCGGCACGGCCCCCCAGGCGAGGGCGGCCGGTGGCGGCGACGGGGGGCGAGGCTGGCGCTGGCCAGCCGCGGCCACCGACCCCAGCCCGGCCGCCGCCAGGCCCGCCGACAGGGCGGCTAGGCTGTCGCCTCCTCCCTCGTACGGCGGGTCCAGCGTGGGCGGCGGCGCGGCCGCCGCGGCGGCCGCGGCCAGCCAATCGGGCGTCGCGTCCGGCTGGTGGTGCGGCGGCGGTGGCCCCAGCGGCGCCTGCATCGGCGGTGGCGGCCCCACCACCAGGGGCGCGACCGCCCCGGCCTCCGCCCACGCCGCCAGCAGGGCCGCCACGGGCGCGAAGGGACCCGACCCCCCCGCCGGCCGGGTGGGCAGGCCGGGTGGGAAAAAGCCGCTGCCGTACCAGTCCGCCAGGTCGGCGCGCGTGAAGGGCCCCTGGAGGTGGCCCTGGGGGTCCCGATACTCCCACGCATCGCCCACGCCGCCGCCGCCCCCGCCGCCGCCGCCGCCGCCGCCGCCCAGGGGGGAGGTCGGGAGGGGGGCGGGGCCGGTGCTGGCCAAGGGCGAGCGCGGGAGCGGGGGCGGGAGGGCAGGGTCGGTGGGGAGGGGGCCCACCCCGCGCGGCGAGGAGGAGGGCGGGAAGGCCGCGTCATTGCCCCCCCCACCCCCACCACTCAACGGCGACAGCGGCGGCGCGCCCGGCACGTCGTGCAGGCCCGCCAGCACGTCCAGCACGTCCGGCAGGCGTTCGCCCGGGCCGGGCAGGAGGGCGGGGTCCGCGGACGCCAGGGCGGCGGACAGGCCGCCCCACCAGGGGCCGCCCGCCGCGGCCGCGCCCCGGAAAATGGCGACGGCCGCCTTTTTGGGGTAGGCGAGGGACGCCGTCCGCGAGCCAAGGGGCGGGGCGGGCCGGCCGTCGGCGGCCGCCCGGGCCAGGGCGTGGTGCTCTCCCGGGCCCACACCACCGCCGGGCGCGCCCGGCGCGCCGCCGGGCGGGCCGAACCGGCTGCCGGCGCCGCCGCCCTCACCCCACCGGGCCGGAGCGCCGGGCGGCCCGCCGCCGAGCGAGCCGGCGGCGCCGCGCGGCCCTAGCAGCCCGCCGCCCCCGCGCCCCCGCCCCGCCCCAAAGCCGCGGGCGGGCGGCCCGAAGCCCCGGGGCGCGGGCAGGCCGTCCGCGTCCAGCAGGGGCGGGGCGCCGGCGGACCGGTCACCGCCCCGGTGGTGGTGGTGGTGGTCGTCGCGGCCGCCCCCGCGGCGGGCGCCGCCGCCGCCGCCGCCCCACCGGCCACCATAGTCGCCGCCCTCGCCGCCGCCCACGCGCGCGTCGCCCGACGCCCGGTCGGCCGCCCAGGAGGACCGGGCCCCACCACCAGCGGCAGCGCCCGGGGTGGACGACGCGGGCGCGCCGCCGCCGTCCCGGTCCCGGTCGGTCCGGTCGCGGTGGGACCCAAAGGATGCCCACCGGTCGCCGCCCGCCTGGTTGTGCGGGCCGCCCCTGGCGTCGCCGCCGCCGCCGCGGGGCGGGCCACCGCCGCGGGGGGCGGGGCGGGGGCGGGGCTCGCCGACAGGGGCAGTCGGAGACGTAGCAGCAGCTCCGGTGGCCGCGTCGCCGCCGCCGGGTGGCGCGGCGGCGTCACCCCAGCGCGGGGCGCCGGCCGCTTCGGGGCGCCTGGAGAAAAAAAAAAAAAAAAAAAAAAAAAAAGGGGGGGGGGGGGTGAGGGGGGTGAGGGATCGTTTGTGTTTGCCCCCCCTTGCTCTCTCTGCCCGCCCGCGCGCCTCCCATACCCGCCGTGCGCTTTGGCGGCGACAGGGACCCAGCACAGGCACCGCAGCCCCCGCGCGCTCTCAATCCACGCCCTCCTGCCCGCCTTACCTCGGCCCCCGCTCATCATCCCGCCAGCGCGGGGGCGGTCCGCCGGCGCCGCCGCCCGCCTCCTTGCCACCCGCGCCAGCAGTGCGCCAGCCGCCTCCCGCCTCGCCGGCCGCCACACCAGGGCTGGCGTCATTCTTGGAGTCCTACATCGACGAGGGTGGCGTGGAATTTATGAGGGTGAGGTGCGTGTAAGGCGAGTCGAAGGAGAGTCTTGAGCGAGAGATCAAAAGCACGGGCGATGCGGGGCGGAGGTCAAAAAGTATCGGCCGACCAGGGCTCCTGCCAGCCTGTTCGCACGTCCAGCAGGCAAGCCCCGGCGTGTGCGCATGCATCGGCATGCAGGGGGTGCGCAGGTGAGGTGTGCGGCGTGGCGCGGCGGGGACCCTAAGAAATGAAAAACGCTCTCTCACGCGCTCAAAACTCACCGGCGCCCCGCCCGCTCCAGGAGGGCGGGAACCGACCAGCAGCCACTGAGGGGTCAGAGCAGGGGTGTCGCCGTCCATTGGTGAAAGGAAGTGTGCGAGTGATTGGAAGTGTGTGCCAGCTGAGCGAACGAGGAAATGGAGTCGGTGGTAAGAAGCGGCCGCACTCTTCTTTTTCCACACACAAAAAAAATGTCAGCCGAGCTCGCCTCCCTGCGGGCCTACGTCACCGATGACGCCGGCCGCCGCGGACTCAACCAGGCTGTGTCCACCGTGCGCCTGAATGTGGAACACGCGTCCCTGAAAGCCCGGTTCGTGGAGCTGCGCCTGGACAAGCACGTGCGTTTTTTTTTTTCCCTCCTTATGTTGCGTTGTCGCTTGCTCGTTCTCCTGGGCGAGGGGTCGCGCCCGGCGCATAGCAACGTACCCGCCTCTGTGTGGACGCGCGGGTGGCGCATGGCAGGAGGGGCGAGCCGGGTGGCGCGGTGCCGTTTTAGGTGGCGGGCGAGGGCGAGGGGGGCGTTTCGGTTTCAATGCCCCGCTCCCACCGCGCTCTCAACCCCTCTCCCGCGCCCTTCTCTCTCTCTCTCTCTCTCAGATGACCATCGCCGCCCTCAAGCTCAAGCTGGCCACCCACACGGGCACGTCCGCGGAGGACATGGCCCTCACCCTCAGCGACGGGGCGGGAGGCGCCCCGGCCATCCCACTCACCGACCCGGCCCGCCCGCTGGGGTTCTATTCGCCTGAAGACGGGGCCACCCTCCGCGTCACCGACACCAACCCCCACTCCCTGGCGGCGACGGGTTGGCTGGAGGACACGTCCAAGGTGGAGAAGTATGTGATGAGCGATGCCGAGTACGCGGGGCGAGAGGGGACGTACCGGGCGTACAAGGAGGAACGGCGCAAGGTAAGAGGGGAGAAAAAAAAGAAAAAAAAGAGAGAGAGATGAGGGATTGAGAAGACGAGCTGCGCGCGCGCGCTTCTCAACCTCATCATTTTCTTCTCCCCTCTCTCTCCATACATTCACAGCTCGACCCCACCTGGACGGCCGCCCGGGAGCTGGCCGCCCGCCGGGGAGCCCCCTTACCCCCACCCCCACCCGAACCGGTGAGCGCGGAGGAGGCCGCGGCGGCCGTGGCGGCCGCCGTCGCGTCCACCCCCCTGGGCACCCGCTGCGAGGTCTTGCCGGGCGCCAAACGCGGCGCCGTCCGCTTCGTCGGCGCCATCCCGTCGCTCCCGCCCGGCCCCTGGGTGGGCGTCGAGTATGATGAGCCGGTCGGCAAGAACGACGGCACCCCGCCGGCGGCCAAGGGTAGCGACGCTTCCTCTGCCACACCGCCCGCACGCCTCTTTGAGTGCGCGCCCGGCTTTGGTGGTTTTGTCCGCCCGGGCGCGCTCGTGGTGGGCGACTTCCCGCCCGTGGAGGTGGACTTTGGGAGCGAGGACGAGATTTAGAGGACCAGGAGAGTGCGTGTGTAGATGAAAAAGAGGGGAGGCGTGGCCCGTGGTGTGAAGACAAAAGTTCATTTTTCATTTCATTTTTTCTCTTTTCATTTTTTCTCTTCTCTCACGACGCCGCCACCATCACGCCCCCACCTGCACCACAAACTCGCCCCAGCAGTCTCGCCACGTCATCCTCATCCACCCGCGCATTGCACGCGCGCGCCAGCACGCCCGCGTGGCGTAGGGACGACTGGTCGGTGGTGAGGGGGGTTGAGGTATTTGCCCCACCTCTCGTCCCGCTCAGCCCGCCGCCGCAGCCGGCCACCGCCCAGGCGTCGCCCAAACGCCGAAAGCAGGCCCAGTCGTCGACGAGGGGCGCGGTGGGTGGGCGTGGCGGGGCGGAGGCGAGGCTCTCCAGGGAGGCGAGGCTTTCCGCCGCGGCCAAGGCTCGAAAGGAGCCGCTCCTTGTCCTTGAAGCGCCCCACTGGGCCACCTGTGGGCCTCCGTCATGGACAGGCACCGGCACGGACGCCGGTCGGGCGCCCTCCACGTCGCTCGCCAGGGTGGACCGGGCCAGGGAGCGCGTGCGGCCGTACTGGGAGACGTGCGAGCCGCCGCCACCCCCTCCACTCCCTCCCCCTCCTTTCCCACGGCCCGCTCTGGGCGCGACCGCCGCCTTCAGGCGCTCAAACTGGGCGTGGAGCGTCTGCCCCTGATGCGAGGCCGCCGATTTCTCACCACCGCCCAGCCCCTCGGCATCGGTCAGCCAGGCGACGGCAAAGGCATCGCCCAAACAAGTGTTGAACCCAGGCGGCGCGTGGTGGCCAGTGCCGCCTTCTTTGCCCTCCTCCTCTGCCCCCTCTGAGGGACAGAACGTCGCCCAGGAGGGCTCGCCCGGCGCGGACGCGGTCATCACCCACAGCCGCGGCGAGGCGGTGGTGTTGCCTGCCTCATCATCGCCGGCCACCAGCCCCTGGAAGCTCGACCCAGCGTCGCAGGCCTCAACGACGACGACCACCTCGCCCGCGGCCACGCGGCCCAGCGCGCCTACAAACTGGTCGGCATACACAGGCGGCCCGTGGGGCATGCCCAAGAGCCCAGGGCCGCCATGGTCGGAATAGAAGACGAGGAGGCGGTCAGCCGGGGTGAGGGCGTCGAGGACGCGGCCGGTCGAGGGCAAGGGCGAGGTCGCGTTGGCGTCTCCCACCAGGACGGCCAGGAAGTTGTCCGCATTCACGTCCGCGCCCGAATAATCCACGGTCACGCCCTCCCGTAAGTCCCGACCGCCCGGTGCATTGAATACAGCCCCGGGCACGGGGTTGAGGCGGTGGGACGGGAGGTCGTCCGCCAGCATGAGGATGATGCGGTCTCCGGGCACGCCCCGGGCGACCAGCACCGCGTACGCGTGCAGCACGTCGGCCTGGTGGCGATAATTCGGCCAGCCGGCGGAGCCCGCGACGAGGAGGGCCCAAAGGTCGCCGTCGGGTGGGCGGGCCCAGAGATCGCCGCCGGGAGGCGGAGGTGGAGGCGGAGGTTGGCGAGGATGGAGGATCGCGGGTAGGGCTGAGGCGGTTGCGAATGAGCAAGAACCAAGAGCGCACACCAGCAGGGCCACCACGGCCACGGCCCGGGGAATTTGCATGCCGCGGTGCATGATGTTGTGTGTGCTGGCACCACGCCACCGCCACCGCCGGTCGGGCGGCCCCCTCCTGCAGGGGGAGGAGCGCGCGCCGCGGCCTTGATACAGAAAGACGCTGGAGTGCATGCCTCTCTCTTCTTTTTCATTTCTTCCATCAAAGTTCTCCCACGCCCACACCCTCGCCAACGCACCCCACCCTCCAAAACCCGTCATGTTCACGACCTCCATGACCCGCAGCAACGTGCCCGGGAGCGCGCGCGTGAGTGGAGCCACGGCGACCGGCGCCAGCCGCAAGGCCGCCGGGCTCGCGCCTGCGCGCGGCGCCAACCCACCCCCCACCTCCTCCCGCTTTTCTTATCCCTCCGCCCTCCTCACCCGCGCCGCCTCCAAGGAGGACGACAGCCTGGGCCAGCGCCTCATCAACGCCGTCACCGTCGCCCTGACCAACTCGCCTATTAATGAGGGCAAGAAAGCCCTGGCCAAAGCGCAGGCGGGTGAGTACGATGGCGCGGCCTGGGAGGCAAAGATCAAGGCAGAGATTGAGGGCACGCCCGTCCTCGTCTACTCCTGGGCGGGCTGCCCCTTTTGCAAGAAGGCGAAAGCCATCCTGGCCGACGCCAACGCCGGCCCCCAGGCCCGAATCAAGATTCTCGAGCTGGACGAGATGGGCGTGGACGGCAAAATTTACAGGGCGGCCCTGAGCGGCATCACAAACCGGACGTCCATGCCCCAGATCTGGATCGGGCGCGAGTTCTGCGGCGGGTGCAATGACGGGCCGGGCGTGGCGACGCTGGAGCGGGAGGGCAAGCTGAAGCCGATGCTGGCTGCGGCTGCGGCGCTGAAGGCCTGACTTTTTTTTTTTTTTTTTCTCCTCATCCTACACTGGGGGGAGTTGAGAGGTGATCGAGGGTGGGGGCGATGATCGAGGGGGGTGGTTGAGAGGGAGGGGGGAGGCTGGTGCCCGTCCCTTGGCACGGCGCTCCCCGCCTCTCCTTTTTTGTAGGGCGCTCTGTGTGCCGGCGACGAGAGAAAGACCGCAGAACAAAACGGCCTCATTCACAGCGCCCCCCACCCCACCCCACCCTAGGGAAGGGAAGGGGAGGTGAGAGGGTCACCCTCTCACCGCCGCCTCCACCGCCGCGCGCTGCCCCGCCGACAGCAACCCCGCACACGCGGCCAGGCCTGCCGGGTTGACCTGGGCCGCCAGCCGCAGGTCCGCCGCCGCCAGCTCGCCCGGACGGGCGGCCGCGAGCGGGTCGGCCGGGTCGGTGTCAGCGTCGGCGTCCGCGTCGCCCTCCTCACCCTCTTCACCCTCCCAGCCACAGCCCAGGCGGGCAGCAAAGAGCGCGCTCCCATCCCCGCGCGCCAGGGCGGCCGCCACGGAGGACCGCCCGCCGGGCGAGGGCTCATCATTCTCATCATTCTCGTCATCGTCGCTAGACGCAGACTCCCAGCCATCGTCGTCGGCGTCGGCGCCGCAGCCGCCGCCGCCGCCTTCTGCGTCTTCCAGCACGATGTCCGCAAGCAGAGCGAGCGCCTTGGCCCGGGCGGGCAGCGCGCTCCACGCCTGCGGCCCCGCGGCCCGCGCCCGGGCCCGCGTGCGGATGGTGGCGGCCGCGTCGTGGAGCGGCGCGCCCGGGACGGACAGGGAGTCCAGGGCCGGGTGGGGGGGGGAGAGCGCAATCTTTCCCAGGGCCGCTGTGGAGAGGCAGATCTCCATGGCGCCCACCACCTCCGCCGCCCGCGCGAACCAGGCCGTGAGGGCTGGGGCCAGGAGGCCGACCGCCGGGTCAGGGGTGGGCACGCCGGGCGGGAGCGGGGTGAGCGGGGCGGGTGGGAGAGGGGCGGCCGCGAGGGCGGCCACCATGCCTGCCGGGTCAGACAGCACGCCCCGGGCCAACAAACCGACGAGCGCCGCACCCAGCGGGGCGGGCGTGTCGGCGCAGGCCAGGCGGGCCGCCGCGGCCAGGGCCGCCTCACGCACGGCCGGGCCCGCACACTCGGGTGGGGCCCGGCGGAGGAGGGAGGTGAGCGCAGGCACGGCCCGCCCGGCAGCGTCGGCGGCCTCGGCCACGTCCACGCCCGGCGGGGGCGGGGCGATGAGTGCCGAGACGAGCGGCCCCGCCAGGGCGGCCAGCGCGCCTGGCGGGGCGAGCAGCGGGGGCCCGCCAGCCCGGGCGAGCGCTCGCACGTAATCGCAGGCTGCCCGGCATGCGGCCGCATCGCCCCCGCCCCGGGCGGCGATGAGGGCGAGGGCGGGCGGGGTGATGGCGGCATGCCCCGCAGCAGCCGTTTGGGCAGGCGCCACCGCCATCATTCCGGCCAGCAGGGCCAGCGCCGCCGTCAGCACCGTCCCGCCGTGCTGGGAGGGCGCCCGAACGACGCCCGCTAGCGTGGGCAGGGCCGCGGAAAAGGTGGCGTCCTGGGTGGACGGGTGGGACGCTAGGGCGAGGACGGCGCCCTCAGCCGCGGGGCCGACCAGCGGGTCGGCCGCTGCCCCCGCCCACGCCCGCAGGGCCGCGGCCGCGGCCGCCGGGGCCCCGCCCGGCCCCGCCCCGCCCGCACCAGCGCCCGCCAAGGCGGCCAGGGCGTCCAGAGCGAGGGCCAGGGCCCGGTCGGTCAGGGAGCCCGCTTCCAGGATGCCGACCACCCCGCCCGCCGCGGCGGGCGCGATTTGGGCGAGGCCAGGCGCCGCGCCCCCTCCACCCGCCGGCACCAGGGCGCCCAGGGCCCGGCAGGCTTGGGCCTGGACGGGGGGTGGGGAGGCAGGGGACGCAGCTACCGCGGCGGCGGCCAAGGCAGCGCCGGCGGTCGCGGCGTCCAGGCAGGGCGCCAACCGCGCGGCCAGCCACAGCGCGCGCGCCGCGAGGAGCGGGGGCGGGGCGGGGAGTGGGGCCGCCGCTGCGGCCACCTCCTCCGACCCGGCCGGCGGGCCGGGGCCGGGCAGGTCGGCCGCCAGGCAGGCCGCCATGATCGCGTTGGCGTCCAGGCCCACTGCTGCCGTGCCGGGTGAGGCCAGGGCGTCCCGCACGGCGCCCAGGGCGAGCAGGGCCGCCTCCCGGGGCAGCCACCAACCGGGCGCGCGGGCTGCTCTCATCGCGGCCGCTTCGTCCAGGGCGCCCCTCACCGCGCCCGCCAGGGCGGACAAGGCTTCAGGCGACGCTGGCGCGGCGCCGCCGCCCCCCTCGCCGCCGCCATCATCGCCCAACACGGCCGTCGCCAGGAGGACCTCGCCCGCCCCCCGCGCCCCCGCCGCGTCGTCGTCTTCATCCCCCACAAATGCGTCGCCGTCGCCCGCCCAGGCCGCCCGGGCCTCGCGCGGGACCCGCATGGACATGAGGCAGGCGGCAAGGAGGTCGGGCAGGGAGGAGGGCGGCAGGCCGGGGCGGGAGGCCGCGGCCAGGGCGAAGAACTCAAGGGCGGCCGTGACCAGGGCGGCCGGGCCGGCCGCCTCATCCTCATCCTCGCCCTCTCCATCCGTCCCACCGCACCCGTCGGCGTCGAGCGGGGTGCCTGACCCGACAGCGGTGCGCACGTGCTCAGGCAAGGCAGACCCCAGGGCGGCCCAGGTGGCGGCCGCGACGTCGGGCGCCGCGGGGGCGGCGGCACGGGGAAAGGCGGCGGCCGCCCGGGTCGCCAGGCGGAGGCCCTCCAGTTGGAGGGCCCACCCTCCGTCGCCTGCTGCCGCCCTGCCCTCCCGCAACACGCCCGCCACCGCCACAAGCCAGGGCCCGACCTCCTGGTCGACCACCCGGCGGACAGCCGCCCCGCCCGCCCCGCCCACGCCCCGCGCGACGGCCAGGGCGCCGAGCACAGAGGAGCCGACGTTCAGGGCCTGCGTGCGTAGGAGGGGGGGGGCAGCCGTGTCGACCGCCAGCGCCCGCATCGCTGGCAGCAGGACGGGCGCCGCCGCAACGGCGGCATCGTCCGCGACGTCGTCCGCGATGAGGGCCAGGGCGCGGACGGCGCCGGCGACGGCGACAGGGCAGGAGGAGGCGGCCCCGCCGCCACCGCTCACCAGCCCCACCAGGGCTGGCAACAGCTCCGGCCACTCGTCGCTTTGGTAGATGGCCGACACCACCATGCTGAGTGCCGTGCCGATTTTAGAGTCGGCCGCGGCGTGGGGGTCGGCGAGGGCGGCCAGGAGCGCGGCCTTCAGGCCGCCCTTCTCGGGGTCCGGGAGCTGGGTGTGTAAGGGGGGGGGGGGGAAGGGGGCGCGGAGAGATGTGGTGATGAGGAGACAAGTGCGGCGGCCCGGGCGGCGGCGGCCCGGGCGTGGGCGGCCCGGCCCGGGCGCGCGGGCGGGCGGTGGGTGACAGGTGCGAGGCGGACGCGTCCGTTTGAAAGGACGCGTTTGTGTGTCTCTCCGTCATCCTTTTTTTTTTCTCACCACTGGCCCCACAAAGCGCTCATAATCATCCTCATCCCACCGCCTGATCACCAGGCCCTTCAGCAGCACGGCAGCCGACTGGCGTGTGCCGGGCGGGGCTGAGGGCTCCCGAGCGAGGGTGAGGAGTGCCAATGCGAAGCCGGGTGCCGCATCGGCGGCCCGCAGAGCAGTTTCTGCGGCTGAGCGGGCGGCAAAGTCAGAGGAAAGGGTGGCGGAAAGGGTGGAGAGGAGGTCCATCGTATGTGGATGCAGACGACGGCGCGAGCTTTTTGTGTGGGGGACACCCGACCTCTGTCACGGGCGGGACGGAGGGGGCGAAAGAATGATGTGACGGGCGCAGGCTCTCTTTTTTTTTTCACACCCAAGTCAGCCGGCGCGTGGCTCTCCTCTACAGCTGTTGCCCCTTTCAATGGCCCGCCCACGGCATGCCCGCGAGGAGGGCACACCCCTTCACCAACTGGGGGAAGCTGAAGATGGCGCAGGCTTGAGCGGGGATGACGACGAGGGCGGTGAGAGCGGCGGCGGCGGCCGTCGCCGCTCGGTCGCCTCCGTGACTGAGCACGAGGCGCCGCCGGCCGGCGCTGCCACCCGCCCCCGCCGCGCAGCAGCACCCTCCAACCTCAGCGGCGGCGCCTCTCTCGGGATCGGCGTGGCCTTAGCAACCGCCGCGGCGGGGTTGCTCTTGCTGCTTCTGCGGCGGCGGCGCGGGCGCCAGGCGCCTCTCCCCGCCCGCGCGCCGACCCGCCGCGGCCCCAGGCGGGGAGCGCCCGCCCGCCCCGCCCTCTCCGCCGCGACCGCCGCGGCCTGGATCGACCCGCCCGGCGAACTCCTCCTGCTGCCGGCCGAGCCCGCCGCGTCGGTGAGCGGGGCCCTGGCTGGCAGCCGCATCGTCTTCTGCCCCTCCCTGGCCGCCCACCCGGCCCTCCCCGCCCTCGCGGGCGCGGGCGCGGCCGTCCTGGGCTCGATCCCCGACGGCGCGGCAGCGTGCGGGCCCGGCCCGCTCGCCCCCGACGGCGCCCCGCGCGGCTCCCCCAACCCAGCCGTCCCCCGTGGGGGCGCCCTCCTAGCCGGCCCCGGCGCCCGGGCGGCCGCGGCCGTCGCGGCGGGCGCGGCCGACGCCTGCCTCACCCCCTCCCCGCCGACCGCCTTGCCTTGGGCCCTGGCCGCCGCTTGCGGCCTGGCCGCCCTGCGCACGCCGACCGCCACCCTGGCCGCCCGGTCCCTGGAGGATTTGACAGCCGCGGCCCTGGCCGGCGGCCTCGCCCGGGCGGGCCCCCAGCGGGCGGCCGACCCCGTGCTCATCATTTTTGGGGGTGACCTTTTTGACGGCTGCGGCGGGTCGACCGCCCGCGTCGCCGCGCTGCCCGCCGCCGCCCGCCTCGCCGCGGAGGGCTGGGCCAGCGAGGGCCAGGTCGCGTCCGGCTTCATATCCAATTTCATGGCGGACCGGTGCCCCGCCGTGGTGGACGGCGGGCTGGTGACGCGGGCGGAGTGGGAGGGCCGGGCGGTGCTGCGCGGGCTGCGGCGGGCGGCGGCCATGCTGGCCGGGGAGGAGGCGGGCGCGGCGGCCGACGGGCAGCACGGCTCGCTGGAGGCGGCCCGGGAGGCGGCCGACCAAGCGGCGGCCGCCCTGTCGGAGGCGACTGCGGGCGGTGACCTGCTCCTCATCCCATCCCTGCCCGGCCCACACCCGCCGGCAGGCGGGGGCGAGGCGGGCGCGGCCGCGCGCGCGGCCTGGAGCAACGCCACGCGCGGCCTGGCCTCCCTGGCCGGCATCTCCGGCCTGGTCGCCCTGTCCATCCCCGTCCCGGCCACGGCCGGCGAGGCCTTCCCAGCAGGGGTGACCCTGGTGGGCGGGGTCGGGAGCGAGGGCGCGGTCCTGGCGGCGGGCGCGGGCATCGGCCAGAGGCTGGGCCCCGCCTGGGTGGCCGCACTGGCCCAGGCGGAAGCCAGCCTGGGCGCGGCCGCCGCCGCCGCCGCCGCCGAGGACGCGCCCGCGTCTCCATCCTCCTCCGCCGCGTCCGCGATGACGACGACGACGACGACGACGACGACGACGACGACGACGGCCCGCCGCACCGCCCCCGCTCCTGCCTCCACATCACCGGGCCAGGCCGCCCCCCTCCGGGCAGGCAAGACAGCCGCCGCCCGCACGGCTGAAACGCTGCGGCGGAGCGGCAACACGTCCTTTGTCGCAGGCGATTGGGAGGGGGCGATCCAGGCGTACACCGCCGCGTCGGCGGCCGACCCTGCCTGCCCTCTAGCGCTCTCGAACCGGGCCGCCGCCCACCTGAATCTCTTCCGATTTGACGAGGCGGACGCGGACGCGACCGCGTCGCTGGCGCTGGCCAAGACCGCGAAAGCCCTGCTGCGGCGGGCGGCGGCGCGGCGGGGGCTGGGCGATGCGGGCGGGGCGAGAGCCGACCTGCGGGCGGTGCTGGCCTTGGAGCCGGGCAACACCCAGGCGCGGAGCGACCTCAGGTCGCTGGCCGAGGCCGAGGCGGCCGGGTTCAATTAAAATTTTTTGTTTGTCTTGTTGTTGTCTTGCACATACATCCCGCCCATCATCATCAGTCTCGCTCACACCCGCCCCGGCCGCGCCGTCCCTGCCTCCACTCCACCGCCCATGGCGACCGCCGCCCGCCCGCTGACGCCGCCCGGGCGGGCAGGGGAAGCGCCTCCCCCCCCGCCAACAGCCAGCCGCCCATCCATCACCTCCCCACGCACCCCCTCCCACGCCCGCCCCAGGGCGTTACAGCCCTGGCCGTCCACGCCCGCCCCCCAGTAATAGTCAGAGGGGGACGCCTCGACGATGGGCGCCCCGCCCGTCGCGGTCAGGGCGCCCAGGACGGACGGGTGGGTGGCCACCTTGGCACGCAGCGCGCAGCTCATGACCACCGGCTTGGCGTCCTCCCAGTCGCCCCGCACCAGCTCGGGCGCGTCCCGCTGGGCCGTCCGCCCCAGCTTGGCCGCAGCTTCAGGGGAGGGGGCGGCCGCGATGGCGGCGACCAGGGCCGACGCGGCGGGCCCGGCCACGCCCGCGAACTTTTGGGCCTGGTAGAAATGTTCCACCGTCGGCCACTCGACGGCGGGTGATGATGCGGGCGGGGGCGGGCCGCCGCCGCCGCCGCCGTCAGCGCCGCCCGAAGCACGGACGGGGTCAGCTGATAATGTCACGGGGTGCGCCGAGAAGTTGGAGAGGTCGCCCGCGGGGCCCCAGGACTTGAAGAACTGGACGGGGCGGGGGGGCGGGGTGGTCCAGGAGGCAGTGGAGGGCGATGCACCCGCTGCCACCCGCCCCCCTTTCCTTTCGGGCGGCCCCGGGTCCGCGCCCGGCGTGCAGGACCGCCTGGCCAGGGAGGACGTGACGCCGGGTAGCAGGGGCGCCAGCCCGCCCCCCGCCAGCCGAGCCCCGCCCGCCAGCGAGGACCCCGCCGCGCCCGCCCGCACGCCCTCGCCCCTTGCCGAAGCGGCATCCATGCCCCCCACCCCGCCCCCCGCCGCGCCCGGCAGCCACCCCGTGCACAGCACGTCCGGCCCCACCGTCTCCCATGAAGCCGCCTGCAGGTTGAGGGCCTGCCCCATGGACACCGTGCCCAGGTCGCCGACGGGTGTGGGCGCCCGGGCGTCGCCGCCAATGATTTTGGGCGCGACAAACGCCATCACCCGGTGGATGGCGCCCCCCACAATGGCCGGCGCGGCCAGCCGGCCCCCGCACTCCCACAGCACCTGCAGGGCGCCCCGGGCCGCCAGGTAATCCGCGACCGCCCCCGGCGTCAGGAAATCAAATTCCACGACCTCCACGCCCCGGGCGGCCAGGGATGCCTGCACCTCTGGGCGCGCGCCCGCCTGGGTGGCGACCACGGTCGGTGCCACCCCCGCCGTCTCCCACAGCGCCGCGTCGGGGGGCAGGTCCAGGGTGCGCGACATGACGACCCGTAGGGGGGCATGCCCGGCCGTGCCCCCACCCGGCGTCCGGGCTGTGAGGCGGGGGTCGTCCCGGCGGACGGTGTTGCCGCCAACGACGACCGCGTTGGAGACCGCCCGCCCCGCAAAGACGCGCCCGCGCGCGGCGGGCGAGGACACCCAGGCCGCGTGCCCCGTGGAGGCCGCGATCTTGCCGTCCAGGGTCATCGCATACTTGAGCAGGCCCAGGGGGCGGCCCGTGAGGGACCGGACCAGCAGGGGCGCGTTGGCGGAGAGGCAGGCGGCGGCCGCGGACGCCAGGGCGGCGGCGGTCGCGGGCCCAGCCGGGTTGAGCCCTTCGGGCAGGTGGGCCGCCAGCCCGCCCGCCGGCCAGGGCGTGCCGTCCGCGGCGGCGACGGCGGCCGCGATGGCGGCATCAGCTGGGAAGGAGGACGGGGTGGAGGCGGCGCCGCCGCTGCCAGGAGGCACCACGGAGACAGCCAGCCCAGCCGCGGCCAGGGCGGCCATCCCACCCCCGCGCGCGCCGGCCTCCGGGCGCAGCATGCCCAGCACGACCCGCGCCACGCCCGCCCGCGCCAGGGCGACGGCAGCAGCGTGGGCGGCGCCGCCCCGGCCGTCGGGCTCCAAGCTGAGGTAGGCCGTGGCGGCGGGCGGGGCGCCGGGCGGTAAGGCCGCGAGCGCGGCCGCTTCAGCTGGGGTGGCCCCCTCCGCCGCGGTGTGGCCGGCCGCCAGGGCGCGGCCCTGGGCGTCTGCCAGCACGCAGCCCGCGTACGGGTGGGGCGCCGATTCGCCTGCTGAGGCTAGGGCCCAGGCGGCGGCGGCGGTCAGGTGGGCGGCGTCCGCGGCTGTGAGGATGAGGATGGAGAGGGGTGAGTGAAAGAGTTTGTCAGTTTTTTGGCTGCGTAGGAACACGTCGGCGCCGCGCCTTGCTCCTCCCTTTCTCTTACCCCATGCTCTTCCTTTACCTGTCCACTCCGGACCGTCTCCGCTCCATGTGTGCGAGGAAGATGCACGGGCCTGATGTATGCGTGTGCAAGGAGGACGGTGAGTGTGTGAGCGTGTCTGCGTGGGGAAAGAGAGAGGGCGCCTATGTTCAGCGGCCAGCATCGGGGCGACAGCGTCGGACGCCCCATTTTGCATGCACATTGCGCCGCCGCCGCGCCCACCCCTTTCCCTCCCGGTCCCCACGAAGCCCGCACCTGAAACCAGCCCCGGTCAGACCACCTGGCGGCGACAGTAGGCGGTGCTCTCGGTCGCCTGCTCCCACGTGGAGGCCGCACATCATGCGCCGTTGCAGCCGTCGTCGGCGAGGTGTTGGTGCTGCAGCTGGCGACGCCCCGGGCGCGCGGAGGGGCCGCAGCCTGCATGCCAGTCCTTTCTGTGCGCGTGCGCGTATTCGAGGGCGGGAACAGTGGGTCGTGTGACACACGGGGCGAGGTGAAGGGGCCCCGACCGCGCGGTGCCCCTGTGGCAGAGAAAGGGCGACCGCCCCACCCGAGGTTGAAGAGAGAGAAAGACTCTTTGATTCGTTGATTTGCACAACCCCTCCTATGTTCAGCAGCACGCCGACCCGGTCCTCGCCCCGCCCGCCCGCCCACCCCCGCTCACGTCCACCGTCCCCGCATGATCGTGTGGCGCGTACAGGTCATCCTCCGCCCCGCCCGCCGCGGCGTCCGCCCTGGCGAGGGCGGCCCGGGCAGCGACCTCAAAGGCGGCCTCCACGCCCGCGCCCGTCCGGGCGGACGTCTCAAAATGCGGGGGCGGCCCCGCCCCGGCCCCGCCCGCCTTGGCCGCGCACCAGGCCTCCGCCCGGCGAGCGGGGACGGCGCGGGCGGGGGCGGACCCGTCCTCCGCGACCGCGTCCACCTTGTTGCCCAGGACGACAAACGGGAAGGCCGCCGGGTCGCCGGGGGGCGCGGCCTGGATCAGGAACTCGTCCCGCCACGCGTCCAGGGCGTCGAAGCTCTTGGCGGAGCCGACATCATAGGCGAGCACGCACACGTCCGCGCCCCGGTAGAAGGCGACGCCCAGGGACTGGAACCGTTCCTGGCCGGCGGTGTCCCAGATCTTGCAAAGAGAGCAAAGAAAAAGGTTGAGAAAGATGAGAGGGGGGAGAAGGGGGGGCGCGTTTTGGTGTCTCTCTCCGCTGTGAGCGCGCGCGCACGGGCTGGCCGCCCGCATCCACCCACCAACCCACACGCTCTCCAGGGCACGGCGCCATGCATCCCGCTCCCCTGCGCATGCGTGCTCTTACCCCCCTTTTTTTCTCTTTCCCTCACCTGCATCGTCACGGGCCGTCCGTCGACGACGACCTCCTTGGTCAGGAAGTCCGCCCCGATGGTGGCCTTGTACTGGGCGCTGAACTTTTTGGATACGTACTGGTTCATCAAGGACGTCTTGCCGACACTGGAGGTGGGAGGGTGCGCGGGAAGTGAGCGACGGGGCGGAGAGAGAGCAAACGAGAAGGCCCCACTCGTTTTCTTTCTCACTCCCTCTCCCTCTCTCTACTCTCACCCGCTGTCGCCCAGGATGATGACCTTGAGCAGGGAGCGGCGGCGGGTGGACATGGTGGTGTGCGGTTGGGCGGGTGTGGTTCAGTGAGAGAGAGGCCCCGCGCCGGGAAAGAAGTGTGACGCAGCACAGTTGTTCCCCTCTTCTCGCCACTGCTTCAAAAACGCTTTCATCCGCCTCTCATCCGCGGGTGTGTCCTCGTGCCTTCGTGGGAACACACACAGACACACAACCACTCGCCCTCTCCCTGAGTGCACGCAACCCCTGAAACACGTACACGCAAACACGCACGCTCGCACGCGCTCCATTATGGAAGCCCCCGCTCTCCAACCCCTCGCCAACGCGGTCGGCCCTGCCCGGCCGCCGTCAGCGGGCGCGGCGCCGGGCGACGCCCTGCGGCAGGAGGGCGCCGGCGGCGGCGCACTTCGCCCGCCCGGAAAGCGCGCCTTTGAGCTGCAATTCAAGTAAGGGAAATAGAAATGGAGAAAGGGCGCGGCATGGTGGGCGTGGGGCGAGACATCTGCAGGGAGAGAGCGTGCTTGCCCGCCGCGCGCGCCGGTCGAATTGAACTGTTGGCCGCACACGCCTGCCCGCCTCGCTCGACATCCTCACGCTCACCCCTACACACACCCACTCAACCACACACAGGCTACCCTCGCCTGTCGGTGGCGCCCCAGCTCAGCCGGAAGCCATTCCGACGCCAGGTAAGGCCGAGGGACGGAAGCGCGGCTGCTTTTTTTTCAACTGTCCGCCGCGCACGCTCCCCCTTTTTTCGGGAGGTCCGCGCCCGCCTTGGTTTCACGACCTCGGTCACCCCGGTCTCCACCCAATTGTGTATGGCGATCACCATGGACGCCTGTGGGCAGATCAAAACGCGTCCTTCTGCACTCCTTGCTCCTCGACTCGCGCTCGCCCCAATTCAATTTCTCCTCCTCTCTAAAAAAAACAGCTCCCTTCATCGCGGCCGCCGCGGCGGACGCGGCCGCCGCCCGGCGGGCCCGGGCCCCACGCCGGGCGGGGACGGGTCGCCCCGCCGCCCGTCGGTCGTTTACCGGGCTGGAATTGATGTCCCTGCCGTCGCCGGGGCCGTCCCCGCCCGTGGCCGCACCCGCGCCCGCCCGCCGCGCTGACGCCTCGCCGGGCGGTGGCCTGGAGGGCGTCCCTGAGCGAGACGGGTGGGGCAGCCCCCTGGCCGCCGGTGGCGCTGCCCGCCCGGGCGGCGCGGGCGCGGGGCCGGCGTCCGTGCTCACCCCCCGAGCCGCGGCTGCTGCGGCTGCCCTCCCAACCCGCCGTCCCGGCTTTGCCACCGGCCTCACCCCCTCCCGCACGCACGCCCGCGGCCGGGGCGACGGCGACGCCGACACCATGCGCCGCCTGCTGGGCGGTGCGGGCGCAGGAGTGGACTGGACGGACGACGACGACACGGGGCGCCTGCTGCAGCTGGATTCCGGGCGGGGCGGCGTCGCGCGCGCGGCCGGCGCCTATGGGGGCCGCATCGCCGGCGACCACGGCGACGACGACGACACCGGGCCTGGGTACGCGGTGTACGACATCGACGATGGGACCGGCCTCGACGCGCCCGCGGCGGCAGCGACCCGCCTGGCCGTGAGCGGAGGGGCCAGCAGTGGGCTGCCCGTCACTCCTCGCACGGCCGCGGCCAGTGCCGCCGCGGGCGTCGCCGGCACCGCGCCCTCCCGCCTCGCCCGGGCGTCCTCTGCCGGCGAGGCCCGGCCGGCTGGCCCTCCCGCGCTGGCCGCCCCCTCTCCCTACAACGCCCGGGGCGGCGGGGACGCGTTCGCGTTTGACGACGATGATGGTGGCGTGGCGGCGGCGGCGGCGGCGGCACCCCTCACCGCCGCCCCGCCCGTCCTCACCGAGGACGAGGACTGGGGTGGTGCTGGCGGTGGTGGCGGCGGCGATGACTGGGGCGAGGACGGTGGTGACCAGGGCTGGGCGGACGGCGGCGGGTGGGGCCCTGCCAGCGGGCACACGCCCCAAACCACCCGCGTGCGCGCGCCCAAGCGCACAGCTGCCGCTTCCACTCGCCGCCCGCCCGGTGAGCGCGGCCCGCGCTACGTGCGCATGCGGCGCGAGGTCGCGCGCCGGGGGTCCCTGGCGGGCGAGGCTGCGCACGCCGGCCTGGCCACCGCTCCCGGCACAGGCGTCCGCCGGTCGGCGCGCTCGCGCTACCCGCCCCTCGACTGGTGGCGGTCGGAGAAGAAGGTCTACGACCGGACGTACCGGTCCTTGCCCACCGTCGCGGGCATCATCACGACCGCCTGCCCCGCCGCCTGGCGGTTCCAGGCCGGCCTGCGCCGCAAGCGGCGCAAGCCGGAGGAGATGGAGGCGGACCGGCTGGCCGCGCTGGAGGCCAGGGCCGCGCGCGAGGAGGAGGCCGAGGCGGAACGCTTTTACGGGGCCACCGAGCGGGCGCTCGACTTTGTGGAGGCGCCGCCCGCCCCGACCCCGCGCCAGGGGCGGCCGGCCAAGAAGCAGAGGAAGGGCAAGGCGGCGGCCGCGGCGGCGGCGGCGGCGAGGAAGAAGGGCAAGGCGCCCGCGCGCAGGCGGGCGGCCGTCGCGTGGGCGGACGAGGCGCAGGAGGACGAGGACGAGGAACCCGCCCCGCTCGTCGCCGCCGAGGGCGAGGCTGCTGATGATGAGGCGGCAGAGGACGGCCAGCAGCAGTACTCGGGCGAGGCCGGGCCGTCGGGCTACTACGACGACGGCGGCCAGGCGGCGGGCGAGGAGGAAGACGAGGCTGCCGAGCAGGAGGTGGTGGTGGACGCAGCGGCCCCGGCTGAGGGGGAGGGAGCGGTCGCGTACGAGGAAGAGGCGACCACTGCTGACGCTGACGCCGACGCCGGCGCTGCTACTTACGCTCCTACTGCTGAGGCGGAGGAGGAGGGCGCTGTGTATGAGGCGGAGGCGGCCGCGGCTGATGAGGCGGAAGCGGAGGCGGAGGAGGTGGTCGGGATGGCCATCGAGGATGAAGCAGCGCCGGCCGCTGCCACCGCCGCCCCGCCCACTGACGACGAGGGGGAGGAGGGCGGCGCCGCCGTGCCCGCCGCCTACGCGCCCGTCCCGCCCCCGTCCCCGCCCGCCCCTGAAGCGGAGGCTGTGGCCGTCGAGGCGGTGGAAGCCTACGACCCGGCCGCCGCCCCAGAGGCGTCCCCCGTGGCCGGGCTGGTAGCCTCCCTGGAGGCGGCCGAGGTGGCCGCGGCGGCTGCGGAGGTGGCAGCCGAGGCCGACGCGTGGGCGGCCGCCGCCGCCGCTGGCACGCCTCCAGCTTCTGCCCCGATCGCCGCAGACGAGCCCGCCGCCCCCGTCGTCGCCCTGGTGGACGAGGACACGGCGCCCCTGCCGGCGGCCGAGGAGGCGGAGGCGGTGGTGGAGGAGGAGGTGGCCGCGCCCGTGCCGGTCGAGGTCGAGGTGGCAGCTGCACCCGCTGCTGCCGCCCTGTCCCCGCCCGTCGCCGCCGTTGCCTGGGAGGTTGAAGCAGCTGTCGCCGCTGGCTACGAAGACGCGGCCGTCCCCACAGCCACCAGCCCGGGCGGGTGGGGTGAGGAGGCGGCCCCGGCGGCTGTGGAGGCCACGACTGCCCTGCTCCCGCCTGCCGAGGCCTGGGCCGCCCCCGCCGCCGAGGCCGGCCTGTCCCCGCCGACAGAGCCGCCGGCCCCGCCTTCGGAGTGGGGATATGGGGTGTGATTTTATGAATGGGGGGTTAAGAGGGAGAGGTGATGGGGAAATGGGTGTGTGCTTTCATTTTGGGCGGAGAGAGAGAGAGATGTTGGTGGAGGAGGAGAGATGGGTGTTTCGTCCCC
>Ga0315289_10002023_pt1 | contig 31441 bp, 28 predicted proteins | sample YL17G11_40_MG_FD_203452 | JGI IMG/M metagenome (GOLD analysis project Ga0315289, IMG submission 203452) | Sediment microbial communities from Yellowstone Lake, YNP, Wyoming, USA - YL17G11_40 | ecosystem: Environmental > Aquatic > Freshwater > Lake > Sediment | place: USA: Wyoming | collected... | reverse complement strand
AGAAGTGTAGCGAGATGTGAGGGATAGGGTTATGGTAGATGGGGGACGAAGGAGGAGAGACCCCCAAAGATCCGCGTCGGAACCGCCGCGCGAATATTGGGTGGGACTCTACCAGGAGTGCTACGACTAGGTACAGTGCTACTTCGCCCGACGGGTGAAATGTCCGGACGATGTGGAAGACCTGGTCCAGGAGGTTTTCGTCAATCTGATCGCGCACAAGGCCTCTTTACTGGATCCGCCGGTGTACGTGCGTGCGGTCGCCCGCCATCAGCTATCCTTGTACTGGCGGCAAAAGAGCCGGAGCCTGGTCATCGAGCGAATATCAGAAACGCCAATCCATGCCGGGCTGCGGGCTGTCGGTCCCGGAATTGCCCGGGCCCGGCGAGGGCGTTGGTGACGGAGCTGGGTTGGGGGCTTGGCGACTGGTCCTGGGGCGGAGCTTCATTTGCATCTGGAGGTTCTGCTGCTCCAGGCGGAGGTTTTCCGCGCGCAGCTCTTCCACGCGCATTTGCAGCTTGGCGATTTCGTAGCGGAGCTGCTCCGCTTCCTGCAGTTGGCTCGTCTGCTGTTGCTGGGCTTGGAGCCAGGCCTCGCGGAATGCCTGGTCTTTGGCGATGACCTGCTTGGAGTATTGCACCCACTGCTGGGCGAGCTCGCTGCGGCGTTGCGGACTGTCGATGGCCCCGAGAACCTCGCCGATCCGATTGATGATCTCGGCGGTGGGGATATTCCAGCCGCCGGGCGGGTAGTCATGCGGGTAATCGTAGTATGTCCGCGAATCGACGCTCGCCCCCGGGAGAATCGCCATGATCGCAATCGCACCCGCCGACAATAACAACGCTCGCAGCCGTTTCATTTTCCTTCTCCTACATAAGAGTTCTGCAAAATGGAGATTAGGCTTATATTATTCAAGGAAATCGGTCTTGGGATTTCCTTGAATTAGGTCTGGTGGCTTGCGCAACGAACACGCACCATTTCGGAAGGAAAAATCACGAAGACGATTTTTCCTTCCTCAAGTAAGCCTAATCTCCATTTTGCAGAAGCTCAGCTCCTTAAGAAAGCCGTGGCAATCTCCCGATTTTACCCGCCCTACCCGCAGACGGTTCTCGCAACGCCATAAGATAGATGCCTGTTTGGCTACAGGAAAATATGGATTTCCGCTGCTTCCGATTGAGCATTTCACGGTGCGATGCGATGGGTGGCCTCCCCGCTGGGATAACGCTGGCGGGACCTGGGAAACGCCTGGGTGTATCCAGCCGTTGGCTGGCTTGCATTGCGGTTTTGCCAAGACCGGTCTGTTGCCAGTCAGGACAATACCTGTTCACGCCGCGTCCTCTGCGGCCGATGTAATGGGCGTGAGTAGAGGAGAGAGCCGTACCGTACGATGCCGGGCTTTCTCCGCAACGGCAGGGCGGGTCGAGTGTACCTTGGTCTTTGTGGCATGATGTTGACTCACTGCGAAAGGCTTTCCGAGAACCTGGTACTTTCGACCCCTGTGGAGTGATGCTGCTGTCCGGGCGGCGGCATGGGTTCAGCACCCGCGTCGTCAATCTGTGACGGCAGCATTACTCCCGCTTTGAAACCCTATCATGTCTATCGTCCCCGCACGACGCAAACGCGGTCGCCTCTATCGTACGGAATCCATTCGATGACATTCGCGGCAGGCGGCGCAGAGCATTCGGCCCGAAGATACGCGCCGGAGAATGACGCCGTCAGAAGATCCTTTTGAGCCAGCGGAACCGGAAGGTGTCGCGAATCCGCTCCGTGAAGCGGACCCCCATGCGCTGCGTGCTCGTCGGGTAATCGTGCCGGCGCAGGTCGTCGGTGGTCACACGCGGCAGCCGCCGGGCGAGCAGATGCGACAGCACGCCGCCGGCGAAGCCAAGCCGCAGGGCTTTCTTGCTTCGCTTTACGCGTGAGCCCTCGCGCAATCTGAGCTTTGGATATCGCATTTCCGCGCGTCTCATCGCTGGACCGCCAGGGGCACCGCCGCCAGCAACTCCTCACCGGTCCGGCTGATGCTCTCGCTCGCCCCGAAGAGTTGATGCCGGTCCAGAATCTCGGTCTTATCACGATAGAACCGTTCGACGGCCCCGAAGCCGCCTTCGGCCGCACCGGCTGTTCGGTACTCCGCCTCCAGCAGCCACGAGCTGATCTCGTCCTCATACTCGGCCGGATAGATCAACGCTACGGCGAATTTGTCCTCGCTGTATTTCGCAAGCTGGACCTTCGCCCGGCAGGGTGGGACAGCCCGAACCGCCAGGTCGACCAGACACTTGAAATCGCCCCGCGCCGTCTGCTCGTCATCCGAGTAGAAGAACATCCCGGATTCGAGTTGGAACTTCGCCGCCGGTACGGCCCGCAATTCCAGCCGGCCATCGGGACAGGCCCGGCAAATCTTGTATACCTTGCCTTCTCCGTACCGCTTGCTGTCCAGCAACTCGGCTACTTCCTCGGCGGTAAACCCTACGCCGACGTGGTCGCCGAAGTCGAACACGTACAGCCCTTGATATCGATCAGGTTTTTCCAGTTTTGGCAGTTTCATACGGAGTATTATACGTTGCCCGCGTTCACGTTGCACACAATTTTCCATGTTCCGCCTCGCCTCGCTGCCGCCGGAGCATCCGGGATTCGACGTGCGACAAAACCTGACAGATAAATAGGGGAATCACGACTGAGCAGTGCGGGGGCGGCGCCGTAGTGTTTCTGTAGAGCAGCCCACATTAGGAAGTTGCTTGAGCACATCTTCATGTGAGATGATCCAAGTGGGAAGGTGGGGCTGCGGGGAACAAATGCCGGTTTCCGCCGGGGCCGGTGTGCGAGCCAAGGCCGTCGGCGGGATGGCATCGGTTGCGAGAAAGGAGATAACACGATGATCGCGGAAAAGATAGAGAATCTGACGGAAGATATCGCCGGGGCGGACGTGGCCGAGTCGCTGCTGCGCAAACTCGACAAGCGGGTAGCCCCAAGGACGCACGTCAGCCTGTTTCACATCCTGACGGCCGCCAGCATCGTCGGCTCGATCTTTCTCTTCCTGCGTGGAAAGAAGATGGAGGCCATCTTCGTCGGGCTCTGGCCGGCGACATTTCAGGCCTTGAAGTCCGCCACAATGAGCCGGAGGTAACGGCTGGCCGCAGGAGCCGCCGCGCGGGAGCGTGGCAGGTTCGGAACTTGTCGTCGGAGCGGCAGTTGAGGCTTAGCGGTGGGGTGGTGAAAGCCGGGGTAAGCGTACGGCCAAGCCGTTGCGGGGTTGACCATACGCCGGAGGAGCGTAAGGTAAGTCGAACGCAGCCTCAAATTGTTCGGATTCATCCGGGAGGTAATTGCCAATGAAAATCGCAGTTCTGGGTACCGGCGATGTAGGCAGCACATTGGGCAGACGTTGGGCGGAAAAAGGGCATTCCGTCATCTTTGGCAGCCGCAACCCGCGCAGCGACAAAGTGCGCAAGCTGCTCGCCGCGGCCGGACCCAATGCGAAAGCCGCCGGCAACGCGGAAGCCGTGGCCTCCGCCGAAGTGGTTGTCCTGGCCACGCCATGGGATGCCGCCAGGCAGGTGCTCGAGTCCGTAGGGAACTGGACGGGCAAGGTTCTCATGGATTGCACCAACCCCATCGCGCCGGACTTTCAGTTGGCGTTGGGCATGACCACATCAGCCGGGGAACAGGTCGCGGCCTGGGCCCGGGGCGCCCGCGTGGTGAAGGCGTTCAATTCGACCGGCTGGAACAACATGGCCGATCCCATCTACCACGGCGAGCCGATCACGATGTTCATCGGCGGCGACGATGCCGAGGCGAAGAAGGTCGTCGCGCGCCTGGCCGAGGATCTGGGCTTCGAGGTGGTCGATGCCGGCGGGCTGGTCACGGCCCGCTACCTGGAGCCGCTGGCCATGCTCTGGATCCACTTGGCCGTCGTCCAGAAGCTCGGCAGGGACGTCGCATTCAAGCTGGTCAGGCGATAGGAACGCCATATCCTCCGAGGGACATTTGGCGAGATCGTGAACGGGAGACACATGATCTGGTCCATCGCCAGAACTTTGAGTGTTCCGGAGCCGATGCCCACGAGTCCGGACAGCAGGCCGGCGACAGACATCAGGCCGAAGCCGCCCAGGACATTGCGCGCGTGATAGGATTTCTCCCCGTTGGTGGTGGGATACGTGCCTTCCATGCGCAGCCGGGCCGTCAGCCGATCGGGGACACAGTCCGGGTTGTCTCTCGACCGACGAATATTCAAATAGGAAGAGAAGATCAGAACACCGCCGAGGACAACCGCAATGACCGCGGGCGGAAGCATGGTGGTCAAAGAAGCGCCCACGATGGTGCCTATCGTGGTCGCGATCTCCAGAAACATGCTGATTCGTATGTTCGTGTAGCCCTCGAAGACTTCGTGGCCCAGATTCTTCGCCGCGCTCAGGATGACAAGTCACGATGGGGGATCTCGCCTACGGTGCGGTGGAATTGCCCAAGCAGAGCAGGTGTTGCTTCGTGCGAATGTACATGCGCCCTTGGTGGAACGCGGGTGAAGCCTGGCAGCTCTCGCCGAGCTCGATGCGACCTTTCACAGTGAACTGGCGGTCGGCTTTGAGAGTGAAAAGAGAGCCGCCATCGCTCACGATGTACAGGAGGTCACCGACGATGGTGGGCGAGGCCTGGCAGCTCGCTCCGAGGTCGTTCTCCCAGAGCTTTCCACCCGTCTTCGCATCATAACAAGTGACCACGCCGCCGGTATCGACCAGCCACAGCAGTTCGCCATTGCAGACGGGACTGCAAATGGACGGCAAGGTTCCCTCAGCGCTCCAGATGATGTGCGTCGTGGTGACATCTCCCCATCCGTCCGGGCGGACGGCGGCCAGCTTGCCATCGGGGCTGACAACATACACCAGACCGTTGGCGTGGATGGCGGAGGGGACGATTTGGCCGCTGAGGCAATTCGCACGCCACATCTCGCGGCCGGTCGCCGGCTCATAAGCGATCAGCCACGGCTCCGCGCTTGTGATCAGTTGCGCCTGCTGTCCGACATCGATGACGAGGGGGGAACTCCACGAGCAGGGGACGGGCCGGGCCGCTTCCCAAACGGTGCGACCGCAATCTGAAGCAAGAGCGATGAGCTTTGATTTGCCATCCTGGGTCTGCCCCTGGTCAAGCTGGACGAATAGCAGGTCCTCCAGGAGCTCGAGCGAAGCCGCGTGTCCGTAATCGTCGACAGGCATGCCCAGGCTGCGGCTCCATTTCACCTCGCCCTGGAAATCCAGACATGCAACGTCGCCGTTTCCGAAGATGGTGTACATGCAGGAGCCGTCGGTAACCGGCGTCGATGCCGCCAGGAGAATGTCACGATCCGGCGCATTAGAAGATGTCTCGTCCGGGCCCGTCACGTCCCTCTGCCAGAGTAGTCTCCCATCGCCGCTATCGAAGCAATAAACCTCGTGCCGTTTCTTACTCGCGCCGGTCAGGAACACGCGCTGATCCCAAATTATGGGAGAACTCTCTCCTTCAAGGGGAACAGGGCTCTTCCAAAGGACCTGCTTCGGGCCTTCGACGTCGCTTTGAGCCGCGACCCCAAGTCCGCCCGGTCCGCGGAATCGCGGCCACCGGTCCTGTCCGGCGGTTTGCGGTCGTACTGTGCGAATTTCATCCGGCGTACGGGCGGCGACGACTTGTTGCGTTGCAGGGCGTCGGGCGGGTGCCTCCAATGATGCTGTTGTTTGAGCGGCCTCGCGTGTCCCCCCGAACAACTGCAAACAGACGACTTCACCGGCGTTATTGCGGCAGTAGAGTCTCCCCTCCACGACGGCAGGCACCGTCCACGATTGGCCGCCAAAAACTGTGGTTCGCAAAAGCTCCTCGTACGCCTCCGGCGCGGCTTCAGCAACCACGAGTTCGCCGGCCTCCCTGAGGATGATGAGCTTGCCGTCCTGGACGATCAGATTGCCCCAGCCCATCCCCTGTCGCGTCCATTTGGTGTTGCCCGTGTCGAGCTCGATGCACTTGAGCGAGGATTTCCGGGTGTCCTTGCCCTGGTAATCCGTGCCGGTGTTATCGAAGCCGTAAATGTGTCCCTGCCAGATCACAGAATTGCAGTGCAGCGTCTGAAACTTCCCGGCTCGATCCTCCCAGACGACCGTTGGTTTGCCGGCCTCGATGCGGATCAGCCCGCAGCCACGCGGTTGCGACGCATTGGCCACGAAGATGTTGTTGCCGCTCACGACCGGCCCCATCCAGGCGTGGCCCCAAGTTGAATGTCGCCACAATGGCGTCCCCGTCCGGGCATCCACTCCAAGGACGGCCCCGCCGCCCATGAAGATGACGCAGTCCACGCCGTCGATATGCGTCAACACGGGTGAGCCGCACGTCACGTTTCCTCCGGCCAGCCGCCAGATCACGTCGCCGTTTGACTTGTCCAGCGCAACATAGGAACTGTCCGGCGCGTTGAGTTCCAGAATGAGGCTGTCACCATAAACCAGTGGCGAGCAGCAATAGCCGTAAACAGGAATCCGGCCGTTGAAGTCACGCGGAAGTTCTTTGGACCAGAGGACCTTACCCGAGCCCGCGTCGAAACAGAACAAATGGCCTTCGAGACTGAGGGTGAACACACGATGGCCATCCACCGTCGGCGTTGATCGTGGACCGTAGAACCGGACATCCTGGCTTTTGCAGGACAGGCAGTCGTACGCATACGTCCAGACAACCGCGCCGGTCTTCGCGTCGAAGCAATAGACGGTATCGGTACCCCGGTCCCGCGGACCTCTCACATGACCCATCGTGAAGGCCCGCCCGTTGCTTACGACGACCGAAGATACGCCGACCCCGACCGACGCGTGCCAGACAGGGTGGGGTATTTGAGCCAGCGCCGCCTGAGTTGTTTCGGTGGAGATGCCGTCGCGATTCGGGCCCAGCCACTGCGGCCAATCCGCGCCGAGACCGGTCCCGACCCATGCGACGATCAACCATGGGAACATCATTGCGATCTTCTTGAGCTCTGTCCCGGGCCCGCGCATATCCGACTCCACATGGGATTTACGTTTTGTCATTTGCCGGTTACCATTTAGAGAGTCTACGGTCCGCGCCGCGTCCCGCCGAGCGGCCCCGGCAGAGAGTGGTGCGGCTCAACGAACAAATAGTAAATCATAAATCGTAAATCGTAAATCAGAAAGGGAGGCACAGATGGTCACGCGAGTCAGAGCAATCGGTTTCGTCTTGGTGTTGGTGGTTGTCGGCATGGGGCTGGCGGCGACGAAGGATAATGCCGGGTGGGTGTCGCTCTTCGACGGCAAGACCCTGAAGGGGTGGTCCGTCCACAGCGGATTCGCGAAGTACACGGTGGAGGACGGCATGATTGTGGGCACCGCCATCAAGGGCAGCCCCAACTCGTTCCTTTGCACGGATAAGGAGTACGGGGACTATGTCCTCGAATTCGAAGTCAAATGCGATCCGAACCTGAACTCGGGCGTCCAGTTCCGCAGCCATATCGCCAAGGGGGAGATGGCCTTCGTGTTCCGCGATGAAAAGGGGCAGCCGCGCACCACGACGATTCCGCCGGACCGTGTGTACGGCTACCAGGTGGAGATTGCCACGGCCAAGTCCCACTCCTCGGGTGGCGTCTATGATGAGGCGCGGCGCGGATTCTTCATCGCCGACATTCGCGAGGATCCCGTGGCGGGAGCAGCCTTCAAGGACGGCGAGTGGAACAAGTACCGTATCGAGTGCAAGGGCAACTCGATGAAGACGTGGGTCAACGGCGTCCCGTGCTCGAACCTGAAGGATTCGCTGGACGCGAAGGGCATCATCGGCCTGCAGGTCCACGGCCTCGGCCAGAATTTCCAGCCCTACCAGGTCCGCTGGCGCAACATCCGCATCCAGGAGCTCTGATCGCTGTGGCGGGGTACCGTCAGTATCGGCCGAACTCTTCGGCGAGCTGGACGAGTCTCTGGAGCCTGTCGGGCTTGACATGCGGCGCGACGCTGCACGCGGACGAGAGTATGTAGCCGCTGCCGGGCTTGCCGATGCGGAGCCTGTCCCGGACGGCCCGCTCGAAGGTGGCGTCATCGGCGTGCAGCATCTCGTTGACGGCGTCGAGATTGCCTTTGAAGAAGAATCTGCGGCCGTACTCTGCCTTGGCCTGCGCGAGGTCCACGGTGCCCAGCGGCGGGGGGTCGAGCGTGTCGATCCCATCGACGGAGGTCTCGGCCATCAGGTCGAGGCGGTCGCCGATCGCCCCGCACGTGTGCACGTAGGACGGTAGGGGCAACCCCCCGTGGTTGCCCAGGCTGTTAGGGCAGGCACGGGGGCCTGCCCCTACACGGATGGCCCGAAACACCTGGTCCTCATAGGGTGCGACAAACTCTTTGTACATGGGCCGGCTGATGAATCCCGCTCCGGCGAACGCCGAGCTGACGAGGACGGCGTCGGGCCTGCAAGCAGCATATAACTGCACCTGTGCCAGCACGTTCTTCGTGAAGACCGATAGCGCACGATGGCACGTCTCGGGAGCGTCGACCAGCGCCATGAGCGCCTGCTCATAACCGAACAGCTCCATCAGGTGGGTAAAAGGCGAGAACACCTCGACGTGCACCGAGACATCGGGAGCACATTGCTGCACCTTCTCCAGTGTGCGGGTGAACCACTTGGGATAGGCACTGGGATCGGACAGATCGGCCTCCGGCGCAATACCCCAGAGCTCGGGCATGTGCCAGGTATTCCAAACGCAGCCCGGCAGCCTCTGTACGTGAGGATCGTTCACATCGACGGTCAGGTAATTCGCTCGGGGGAGGCGTGCTCCGCCGGGAGAGAACGTCTGTGCGTTGTCATCCGCAGGGACAATCGTTTCGAGCCCCGATTCCCAGCAAATGTGCTCTGCGCCTTGCACATTTTGGCGGGACTTGATCCTGTTTCTCCAATCCGGCGGTCTGCCGGGTATATTCACCAGGATGCCGTCGAATCTGTACCTGCGCTGCCGCTCCACGAGAGCGGCCGCGAAGGTGTCCGGGTCGAACCAGATATCCGACGGCCGGTAAGCGCAGTTGAGAAAGTAATGGCCGAGGGCAAGCTGACACATGACCGCAACGCGATCCGGCTTGCCGTGGTCCATCGCCGCCCGCATGCGCTCTTTGGAGTTCATGGTTGCGTTCTCCCGTCTCGCACGCTGGGAAGCCACGTGTTCAGGATGTACTCGCAGTTGACTACCTTCTCCACCAGGTCCAGCGGCAGGTAATAGTAATGGTTCGAAGCCTCGAAGCCGATGCGGGAGTCTTCCCGAGTCAAGATAAAGAGACGTTGGGCGTTTTGAAGCTCGTCGCGAACGATCTCTTTGACAGAGTCAATCTTCGCCTGCCGCTCAGCGCCTTCGAGCGAGCCGGACAGCAGAGCGTCACGCGCCAGGATGAAGTGAATCTGGTTGGCGACACTCCGGAAATGGAGATACGCGGCCTCCGCAACGTTCAGGTCGCTGCGCAGGTTCGCGCGTTGGGAAGGAGTGCCGATTTTGCTCGTCGCCTGCTGATAGGCGGAAAGGCCCTCGCGCCAGCCTGCGGCGACCTTCGTCAACTGGCCGGCCAGCACTTCGGGCAGGTAGATCGCACGCCAGCTTGCGAGGTCATCGTAGGGGAATCCGACCATGGTGGCACGATATTTCGTCGGCTCGGGGTAGAGCAGATTGGCGGGACCCCATTGCAGGGGTCCTTGATAGAGAAGGCCGACGTGGAAAGGATATTCGGTGAATGCGGTACTCAGCCTGGACCAGGCGGTCAGCACATCGCCGGCCGCTTGAGGGCCGTATCGCAGGTCCGCCACGCGGGCCAATGCTTCCTGCACCGTAGGAGCCGGCTCACGGTCGAATTGCCGGACGAGCTGCAGGTTGGGCGACGGATACCCGCCGACGCTCCAGCTCAGCATCAGCCCGTCGATATCCGTCTTGCTCAGATTGCTGCAGTGCTGGGCGATGAGGTCCATCACGGGCAGGTACGGCACGGCGGACAGTTCCCAGGTGCAGTTGACCTGGACTTTGGCGAGGGTCTTGAGGCCTCGTTTCTTGGCGATCGCCCAATGCCGGAGTGCGCGCGGGCCGGGTCCGACGGCGGAAATCGAGTATTCCCCAACGTTGCTCGCCACGCCGCCGCGGACAATCGGCTTATCCCATTCGCTGACACTCATGAGGTACACGTTGTCCGGCAGGGCGTTGATGATCGGTTCCGCCGGGTCCGGCCAGCCCCAGTCCCAGACAATGACCTTAGCCCCAGGGTTGCCCGCCCAGACACCGGCGGCGATCGCCGCATTGACCTCCGCAATGACTTCCGGCGCCGCGCGCTTCGAGCAGCGGGGACAACCGGACGCCGTTCGACTGTGACTGTAGCAATTCGTGAGATTCTCCGACGCGGTGATCGTGAACACGCCGCCGAGGCCGGGCACTTGCTCAAAGACGGAGCGGAGGGAATCGGTCAGCCACTGTCTGACCTGCGGAGTCGAGGTGCACACCGCACGGAAATCGCCTTCCGGCACGCCTTGGATGTCTTCTCTGTTCTGGAAGAACGATGCCTCCATCGCACGGGGCTCGTTCATATAAAGGTAGACATCGATCCCGTATTTCCGGGCGCGGTTCACCAGGGCCCGAAGATTGGCGATTCTCTTCTCGTGGTCGCCGCCGGGGTCGGCGAAGAGCGAGCCCGGAGCCAGTTGCCGCAGCACCACGTGCAGCCAGACGCCATTGACGCCGAGATCGGACAGTCGCTGGAGCAGACCATCGGGGTACGGGTCGAGTTCGGGCGCGAGCAACGGGTCGCCGAACGTAGCGAAGTAGGAGTAGAGAAACTTGATCTTCCCCCGCCCTGCGCGGATCGACAGCGACGGGGTCGGGCGGTCCTCTGTACCGGATAGAGCGCGGAGGAAGTCGAATCTCGGTTGGCCGGGCCGGGCAAATTCGTCCCGGAAGTGCGCAGAGACAATCGCTCGGATCTCCTCGCAGCGTTTTGTCACCGAGTCCGTCGGTTCTTCGTAACGAAGGGGCGGACAGTACGGCTTGAGCGAACCGAGCTTGACCCAGAGGAAGTCATCTTCTCGGAGTGTGAAAGCGAGTTTCTCGGCGTCCCAGCCGAGAAGCTGCAACAACTGTTCATAGGGCAGAAGATGCCAGTTGCGTCGGATGAGCGAGATGTAGCCGCGCTGCTGATATTCCGGGGGCGGCGGGACGTGCGGCGGCAGACCCATCGATTCGCCGACCGCTCGGACCTTTTCGGGTGTCGTGGCCAGCACGTCCGCCATGCGCTCCAGAGGGACCAGCTCCCAATTCCGCCAGACGAACGTGTGCACACGGTCGGGAAAATGTTTGAATTCGAGCGCGGGCGGCGCGGCACCCACAGGCAATGTATGGGCCGCACCGAGGCAGATGTTGGCCAGGAGAAGACCGGTTGCCCACGCCGTCGCGAGTGCTCGTTTACTCATCGTTGCATCTCCCCTCGAAATCCTGCTGTTCAGCGTATGAATCCGCCGTACAGGGCGGCTAAGATGATGATAAGAGCAGGATGTACTTTCGTCAGCGTCAAAAGCAGGAAGGAAACCACAATCACCGGCAGGTACTTCCACTCCAGCAGATGACTCGTATCGACGAGTTTGACGGCGAGCGCGAGGATCATCGCGAACACCGCGTATCGGACCATCTGCATGGCCCCTCGCACCGCCGGCGCTGTGCCGTACCGCGTATAGAGCAGGGAGGCCGCCATGATGAAGAGCACCGGCGGGAGCAGATTGGCAATGTTCGCGATGAGCGCGCCGGCGATGCCGGCGACCTTGTAGCCCGTGTAGGTCGCGAACTTGATGGAGATGGCCCCCGGGAAAATCTCGACCATGCCGGTGACCTCCAGGAACTCGGACTTGCTGAGCCATGCGTGACTCTCCACCACCTCTTTCTGCACCAGGGGTAGGAAGGAATACGCGCCACCGATCGCGAAGAGCCCCACCTTGAAGAACACGGCAAAAAGCTGCAAGAGAATCATGTGCACGGCTCCTTCTGTTCGTGTCCGCCGCCCCGCAGCATCTCCACGGCATGGGGCAGGAGACTGAGAATCAGGCCCAGACACTCGCGGACGGCTTTCGCGCTGCCTGGGAGGTTGATGATGAGCGTGTGGCCGCGAATTCCTGCAACGGCACGAGACAGCACCGCGTTGGGCGTCAGCGCGAAACCTTTCATGCGCATCAGTTCGCCGAACCCGGGGACCATCCGCTCGCAGACCGAAGCGGTGGCCTCCGGCGTGACATCACGCGGGCCCAGGCCCGTCCCGCCGGTCGTGAGGATCAGGTCCACGCCCCCTCCATCGGCCCAACGCCCGAGTTCGACGGCCAGCGCGTCGCGGTCGTCAGGCAGGATTCGTTTCTCCCCTACTTCGAAGAGGTCGCGCGCGAGCATCTCCCGGATCGTCCGTCCGCTGACGTCTTCACGTTTGCCTTGCGAGCAACTGTCACTAATCGTCAATATCGCAACTCGAATCATCTACGACCTCTATAGCATCGCCCACTTGGATACGACCCGGCTGGACCACGCGGGCAAAAGCGCCCTCGCGCGGCATGATGCAATCGCCCAGCCGCTCGAAGATCGCACACCGTCCGTGGCACCGCTTGCCCATCTGCGTCACTTCCAGCTCGGCGTCACCGATCCGCAGCCGGGTGCCGACCTTGAGCCGCCGCAGGTCGAGGCCCTGTGTCGTGATGTTCTCGGCGAAGTCGCCCGGCGCGACGCTCACACCTTTCTCGCGCAGCGCGTCAATCTCCTCGCCGGCAAGCAGGCTGACCTGCCGGTGCTCGCTGCCCGCGTGGGCGTCACCGACCATGCCGTGGTCCGCCTGCAGCTCGGCCTCAGGCACATTGGTCTTCGGTATGCCCTTGCGATTCGAGATGGATAGGGCCCTAATCCGGCCTTTGGTAGTCCCCACTTCGGCCACCTGTCTTTTCGAGCAGTTGTATGCGCTCTATGGTCATGCCTTTGCCGATATACTTGAGCATGTCGTAGATGGTCAGGCACGCCGCCGCCACGCCGCACAAGGCCTCCATCTCCACGCCGGTCTTGCCCGACGACCTCACGGCGACGTTTGCTTCAACGGCGCTGCGCGCCTCGTCCAGCGCGAACTGGACGTCGATTCCTTCCACGAGAATCGGATGGCACATGGGAATCAGGGCAGGCGTTGCTTTGACCGCCTGTATCGCCGCCACCTTCGCCGTGGCCAATACGTCGCCCTTCGGGCACGAGCCTTGCTTAAGAGCCATAAAGGCTTCGGGGCCGAGCAGGATTACGCCGCCGGCCTTTGCCGTCCGCGAGGTGACGGCTTTGCCGCTGATGTCAACCATGCCTTTTGACGGTTCCATGGGTCTCAGCCTCCGATGCTCTGCATGCAGAAACTCTCGCTGGCCGAACTGACACGCGTGTACCGGCCCTTCTCCCGGAGCACCTTCTGGATCAGGTTCAGGATCGCTTCGTCGCCGGTGCCGTCTCTCAGGAGACTCCTCACATCGTAGGAGCGGGTCGAGTAAAGGCAAGGCTTGATCCGGCCGTCGCTGGACAGCCGCAGGCGATTGCACTGCGGGCAGAAGACCGACGACCTGCCGCTGATGAAGCCTATGGCCCCGGCGGAACCTCCGATCTTGAGGTAGACGGCCGGCCCGCCACCCTTGGCGACCACCGGCTGTGAAAGCGGCCCAAATTCCTCCTCAATCATCCGGCGGACTTCGCTGTTCGGCACATACAGGTCCGCCGGCTGGCTCTCCCGGCTGGTCGGGCAGTACTCGATGAACCGGACGAGCAGCGGCAGCTCAAGGCTCATCCGGGCCAGCGACGGTATCTCGGAAAGGTTGAAGCCCTTCATCACGACGGTATTGACCTTGACCGGCGCCAGGCCGACGTCAATCGCCCGGTGTATGCCGTCCATCACCTGGGGCAGCAGATCGGAGCCGGTGATTCGCGCATAGCCTGCTCTCGTTACCGCGTCCAGGCTGACATTCAGCCGGCTCAGACCCGCATCTCGCAGTCCCGCCGCCAGCCCGGAAAGCAGGACTCCATTGGTGGTAATCGATACGTCCTCGACACCCGGTACGGCGGCCAGTCTTCGTACGAGATCGACGATATTGTCTCTCACTAAGGGCTCGCCACCGGTGAGCCGGACTCTGCGGATGCCGCATCGTGCGCACAGGCGGACGATACGACAGATTTCCTCAAAGGTCAGAATCTCATCCCCATCCATCACGTGGCAGCAGCCCGATGGATTGCAGTACACGCACTGCAAATTACACCTGTCGGTGACCGATACTCTCAAATAGTCCACGTTCATCTGACCACGACGCCATTCCTGAATGACCGGCGGAAGAATCGAATCGTCATACATGATACCCCGAAGCGTCGATCTTCTCCACAATCAGGTCCATTCCACGATCTTTCCGGTTTCCTCCACTTCATATCCTCCCAGTTCGAGCACTTTGCTGCGGAAATCCCCGGAACGAATAAGCTCCAGCAGCAGGCGAACCTTTTCATCCTCGAGATACGCGGTGGGAATAACCAGATCGTAGCGCTCTTTCGTGACCGGGATAAAATCGAGAGACAGGGCGTCGGCGGCGGCACGAATGCCCAGGCCCACGTCCGCGGCTCCGGAAACCACGGCCATGGCCACGTTCATGTGCGTGTATTCCTCATTGCGGTATCCGGCGACCTGCTCGCGGTGCATCCCGGCCCGGTCGAGCTCGTAATCGAGGAGAATCCGTGTGCCCGAGCCCGGCTGGCGGTTGACAAATAGAATGTCCCGTCGCGCGAGATCATGAATACCCGTGATGTTCCGGGGATTTCCCGGAGCGACCATGAATCCCTGCCAGCGGTGCACCAGGGTAACCAGAGTCACTGGTACGCCCGGAACGTAGCGTCTGATGTAAGACCTATTGTAGTCTCCGGTTTCCGTATCGAGCAGGTGCGCGCCGGCCAGGTGGGCCGTCCCTTTTCTCACGGCCAGCAGACCGCCCAGGCTGCCGACGTTGCTGGAGGATATCTGCACGCGGCCCCCCGTTTTTTCGTTCAACAGACTGCCCATCAGGTCAATCGTCAGGTCATGCGAGCCAATAACGAGAAGTCGATGGTTGACAGCCTCCCGCGGCACGAGCAACTCCACCTGCACGGTTTCTGCTTCTCTCAAGCCACTGTTTTCCTGCTCGATGCGCAGGATGCCGTCCGCCCTGACAATCGAGGAGATGACCCCCGCGCCTCCCTCGATCGGCATGGCGATCAGACGCCCGCCGACATTCCCGAGCAAGACGCGGACATGCTCCTCGAGTCCCAGCTTCGACGGCAGCTTTCGGGCGAGTGCCGCCTCGACCTTCTCCGGCTCCGGCGGTTGAAGTCCCTGCATGAGATAGAGCAGGGGACCCGCAAATTCTCGAAACGCCAGGGCCGCCGAGACGGCGTATCCGGGAATGCCGACCACGGGTTTCCGCTGGATTTCGGCGAGCAGGACCGGCTTGCCCGGCATCATCGTCACCCCGTGAACGAGCAGCGTTCCCATCTCTTCCAGCAGCGGGGCGGTGAAATCCTCCGAGCCCGCCGAGCATCCGGCTACGACCATGATCAGGTCATAATCATCCGCCACCGCCTTCTGCAACGCTGCTTTCAGGTCACTGCGGATATCCGGGACGGGCGCGTGAATTTGGGCGACCGCGCCGCATTCCTGGGACAGGGAAGCCAGCATCTGGCCGTCCACCTCCAGGATCGCCCCTTTGGGCAGCGGGTCCGGCGCGTTTTCCGGGGCGATAATCTCCGTGCCGGTCGGGATGATCAGAACGTGGGGCCTTTTCATCACCTCGACGGAAAGGACGCCGGCGGCGAGCAGGGCGGCCTGATCGTACGCCCGGATGCGGTGGCGCGCGGGAAGTATAATTTCCCCTCTTACCATATCTTCCCCCGCTTTTCTCACATGGCGCCACGGATACGCCGCTTCCCGGATTTCCCATCGGTCCCCGGCATCTTCGACGTTCTCAATCATGACCACCGCGTCGGCGCCTTCGGGCAGGGGGTCGCCCGTATCCACCATCACGGCCTTGTCCTTGGGCAGGAACACCGGGTTCTCCGGCAACGCTCCGAACGTGTCGGATGCCCGGACCGCTATCCCGTCCATGGCCGCGGCATGATAGGCCGGAACGGACTGCTTTGCCTTGACGGGCACCGCCAGAATCCGGCCGAATGCCAGCCGGGCCGGAATCGTCTCCGTATCCAGTCGCACGTTCTGGAAACGCTCGAAGAATACCGCTTTGGCCTCCGTGAGCGTCTTCAGATGTCTGTATATGCGTTTCTTTCTTTCCATGTCGGGGCGGCGAGCGCTGTTTCTTAAGTTCAAATCAAAAAAGATACACCGTAACCACTTCTCCTCCGGCTACACCTTCGGCGTGGACAGGGATAATGAAAAAGCCGTCCGCTCTCACCAGAGAGGACAGCATGCCCGATTTCCCGAACACCGGTTTGGCGAGCCATCCATGGCCCTGCGTCTCAAGAGTCACTCGTACGTATTCTTCACGGCCCTGGGCCGAATGAACCGATGAGGCCAGGACTGCCTGTTTTTGTCTTCCCACGGGCTCACGGTCCAGTGCCTCGCCCTCGAGGTACCGGAGGAAAGGGGCCAGAAAGACTTGGGCAACCACCAGAGCCGAGACAGGATGTCCGGGGAGCCCGAAGACAGGTTTCCCGTTGACCCGGGCCAGAAGGGTCGGCTTGCCCGGACTGATGGCCACGCCGTGCACGAGGATTTCCGAGCCCGAAAAGCCGTTCACGACCTCTACGATATGATCGCACTGCCCGACCGAGCTGCCGCCGGAAAGAACGACAACATCGGTTTGTGACAAGGCCCTTTTCAGCGCGGCCGTCAGGAGCGTCGGCTCGTCGCTCACGATTTCGCATCCCAAGACCTTCGCTCCCGCGGATTCCACAAGTGCTCGCAGCGCGTGACCGTTGATGTCGCGAATCTGCCCGGGCAAAGGGCTCTCGGAAGCCGGCACGATCTCGTCACCCGTGGAAATCACCGCGACGATTGGTTTCTTCCGGGTGGAAATCTCCAGGATTCCCAATCCCGCGAGCATGCCCACATCCTGGGGGCGCAGCCGCTTTCCCGGGGGGATAAGGGGCCTGCCTCTGGTGACGTCTTCCGACCTGCTCAACACATTCTCTCCCGGTGTGACTGGCCGGACGATTTCCAGAGTGCCGTCATTCAGCTTGTTTGCATACTCCGCCATGACCACGGCGTCGGCGCCGTCGGGCAGGAATCCGCCTGTGGGGATTTGGGCCGCCTGTCCGGCCGCGATGGGAAAAGCGGGCAGCGCGCCCATGGCCACCCGGCCGGTCACCTGCAGCACCGCCGGAATCGATCCCGATGCACCAAACGTGTCGCTCGCCTGCACCGCGTAGCCGTCCATGGTGGCACGGGCCCGCGGCGGCAGGTCCTCGGGTGAAACAATCTCATCGGCCGCCACGCGATGGAGGGCCTCATCCAGCTTCACCCGTTCCGCTTCCAGCCGGTGGAAAGAGGAAAGGACCTCAAAAACTGTTTCAGAGGACGCAACTTTGAAGAACTCAGGCACAACTTTCCCTCTTGAGATCCATCCGCCCTCGGGATTTCTCATGGCTCCACGATGATGTGATCCTAAAACTCACTTCTTCCCAGTAGCCGAACGCATACGGGGGCTGCTTCGGCGATGTGTGCTACGCCAATATCCAGGCTGACCAATCCGTCGGCCTCACACAGAGCCACAATATGAGCTGACCCGTGATATTTCACCGGTCTGACTGTTGTCGTACCGGTTCGTTTCACCGGGATCCAGCTTTGCCGGTCCGTATCCTTCCTCGTGACGCGTTCATCGAGGCTCATCTGGACCACCATCGGCGCATAGTCGTGCCCCATCAGCCGGTAGAGGAAGGGTTTGACCAGAAGCTCGAATACGACAAATGTTGCCACCGGATTGCCGGGCAGTCCGAAGCAATATGTCTGCCCCAGACGCCCGAAGATGGTGGGCTTTCCGGGTTTTACGGCCATCTTCTCGAACAGCAGCTCGACGTGGTTCTGCCGAAGGACCGCCGGCACGAGGTCGAAATCACCCACCGACACACCGCCCGAGACAATCACGACGTCGTTCTCCGCCAGGGCAGCCTTCAAGGTCCTGTCGATATCGGCGGCGACGTCCTTGATGATGCCGTAATCTCTCGCCTTCATACCGATGGCCTCAAGCTGGGCTATGAGCTGAGGACCATTGCTGTTCCTTATCTGCGCGAGGCCCGGCTTCGTGGCGGTTGAGACCAGCTCGCTGCCGCTGGCGAGCACGGCCACCGCCGGTTTCTTCGCCACGAGCGGCCGGACACAGCCGGCGGAAGCAAGAGCCGCGACGTGCGGTGCCCCGATGCGGCTCCCCTTTTTCAGAATGACCCGTCCGGCTCGAATATCCTCGGCCTTTCGGGAGATGTGGTCGCAAGCTCCATTGCCGGTGAAGCGGATGGTATTTTCACCGGCGGCCTCGGTCTGCTCGAGCATGATGACGCAGTCGGCCCCCGGCGGAACGGCCGCACCGGTCATGATCTTGGCGCACTGACCCCGTCCGATCGTTTTTGTGGGTGCGATACCGGCGGGGATGGTCTCCACCACCCCGAGCTTTTCGGCAAGGTCCGCTCGGCGGCACGCGTAGCCATCCACGAGAGCTTTGTCGAAGGGCGGCATGTCCATATCCGCTGCGATATCCTCTGCAAGCACGCGGTTCAATGCGTCCCGAAGCTCGACACGCTCATGACCGAGCGGTCGTGCGGAGCCCAGAACAAGCTGTAAAGCGTCATCCAGCCTTATCATCAATAGTCCATCAGCAATGTATCCGGGTCCATGCCGAAATGTGAACGATAATCCTCTGGCGTATCGATGCCGATCAGAATCGAATTGTCCCGCACGTCCACTTCAAGAACCCTCTCCGCGTTCGTATTGACAACGTGGCGTGCGCCCTCCTCGGTGGGTGCGTTCACCAACGCGTCGAAGACCGCTCGGGAGAACAACGCCGGATGCCCCCGGCGGTTGTGGAATGTGGGAATCACGATGCGACTTTGTGTCCTGCGAAATGCACCAATCACACGATTGACTACGTCCGCCGTAATAAAGGGATTATCCACGAGACACAAAAGAAGCGCCTCCGTCTGCGGCGGCCCGCTCTTCAGCCCTGCGATTAACGACGACAGTTGGCCCTTTGGATAATCCTCGTTTAGGACGATGTTGACACCCGGCAGGTCCGTGGATGCCTGGATGGTCTTCGCTTTCGCCCCCAGGACCACGGTAATGCGGTCGGCGTCGGAGAGACGCAGGACGGAGACAATCTGCTCCAGGAACGTCGTATCTCCGAAGCGCAGCAGCGGCTTGGGCTTCCCCATCCGCCTGGACTCACCCGCGGCCAGCACCACAGCGTTGATCATCGCTCGCCCTCATCGCGCCGGGATACGGACATGTGGCCGACGCACGCCTCATCGCCCCGTCGCCGGATCTTGATCAGCTCACAGACGATGCTCAGGGCGATCTCTTCCGGGGTGACCGCACCGACCGCCAGGCCGATAGGGGAGTAGACCTTGTCGAGCAGTTCCTTCGCGATGCCTCTTTGCCCGAGCTTCTCCAGGAGCGTCAACGTCTTGCGTCTGCTGCCGATCATGCCGATGTACCGCGCGTTGGTTCTGACTGCCTGCTCAAGGACTACCTTGTCGCACTTGTGCCCGCGCGTGACGATCACAATGTAGGAGCTTCGGTCGATCCGCATCCTGTCGAACACGCGCCCGAAATCCTCGACGATGATGTCATCCGCATCGGGGAACCGCTCCTTGTTGGCATACTCGACCCTGTCATCACAAACAATCACACGGAAATGGACCGATTTGGCATAGCGGGCGATGTAGTAGGAAAGATGTCCCGCGCCGAAGAGAACGGCCGTCGGCGCCTGAGTGAGACTCTCGACAAACGCGTCCGTGGCGCCCGTCGATACTTTCACCCCGAATTCGCCCGTGGCCGCCACTTCCTTTATGGCCGTCGTGATTTCGCCGGAGAATTCGTTGCCGGCAATCGCCTCGATCCGCGTGGCGTTCGGCAGATGGATTTTTCGGGGCAGGCCGTCAGGAGAGATAATCGAGATCAGCACGCCTCCTTCATCGCTGTCGGCAACGGCGGCGAGTTCCTGGAACAGCGGCAGGGCTGTCTCGTCGAACGTCTCAATCAGGAACTCCACGGAGCCTCCGCAGATTCCGTTCTCATCCTCGGGCGTCGTGCCCAGCTCGAACCGGAACAAGCGACTGCTCGATTGGCCAAGCATCTTCCGGGCTTCTGCGACCATTTTGGCCTCGACCAGCCCTCCACCTACGGTGCCGGCGGTTTGCTCGCCCCGGTCGAAGACCAGCATCTTGTAGCCTACTTTCCCGGGCGTCGAGCCGACTGTGGCTGTCACCGTAATCAGGGCGACCTGCTGCCCGTTTTCGAGGGCCGAGGCCGTGTGGCGGAATATGTCGCGATTGTTCATTGGGACCAGACCATTCGACGAATTCACACAACAATAGTCCGGGGTTTTTCTGTACTATCCTGCCGGACGATGGTACCATAGTACCCGTTAAAGCCGGATTTCTCTATGGGATTATGCACGACAATCAGGTGAGGTCAAGAGTTCAGGGGGCACGATATGGCAGAGACGATTTCTTTCACACTCAACGGTAAGCCGGTGAGCGTGACCACGGACGGGCAACGGCCGCTCCTGTGGGTCCTGCGCACCGACTTCGGCCTGACCGGCACCAAGTTCGGCTGCGGCCAGGCCCTGTGTGGCGCGTGCACCGTTCTGGTAGACAACAAGGCCGTCCGGTCCTGCGTCTACCCGGTGCGGAATGCCGGCGGCAGAGAGATTCGCACGATCGAGGGGCTGGCCAAAAATGGTGAGCTGCATCCGCTGCAAAAGGCGTTCGTCGAGCATGATGCCCTGCAGTGCGGCTATTGCACACCGGGCATGATTCTCACAGCTTACAGCCTGCTACAGCAGAACCCACAGCCTACACGGCAGGAGATCATCGATGGGCTCGACAAGAACCTCTGTCGCTGCGGGGCGCACACGCGGATCATCGACGCGATCCAATCCGCGGCGACGGCCATGAAAGGAGGGAACTCCCGATGAACGAGCAATGGTATACGGATCTCGACTTCACCGACATCATCGACGACCCCAATGTCTCCCGCCGGGATTTCCTCAAGACTCTGGGCGGTGGGATCATTATTCTCTTTTTTGTCGGCGACGCCTCCGTACTCGAGGCGCAGCGTCGCGGCCGGGGGTACCCGGAAGACTTCAACGCCTATCTGCGAATCGGCCCGGACGGCCGAGTCACCTGCTACACCGGCAAAATCGAGCAGGGCCAGGGAGCCATCACGTCATTGGCCCAGATGCTCGCCGACGAGATTGATGCGAGCCTGGATTCGATCGACATGGTCATGGGAGACACGTCGGTGTGTCCGTGGGATATGGGCACGTTCGGCTCGATGACCATCCGCTTCTTTGGGCCGCCCCTGCGCGCAGCGGGGGCCGAAGCCCGCAGAGTCCTGCTGGAACTGGCGGCCGAGCAGCTCAAGGTGCCGCCGGAGCGATTGGTGGCCGAGAACGGCGTCATCTTCGACAAGGAGCAGAAGGATAAACGCGTCACCTACGGCGATCTGGCAAAAGGAAAGACGATTGCCCGCCGCGCCAAGGAGAAGCCGCCGGTAAAGAACCCGTCGGAATTCAAGGTCATCGGCAAACCGGTTCTCCGCCGTGACTCGCGGGAAAAAGTGACGGGCAAGGCCCAGTATGCCGGCGACATCCGGCGGCCCGACATGCTGTACGCCAAGGTCCTGCGACCGCCCGCGCACGGCGCCAAGCTCAAGAGTGTGGACACATCGGTCGCCGAGAAGATGGAAGGGGTCAAGGTGGTTCGCGACGGCGATTTCGTCGCGGTTCTGCATAAGAACCCCGACCAGGCGGCCGAAGCGCTGTCGAGAGTCGCCGCGGAATTCGATGTTCCGCCCGCGCAGGTCGATGATCAGACGATCTTTGAGTACCTGCTGAAGAACGCGGGAGAGGGGCGCGCCGTCGCTCAGGGCGGACAACTGGACGAGGGACAGAAGCTGTCCGAGATCGTGGTCGAGCAGACGTATTTCGACGGGTATAAGGCACACGCACCCATAGAGACCCATACGGCCTTAGCACAGGTCGAAGGCAACAAGGCCACGGTTTGGGCGTCCACCCAGACGCCGTTTCCGACCAAGGACCAGATTGCCAACGCGCTCGGTTTGGGTGCTGACGACGTGCGTCTCATCACGCCCTTCGTGGGCGGCGGCTTCGGCGGCAAGAGTCCCGGGCAGCAGGCCATCGAGGCCGCGAAGCTCTCGAAGGCGACGGGCAAGCCCGTGCAAGTGATGTGGAGCCGGGAAGAAGAGTTCTTCTATGACAGCTTCCGCCCGGCAGCGGTAGTGAAGATCAAATCGGGGATCACCAAGGAGGGCAAGGCCGTGCTCTGGGATTATGCGGTCTACTGGGCCGGCGACCGCGGCTCTCAGCAATTCTACGATATCCCGCATCATCGCACGGCCAGTGTCGGCGGCGGCTTCGGCCGCGGACCCAGCCCGCATCCGTTTGCGACCGGCGCGTGGCGAGCCCCAGCCAACAACACCAATACATTCGCCCGTGAGTCCCAGATCGACATCATGGCGGCAAAAGCCAGGATGGACCCGATTGAATTTCGCCTGAAGAACCTGCGCGACGAGCGGCCGATTCGTACTCTCAAGGCAGCCGCGGAGAAATTCGGCTGGAAGCCCGCACCCGCACCGAGCGGCCGGGGCTTCGGCGTTGCGGTCGGCACGGACTCTGACACCTTTGTGGCGCATATTGCTGAAGTGGAGGTTGATAAGAGGACGGGTCGGGTCCACGTCAAGCGAATCGTCTGCGCTCAGGACATGGGCCTGGCAATCAACCCTGAAGGCGCCTCCATCCAGATGGAAGGCTGCATCACGATGGGTCTGGGCTACGCGCTGACCGAAGACATCCGTTTCAAGGGCGGCATGATTCTCGACCGCAACTTCGACACCTACGAGCTGCCGCGCTTCTCCTCGGTGCCGAAGATCGAGACGGTAATTCTCGACCTGAAAAACGAGCCCGCGCATGGCGGCGGCGAGCCGGCCATCATCTGCATGGGCGCCGTGGTCGCCAACGCCATCCATGACGCGGTGGGAGTCAGACTGCTTCAGCTTCCACTGAGCGCGGAGCGCGTCCGAAAGGCACTTGCAGCAATCGCGTGAGCATCTTGACACTGGGTGCCCAAGTGGCAAGCCTGGGTGGGTGATCTGGGTGGCAGCGTCAAGGGCAGCTTGGTGATGGCTTCCTGCAGGGGTGGGCCAGTTCCATACTTGGCGCCTTGCGATATCCGGTCACGATCAGGGTCTGATCCGGCTGCACTGCCGCGATGGCGTAAGAGTTGTTGTCCCGGCCGTGGCCTTCCACCATGCCGCGCAGCGTGTAGTAGTGAATGCCGTTGATGTGGGTGTACGCGCCTTCGTGATGATGCCCCTGGAAGACGACGAGCACTCTGCCGGACGCCTCCAGAACCTGGCGGACCGCTGACGCATTCTTCACGTAGACGGCGCCTGTCCCATCGAGCAACTGGTGAATGAACACGACGGTGGAGCCCGAGGAAGCAGCGAGGTCCCGCCTGAGCCAGTCAAGCTCATGGGTCGGGATATTGGCATCCTTCCAATCGAAATCGCCATGGTCGTAGTCGCGGCCATCCCCGTCGTAGTTGGCATCGAGCACGACGCAATGGAGCCCTCGTACATCGAATGAGTAGTAGCTGCGCCCCCTCTCGATATGAGTGTTCTCAATGCTGGATAGAAACTGGCGTTTCGAGATGCTGTCCATGTCGTGGTTGCCGAGGACGTGATACCTCCGCCCATAGAACCGTCGAAACGCCGCCTCGACCCGCTTCAGATGCGCCAGGGTTCTGCTTTCGACCGGCGGGTTGTCCTGGTCCTTCAAATCGCCCAGCTCGATGAGGAAATCGACTCGTTCCACATTCATTCCGGCCACACACTCGTCCAACTTGCCCAGGGACTCGCGATAGAAGCGCGTGCCCACGGCGTCCGCGTCGGCATAATGGCAATCGGTGACGATGCCAAAGCGTACCGGACGCGACCTGGAGAGCGACGGGCTGCCGGGCGTGCAGGAGAGGCTCGAAAGGGCCGTTCCCGCCGCAAGTCTCAGGAGCGTCCTGCGACTGAATACCGAGGACTGACTTGTGCGCACTGGCGCGCGTTGCATTATGTGTCAGACCTGCTTAAGCGCATCGCCGCGCAGGGGCATGGAACGGAGGCGGACGCCCGTGGCGGCGCAGATGGCGTTTCCGATGGCCGGCGCGACGGCGATGATGGGCGTCTCGCCGCCACCGGCGGAGGGAATGTCCGTCTTGTCAACCAGGTGGACGTCAATTTTCGGGACGTCCCGGAAGCGCGGCACGCGATATCCGGCGAAGCCGGCGTTCAGAATCTTGCCGTTCTCGAACTGGATTTCCTCCATGAGCGCGCCGCCCAGCCCCATGACGATGCAGCCTTGCACCTGCGAGAGGAGGTTGGCAGGATTCTGGATGGGGCCGCACTCGAAGGCCTGGCAGATTTCGTGCACCTTGATCTCGCCCCGTTTGCGGTCGATGCCCACTTCCACACAGGCCGCCACAACGGAGTTCTTCTCCGTCCCGCAGGCCAATCCTACACCCAGTTCCAGCGTGACCCTTTTTCGGCGTTCGGCCCAGTTGAAGTGCTTCGTGGCAGTCTCCAGGACCGTTCGGATGCGCGCGTTTTCCAGGTGGGCGAGCCGGAAGGTCAGCGGGTCGGCGCCGGCGGCCGCGGCCAGCTCATCCATGAACGACTCCCGCGCGAAGTTGTTGCCGGTCGCCGCCAGGCAGCGGTAGGAGCCCTGGCTCACGGGCGAGTCGGAGCCGACGGACGCGATCCGGGTATTCGGTATGTTGTAGGGCGTGTCGAGGGCGGCACCGCCCGCGTTGATATTGGTGAAGTCCCAGGCGATAAGCGAGCCCTTCACATCGAGCCCGCCCTGGCATTCGATAACCGCCGCCGGGCGGAAGTACGCCCACGTGAATTCCTCGGCCCGTGTCCATCGCAGTGAGACCGGCCGTCCGGCCGCCTTGGCCAGCCGCGCTGCCTCCAGAGCCGCCTCGGCACTGTGCTTGCCTCCAAATCCGCCGCCCATGTCCGGAATGATAACCCGGACGCGGTCGGCGGGAATGCCGAACAGCCGGGTCAAGTCCCCGCGCGCACGATAGGGCCCATCGCAGCCCGCCCATACCGTCAGCTTGCCGTCGTTCCATTCCGCCACGGCTGCCCGCGGCTCCATCGGCGTGTGCTGAATATAGGCGAGCGTGTACGTGGCACGGAGAGTCTTGGCCGCCTCGGCGAGGCCCTTGTCAAGCGAGCCTCTCGTACTCGGGCGTCCCCGGTCCGTCTGCGCATGTTCTTTGAGATACGAGTGGATGGTCCTGCTCGACGGATGGGAAGATGTCTTCCACGAGGTGGTCTTCGCGGCGGCCTCCAGGGCCTGTGTCGCTCGATACACGGTCGGAGCGGCGAATCCCACGAACTGGCCGTCTCTGACGACGACCACGTCCTTCATGGTCTCGACTTGGGAAAGGTCGATGGATTCCAGCGTCGCGCCATAGGAAGGCGGGCGTAATACTTTGCCATACAGCATATTCGGGCGGATGATGTCGGATGGATACTGGTGCGCTCCCGTGACGATGTCGCGGCTGTTCGGCCGGGGCACGGGGCTGCCCATCACTTTCCAGTCGCTCACGGGCGTAAGGGCGACATCGCTTCGCACGGTCTGTTTGAATGTCTCCGCGACGTCCTTTGACTTCGCCAGGTCCGCGTAGGTGAGCGTCTGTTTTGTTGCTTTGTTCGTGATCGTGCCGTCCTGCACTTCGAGGGTGCCGGCATCCACCTGCCATTGCTTGGCGGCGAGCTGCGTCAGCAATTCGCGCGCGGTCGCGGCCGCCTGGCGCATCGGCGGCACGTTGGAGGGCGTTGTCCGGCTGCCGGCGGTGATGCCGTCGTCCGGCACGAAATCCGTGTCGGCCATGACTAAGCGGATTCGCTCGACCGGGACACGCAGCTCTTCGGCGGCCGCCTGTGACAACTGGGCGCGCGGCCCTTGGCCCTCCTCGACTTTGCCGCTGAAGGCCGTAATGGTGCCATCTTCATTGAGATGCAACCGTGCCGCCACGGGCAGGGCGGCCCCACCTTCACGCCGCTGACCGAGCCCGATTCCTTCGGTCACCGTGATGAGAATCCCCGCGCCGAGCACCTGTACGAAGGTACGCCGGCTCATCGCGAGCTCGCCTTGCGGCCCACCAGAGGGTTTGCCCGATTCCACTTCCCAGATCTTGGTCAGGATGTCTCGTGTCATAGGCTTTTACCTCCGCATCAACTGCGCAGCGCGACGGACGGCATTCATAATCTTGATGTAGCCGTTGCAGCGGCATAGGCTCCCGTTCAGCGCCGTGACGATCTGTTCATCGGTGGGATTGGGGGTCTCCGCGAGCAGGGCCACCGTCGCCAGAATCATGCCGCTCGTGCAGTACCCGCATTGCATCGCTCCCTCTTCGAGGAATGCCTGCTGAACGGGATGCAGGGTGTCACCCCTGGCCAATCCCTCAATCGTGGTGATCGTCTTCTTGTCGGCCATGGCGGCCGGCGTGACGCAGGACAGGACGCGTTGGCCGTCCATCAGGACCGTGCACGCGCCGCAGCGGCCTTCGCCGCACCCGTATTTGGTGCCCGTCAAGTGCAAATCCTCCCGCAGGACATCAAGGAGAGGACGCTCGGGGTCGGTGGTGACGGTTTTCTGGACCCCGTTGACAATCAGCGTAATCGTTACGTCCATAAACAGCCTCCATCGAGCAGGAATCCGTTGTCGGCGGACGTTGCTATCATTTCACATCGCATCATACCGGCGGCCCCGGCGTAAGACAATCTTTTTGACCCATACGCATTGTGCCGGTGGGGGATATTGCAGTACCATAAGTGCTCAAGATGTACGCATAACGATTTCGTGTGCAGGCGTTGATTCCACGTATGGAAAGGAGATGGGCCATGGTCAAGATCAAAGGAGCTTTGCACGTTGCCGCAATGGCGTTGTTTGCCGCCGCGGTCGGGGCAGCGGCCCAGGAAGGGGGCAAGGCCAATATGGAAAAGCAATTTGAGGAGGATGTCATCAAGACCGATGCCGGCGACCTCAAGATCACGTTCATCGGGCACGGGACGTTGATGTTCGGCTATCAGGGCAAGACGATTCACGTCGATCCGATTGGCTCGGCGGCGGATTACTCCAAAATGCCCAAGGCCGATATCATCCTGGTCACGCACGAGCACGGTGACCATCTGGACCCCAAAGCGATCGAGGTACTGCGAAAGGACCAGACGAAGATCCTGCTGACCAAGGCGTGCGCGGAGAAGGTTGCCGGCGGCACGGTCATGAAGAACGGCGACGTGCTGACCGTCCTCGGACTCAAGATCGAAGCCGTGCCGGCCTACAACATCGTTCAGAAAAGGCCGGACGGCGAGCCGTTCCATCCCAAGGGCCGCGGCAACGGCTATATCATCAACTTCGGCCAGACGCGCGTGTACGTGGCGGGCGACACGGAGAACACGCCCGAGATGAAGCAGTTGAAGAAGATCGACGTCGCGTTCCTGCCGATGAACCTCCCGTACACGATGACGCCCGAGATGGTGGCGGACGCCGCGAAGGCGTTTGAGCCCCGGATTCTGTACCCTTATCACTACGGCGACACGGACCCGAAGAAGCTCGTCGAGCTGCTGAAGGACGCGAAAATCGAGGTCCGCATCCGCAAAATGAAATAGCGCGGCGCGACGATTTGACGCTATCCGGCAGCCGCGCCTGATGACGGAACGAGGCATCCTTGAACGAAGTCTGTCATGGGCCTTCGGCCCGCCACAAGAGGTTGAAAATGTCCGGGTGGCAAGGGTTCCCGAACGCGGTACATCGCGTTCGGGGTCCCCAGCGGCAAGGCCGAAGGCCTTGCCGCTGGCGGATGGGCGAACCATCGGCAAGCTGGCGCTTGCCGCTGCCACCCAACTCCTGGTAGCGCATTTCCAGAGGAGTGACGCTGTGGACGAAGTGATGCCGGTGATACAGAAGGAACCGTTCATCCGCAAGAGAACCCTCGTTGCCATGGGGGCGGCGGCCGGGGTGGGCGTGATCTGCTTCGTGGTGGTCGCGCTGCTGCCCGCGCCGCAGGGTCCCTTGTTCAAAGACCCGCTGCGCAGTTTTCTGACCGGCTTCGGCGTCGTGGGCGTTGCATATCCTCTCTGCGTCGTGGGACTGGCGATGAGGAAGCGCTGGGCCTCGTCTCCGTACTTCGAAGGAGCCTTCATCGCCGGGGTGATCAACCTCTTCGGCTTCGTGATTGTCGGTGTCGGTCTGGTTTGCATCGGCTTCGGCGCCTATGGTTTAATTGTCCGATTACTCGGTTTATAGCGGGGCAGACATGCAGCGACGAGAATTCTTGCAGACCTCGGTTGCGGCCGGGGCATATGCTGTGCTCGGCACGCCCTGGCCGGCGGCGGCCGGGACGGATGAGCCGTGGTTCGATCGCCCGATGCGCTGGGCACAACTGGTCCTCGTGGAGAACGACCCCGGGCGCTTCGACCCGGATTTCTGGCTGGACTACTTCCGGCGTGTGCATGCGGACGGCGCCTGCCTCAGTGCCGGCGGCGTGGTCGCCTACTATCCCACGAAGGTTCCCCTGCACCATCGCAGCACCTGGCTCGGCGAGTCCGACCCATTCGGCTACCTGGTCCGGGGGTGCCGCAAAATGGGAATGGCGGTGATCGGGCGCACAGACCCCCATGCCGCGTGGGATAACGTCCAGCAGACCCATCCCGATTGGATTGCCGTCGATGCGAGCGGGCAGCCGCGACGCCACTGGTCCAACCCCGAACTGTGGGTCACCTGTGCACTCGGCCCATACAACTTCGAGTTCATGACGCAGGTCCACAAGGAAATCATGGAGCTGTACCAGTTGGATGGAATCTTCTCCAATCGCTGGGCCGGGCATGGCACGTGCTACTGCGAGCATTGCGTACGGAACTTCAAGGCTTTCGCGGGGATGGACCTGCCGCGCACGGGCGACCGCCGTGATGCCGCTTATCGCAAATATATGGAGTGGCAGATCGAGCGGCTGCGGGAACTGTGGTTCCTGTGGGACCGGACCATCCGCGAAGTGAAGCCCGGTGCCCGATACATCCCGAACGGCTTTCCGGACAACGTTGTCACGGGCAAGCTGGCGGACATTTTCTTCACCGACCATCAGGGTCGCAGCGGCGTGATTCCGCCGTGGTCGAACGGCAAGCGGGCGAAGGAGCTGCGCGCCACGATGGGCATGAAGCCCCTCGGCGGCATCTTCAGCGTCGGCCTGGAAGAGGCGTACCGGTGGAAGGACTCCGTGCAAAGCGAGGCGGAGATTCGGATTTGGGTGGCGGAGGGCATCGCCAACAACATGCGGCCGTGGTTCGCCAAGTTCTCCGGGACGCTCTACGATAAACGCTGGCTCGATGTGGTCGAGAAGATTTACAACTGGCATTATCGCTCGCAGCGCCACCTGCGCAACACCGCCCCCTTGGCCCGCGTGGCGCTCGTCTATTCGGAGCAGACGAGGCGGCTTTATGGCGGCCGGCCGTGGCAGGAACGCAGCGGCGGCCATGAGCTCGGGATGTATCACGCTCTCATCGAGGCCCGCGTGCCCTTCGAGATGGTGAACGACCGGCTGCTCGACGCCGAGCATCTCCAGCCGTTCAAGCTGCTGATTCTGCCGAACATCGCGGCTCTTTCGGACGCCCAATGCGAGCAGTTCAGGCAATTTGTCCAACGCGGCGGGAGCCTGATCGCCACCTTCGAGACATCGCTGTACGATGAACAGGGCAAGCAGCGGCAGGACTTCGGCTTGGCTAATCTGTTCGGCGTCTCCCACAACGGCCGGGTCGAAGGGCCGATGAAGAATTCGTACCTGAGGCTCAAGAGCGATTCCGCGACGGGTCGGTTCCACCCGGTTCTGGACGGCTTGGAGAACGCGTACCGGATTATCAATGGAATCTATCGGGTGGACGTCAAACCGCAATCGGACTTCCCTTCGCCTGTGACGCTGATCCCCAGCTATCCCGATCTTCCGATGGAGCACGTGTACCCGCGCACACCCGAGACGGATACCCGCGAGCTTTACCTGCGCGAGCTGGGGGCCGGCCGAGTCGCATATATCCCGTGGGACATCGATCGGACGTTTTGGGAGATTATGAACGCGGACCACGGGCGGCTCCTCGGCAACATCGTCCGCTGGGCGGCGAACGAGCCACCCATCGCGGAGGTGACCGGTCGCGGCATCCTCGACGTCACCGCCTGGCGCCAGAAGCAGTCGATAACCATTCATCTGGTGAACCTGACGAATCCCATGATGATGAAGGGGCCGTTCCGCGAATTGATTCCCGTGGACACACAGGAGGTTCGGATTCGCGTTCCGCAGGATGCGAACGTTGAGAAGGTCCGCCTGCTTGTCAGTGACAAGGTTCCTGAACATACGATTCAAGATGGGGCCGTTACACTGCGGGTCCCATCGATTCTGGACCACGAGGTCATCGCCCTGGATCTATCCGCATGACCGGCGGAATCATTCGAGCCGAAATTGGCCTTTGGCCATAATCGGCTCACCTTCGACGTAGATGGTCGGATTCTTGATGACGCCGTCCACGTGCGCTTTGCTGTCCCACTTGGCCCCGGTATGGCCCGGCAGGGGGCTGCCGAACGCGATGTGCACGCCGGGGAACTTCTCGTCCTGGAGCAGATTATAAATCAGGTGCGTCAGGCCCGTGTTCGTGCCGATGGCGAACTCGCCGACGCGCCTGCTGTTCTCGTCGGTCTCAAAAACGTACTCCCCCAGTTCCTTGCGTAGCGCCTCATTGTCGCATTGCAGGCTTTCGCGTTGGGCCCGACCATCTTTCACTTCCACGCGAACGGGCGTGTCTTCGAGTGAGGTGTAGCGGACCGTGAAGAAATCGCCGAGGCAGCCGTCGATAACGACCCGGCCGTTGAGAGTCAGTGGCGAAGTGAACACCTCGCCGTCCGGCAAATTCTTCCAGTGCCCCGGCGTGATGTCACCATCGCTGACGGTCCACCTCAGGTCCGGCGTGAATTCGGCCGTGAAGTCGTTGCCCTTGTCCGTCACTACGCGGATCGTGCGGGCATCCTTGACTTTCTCGTACACGAGCTTGCTGATGCGCTGGATTTCCTGGTAGTCGCTGCACATGCCGTCCATCATGATTTCCGGCGTGATCCCAATCATGTGGCCGTG
>Ga0315289_10002022_pt1 | contig 31457 bp, 22 predicted proteins | sample YL17G11_40_MG_FD_203452 | JGI IMG/M metagenome (GOLD analysis project Ga0315289, IMG submission 203452) | Sediment microbial communities from Yellowstone Lake, YNP, Wyoming, USA - YL17G11_40 | ecosystem: Environmental > Aquatic > Freshwater > Lake > Sediment | place: USA: Wyoming | collected... | reverse complement strand
CTGGACCCGGCTCTATTTCGAACTTGTTTATAGACCGCTCTACGAGCCCTACGATTCTAGATTACCGAAATCCAACGGCCAGAATCGAGAGACCTTTCTCACGCTGGCTGGTACTTTGCGGAATTATACGCTGGCCTTGTTGTCCGACGAATATCTGAGCCCCAAGCTAATGGACATTGTGCATCGTTGGTGCAAGGCACTCAGATGGGACCCTTGGGATCTGGATGCACTCCGTGCAGCGACACGGCGGACTTGCGTTCTGCACCTGTCCCAATTAGCCGCCTCATCTGCTACGGTGCTGAGATTTGTTACTTATCCAGCAACCCGGCCATATATCCCAGGCCGTGCCTTACGAACGGAGCAGGCGATTGGGGCTACCCTGTCCCCCGTTCGATCATTAGCGGGCTGCCCAGCACGATAACGACACATTGGCCAAGCAATGGAGCAACCATGGATTATCCGTCTCTGGAAAAAAAAGCTTGGGTTCTGACTTTTTATGCGTTCAAAGGGGGAACTGGTAGAACCCTAGCATTAAGCAACATCGCGCGGCATTTATTCGAAGCCAGAGGCTATCGAGTTGGCATCATAGATCTTGATTTGGAAAGTCCAGGATTGCCACACATGCCTCTCGCCCCTGGCATCCAGGATCCAGTAGGAGAGTCTATTGACGGATCGCTAGGATTTGCCGACCTTTTTTGCTCTGCATTGTCTTCGCCTTCGGCCGACCCCGTAGATACACCCATAGTACATCAGCGGATCAAACACCACGTTCTACGTCTTCCTTGCGACCACGCAACTGGCGCCCTGTTTTTAATGCCCGCCGCCATCGGTTCAGCCACCAGAAATAGCGCGTTCCGCGACCGCCTTGCCACATTCCTTGACGGTACCAAAGACTTGTCACTCTCTGCGTTTGTCACTCAGCAAATAGTTACTGCGTTTATCCAGCACTTTTCTCTCGACTTCCTTTTTATCGATGGAAGGACAGGGATTGGGCCATTTTTTCCCGTATACACCTACTCCATTCCGCATGCCCTTGTTCTTTTCACTGGGCTGAACGAGCAAAACATCGGCGGTAGTCTAGATGTACTGCAACAACGACAGGACACCCCATGTGGCGTAACCGCCTGGCCCGAGGCGCCGGTGTTTCTAGTTATTAGCCCCGTGCCAGCTGATGGTCCCAGGTTGCTAGAAGAACGCCTGCGGAGGATCGATGCTCGGTTGAGCGAGCTGGCCCGGGACAGAACATCCAACAACAGCACACTCCATTCTTATATCTTTGAACTACCTCGAACTAGATACCTTCTACCCTATACTGATGTGGCGAGTTATGAGGAGACCTATTTTATTCCTACATTCCCGCATTCTCAACTCACCCAAGCTTACTTACGCCTCGCCCGGGACATAGAATCACTCGTCTCCAAGAAGGAGCCCTCAAAACTGCTCGCGAGTATCTCACTGAATAACATCGATTTGGATGGTGCGACTGCGCTTGCACTTATGGCCAAGCCCCTGAATGTTGCCGCGGAGAATATCAGCCTCGAGCCCCTCCATGACTTTCTGACGCATGATATTGGCTTGGTTAAAAGTAAACAACTGCGATCAAGAGATTGTCCCTTGATCTTCGAATATACCGCTGATAATAAGCCAAAGGTCCAACTCCATCTCTGGTCGGCTACTGATACAAATGCGCCTTGGGAGAGATTAACACAAACTCATGAGCCGAGCGATTCAATCCAAGTCATGATGGTCCCGCAGTCTTCGCTCAGTTCGATTCTTGCCAAAGAATACCACCATCTATTGAATCTCAGCTCTCCAACTACACTTGATCTGGGTATAGTTAATTATAGCTTTCTTGATACATGGTTCCCAGGATGGAGGCGCTGGTGCATTTACAATGGTTCACTACGTGCTTTACCATTCTCGATGAACACGACACTGATGTGCTCGAATCGTAATCTGCTCAAGGAACTGTTTGCGAAATCTCAGCAATCAAGCAAGGCAGATCTGCGCCTTGCCTCTTTTCCGTCAAACTGGCATTCCCTTCTGAGATTGCTAGAATCTGTGAGGTCATCAGGGAGTGATCTCGACTTTATCCCCTTCGCCATTTCTCGTCATGGTCGGGCACTTTATTATGAGTGGCTTAATATTGTTCTGGCTTTCGGCGGATTGGACATGAAATTTGGGGAGGGCAATATCAGGTTGGACCTTCACTGTCCGTCCGTTTCTGCGCCCGAAACGATCGAGGGTACTGAGTTTTTCTTACACCTTATTAAGGCTCTTGCAAGTGAGGGCAGTATTGCTGATCGCAATACTGCAAGCGAAGGCGTTAAAATGGATTCTCTTATCGCGGATTTCTGGTCTGGGAAACTGTGTTCTTATATGGCTTGGACTGACGCATTTAGGTTTAGGGATGCTGAGATCGCGCCTGCGCGTTTCAATAATCACATGTCCGTGGACAGCACGAGCGGGATCTGTGTACAGCTGGGCCGCTTTCCACGGGACATCCGCTATCCGAGAAAGCCGCTGGTGGCCAATTGGGTGGCTCTGATAAACGGGGATAAGTCTACCTGCAAGGCAAGCCTTTATCTCATGCAGAAATTTCTCGACCCAGAAACTCAAAGGCGCCTGCTTCGCGCCGGATTCCCCTCAGCAAGTCGCCGAGCCATTGAGGATGAACTCGAACGACACTCTTTGAGGTACGTTAGGGAAGGCCCTACGGGTGAGAACATTCAGGAAAAGCTCTTCCCCCAAAACTACGAAAACTTTCTCGCTTCTTTGCTGGATGCTTTTGACAATGGCCATCTAATTCCCTCATTCGAAGGTTCAGTAGCTTGGATCAATTTGACCTGCAAGATTCTTCTGGAATTGATCGGCGAAGCTGAGAAAGGGGTGGTGTCGCGAAATACCATCACGACGAAATTAAAGAAACTCGGCGAAAGGGGAAGAAAAATCCTTGGAGGAACCGATGCGAAGATTTGATTATAATGTGACATTTCCTCGAAAGCGTTGGCTGGGATTTGGGGGCATGACAGTAGTGTTTATTGCAGCAGCGATATGGCTTGTTGCCTGTGGCAATCCTTCGGGCGAGAGCCAGATCACATTGCGTGTGATTGGTGAGGGATATCCTCCACTGTTGGCATTCGAAAAGGTCAAATCTACATTTGAAAACAAGACAGGTATAAAAGTTGATATTACAAAACGGGATCACATGGCCGTGGTAGCCGAGGTGGACCGCGAGTTCGCGGCGGGAAATCCGACATACGATCTGGTTATTATGCCGCATCGCCTTCTGGGCAAGTTCGTTGAAAAAGGGTCCGTTCAACCCGTAGACTCTTTTCTGAATGACCCTAGTATGTTCGATCGCAAACTTTTAAATCCGGATGCTGATATATTCCCCGGCTGGTGGCGGGAAATCAGTTGGTACAAGAGCAAGTGCTACGGGCTCCCATTCATGGTGCTTTCCATGTATACCTGGTACCGAAAGGACCTATTCGAATCTCCAACTGAGCAGATCGCGTTTAAAAAGCGATACGGCAAGGATCTTAAACCTCCTGCAACTTGGCTGGACTTTGCGCAGCTGGCCGAATTCTTCAATCGACCGAAGCAGGGTCTCTATGGGACTTCAATCCAGGCACAGAGGCATATAGCCCTTTGGTACCAATGGCTTTCGTTTGCTGCTGGTTTTGGGGCGCGAATTCTAAATTCTGATGTTGGAGATGAGCCTGGCGACATCGTGGTTAACTCGCCAGCGGCTGTTCAGGCAACTGAGTTCATGGTAAAAATGTTGGACTATAGCTCACCAGAATCCACAAATCAGAATTGGGACGATGCCCTCACCAACTTCCAGCAGGGCCGCACTGCGCTGGCCATCATGTGGCACGATTCTGCACCATGGGCTGAGAATCCTGCTGACTCAAAGATGGCAGGAAAGATCGGCTATGCCCCGCCTCCTAGCACGTCTGGAAAGCCCGTCATCCAACTTGAAGGACATACGTTTTTGATCCCCTCCCACGCACGACATCCAAGAGAAGCCTTTAAACTGATGACATGGTTTTTTGGCTCCGAAGTGCAAGTTGCGTATACGCTTCAGGGGGGGTTGTCTCCTCGCGTTTCGACCTACAATGATCCGCGCATTAAGGAAATTCCTTACATGGTTGCGTTCCGCAAAATGACGGACTCTTGGGTTGCAAAGCCAACCATCCCCGAAGCTGACCAAATCGCTGAAATCATGACACTTCAACTGTCACGAATAATGACAAAGGAGCTAACGCCCCAAGTTGGCCTCGATCAGATGGCGCTTGAACTCAACCACATTGTTCACAGAAAACTCGTTTACACGCCAGCAAACAGGTAATTTTATGCATGCCATTTCGACCTCGTCTCTCGGAATTGGCACCTTAACAATCGTAATTGCGCTCATGCTGTTGATCGTATTGCTGCCTTTTTGTCTTATGACCTACTATTCGCTTACCGATCTCAGCTTCAGTCTTCCAGGTCGCACCGGCCACTTCATAGGCCTGTCAAATTTCAAGCAAGCACTAACTGATAGCCGCTTTTGGGAAAGCCTACTTCTAACTGTACAGTTTGCCATTCTGGCCATTCCGATAGAGCTAGTAATCGGTTTGATAGTGTCGCTAGCATTACCCATTCGCAGTCCCTGCGGACGTTTGCTCATACCCCTTCTTGTTGTTCCTCTGCTCTTCTCTGGCATCGCCGTCGGCTTGGTCTGGCGTTTGCTTCTACACGGCGATTATGGACTACTAGTCTATTATCTCCGTGCTTTCGGGCTTATCGGTAACCGTTCACTACTAGGCAGCCCTACCAGCGCCTTTGCGTGCGTACTGCTTGTAGACATCTGGCAATGGACACCGTTTTGCGCGATGGTATTGTTAGCAGCACGTACCGGCATCGCAAGATCTTTATATAATTCCGCCAAACTCGACGGCGCTGGGCCTCTAAGAACCTTTTTTGACATTACGCTTCCAGGATTGCGGCATGCATTGCTTGTTTGCTTACTTTTCAGAACTACTGATTGCCTGAGAGAGTTTGACAAGATCTGGGCCCTGACAAACGGCGGTCCCGGCACGCGGACGGAACTCATAAGCGTGTATCTATTCAAGGCCAGCTTCGAGCATGGCGATCAGGCCTACGGATCTGCGCTATCATTGTTAATATATATTGTTGTCATAGCTTGTACAAATACCTTCTTATGGATCGTATGGAAGAAGCAAAATGCTAGTTAAAATGGCCCGGTCATTGCAATGGCTGTTGTCCTACTTGACTGTCACGATGTGTATTCTGCCAGCCATTTGGCTTGCTATGTGTGCTTTTAAAACCCGCTTAGAAATAACTGCGTGGCCCCCTATATTTATATTTGTGCCAACATTTGCCAACTTTTCTACCCTCAACGCCAACCATAATCTCGGTCTTCTGACGTCAAACAGCCTAATAGTTGCCTGTGGAACGACCGTTTTCACACTGCTGCTAGGACTGCCGAGTTCTTTCTATTTCTCACGAATACGCAATCAGATTCGACAAAACCTGCTCCTTTTCCTTCTATCTACAAAAATGGTACCCCTTATTGCAATCGCTCTTCCATTTTATATGCTCTTTACCACCATCGGTCTTCACGGCAACTTGGTTGGATTGATAGTGGCACAGAGTGTTGCCTGTCTTCCTTTGACGATCTGGCTGATGAGTGGATTCTTTGCCGACATTCCAACGGAGATCTATTGGGCCGCACAGTTGGACGGTTTGTCGGCACGCCAAAGCTTTTGGTACATATTGGTTCGCGTTGCTGCTCCAGGGGTAGGCGTTTCTGTTATTTTTACTGTGATTTTTTCCTGGAATGACTACCTCGTGGCTTCGATTCTTACAACCGCAGAGACGCGCACGCTAACGGCTGAATTGCCTATATTGGTCACGCAATCCGTTACACAGTGGGGCCAATTGTGCTCTGGAATTATCTTATCGCTCTTGCCGATATCATTACTAGCCCTCTTAGCTAGGCGATATTTCATTGAGGGAATCACATCCGGAACGCTTAAGAAATTCTAAACCGATGCTAGAAATAAAGGCGTTAAAGAAATGTTATACAACAGGAGACGGGCAGGTTGTCGCCTTAGATGGTGTCAGCCTGGCTATAAGCGCTAACGAGTTTGCTGTAATCTTGGGCCCATCGGGATCTGGCAAGAGCACGCTGCTGCATGTAGTCGCAGGATTGCTACCTGCCGACGGTGGCGAAGTCATAATAAGGGATAATGTTGCAACGCATGCTCCTGTCTCAGAGCGGCGTGTTGCTATGGTCTTGCAGAACCTTGGCTTGTATCCGCACAAGACAGTGATGCAGAATGTTGAGTATCCAATGCTTGTCGCAAAAGCGAAAGGCGATGAAAGAAAACGCTGTGCCCTCGACTTACTGCGATTGCTCAAGATCAGTGACTTGGCGGACCGCAAACCAAGAACTCTTAGTGGCGGGCAGCTTCAACGTGTAGCACTTGCCCGTGCCCTTGCAAAGAAAGCCGATCTGTTTTTGCTGGACGAGCCTTTTAGCGACCTGGATGCTCAGATTCGCTATGAACTGCGCAATGAACTCAAACTCCTGCACGTTAGCCGCGGTTTGACTACTGTATTAGTTACGCATGACCAAGAAGATGCGATGGCGTTAGCAGATCGCATTGCGCTTATGCATAAGGGGAAGATTATTGAGGTCGGTTCTCCACGAAGGCTATATGAGCAACCGCGTACCGTCTTTGCTGCAACTTTTATGGGCCGCCCGCCAATGACTGTGTTCAGAGTATCGCTAGCTGGCAGATGTCCGTATTTTGATGGGAGCCGCTTGCCCATCGACATCGCGGACACCACTATTCCATCGATCGAAGGGGATGTTTTGCTCGGTCTGCGGCCGGAGGACATCTCTGTTGTAATGCGGGCTGGTGAGTGGTGCGTTGAGTTGATTCAGGCCGCTGGCGGGTTTTGTTATGTGCACCTCAAATGGGCTCGTCTGCGGATGGTCTGTCGAAGCGACAGTCAAACTGAGTTGAGAATTGGTGATCGCGTGGCGTTGAAAGTAATGGCAAACGCCCATTTCTTTGATCCGCAAACAGAGGAGCGAATCAAATGATTACGGGCACTGGCCGATGCGTATTCTTAGGTTGAGCTTGGCCGAGATTTCGCATGAGGTGTAGAGATCAACTTGGAACCACATAATTACCTCATACGAATGTCGGCAACATCCTAATCGATCTCTTCGGTTGGTAGGGGAAGGTGTGATGGGATCGAGCTCAATGCCGTTAGCACTCGTTACTGGTGCTACCGGTCTCCTCGGCGCGAACCTGATTCCGGCATTGATCACCGCCGGGTGCCGTGTGCGTGCCGTGACACGACAACGGTTACATCTTGATAGACTTAAAACACTTGCTAAAGAGTCCAGCTGCTTTGAACACTTGGAGGTAATTGAAGGGGATATCAGACACTCTACGGTGAGGGAGCTCGCAGTCTATGGCGTTGACTACCTTTTCCATGCGTTGCACTCTCATGAGTATTGGTTACCAAACAGCGTTATTTACGATGTCAATGTGACTGCAACCGCGGCGTTGCTCTGGGCGCTCAGCAAGACAACCGTAACTGCAAGAGTGATCTTCACAAGTTCTACGAGCACAATCGGCGCAACTTATTCCCCTTTTGACCCTTCGTCGCTCGATACAATTCCACGACGCCGCTTCAGCACTCTCAGCAAGTATTGGGCCGAAAAACAAGTGGAGCTGACTGCGGACCGCACTAACCTCGAGGTAGCTTATTTACACTGTCCCTATATCATCGGTCCGATGGACTTGCGACCGACGCCGCTTCGGCTTGTAATACCGGCGGCTCAGTACTTTCCCTTAGTGGTCGCGCCACCTGGCGGTGGCACAATCGTCGGCGTGGAAAAGGTGGTACAACGACATCTTCACGCGGTGGATGATTGGAAACCAGGTCGTCGCGAAGTCATCAGAGGCACAAACATTTCGTATGCGGATTATTTTGCACTTGCAAACAGGCTCGCAGGGCGGCGTCTTCGACCGATCAAGCTTAATGCATGGATCCTTAAGTCAATTGCTGCGGGAAGCGTGTTCGACCGATGCTTCGTCGATTATATGAGTTCTTGTCGCTACTCAGAAACAGGATCGCTTTCTGTCGGCGAACTAGAAGCTTCGATGGAGATGACGGCAGAATGGTTTCAAACACACACGCCATTTGGGGGCTTCAGAGAGTTTCTGCGCTACTCGAAGAGATTTTTTTAGGAAGCTCTTTTTTGACCGGCCGTGTTGATAGGTCGGAGAGCCGGCTAAGCCAGCCAAAAGCCCAATGCTGATGAAGCCAGTTCTTTCGAACTACACCTTGCCTATTGGCTGGGTGTATGGGAATAAAATAGCGATTCTCTGTCATGCCCGTCTCAGACGAAACATCGCTTTCCTCAACCAGAATGGTCACATAAGGGAGGGTGTTGGGCAGGTTATGTTTCGGTACTATGGAGCCTTCCTTGAAATGCCAGGATTGAAGGTATAGTATATCGCCTTCATGCATACGATAGCGGCTTACCCACCTGCCGCAACGCTTACCCGGTTGCGTTGAGGCTAGGTCACGAAATGAGCGAAGATCAACGGGAGAATGGTGTGCGATCGGTAGGAACCGTCTCTTTCTGCTTCTATTTAGGTGACAAGCCTTTAGAAGCACGCCGTAGAGCATTTTCCCCAGGCCGGATCCGTTCAGGAGGCACGGGTTGCGGACAACTACGCAATGTTGCGCCTCTGAGCGGTCAGCGTCGCTGCCTGGCCGGAGCTCCAGCGTAAGCCTATCCAGACTCAAGTCACTCCTTTGTTTTAGAATCTCGTAGAAGTAATCCAGCATGTCTTCAGAGGCGGCCAGGGATCCGCCGCACAAAATAACTGCTTCTTCCTTCAAAGCGCGCGTACTAGGTTCGTGATTCTTGTTCTGGTTGCCCTCGTGAAGGAAAGAGAACCATTGAGCACCCTGGCCGCTTCTAAATCGAACTGCGATACCGTCTTGGCATAGGGAAGTCCTGGCACGGTCGGCAATTGCTGTAAGAATACCATAGTCTATTGGTTTTAGGTTCCGCTGAGTGATCGAGACCACTACGTGGGGGTCTACCGCAAGGGTTCCGTCGGATGGCCAGCGGCCAGCAGATAGGCGCGGCTCTATGCCAGCCACCAGACCTCCATCATTTGCAAATTGAGACATCCAACTAAAAAACTCGTTAACTCGACTGAAATTCAACAAGATATAGTCAGGTTGCTGTTCCAGGATCACTGTGAGCTTTGGAAGCAGAGGGCCACGAAGGTCCGCACCCCTAGTATGACCCCTCAGCACTTCCAACGCACGGTTGGCTAGATCACACCATTGCCCAGTCTGAGAAGCTTCGGAAATCCAACTTCCAAAGCTGCGCAAGGAAAATGGCTCACTTCGGGACAGAAGCTGGGCCTGCGGGCGGCTAATCGCGTCGCTACCGTACTTTGCTCCTATGAGCTCAACAGTCTTGCCTCGCAACAGTTCCTTGCCGTCGTCGCTCCTGTAGAATTCCAGGCCGGTTATAGCAATGCAGACCAGCACTTCGGCCTCATATACTCCCATTTCGGCATCCCATGAGTGTGCTTCTTAGACTTTCTGCACTTGAACGCCCCAGACTGCATAGAATGAGTCGTTTGTAACGGGCCCCTGCCGCAGAAACATCGGAATCTGTCCTAATTATCCTCAACAGTTCTCGGCAACTGTCAAGGGCATTTTCTGCCCATGCACGGTTGGCAGCTGCAAACACGGTTGTGTGGATTGGTAAACCTCCAGCGCCGCCATTTTATTTTGACACCTGAGGCAGTTTTCACTCGGATTTTCCAGCCGCCAGCCGAAATTGAAGGGCATCATTGCCTGAATCGCCCACCAAAACCTTCAATTGACCGGACTTGCCCTTTGATAAAACCTTGAGGCAATACCCCGTGACGATCTTGTCAAAAAGCCGCTGGATCGCCCTAGCACCTTCTTGTCTGATCGAGCCGCGGATGTGAGAGAGCAACAGAGGCTCTGCTTTTGAGTCAATTTCTATGCGAACCTCGTCGCCTCGCTGACCCAGCCGATGCTCCAGTGTTTCGACTTCACGACGCCAGATCTTGAGCATCGACGCTTCCGACAGTGGTGCAAAGACGATTACATCGTCGAGGCGGCTTAGCACCGCGCTCGGGTAATGAGAAGCTATCGCTGCTCGTATGGCTTTTTCCTGCGCATCCTCGGAAGGCTGCTCAGTTGTGGCAAAGCCAACAGCAGGCTCCTGCAGCCGATTTGTGCCGCAGTTAGAAGTGAGTACGACAATCATGTTGCTGGCATCGAGCATCTTGCCCGTGTTCATGTCATGAACGATCCCTTCCCCAAGGAGGGGTAGAATCACCTTCGTTAGGATGACCGGGTGAGCCTTCTCGACTTCATCCAGCAGCAGGACGCCGTGCCGGCATCGGTTCAGTTCGTTCGTCAGCTGTCCGCCCTGACCGTGGCCCACGTACCCGGGAGGAGATCCAACCAGCCGGTCAATGTGGTGCTCCCGGTCAAGTTCCGAGCAGTCGATCTGGATGAGGTTTTTCGGATCTCCAAAGAAGTGCGTTGCTAGCTGTCGTGCCAGTTCCGTCTTCCCCACCCCCGAGGGGCCAGCAAACAAGGCGTTCCAGAGTGGGCGCCTTACGCCGGGTCGCTCAGGGAGTTCGAGACGGCGTTCCAGGGCGGAAACCGCAGCCGCGATGGCTTCAGGCTGCCCGAAGATGTTCTCTTCGAGCTTTTGCCGAAGCTGGCCGTAGTCGGCTCCTCCCAGCCGACCTGGAACCAGACGTTCGATTGGAATCCCGGTCCAGGCTGAAAGTGCTTCGCATATGTGCTCGAGCTTGAGAACCACTCTTTCATCCGCGCGTTGCGCCGTATCCATTACTCACCTCTCATTCTTGGTTTATCCCTTGGATGGGCCGGGGCGGCTCCAGGATTTCATTGTCGGGCAGCTCGATGTCCGGCGGGCGATGATAGTTCTCGGCCTAGTGCAAAGCCGGCTTGCGGACCTTGAAGAGCATTGCACCTGCGCGAGGCGTTGCCTCCAATCGGGCGCATGCGCAGGCTTCATCGAGCAGGTCGAGGGCTTTGTCCGGCAGGTACCGATTTGACACATAGCGGGTGGCAAGATCCACCGTGGTGGCGAGAAGCTCGTCAGGTATTTCGACGCCATGGTGCCTCAAGAGATTCTTCCTGTAGTCGTCCAATATCTCGACGGTCTGATCCCGCGTGAGCTCTGGCACCGGCACCACCTGGAACCGGCGCGCCAGGGCGGCATCAGTATCGATCAGCCGGAATTCCGCATTCGTGGTGGCGCCGATGCAGCGTATCCGGCCACGGCCCAGATCGCTCTTCACCATCTGTGATGCATTACTGCCAGGCGCGCGGATCGTGTGGACCTCGTCGAGGAAAAGGATCACGTTTGAGTCACGCCGGGCCAGATCAAGAACCTTTTTCATTCTTCCTTCGAATTCGTTTTGATAGGTTGCCCCGGCAGCGAGGAGGCAAAGGTTCACGTCCAGGATCCGAGCCCCCTGTAAGCCCGGCGGCACCCGATTCTGAGCTACCCAAACTGCGAGATTCTCCACAACCTTGGTCTTGCCGACCCCGGGTTCCCCAACGAGGCATGCCGCCGTTTTGCCTTCCTTGGAGAGTATTCGAATCAGAGCTTCAGTTTCCTTATCCCGAAAAAGGGCCGCCGTCAGGCGTCCCTGGCGCGCCTCCTCCACGAGATCCGTGCCGAAGCGAGCGGCATCGTCTTTCTCCGGGTTCTGGCCGCCGGCGTGATGTTCGAGTTCGCCTGGATCCACGACGATCTCTCGGGGTTGTGACGGCATAGGCAGTTGTGGCGCACGGCCGGTAAGTCCCAAGAGGATATCGGCTTGACTGAGGACAGCCTCTGGCTCTGCCGGCCGAAACACCGCAATGGGACGCCAGCCATTGTTGGGTCGTGAAGCAAAGGCTTTGGCCAGGGCCTGGTCGCGACCGAGGTAGCGAACATCCTGCTGGATAAGCGCTATGCATCCGGTGCCGTCATCGAGCCTCTTGAAAAGAAGGTCGGCGCCCGCCGATCCCTGAACTGCAAAATAGCGTTGCGGCAGAGCGATGCCGCGGAAGATTGCAAGGCCGTGAGTAGCAAGTTCGCGGCGCAATTCATTTGTATGGGCTTGGTCAAGCAACGGCATAGTCACCTCCTGGGCTTGTGAGAATCCGTTGATCGTCGGAAAGCCTGTCTCCGGCACCCTTCAGGTTTCCAGCCGCTGAGCCACAGAGCGTACAATCGGGCTGCGGCTCATATGCGGTTGTGGCATCCAGCATGCGGAAATGGAGGGCGTCGAAATAGAGATTCCTAGGCACTGACCGTGCGTAGCCGGTCGTGTAGCGGAAGAAGATCTCGACTGCGTCGGCGGCTGCTTTGGTCGTGAGCGGCATCAACTCACCTGGGACCACTCCCTCGTCGTTCAGGTAGCCGATGCGACGTTTCATTTCAGTGGTGGAAGGATCCTCGAGCTGGCTGAGGTCAAGGCCATTGCAGGCAAGGCAAGCTTCACACGGCACCTGCAGCCTGACGTGATACCCAAGCGCAACGATCTTGCCGTCTTTTCTCCTGCCTCCGCATCCGACCTCGATCACTGGCTTCATGAAACGGGTAGCATCACGGGCCACCGCGTAGCGAACGGCGTTGTGATCCGGGCAGCAGAAGACGAAATCTGCACGCTTGAAGCACTCGAGAGAGTTCTGGCTCGGGAAGCGCTCCTGGACGGTTTGTACATGACTGCCGGGAAAAGCTCTGAGTATTTCGCGCCTGACAACTTCGACTTTGGGCTGCCCTTCGTCACCTGCGGCATAGAAGTGAAGGCGCGGGGCATTGTGTGCTTCGATGATATCCGGATCAACAAGATCGAGATAATCGACATAGCCGGCAAGCAAGCGGGCGACAGCCGATCCGACTCCTCCCAGGCCAATCAAAATCACCTTGAGATTGCGGACGGTCGCGACGGCCTCGTCGCCGATTACCACTGCTGTTCGGGCATCGCGTGGATCAGGAAGACCGGCTTTCGGGCTGGAGATATTGACAGGCACAAGGACGCGCCGTCCATCAACGCCGAGGATCACAATTTCAGATATGGGCGACCACTGGAGCGATTCTGTAGCGCTTTCCTCGGCCCAGACCTGTCCCGATCCGCTGAAGACCATACGTATCAGACGAGCCTCTGGAGCCAGATGCCGCAGCAGGCGGGCTTGCCGCAGGGCTCCTTCATCGTCCGTATGGGAAGGCCGCGGAAATCGAGCAAACGGATGCGAGTGCACGTCGAGGAAAGCTTCGCAGCCGCGGGCGCGGACAGCGCGTGGAACTGCAAACTCCGCTTTGAGCGACACGAAAGCCCGGCATCGTCGCCGATACTCATGTTCAGCAGGAAAATCTACTTCACGCAGCAGGTACTGGCCGAAGTTCTCCAGTTCGATGCCACCGCAGAATCCGAAAGCCATGCGTTCATCCTGGCTGCCAGCAAAGTGCAGGCATAATGCGTCCCAGGCTGTTGCTGCAACAACCAGTGATCGGTGTGTCATGACGGATCTCCTCATTGCTTGTATTTGGTTGGCGGAGATCCCGAGGTTCAGACCGGATGACCCGGGCAGTGGCAGCCGGGCCTGCCTCGGTTCCTCCCCCAATCCATGCGCTAGTTCCGGCCTCGATCCCAGTCTTCGGTGGCTCCGTACGTTCTGTGATCCGTAGGGACCACATCGTCGTCAGCGAGGACTCGGCCGTCTTTGGTGTCGTAGAGCTTCTCATGCGGCGGAATGCCGGCAAGCTCTTTGAGCTCCGAGACGGGTATTTCACTGGCCGGAGTCACGACCTCTTTGTCATTGACTTTGGTCTTGCCCATGGTTTTTCTCCTTTCTTTAGAGACCGTTATCGCGGTCCTGCCCTGGGCGCGCGCGGACGCCCCTTTACAACCGTTCACCCGCGCCGGCTTTGTAGCCGGGGTTGAGCAAAAACAGGTCCAGGACGCGGATGAAATCGAGGATGTTCTTCTCACTTGTCACCGAATCGGGATGAATGCAGAGGAACGCGAAGCCATCCGCATCGCGCCCGTGCAGCCTGGGCATCGGCACCCAGACACGGCGCCTCCTGTCGAACAGCCGGATTCCCGGACTGATCCAGATGTTCCGATAGAAGATCAGCCTGCTGCCGCCGGTCGGTTCATAAACATTCGGCGGGGCTTCGATCTTGATGTCGGTGCGCCTTATTTCGCAAGTCGGGGGCAGCGCTAGCTGGCGCAGGAAGATCATGTTGCCTCCAGAAGCGGTGGGCTTCCAATCGACATGCGTCCAACCCGGCGCCTGGCCATATCGCGCTCGCTTTGCTTCCCGTTGCAAGATCAGCAGGTCCTGATTGTGTTTTTTGTAGTTCATGTTCCTTGTCTCGCTCCTCACTCTCCGTTAACACCTTCAACCGGGCGCGGTGGGTCTACCACCCTGTCCTCGGCTAGTTCGATATCGGCCGGCCGGTTGTAGTTGGCTGGGCGCCTGGTCGCCACCGGGGGTGCCTTGCCTTTCCTCCAGGTTTTTGCGCGAAACAAGCCGCCGTCCTTGCGGCCATCGCGGCGGATGATCGTCTGCGGCTGCGCCGGAGGATCCGGCCCGGCCGCGAGATGGATCAGCAACCACCCGAGCGCAGCTCCGAGCAAGATCGCGACGACGATGAACGATGCCGCGTCCACAAGCATGGCGACGGGTCCTCACTGTTGTCTGCCGCCAACGACATGCAGGCGTGATTTGGGCTCGCGAACACGGCCCCACTCCATAGCGGAAGGGACGGTGTTGCGGCGCCACCAATCGAGTTCACGCTCGACAAGAGCGCGAACTTCATCGCTGAATAGGTCGGCGACGCGTTTCTCGGTTTCGTTATTGTTACCTGCCTGTTGCCCCTTGACTTCCGCAAGCAGGGCAATCCGTTCTTCGATAACGGAGGGTCCGTGTTCGAGATAGAGGCAGTTGTACTGGCTCACGATATCCACCGCACGCCGGTAACCTTCCTGGGTGGAAAACAGCTCCAGGTTGGCGCCGAGCGGTAGAGGCGCTTCCGTGCCATCGGCCGATTCCAGGGTCCAGCAGTTTCGTCCGGAGTCGAATTTCAGACGGTCGAGAACCCAGGCCCGGAAAACGAGGGCTGAGACCTCCGGTGGGGAGAGCTCTTGTCCAGGGCTCGGGAGCGAGCGGTCGCCTGGGTAAATATGGTGCTTTTCGAAGGAACTCGCCTGGTGGGTGTTTCTGTAGTCTTGCCCGGCGGCCGCGAAACCAGCCCATTCGCTCAGGGGAAAGACGGCCCGGACCTGGAGAAAGATGATCCGATCGCGATCGCCGATATCGACGGGTTCATAGGCAACCCCACGGGGGTATGCGAATCTATCGAGGACTGGCGCGATCTCAACGGTGCGTGCCGCGTCGATCCCGAGCAAGCGGACCAGCGTCAGCCCGTTCTCCTGCTCACTGCTATCCTTGAGGCGGAGGCGTTCGAAGGCTTCAAGGTCACGCTCCCGTAATAGTGCCCCCAGGGTGGCTGAATCCTGGCCATACCTGTGAAGAAGTTCATCGACTACATGGAGTGCTTCGATCTTGCTGCGAAGTATCGTCTCTGCAGCATTGGCCAGTTCTTCTTCAAGCCGGTTCGGATCAGACAGCACTTCCAGGGGCCGCTCCACCACTCGGAGGCGGGCATAGGTGTCAGAAATAGACTTATTTTCCTCCTCCTCGGTTAGAAGCCTGCGATGCAGTTGAGCGAGGTCTTTTTCACCTTTGATGAGAGGCAGCCCGACCGGGCAGCCGAAGCTGGAATCATGTCCCTCGATCCGTTTCTGTTTCTCGACTGCCGCTGTGCGTGTATCCGAGATGGTCTGGAGTGCGGCCTGGATTTCAGATTGGCAGGCTTTGATGGGTTCAGTCAGACCGTTCAGAATCTCGATCGCGGTTAGATGCGCCCGTTGATGAAGCTGGGCAACGGTAAGATTCTCGAGGGCTTGGCGATAAAGCAGAGCGTTGGCTTCAATCTGCCTCCGCCGGTACCACTTGTAGATGCGGTTTTTGGCGGTCACCGCAGGGATGTACTGTTGTTCAAAGTGATCGACTTGACGCTGATGCCGGGCCACCTCCTCTTGAAGGTCAGCAGAATCTTGTCCGGCCGCCGCGATCATCGTGTCTACGATCCCGCCCAGAATTTCAGCCCACTGCCCGGCGACCGCAGGGCCACGTTCAGCGGTGCAAATATGGTGGTTCTTCCGGATTTCGATCGCCGCAAGGGTTTCTTCGAGGATTGCTTCCCGGCGCGCGGCAAAAGCAGCCTGGGCATCGCCCGACTGTTCGAGAGCGACGGTCAAACCATCTCTTGCCCGTGCCAGCAAGTCCAGACCGGCCAGGCCATCACAGTTTGCGCGAAAGACTTGCCGAAATCTCTCGATGGAAACCGGTTCGGGTCCGTCGCGCCGTTCGAGCAGCAGCTCTGAGAGATCCCTCCTGCCCGCGCCCTCCACCAGTCTGCGCGACTCAAGAAATGCGCGCACATCGCCGCGCACGTCCTCGCCGTCGACGGTCGTAAGAGCACTGTCCAATACGCCTATCGCCAACCTGGCGCCCGAGTAATTGAACTGGCGCTCACGATCGAGATAGATCGTTGAAATGCCGATACTGCGGCCATACCGTGGCTCGCCAAGGGCAGTCAGCTGATTGCCAGCAACACCGAAGTCCCCCAGCAGGGAATCGAACCGGCCTCCGATGTCGGACAAGACCAGGGCCAGGAGGAATTCGCCTACCATGGCGTGGAAGTTTTCGATGGAAAGGCTCCTGGGAGTTCCAGGTGCTCCGTTGGTGTCCGAGAGCAGGATCGCCGGCCGAAAACCATCGCGGACGTTTTCCGGAGCGGGCGCTCCAGGGCGTTTCTCCCGCCGCCAGCAGAACTGGGTGGCTTCGGCAGCTTGCTCCTTGAGCACAGCGCAGGCGACTGCGTTCGTGTTGATCGGGTCCTTGGAAGGGTTCGTGCCCGGCAGGAACAGGATCGGGAGGAAATCTATTCTCAGCCCAAGCTCAAGCGCGATCGCCAGTACCATACGCCTGAGGTAGTCGTGCGCGCCGCTTCCGAACCCACCAAACAGGCCCGCTGGGAGCACCACCCGCACGGATTCCGCACGCGGATCGGCTAGCTCCTGGCGGCGCTGCAGGATTCCGCGAAATGCCTCCCGGATTTCGCGTTCCAGCCGTTCGTGATTTGCATGCGTGGCCAGGATCCCGTTGGGGCGCGCGCCTCCGGAGGCATTCTCTGCGGCATCCAGGGCACGGAAAGATTCCGGGTTCAGGAAGGGGAAATCATCGTACCGGCCTCGTTTGATGTTTTCGACGGTGTCCGGTCCAGGCGCGGGACAGGGGATGAAGGTACCGATCGGCCATCCCGCGACATCGGAGTCAAGAGGCTCCGGAATTCGATACGTGTTCGTAGTGTCGATGTCGGCCGCGCGGATGATAATGCAACGATCGAGATCCTCGAGACGCTGCCGCCAGACTGGCTTCTCGTCCTCTTTTGCGTTACGAAGCAATCGCCTGACGCGCTTCTTGACTGCAGCGAGCAGGCGGAAAAAGTGAAGCCCTGACGCTCCTGCGCTGGTACCCAGTTCAATGATAATGGTGTCTCTCATTTAGGCTGTACTCCTTTCCGGTTCTGGTTCTTTCGGTGCGAAAAGCGCCTCGCCAGCATTCTGGCTGCGGGAGGTGAATGACGGCGTGATCCGCCATTGACGGCGGCCGTGGGTGATCAGGATGGGATCGCGAGCGCTCAGGCGCAAGCCTTCCTGTGGGACGGGCTTGCCGGCGCAGGCAGTGCCCTTTGAGGCTCGCAGATAAAGCACGAGCCCTCTCGCGGGCGTCAGGCGGAAGATCTCATCCTTGGAAACCCCATCGCCTGGGGTAACTACGTAGTTCGACGAGTTTGCGTCAGTGCCGAATTTGATGGCTACATTCGGGAGCACAGGGACCCGAACACGTTCACGGAGGACCGTCTCCCGGCTCCCAACGGCGCCATCCTCGGGAAGTTCGACTTCTTGCACGATCAAAGCGACTGGGACTTCCGGTTGAGGCGCTGGGGGGATATCGCGATCAACTGAGGCCGCAGGTTTACCCCGCACGGCGAGCCAGAAGAGGCCTACTGCGGCAAGCACCGCGAGCAAGCCGCATCCAACCAGAATGGATTTGACCGAGATCTGGCTGCTTGTCTCCTTGCCCGCTGTTGGTTCAGACACTGGGGGTTTTGCTTCTGGAGTCGGCGCGACGGAAGCGATCGTTGGACTTAATTTCTGCGCTAGAACACCGAGGAGCTGATCAATCGGGACCTTGACCGAAACTTCTCCTGGTCCCCCGATTGGTGCGGGGATGAGCGCGGTTCCTGTGGGCGCCACCTCCACTTCCATAACCTGCAGGCGGCCGCCGGCAAGATGGCGCTCGAGGTATTTCTGAAGGGAGAACTTCGGCTTGTCCCCTGAGGGCGCGCTGATCTGGTCCGACAGAACTTTCACGGCGAGCACATAGCCGTCGATTCCATAGGCGGATTGAAGCCGGAACTGAAGCCATTCGATCGCCTTGGCCACTTCATCGAGATTAGTGTGTTGTTGTGCGGCACGAAGACGCTGGGCGGCATCCTTCAAACGCTCGCGGGACGCGGTATCGGTGAGGAACTCGTCGGCCTTGATATCAGCCGTCTCACCGAACGTACCGATGAGCATCAGCGTGCACGCCGGCGCGGAATCGATGTAGCGATTGACCTGGTTTTTTAACTCAGGCAGCAGAAGCTTCATCGACGCCGAGACATCCAGTTCGAGAGCCTCAACATTGATGATACCGGTGCACCCAGCCGGGCGAGGCCTCGCGGTCCAGAGATCCTGATCCTGAGGCCTTGCCACTGCTGCAAGGTCAAGGGCAGCGATAAGGAGTACTGCACTGAGCAGTCTCCTCAGGACGGCCGGCAAATCCAAAATGGCATACTGGGATTTCATCGTCTTAACCTCCGATCTGATAGGTGCGGCGAAATCGCTCGCCGAATCGCCAGAATTCCTGATAAATCGCCATTGGCTTGACTCCTCGACGCTCTGCAATTTGCGAGATCGATAAGCCGTTCACGTAAAGCTGGAAATCGCCCGACTCGGTTGAGTTCGCTGCCTGAAAGATCCTTCGGACCACCTGCTCGATGTGACGTCGCTTCTCAAAATCCTCGAATGGGCTCAGGCCTTGAGCGCGCGAATTTTCGGACAGGCTCTCCGACGAATCGCTCTCCTCCAGGTGCTCAAACCGACGCCTCTTGTTTCGCGCGGAGATCAGACGATTCCTGATGGCTTTGAACACGTACCTTTCGTCGCAGCGGTCCAGCCTGTAGAGGCTCGGCCAAAGGTTGGAAAAGACGTCATGGTGACAGTCTTCGCCACTTTCGGTAGGCAGGCCGAGTCTTCTTGCGAATCCCTTGGCAAATCTCAAGGTTCCGCTGTAAAGCCGCTCGAATTTTTCGGAATCAGAGGATACTTGGTATGGCACCGGGCTCTCCCTTCTTGCATTGCCCCATCCCGTGCTGGATGATGGGCATCGGGGAGATCCCGGTGCACCCGCGTTGGCTCCCACTCGTCGTGGAGCCTCCACCCTCACGGTCCCACCCGGCTTTTTAATGACCGGGTGCGGGGTTGGCATCGGCGCAGTCCTGAAACCGCGCCTACTCGTCACACAGGATTGGGCTGGTTAATGTCAGCTTACCAAAGAGCTATACTTTCTGTCCTTCACCTATAAGACAAACGCGAACAGCAAAAATAAACATCAAAAAATCAAGCGGCCTGAAGCGCCTGAATTGCAATGTCCGCCGGTTCGAGTGATTGCTTTCTCCTGCCATAAAGAAGCCCCTCAAACTCATTCCATTGCGAGGCATTGTGCGCCACCCATCCGGCCAGTCTGCCGCCCAAGCGAGCGAGAGCCTGTTCAAAAGGAACTGAATGTCCCGAGACTTCGGAATGTGCGCACTCGTGCAGCACCACACCGAGAGACTTCTCTCCAAGAGGATCATCCCACAGGAACATGAAATCAATGTTCAGGCTGATCGTGCCATTGCCCCATGCTCCCGTGACTTTTTTCCCGCGAAATAGACGGATTCTGATCCGGGTGCCGAGGAGCGCCTCGGCTATTGCCTGAAAGACCTCCATGCACCTGGTTTGTCGCTTGGTCTCTTCCGGGAAATCGGGATCGTGCTCAAAATGCACCTTGCAATCCCGGTCATGAACCTCCGACACCGTAAGGGCATCTCGGAGAATCTCGCTGACACCGGCTGAAAGGGATCCGCGGTTGAGCGGCACATAGCCCAGGTTTTCCAACTCCTGCGATTCGCTCAGGTCGTCGGGGTCCAGGGGATTCCGGCGCACGATTCGATCGGGCTCCGCGCCTGTGACGATCTTGGCCAGCGCGCATTGCGCTTTCTGACTCAAGAGCGGCGCATTTTCCCGATCATCGAGAATTTCGCGGGGAGCGTTGCCGTGGTTCTGCAGGTACGCTGCATATTCTTCGCTTAAGGGGCCGATGAGCTGGGAAACAAGCGAATGCTTGTAGTTATCCGGCAAGACATTCCTTTCAGTATCGAGCGGGGTCTTTTGCAAAACGTTGATGTCGAATGGCAGATCCCAACCTGCAATATCGACGGGGATGCCCAACTCGAAGATCCTCGGATCACCCCCGAACTGATCGAGGATTTGGACGGATGTCTCCCGTTTCTGCTTTCGGACTCGCTCCTTCGCCGGATCATAGATGACCGTTTGCAGCTTGAGGCCGGGAACGATCTTTGTGATTTTCCTGTGATCAAGTGACAGGCCGTTGAAGAGCAGTTCTACATCAGCAGGGAGGATCGGGCTGTTGAAGTAGTCCTGGAGATCATCCAGCCCATCGCCGGTGTGGCGCAGCACCCCCTGGACTTCCATGCCCGGCACGATGATCCTGCTGCGTGTGACCGCACAGCCCTCTTTATCAAATCCAAGGCGAAAGCCGAGCGTCCGAATCTCTGCCCGATCGCAGATGGCGAGGACATCGATCAGGCCCTGGCCGAACCTGCCACGAGTTTCGGCATCGAGATCGCTGGTCGAAGACCCGATCCTACGCAGGATCTCCGGATCGGGGCAACCCTGCCCATTGTCTGAGGCCCTGACCTCAAATGCCCTGAGCCCATTGCGATCCTTCCGTGTGCCCTCAGCTTCCTCCAATGTAAGCGCGATCCTGGTTGCCTTGGCGTCCAGGCTGTTCGCCACCAGTTCCTTCAGCACATGGCCCAGCGTGTAGGTTCGAATCCTGGCCGCACGTTTCTTGACATCAACCGAAAACCAATCCTTATATCGAGTCATTCTTGCCTCTTCTCAACGTGTTGTTCCCTTCGCAACCAGAGCCAAATGGCACGAGGTTCAGCTACATGGACAACAGGAGCGAAGCAGGGTTTTAAACGGCTATGCCAGCCGACGACCCGGGCCGATCGTGCGAGGACGTGCAGGAAAGCCACATGGGCGGGAAATTTGGCGGAAATGATGGCCGTAGTCGCGCTCATTGATGCATGCCCTCTTGAAGATCAAGAACACACATCAGAAGCCGGAAATAAAAATGCCGCTCACATCAGGAGCGGCACAGTTTCCGCGGAGATTTTCTTCGGAACCCCTGTTCCGCACATCGAGCCCATCGGCTCTGGCACCGTGGCATCTCCTCGCCCGGTTGCCGGACCCGGAATCAATCCGGATCACTCCTGATGCTCTTCTAATTCTCTATAACTTCGCAGGACCTTGTCAACCTCTTTTTGGGAAGCGGTTGGGGAGCAATGCGTCATTGCCTAATGCTCATAAGGACAAATATGTTCACACGGCGTTGCGGGTGGAAAGTGAAACCCCCCTTCGCAGAAAGTTACGTGTTCTCACCGTCGGCAAGCTTTTCAGATGCCAGATGTTGCCCCTACGGGTTTGGCCCAGTGATTCCGCAGGCCGGAGAGCGCCCTCCTGAGAGATTGCCGCAGCAAGAGGGTGCTCAACAGCTGGAAAAAGCAGACTGTTCTTCCGTCAGTTCGTGTTTCCAATTTCTTGCGAAAGTTCCCAGAAACGAATGAAGTCCGTGAAATGAACCGGCCGGTAGTGGGCCAATTCATTCCTCAAGAACCGTGCCTGTTCTATCAGACCCAGCCAGTGACGCTCACTCTCGAATTTCCGGCAATTGCGAAGAAGCGTTTCCAGGTGCCCGAACTGGCACGCAAACGGATCTTCACGCACCGCTTCTGCCTCCTCCTCATCCCTGGGCTTCATCCACTGGTATGGCCAGTCGGCTCCATACGCAAGTGTCAACCGGCGGCAGATGCTGAGGCGGGTCTCGTCCAGAACTGGCAAGATGAGAGTGGCCTGACCTCTCCAGAGACGATGGCGGACCTCGGCATCCCTGGATACCATGCATAATGCGGCAGAATTCAGCTCGATCCCGTGTTCAGGTGTCACCTGGAGCAAACCTGCCGCCCAGTATGGGATCAGGCGTTCTGGAAGATCTATGGGGCCTTCGTCAACACGGACATGAGGCACGTTACCCAAATCTCGTGAGCATGATTCGACATACTCTTCTTTCCATTGCCTCCTCTTTGCATGATCGCGCAGGGCGGAAAACACACCTTCCTCTGCCTCCAGGACGGGCTCCCACAGGATCTCCACAAGATCCAAATCGCTCGCAGCAATCGAGGGAATCAAGTTCTCTCGCCACATGGCCTTCGGGGTCAAGCTCGAATCATCGCATACCAACCTGCACAGAAGCCGCGTATCCAGGGCCGACAAAGCCGTCCACCAATAGCGTGCAACCAACCTGAGATCGTTTCCGCGAGCAGCTTCTGCAGCGTATGCTCCGGAAAACGGAACGCAGAACACCGGCCGATACCTCTTCAGTTCCTCAACCAAGGATGCTACCTTTGCCCAGTTTTCCAGAAACTCCAGCCACAGTTGGCGATCCTTGGAAGGTAGCGTGGATATCCCATGGAGCCACACAATCTCGGGCAGATTAAGTGAAGCAGCCAGATCTGTGAGTGCAAGAGAATTATTCTCCGCAACCCTCCGCACTCCAAGTCTGCCGGCAAGAAAACAGTGTGCTGGCTGTGGTGACGGATACTCTTCAAGCTCTATCTCATCAACATCAACTCCACGCCAGCATAACTCTCCCCTTATCGCCGCCCACATCGCTCTGGGATTTACGTCCGGCGTTATGACGAGGATTACATTGCGACGTTGTAATAGATCATCGACAACCTGGTCCACGAAGCGCTTGGCGCCGAGCCTGTAGATCATGTTGTCCAGTATGGTTCTCATACCGATCCGCACAATGTGCGGGCGACAACATTTTCAACGGCGAGCATGCCGCCTCGCCTACTTTCAATACAACCAAGGCGCTGCAAGGCTTCCAGGGTCGTCATCGAATCATCTGTACTGGCCCCTTCCGGCAGATCGAAAAGCCTCACGCCAAACTCCTGCTCTGGGACCGTCCCGTACTCATGGAATTGGCGTAGCAGTGTCTCCGCATAAGGGAGATGTTCGAGACCAAGCGCCGCACAGAACCGCGTCCGAAGGGGACTGGTCGGATCTACCAATTCCTGTGAGATTGCTGCTGCTGCCGGACGAACATCGTCTGCTTTACCGGCACGGTCGAACAGTTCATCGAGCAGGAAAGGCCAGCCGCCAGTCGCTTCCAGCGCAACGCCGACGACAGCTTCCACAGACATCTTGTCCTGGGCCTCCAGGCGTTGTCGTATTCCAATTCCGTTCCATCTGTTTGGAGCCAGTGCGGCATCAACCTGATCCTCAACCGGTTCCCGCCTGTCACGTGGGATAGACAGCCACTTCCACGTCTCTTCAGGCCCGAACAACAAGATCACACGCAACCATACTCGCTGAGAATGGACTCGAGACCGGCAGAACTGGTGTGCCGTATCGATGAGCTGAAGGATTGCCTCGGAGGGACCTGTAACCTTTTGATAAACAACGAGTCGAGCCTGAGATTCGTGCCGCTTCAAATAGTCCTGTAGCCAGACGCGAATATCCTGCGCGTCGGTCAATTGACGCGGTATCTCTTCCGCATGGCCCCGCGTCATGGAAAGGTCGGGGCCCCGTACGAAGGAGGTGACCGCCTCAACCATGCCGCCCATTCCCAAAGCGTCGGATGCAAAGACCAGGCCGACGCCATATTTTGGACTGGCAAGCCGGCGTTCCTGCGCGTGGCTGAAGGGGCTGTGCCGGACGCGATGCTCATCGATCAGGGCATGATGGTTATCGAAATCGAAAACAGCGGGAGGTTGTTGTTCTGAGAGTTCAAGCAGCCTGTCCTGTATGGCATCCTCGGAACCCATGAGGTGTACCAGGTTGGGACTCCGGAGCCGGTAGTTTCCTTCGGCATTGCGAATCAGGATACCCAACCCGCACATCTCTTCAAGCAAACCTCGCAGATCATCGACTCTCAGGGATTCGAAGCCGGCGGACCAGTTGTCACACACAATGCCGAGGAGTTCGCGTGCAGTGTAGGCACGAGTGTAGCCGTCCCTGGTCTGCATCTGGTCAACAACCAGCGACCAGGCAATCGCCCGGTAGCGATCGTCCAGGGCAAGAGTCCAATCAAGACGTTCGCGGATACTATCCTGGACAGGCCGGTCACGGTAGACTGCTTCGACATCTCCTTGCCGGATCATGTAAGGCGGATCGCTCTCGACATCACTCTGAAGGCGCTTCAACAGTGCCTGGCAAAAGTACTGGATCAGGCCGGGATGGTAGTTTGTGTAAGAGAGTATGCGAAAAATGGAGCCCGTAGCGTCGAACTCGTAGCCCATCCGGTGAAATGGTTCGCGAACAAGCTCGAACGCCGCATCAGGTTCCAGTGGACCCACGAGGATAGGGGAACCGAAATGAGCCAGCGGTTGGTTGGGAATCCCTTGGAATCGCTGGACGTTATGGAGTCCAGCGAAGACGACCTTGAATCTTCTTTCGCCGGAGCTCATGAGATCCCTCATCGCAGTCACTACTGGGAAGTTCAGTTTCGAGTCGGCGTCAAGGAAGTTATCGGCTTCATCAAATAAAATGAGGAAACGGCAACCCTTGTGGGTATTCATGGCATCGCGGATGTGCCGCTCGATTTCCGCTGGCTTGTCGGTATTTAGAGTCTTGGGCAGTACTCCACTCTCCTTCAGGACGTCACGGAGCTTCAACCACAAAACCTCCGTGCCGACGCCAGCGCGTGAATCACCGATCAGCTTAATATCGATCACCTGCGCAACATTCCCCTTTTGCGGGTCCGTGAACTTCCGTTGAACCGTCCGTAAGAGAGCAGATTTACCGAGCTGTCGACCACCATAAACGATGCAGCTTCCCTCGGGCCGCATAAGCTCCGTGATCATAGTGCCGCGTCCATAGAACATCTCAGGTGGTACATTTCCAGCCTGGAAGGGCGTGAATGGATTGACATGCGCATAGGGCAAAGCGCATTCCATAAAGGGCCGAAGGCGATTGTCCCTTTCCCCCGCAAGGAAGAGAAGCAGGGACTCATCCAGTGCCAGCAGTGCAAAATCCCGCTGTCGCGTCATCCGACGCAAATTGCGGCGCTGCGCCGAGCTGAGGCGCGCTAGGTAGATCAAGATTACCGCTTTTGTATCAAGTTTGAGGTCGCGCAGCCACGCGCTGATGGTGTCGACGCCCGGCCGTTCCCAGACACAGACCACATCGTAGCAGCCGTCCGTCAATGTGCCGAACTGAGGCACCAGGGATAATCCCCCGGCAGACATTCTTGAACGCACATAGATCCAGTCAGTGCCTTGATTTGTAACCGTAACCGATGCTGACCCAGAGCTCAGAGTGAAGCCGAGATAGCGGAACAGGTCAGGCAGTTGCCCTGCCTCGTCACGCCGGTTTGTTGCCCGCTTCAATTCACTCCACGCCTCAATCGCCGCCTGCACTTCCCTCATCCTTGCCTTATTCCTTGCGAGATCGGGCGGGAATCGCAGCGGTCGGGGCCATCGTTGATCTCGCAGGATGCCAAGGAGTCCAGACAACCCCTGTTTAAGAACTTCCTCAATTGCGGGCAGTTCGCCCTGGAAAGATTTAAACGTGTCCCGCTGCTGAGGCTCAGCGAACCATGTATCAGGTGGAACTGAGATGCCGTCAACCACTTCAGGCAACTGTGCAAGAAACTCATCAAGTATCCGTGTGTCGCGTTGCTCGATGGCTTTGCCAACCTTCTCCCGGATGCGCGACTGCTTCTCCGCTGTCAGCGAAGAAGTTCGGAGCCTGGTCTCGAGGTCATGCCAATGCTCTATCTGGTGATTCAGTCGACCTTGTTGAGCCAGCTGCAGGTCTTTATTTATCGCTGCGAGCTCCCGGAACTTCCGCTCAAAGTTCCGAGCACTGAGGCCCGAAACTGTTGATAGAGCGGTCACCCGCGCCTGAAGAAATGAGCGGTCCTCAGGCCCAATTACTCCATCCACAACACACTGCTCGATTTTATCGTTGATCACTCTGGCTTCGTGACCAAGCTTCACTCGGGAGCTTGCTTCTGCTTCCTGGACTTCTCGGTCCAGCCTGTTACGATCCGCAGCATCACTGATGGTTCCCAGAAGCCAATCGCAGAAACGATAGTCCTGCCTTTCCATCTACTCCTGGATTACTTGATTGAGAATCTTCGGCTCTGCAACTCTCTTTTGAAACGCGGGACCAATCCGCGCAAGGCTTGCCTCGACAGGGTCCCCGTTGTCATCGAGTTGAAGACCCGGGAGATACAGCAGCCGGCGAGTGAGACCAACGCTGAGGGATTCGGACGCGGTTATCGGCGGTTGTTTTACAACTCGTGCGCCACTGGCCTCGCTGATGCGCAGAAACGCGGCAGTTTTGCCAATCGATCTTTCCAGAACTCTTGCGCACGCAGAAAGCCAACAACAATCCGAAACAGACGCGGCTTTCAAGCAGGAATCAGCCTCTGGCAGGATGTCCTTAACGCGCTTACGAAGCTGCGTGACTTGCTGAATGAACCAGCCTCCCTTATCCTGACGGAAGGCTTCCTGCTGGACAGCCTGACACCAGCGGCGTGCTATCGAACAAGCTTCGGTGACCCACCGAACAATCTGATCTCGTGGATCGCCGACGATGGGCCGGAGACGACGCCCGACAAGCTCTTCATCCGCTGCGTCAATAAACTGAATCACGTGATTTCTAGTCTCCCACGTCTCCAGTCTTTTCCTGACATCACTCAGTTTTTCTCGCTGGTTTTCACTAATTGGGGTTAGGAGATCGCTCAGGTGCCGGCGAACAAGCCGGGTCCAGACTTCATTTGCCCGTCTGAGCTTTGTTCGTTTGACTTCGGCGCTCCCCAGGAAACGCCTGGCTTCCAGCGACACCGCCTTGACACTGGACTCCTGAATCTCGCGGCCTTCAATGTGGAGCAGGTCCTCGGCATTTATCGCCTGACCAAAGCGGGAGAAGTCCCTGATTGCTTCCACCAACTCGCGCAGGGCGGGCCAGGTACCCGGCGTTTTCAACCAACTTCCCAGCCCACTGGATGGAGCCACCAACGTGGGATAAAGCGATGCTGCGGTCGCCAGCAGTTCGACCGGCTTTCCATCGGACAGGGTATGGTTCGTAGTTATCTCAAGCAGATCGAATACGAGAGCATCAGAGTCGTCCGACACCCACTCCGCGCCCTGGAGGGCGGCGAGCAACCAGTATGGCACCGGGACCGTTCGCCCCATAAGGTCCATCCATCGGGCAATCCAGTAGGCTCCAGAAGTATCTCCCTCGGCGAGCAGCAGCCATGCCAGTCTCGCCCATGCTTCATCCTGATCCTCCTTTTCAAGCGCAATCGCGGCATCCTTCGCCGTGGCTGTGACCGGTTGAGGTAGCTGCTCCTGCTGGCCAGGGGGAGGAGGTTCTTGTTTGGCTGCAGAAGCCTTCTCAGGCGGGTGAGGAAATTCTTCGACTTTCTGAACGACAGGAGGTTCGACCGTCACGAAAGCTCGAGCGGGGGATTCTTCGGTTGGAGCACTCTCTTCACCCTTATCCTTTTTCTGCGGTTCTTCCTCTGCGGGCGAGATCAGCTCTTCGGCCGCAGGAGAGCTTGCCTGCTCTCCGTGTGCCTCTTCCTTTTCGATCATTGGTTCTTGAGCTGTCTTTTCTGTGGAGGTCTCGCTCGGCGGAAGATCTGGAGGAGCCACCGGGGCTGGCTCAATTGCATCTGAGATTCGCTTGTAGCCTTCATCGATCGATTTTTCGAGCGATGCCAATCGATTCCGCCGCGTCTGTTCCTCCGCGCGATTACGTCCTGGATTTCTGTATAAGGTATCGTGATCCTTGACGAGGGCACCGAACTCGTCAATTTGGGCCCGCAATGTAGCGACTCTCTCCGGGGCGCAATTTGCAGTGGACCAGTGTTCACAGTTCAGATTGAAATAGGCAGAGAGATGCTTTCCGCAGACCTCTATTAGGCGAGAGACTGCCTGTCTCAACGCTGCAGTAGCCTTCTGTCGCTCTATTTTGGTGTCTATGAAGGAGACCAGGGATGCCATGTGAGATCGGAGCTCTTCCCAATCGCTCAAATCGGAAGTCACGTCCTCATCAATTAGGGCTTGGAGGCACTCCACCACGATTGCGGAAGCTTTCAATTCTTTCGTCGTCTCATCCGTAGTCTTATCATCGGCAGGGAATTCAGGCTCTCCTTCGTCGATACCCTCGTCCTCCGATTCCTCGTCATCTGTCACCGGAGCGCGCCCCGTGAGACAACACAGCATCAGCTCGATCTCTTCCGCCTCAAAGCCGGGGTTTGTCTCAGCGAACTCGCCGGCCAATGCCTTCAGTTCGGATTCATGCCACTTGGACAGGAAGCCCGGCGGCAATTCATCGGGCTGATGGATTGATACCTCTCTTTTTGCGAGGAATTCTCTCACCTTGAGTCGAAGATCGAGTTGAAGGTCCATCCAGGCGCTCAGCACAGTCCAGGCGTGAGCAGCATAAAAGGACCCCATAATCGCCATGGCTTGTAGACCGGGAGGAGCTTTGCTCGGATCTCGAAAGCTCCCCGGTACTACCAAATCGCTCAGACCAGATTCGAGGCGCTTTTTTATGAAGGGAGATGTCTTTCCCTTGTTTCGAATCACATATTCAGCCATCTGGCGCAGCGTCTTTTCAGAAAAATGCGCCTTAAGCGTACGATATGGTCGAATCTTTGGTGGATACATGGCACGAGCGTCCTCTTGGAGTAGTTGCCAGATTTGCATGGCGACAGCTGGTATTCAAAAGCCAATAGCGAAAGGAGAATCGTTGGATGATGCCCAGACAGGAGGTGACAGCGCTCTTACGGCTCATCGTTAACGCGTGGGCCAGGTGACGGACCGCCTGACATGAAGGAGGCGATTCGAACCATAGATGTCGAACGGAATGAAGGATGTGATTTGTGGCAACGGGAAATAGCCCGCCTTGCTCGCGCATAAACTTTTCGCCGACAAAACTCAACCTCAACCGGTGGGGGAGGAACCGGCATCACCCATAGGCGTTAAAATAAGGATTGACCAAAAACCCAATCCGGGATCGTCGCCGGCTTCCGCCGTCGCGGCGAGTTTTGAAGGCGCTCCAAGTTCTTCTCGCTGCTCACAAGTAACCAGGGGCCGGGACCAAGGATCGCCCCCCGTAGCGCCCAAAGTGTCATTCGAAACCGAGACCAAGCACTATGCGTGTAATCTTTCCTCCCGCAGCTCATACCCCCAGGGGGAAAAAGGACCAGAAGGCTGCACCAGTTTTTGCGCCAGCGCGGCCGCCAAAAGCCGCGCCAGCATCCAGCTTTTGGCCGTAGGGCCCTGTCGAGACGGAAGGTTGTTCAGGTGAAGCAAGGATTTCAGCCTCTTGAACAGCAACTCGATTTGCCATCGCAGACGGTACAGTTCCATGATTCGCAAAGCCGACGCTTCGGCACTGGAGAGCGTTGTCAGAATCCAAATGACATCGCCATCTCGAGTCCTGGCCGCCATTATGCGCACAGGAATCCAAGCGATTGCCTTGGAAAGACTCCAGCTCTTGTGCGACTTGGACCGTTTCTCTGGGGGTATTGGAATCATTACATTAAACTCTATAGCCCCCATTTTGGGCACTTCCTTTTCCCGTTCCAGTATGAAAACACGTTCTCGATTCGTGTCGCATATCCGCAGAGCGTGCGGGTTCAGGCGCGCTACCACATGGGCATTCTTCGCTCTCACTGCGTAAATACCGCGCGCGCTCGCATAGGCGCGGTCTCCCATGATTACTTCGCCTGCCACAAACGGATGGCGAGCATACCCTTCACCGCCGCTATCATCGGTCAGTTCCACAGATTGAAAGCGCCCTGTGGCTGGGTTGATCACAACGTGAGCTCGCCATTCTGTACCGGTAGCCCCCGGGCCGACGATTACCGTTGCGTCGACCGCTCGAAGGCGCATGCCTGGCGGGCCTTGCGGCACGTCGTTTTGCAGTGTCTGCGCCAATACCCTTTCCAGCCACGCTTCGGCTTCTCTCAATCGATAGAACAGTCCCGGCCCAGTGATGTCCGCCACTTTCAAGGCACTTGCCCATGCCGCTACGTCCTTCAAGGAAAGATCGGACACTGCGTAGGCAAGCGCCATCCGGATCAGCGCGGCAGCGCTCGGAACATTGCGACACCGAACCAGGGCACTGGTCTGCCTTGCCGAAACCTGCAGATCGGCAGGAAGCAATGTCAAAACGTAAGGCCATTCGCGATCATCGTAGACATTTGGGGTATCCATAGGGTGAGGCTACCCCCAAAGCTTTTGCGATGCAATCCTTATTTTAACGCCTATGCCGGCATCACCTGGGACCATTAAAAGACACCAAAAAGCGGTGGTTGTCCACTGAAAACTTAGGGTGTCCAGTGGACTGCCGCACGCGCCCATCTCCCGGGCAGATCATGGCCTCGCTCTTTATCTTGGACCACCGTCCACTTTCATATTGCTTCTCTTAGCGGGGCAGTTCTCGGATGCGCGCTCCAACTCCCCGCAGATGTCTCCTTTTTGAATGGCCCATTTTAATCCTGATGGAAATGGCCCTCCTTCATGCCGCTGTTAACATTCACACGACACGATCCTCGTTTGTGTAAACGTTAACCCTGTTCTCCCTCAGGAAGCCAAGCAGGGTCACGTTGCTTTCTCTCGCAAGCTCCACAGCCCTATCTGTCGGAGCCGCCTTCGAGGCGATAACAGGGATTCCCACGCGGGCGACCTTCAGCACCATCCGGGAGGACACCCGTCCGGTGGTGAGCAGCACTTTGTCTGCAGGGTTACCTAGGTCGAGCAGGAGGTG
>Ga0315289_10002021_pt1 | contig 31466 bp, 29 predicted proteins | sample YL17G11_40_MG_FD_203452 | JGI IMG/M metagenome (GOLD analysis project Ga0315289, IMG submission 203452) | Sediment microbial communities from Yellowstone Lake, YNP, Wyoming, USA - YL17G11_40 | ecosystem: Environmental > Aquatic > Freshwater > Lake > Sediment | place: USA: Wyoming | collected... | reverse complement strand
AGACTTCAGCGTCATAAAAAACCTCACTGTCTACGCCCGCTACTTTGACATTCCCAAAGCTGAAGCTTCAAAACGAGCCACGGAGCAGCTAAAATTCTTCCAGTTGCAGGAGAAACAGGATGTCCTCATTTCAGAATTGTCCACAGGCATGAAACGCCGCTTAATCTTGGCAAGAGCCTTAATCAATGATCCCCAAATCCTTCTTCTTGACGAGCCCACAACGGGTTTAGACCCGCAAGCGCGCCACCTAGTCTGGGATGAAGTCCATGCCCTAAGGAAACGAGGCGTCACCATAATCATAACCACGCACTACATGGATGAGGCCGCCGCGCTGTGCGACAGGATACTGATCATGGATAACGGCAAAATCATCGAGCAAGGTCAGCCTGCAGAACTCGTAAAGAAGCATGTAGGCGAAGACGTGCTGGAAATTGACAACGACGAAAAATTGGTTCAAACTCTCAAAACCGAGTTTCCAGACGCCAGCTTTGAAACTTTCGGTGACCGCATTCACGTTTTCACTGCGCAGCCGCATGGCGTCTTCGAACGTTTTATAGAAAAATATTCCCCCACGAACGTAACCATACGAAACGCTAATTTGGAAGACGTTTTTCTCAAACTGACTGGGAGGAAACTGCGAGATTGACAAGCCTAAATAGCTCTCCTACACGCTTTGCCGTGCCCAAATTAACTTACAGAGTCTGGAAAGTCTGGCGAAGAAACTTTGATGTTTTCATGAAAACCATACGCGTAAACTTTCTCCCCTCGCTACTGGAACCGATTCTCTACCTTCTCGCTTTAGGCTTTGGTTTAGGCGTCTTCGTCCAGAACATCGAAGGCGTACCCTACATCAACTTCATAGCGCCTGCTTTAGTGGCTATCTCCGTCATGTACGGCTCCTTCTTCGAGTGCACTTTCGCCTCTTTCGTGCGCATGTACTTCCAAAAAACCTTTGACGCCATTATAGCCACGCCAGTAAGCGTCGAAGAAGTCATCGCAGGCGAACTCTTGTGGGGCGCTACCCGCGCAACCATAAACTCCACAACCGTCTTAGTGGTAGTGGCGGCTTTCGGCTTAATCTCCAGCCCGCTGTTCCTCTTGGTGCCTTTGCTTGCCTTTTTAGGCGGGCTTATGTTCGCTTCTATTGCCATGTGCTTTACCGCCGTTGCCTCAAACATAGACTTCTTCAACTACCCCTCATTCCTCCTCATAACGCCAATGTTTCTTCTCAGCGGAACCTTCTTCCCCATCTCAACGTTGCCTCTGCCAGCGCAGACAGCCGCTCAGGTTTTTCTGCCCTTAACACATGTAGTGAACCTCGCTAGAGGATTAATTCTCGGCAGAGTTGAACCCCTTCTGCTGCTCAGCTTAGCGTGGATCATCATTGTCACTCCAATCTTCTTCGTGCTGAGCATAAACTTGATGAAAAAGAGACTCATCAGATAAAACGCGGTTACGCTTCTATCCCTAACATCTCAGCCACGATAAGGTAATAAGCTGCTAACCCTTTCCACATTCCCCAGCTTTTGGCGATCTGCCGCGCCTCCGTGCTCGTAATCGCTTTTCCGCCGCAGTAGTAATGCGAAATAGTGCGCTTCAAACCCAGATCGTCAGCAGGCAGCGCCTCTAACCTCTGCATTCCCCTAATCATCGTAAGCTCAGCGGTCCAAACTCCAACCCCTCTCAGCTTGTCAAGTTCTCTTATGATGTCGTCCGCATTTTCGCTGTGCTTGAGTAGTTCCAAGTCCAATTTTCCTTCCGTAATAAGCGTTGAAGCTTCAGTAATGTATTCGGCTTTTCTCTGGCTTAAGCCGCACTGGCGAAACGCTTCTGTGCCTTGGGTAGCTAAGCTCTGAGGTGTTGGATATGCATAGTAAACTTCGCCATCCAAATTCAAATTGTCGCCGAATTTTTTGGTTAGCTTCTTTTCTATGCTGTTCGCTACTTTCAGCGAAATCTGCTGCTCAACAATCGAATCAACCAGCGCTTCAAAAGCCATCTGCGTCGTTGGACTTTTAAGCCCAAGAAGCTTTCGCGTCAAGTGCGCCATTATCTTGTCGTCTTTTGTGTCTTTATAGAAAGGGGCAAGGTCAAAATTCAAGTTAAAAAGGGTGTTGACGGCTTCTTCTGCTTTTCTTTTGTCTTCTTCACATATTTCTTTGTCTGATCTCAGTTCGGCAAATAGTTTTGGCTCGTCAACGGTGCCCGAAGATTCCACCGTGGTGAGAACGAGTTTTTGGTTGACTCTTATAACTTGCCAAAACTTGCCTTTCTCGTAACTGCGGATCTGCTTGTCACCATTAGCGAAGATTTTAGCGCTTAAGTCAAAATTGAATGGAGGCAGAGCCTCAAATGCTATCTTTTCAGTATAGATTATAGTGTTTCACCCCTTTCACTCCCGCGTAATTTCATCTGGACATTGCTAAAAACATTTCTTAGCATTTTCTAATGAACGTAAGCGAATGGTAAATTTGTCTAAAGGATTTTTAACTTGAACCTCGCGTATTATAAACGCCGAAGGATGGGTTAGTCTTGCGCATTGTGTTGAGAATAGGCGGTTCTGTTGTTGCGTCGCCAGTCAACACGGAACTGATGAGCAAATACGCTGATTTACTGCGGGCTCTAAAGCAGCAGGGTCATGAAGTTGCAGTGGTTGTGGGCGGCGGAGCTCTGGCACGCGAATTTATCTCAATCGCGAAGAATCTGGGTCTTGATATGGAGGCACAGGATGAGATTGCCATTTCTGTTTCGCGGCTTTTCGCCCAGCTTTTCCTAAAGAAGCTTGACAAGCTGTGCTGCAACACCGTGGCTTTAACGCTTGATGACGCTGCCGAGTGCTTACGCGAAGGGAAAATTGTGGTGATGGGCGGCTTGAAGCCCGGGATTACCACGGACGCGGTCGCAGCCTTGGTTTCTGAGCGCGTAAGCGCTGATTTGCTGGTTAAGGGCACGGATCAGGATGGCGTCTACGATAAGGACCCGCGAAAGCATGCGGACGCTGTTAAGCTTGATTACCTAACTTTTGACGTTTTGCAGAGCGTTTTTTCGGAAAGCAAGCATAAAGCGGGCATGCACCAGATTATTGATCCTGAAGCCATTAAGGTTCTGAAACGTAAACGCGTGAAGTTGATTGTGGTTAATGGGTTTAAGCCTGAAAACATTTTAGCAGCCGTCAACGGCGAGTGTGTTGGCACCGTGGTAAGTTAATTGCGATTTGTATTTTGGAAACGGCAAGTTTAAATATCGCTTGTGATATCGCTATTGAGGTCAATAGTGATACGTCATGTTTGCTCACAAAAAGAATTGGATGCGACACACCGCCATGGTGCCTAAAGGCTTCATACGCTACCATGTTCTCGAAGCCCTAAGCGAAAAACCCATGTCAGGATCAGAATTAATGGATGAAATAGAAAAACACTCAGGCGGATTCTGGAAACCGAGTCCAGGCTCTATCTACCCGTTATTGTCGTGGCTGCAAGATAACGGATATATCAAAGAGTTACCCGCAGAAAATGGATTGAAACGTTACGAGCTCACAGAAAGCGGAAAATCATTATTGGAAGAACAAAAGAAAATAAGGAAAAAATTCAGAGAAAACGTCGGCTTCCTTCCAGCGCCCTTCTTTGACAGCTTGCTCATGAAAATACCCCCAGAAAAAACCGCTGAAATCCGCAATTCCATGAGGCGATTAGCCATAACCTTTTTCCAGCTAGGAAGCACACTGCAAGAAAAGTTCTCTGAAAAAGCTTTAAATGAAGCGCTAGGCGCTGTAGATGAGACTTCAAGGAAGCTGGAAGAAATAAACAAAAAACTAAAAGGTGAAAAAAATGAGTGAAGACGCAATTAAGGCTGAAGGTTTAACGAAAATCTTCAACCACGGTCTTGTCGCGGTTGACCACATCAACTTCAGCGTCAAACACGGCGAAATTTTTGGTTTTTTGGGACCGAACGGTGCTGGAAAAACCACTACAATCAACATGTTAATAACAATCGCAAGACCCACTGAAGGAAAAGCTACAATTCTAGGCAGCGACATAGCAAAACAAAGCATGGCTGTTAGAAGCTCAATAGGAGTCGTCCCCCAAGAGTACACTGCAGATGAAGACTTAACAGGCTATGAAAACATACTCTTATGCGCAGACCTCTACGGCATCCCACGCTCAGTGTCAAAAAAACGAGCCGCAGATCTCTTGAATTTAGTTGAGTTAACAGCATTCAAAGACAAACGAGTCCAAACCTTCTCAGGCGGCATGCGTCGAAGATTAGAATTAGCATGCGGTTTAATCAACAGGCCAAAAGTGCTCTTCTTGGATGAGCCAACTTTAGGCTTAGATGTCCAAACTAGGGCAGCAACATGGAACTATGTTAAAATGCTAAAGAAGGAATTTGGCATGACTCTATTTTTAACAACACATTATCTTGAAGAAGCTGATGCACTTTGCGACCGCATCGCCATCATTGACCATGGAAAAATCGTTGTAATAGGCACACCCTCTGAACTCAAGGATAGTTTAGGCGGAGACATAATAACATTAGCAATCCAAAAAGACGAAGACATAACAGGACTAATCAGCAAGGTTGAACATGTCAAAGAAGTTAAGAAGGAAAACGGTTCCTACATGATAAAATCCTCAAACGGCGAATTAACCGCACCCCTAATAATAGAAGCACTTCGAAAGAACGGTCACGTAGTAACAAGACTTTCACTAACAAAACCAACCTTAAATGAGGTTTACCTGCTGTACACTGGAAAATCAATGCGTGACGCCGAAGAATCACGCGAAGCAGTATTTCAGCAAAGAGTAGCCATGAGGAGGTCACATGCATGAGCGAAGAAAGCAATGTTTCAAAAAGCAAACTGCACGGTCTGTGGGCTTTAACTAACCGAGAACTCAAAAAATGGTACCAAGCGCCGTTCGTCTTCGTAATGGGAATAATCCAGCCGATTCTTTGGTTAGCTTTGCTAGGAAAAGCAATGAACATTGGCGCCATTTTCTCGAGCGGCGCGCTTCCACCCTTACCGCAACTAACCCCGGCTTTAACGCCATCACAACTTCAAGTGCTAGGCGTTTACTTTGCTGGCATGCAGAAACAAATCATGACATCCACATTCGGAACGGCCGATTATTTCTCGTTTATGGCTATGAGCATGGTCGCATTCACTACAGTATTTACAACAGCGTTCGTCGGCATGTCAGTTGTTTGGGACAGACGCTTAGGCTTCATGAACAAGGTCTTAAGTACTCCAGTCTCAAGGTCAGCTATAATCCTGTCAAAAGTGTTCGCCGCAAGCGTTCGAGCAATGTTCCAAGCAGCAATCGTAGCAGCAATAGCGTTCGCATTAGGACTCCAGACAGGAAGCAACTTCTCGGTGTTCAGTATATTCGGAATATTTGCAATTGTATTCCTGATTAGCGTTGGATTAGCATCAATGTTCACAGCACTAACCCTGAGATCAACAAGAATGGAAATGCCTCAGGCAATCTTCCAACTGATAACGTTGCCCTTAATGTTCGCTAGTAGCGCCTACTTCCCGATTAACCTGATGCCTAATTGGCTGCAAGCTATAGCAAGCGTTAATCCAATATCATACACAATCGATGCAGTCAGACGATTAATGATATTCAGCGACGGTTTCGGACCATTGCCGTTAGATTTCGCTTACGTAGGAATCTTTACAGTAGTTGTAACTGCTATATGCATAGTTCTCTCCTGGAGATACCTGAACAAATAAATACGGAGACACAAACGAAATGGAAGGCGATACACATGGCACTTGTCGTTGAAGCTGTTGATTTGAAGAAAACCTACATGCTTGGAAAAATCCCAGTGGAAGCTCTACGAGGCGTGAACTTGAAAGTTGAAAGCGGCGATTTCCTCGCCATCCTCGGACCCTCCGGAAGCGGCAAATCAACCATGCTGAACCTGATAGGCGCCTTGGACAAACCAACTGCAGGAAAGATGCTGATTGAAGGCGTAGACATTTCCACGCTCAACGACAACCAACTGGCAGATCTTAGACTCCGAATAGGCTTCGTGTTCCAGTTCTTCAACCTGATTCCAAGGCTCACGGCAAAGGACAATATTGAACTGTCAATGTCCATCGCTAATGTGAGCAGAGCGGAAAGGAGAAAACGCGCGGAAGAACTTCTCGAGACCGTGGGCTTGAAAGAACGAATGGACCACAAACCCGCTGAGCTCAGCGGCGGCCAACAGCAGCGCGTAGCCATCGCCCGAGCCTTGGCAAACAACCCCCGATTTCTGTTAATGGACGAACCCACGGGAAACATAGATTCCAAAACAGCCAACGAAGTAATCGCATTAATCAAAAGGCTCAACGAAAAGAAAGGCGTAACAATAGTAATGGTTACCCACGACCAGCATCTGGCAAGAGAAGCAAAACGAATAGTTCAGATGTTTGACGGCGTAATATCTTCAGATGTGGTGAACTAAAATGAAAACAAGAGACGTGTTCGGATATTCGTTCAGCGCGATAAGGCTCAGAAAACTCCGTGCAGGACTTACAACCTTAGGTGTAGTAATCGGCATCGCCGCCATCGTTGCGTTGCTCTCGATCACTCAGGGATTGCAGAACACGATCACTGGTGAACTTCAGAAAGGACTAGCAACCGACACGCTAATCGTTACTGTTGGCGGAGGCGCACTCGGCGGCGCCCAAGGTGACGGAGGCGGATTCGGCGGAGGCTTCGGAGGCGGAGGCGACTCTGACTTCAAACTGCTAATAAACGACACGCAAACGATTATGGATTTGTCACCAGGGAACATTACGGCAACGCTGGCCATTATTCAGAGATCAGGAAACATAAGCTCCACCGAAACAAACCGCACCACCACAATAGTAGGCGTTGACTTTGCCGAATACAAGAGAATCTACAGCTCCACGTTCGTGGCTGAGAGCGGAGAAATCCCTGACACGCCCGAAAACGACACTGTTGTAATTGGTAAACGTGTAACCGACCCCAGGTTGAATGGGACAACGCTCTTCAGCGCAGGCGACACCGTCACAATCGTCTGGGCGAATTCCTCAGTCCGTCCGCCAAAGATTGAGAACTACACCGCTCGCGTGGCAGCTGTGCTCGAAGAGGTTGGTGGTTTCGGGTTCGGCGGACCCTCAGACACCAGCATCTACATTCCAACCATTCAGGCACAGGGCTTCTTCGACACAGACCAATGCGACACCATAGTCGTGAAACTAGTCAACAGTGACGAATCAACCATCAATTACGTGACTGAAAAAATCGAGAAGTCTGAAGAATTCGCAGGCGAAGTTTCAGTTATCAGTTCAACCGCCGTGGTGGAGCTTCTCCAAAGCATAATCTCGCTCGTGTCCCTGTTCCTCGTCGGAATCGCAGCCATATCTTTGCTTGTCGCTGGCATCGGCATAATGAACATCATGATAGTGTCGCTCATCGAACGCACCCGTGAAATAGGCATCCTGAAAGCTCTCGGAATGAAAAGCCGAACCGTCCTCTTGATCTTCCTCAGCGAATCAGTGATAATTGGCGTAATTGGAGGAGCGATCGGCATTGGTTTAGGCTGGGTCTTAGCAAACGTGGTTGCCGTCCTCTTCAGCGGAGGCGGCCCATTCGGAGGAGTCGGCGGCGGACAAGGCGCAGGAGCAGGGGCAGCAATGAACATTACGCCTGTCTTAACTCCTGTCGTGATTCTCGGCGCCTTCGGCTTCGGCATCGGCGTCAGCGTAATCTTCGCGCTTTACCCTGCTTGGCGTGCTTCAAAGCTTAAACCAGTCGAAGCTTTAAGATACGAATAGCAAAATCAGAGCGGAGACGGTGCACGTTGAAGCGGTTGTACCCTGACCACCCAGTTGTAGGCGTAGGCGCCATAATAGTTTCCGAAGGCAAAATTCTGCTTGAAAAAAGGAAAAACGAGCCAAGCAGAGGAAAATGGAGCATTCCAGGCGGTCTGGTGGAACTCGGCGAAAGCGTTGAGCAAGCAGTTATTAGAGAAGTGAAAGAAGAGACAGGTTTGGACGTTGAAGCGCTTTGCCTTGTCGATGTTGTGGATAACGTAAACTTTGATGCAAGAGGCAAGGTAAAATATCATTACGTAATCGTCGACTATTTCATTAACGTATGGCGCGGCTTGCCTGAAGCTGCAAGCGACGCGGACGAACTGATGTGGGTGCCCTTTAGCGAAGTGGAAGAACACGATTTGACGAAGTCCTTCAGAGACTTCTTTCAGCGAAACAGGCGGAAACTAGAGAATCCCTAGTTTGTCTACTCAGTGAAGAATAAGCGTGTTTCGCCCATGGTTTTGAGGTCTAAGGCTCTAACTCTCGCCACCATTGGGAAGTCGTGTACAACCTTTCCCAACGTAAGGCAGTGATGCGGCGGCAAGTCTCGCGCTATGGATCGGACTGTTTCCGCGTCCACGCGTGCAGCGCGGGAAACCACCTCTAAGTCATGCTCGTTACTGAAGTTGAACAGGAAAATGTTGTCTGCCTGGCGGTAAATGCTCTCTCGAACCGTGTCCGGCTGGTTAGTTATGAAGGTCGTGAAAATTCCGAAATGCCTCATGCGGGTTACAATGTCATCCCAATAAGTTTCGCGAAGGTAAAGGTGCGCTTCTTCAGCGAAGAGAAAAACGGCTTTTAACTTCCAGCTTGTCAAGGAATCAACCAGTTTACCTAGGACGTATTCAACCACTATTTGGCGGTCGATGGTGGATGTGTTTCGCAGGTTTATGATTATTGCTCCGCCTTGGTCCTTGGCTTTTAGCAGGCACTCTTCCAGAAGCGTGGCTTCGGCAATGTTGTCGGTGAAGAAGCCCGAATTAACTAAGGCGTGGAAACGCGAAAACAGCGCATCGCGAACGTGTTGATTGCAGTTTAAGTTGCGTATTGCTTCGCCCAGCTCATGAAGCGTGAGGGTATTTTTCTCTTTGAGCGTTTTCCAGATTCGCCTGAACTCTCGGGCGGATGTTCCAGGCAGATGCAGTGCGTGAATCAATATGCCGAGTAGGACGTTTAAGTGTATTTGTTCGAAGGCTACTTTGAAGTTTTGCGATGGAACTAAAGAGTGGATTTTGTCGTAGTACATGTTTCTTTTTCCGTCAGCGGTCATTCCCAGGCTTGAGTATTCACCGTTCAAATCGAACACGACGACTGTAGCCTTGTAGCCTACTAGGCTTACCATTAATAGTTTGGATAGGTGGGATTTGCCAGTTTCTTTTTTGCCTGTTATGATGTTTAATCTTCCGTCTAGGGCTGAAGCGTCTATTGTTAAGAGTGAAGAGTCTTTTGTGCCGCCTAGGATTATGGGTAGTTTTCCATCAACCTTGGCGAGTTTTAGCAGCATGGGGATTGACAGTTTTTTTATGGTGGACTGCGAGCGGGAAGGCAGCCAGGAACTGCTTGGGCTTAACATTTCGTTTTCGAGTGTTGCCCGAATTTTGCAGATTAGCATGCTTGCGTCTTGGATGTACGTGATGTGCGGGGCGATTTCAAGTGGGTCGATGTCTTCGCCTTGTATTGATTCGCCGCCGTCTGGAAGGGTGCGCAGTAATTCTTCCAGCACGCCTGGAATTGCGGCGAATTGCACGTCAATCACTTGCACGATTAAGGCTTTTCCAGCGTCGGAGTCTTCAACTAGCAGGTAGTCGCCTTTTTCCGCGTTCTCGTTTGGGAAGCTTAGGATTTGAAGGATGTTGCCTTCTTTTTTGTAGAGTTTCATGAGTAGTTTTCTCCTTTTCCGAAGGGACCGAACAGGAGCCTGTGCATGTCGGGTCGGTTGATTATTTGTATCCCGTGCTTGCGGGTGATGAAGTGCTGCATCGCCAATACTTCGTTAGCTGTGAAGGTGCATAGGATGTGGGCTAAACGTAGGGTTTCAGGGTAGCTTTGCTTGTAGAGGTCGTTTCCTAAGAGTTTCTCGATGGCTTCCATCCGTTGGGGAATCGGGATTTCTCTGTCTATGTCCAGCCTAAAGGCAATGTTCGCTTTGTTTAAGCGTGCCACGTAAACGTCGCCTAGGAGCACTGTTGGCGGTTTGAATCGTAAGCCTGTGGTTTCAAGAAGGTATGGCGGTTCGTGTTCGGGCAGCTGGTCTGTTATGAGGTAGCCGTTGACTCTTAGGGTGGTCATTTTGGAAAACGCGAGCACTATGTTTTTGTTTCTTCTTGCGGTGCTTAGGATGTCTTTCATGCGTTGCACTGGTGTGTCGAAGGTTCCTGAGGTTAACGACCCGTCAAACAGGATTATTCCTTGGCTTGCGGTTTTTGCAAGCATTGTTTGTAGCCATCGTTCGAGGAGGCTTGCCAAGCGTGTGGGCATTTGCAGGAGGTTTGGTGTGGTTTGGTGGTTGTTTGAGTATTGGATGTTGAAGTATGCTTTTTCGAGTGTGTTGTAGACTTCTTTTTTGTTGTCTTCTGTTATGTGGAATATGAATGGTCCGAGGCGTGTGTAGCGGTAGTTGCGTTTTTGTTTCCATACGGTTGCGCCTCGGATGGCGATCATGATGCCTTTGCTTGTTTCGCCGATTTTTATGGTTGAGGTGTCCACGGCGGCGATTAGTGTTTCTTGGGTTCTTGGCGTCAGCGGGAGTGGTGTGCGTTTTAGTTGCAGTGTCATTGGGTCATCGAAGCAGTTGGGGGGTTGTTGCAGGTTTTGTTGATTTAGTTGAAAGGATTGGTTGCGTACTTGTTTGAGGGAGTGGATGCTTTGTTCTAGAAAGCGCTGGGGGAGCATTGTGTCTATGGTGGGTTGTGGAAAGTTATATTTCGGGGTTGTTGTTATAGTGTATTGTTCAATCACCATGATTCACCAATAGGCAATAGCTACGGTGGAAATATATAAGTGTTGTGCATGTGCATCTTGCACAATACAATAAGCAACAGGTGACAACTTGACAGAAAAACCGCAAAGCCCGCCCATACGAGTAAAAATGAAAATAGGCGAAATAGAATTCGAAATTGAATCTCAAGAAGACCAACTGCAATCCGCCATCGATAAAATCCTCTCCGCGGTAACGGAAAAACTTAAAGACGCGCGCTTATCGGAAAGGGCTGCGCCGCCGCCCAGAGCTGAAACCTGCAAAGGCGTCATACAGAAACTCTGGGAAGAAAACTGGTTCTCTACGCCGAGAGGCTTAAGCGAAGTCCACACCGAAATGGCACGCAGGGGCTTTCACTACGACCGCACCGCGGTTGCGCACGCCCTAATCGACCTAGTTAAAGACGGCATCCTAACACGCGAAGGAAAACCACGCAGATACCAATACGCCCAAAAAAGACCCCCGCCATAAATGCATAGACGCTCACGTCAAACACCATTCCACTGGGTCAATCTATAAACCAAAAAGCAGTTTTAAATAATCCTTTGAAGGCTCAGATTTTTACGTTCTAAAAAATGCGCGAGCTAGTTTTTGGGTTATGTTATCCTTGCTGGTCTTTTCCCGAAGTGCAGCTACTTCTTGCTCAGGTAACTGTTTAATGCTTTGAATCCTTTCTCCATTATGTCTGAATTTCTTTTTCCATAGTTCACAAATGGAGAGAAAAGAGAATATAATATTCCATTGGTTCTGGCGTTAAATCGATATTGCGCCTTTGTCTTACCATCTGTTGGTTCAAATGTCCATGACGCAGTTCCTACAAAGCAACCTGCAATCTCCTCTTCTATCAACTTGGCTTCCACAATCTTTGTCAACTTAGCAGAAAACTTTGCGTTCATTCTACTTGTAGGATTAATGGTTGCGTCAAAAATTGCACCCTCACGGTCGATTGGCATATCCCCTCTTAGCTTGAATTCCATATAAGGCATCCACCAATGTGTGACCCCTGATGCCTCGTTCAAAATAGCCTTGTAGACTACCATAGGCGGACTATCTATGACTGCTTCACTAATAACATCAATTTTTGGCATAAAACCCAATTGTTCCTTTCTACTTAAAGCGTTTTTCTCTTCTTGGTCGTAAAGTCATATCCAAATCAACGTGCGGAATCCAAGCAAGCAAGGCTTAGGCAATTAGACGCAAAAACTAAAAGCGTTATGAGACAATACAATCTAACCTCTGAAAGAAGGGTTACATGCATGTTCAAAGTAAGGGGCAACAAACTTGAGAAGATAGTAGAAACTGGCTTCGAGTTAGAGGGAAAACTTGAGGGAGACTTGGAGTCTTGGGTTGAGAATAACCCTTCACTTCTGGGTGAAGATTTGCTCATAATAGGAAGACAAGTTCAGATTCCAGAAGTGAAAGACAAAATTGACCTTCTTGCTATGGATGTAAACAGCAATACCGTAATTATAGAACTAAAGAGAGGAGAGATTAAAGACCCAGTAGATGTTCAATCACTAAAATATGCATCTTATGTTTCAAGATGGGAATATGCTAAGCTGGAAGAGCAGGCAAGGGCGTACTATTTGGAAAGAAACGAAAAAGACTTCAATTTTAATGACAAATATGAAAAATTTGTGTCGGATGCAGGCGTTGAAGAGGAACATATACCTGAGGACTTCAACCGAGAACAAAGAATCATTATTGCTGGGAGTCACATAGGGGAAAAGCTCGGTTCAGTCGCTTTATGGTTACGCAACCATCATATTGATATAAAGATAGTTGAGTTTTCTCTCTTTAAAGATGGAGATAACTACTTTTTGTCTTCCCAAATAATAATTCCTCCGCCTGCAGTTAAGGGGGAGGATATTGGAAAGAGACCCATAGTTGGAAACAGACCTTGGATAAGCAACGGTGAAGTATGGCACTTGGAAGAAAGATGCGGAAAAGCCATGAAAGAGAAGCTAATTCAACTCAACAATTTAATTAATGAGAATATCGAAGAAGTTGACGGACCTTTTTGGGAGCAGAAATTCTATGTTTCTTTCAAGGTTGAAAATCATAACTGGTTGATAGTAGATACCAGTAAGAATTCTTTAATTCTGACTTTCAATGTGAAAGCTGGCGTCATGAATGCAAAACAATTATCCAGTGAATTGGGCGTCAAACTTTTTGAAGGAAGCTTAACAAGGTCAGAGAAAGTCCAATTAGAAAGTTCCATAGATTTAGAACCACGGGGTGAACACGACCGAGTGAGACTCAGAATTAAAGAAGAGTTCAACTTATCTTCTGAGTCTTTCCTCAAATTCATTAAGAATTGTTTCCTTTCTTTCAAGGAATCTCTAAACTAATGTGAAAGGCGCAATCTTAAACTCCTCCATTACCTAAATTTTTTTTGCTTTTTAGATTGGTCAAGCAAAATCTTAAATCTGCACAGCGTAGAAATAGCCTAAACATGGATGAAGAAAAGAAGAGCGAGAAAGCAGGAAATTCTGAACTTATAACGGAAACAGAAAAACTTGCCACTGGAGACAAAATTGAGCTTCTGTCGGGTCTTCTAGACTATTATGCAAGTAGGGCTACATCATTTGCTAGTCTGTTTATCGCTGCATTTTTTGGAGTAGTCGCATTATCAGCAATAATAAAGAGTATTAGGTTGGATAACTTCGGTTTTTGGTGCTATGTTATATCTTTCTTTCCATACATATTTTTTATTGGACTAACTTGGATTACTTGGCAGAGATTTCAGTATTGGAAAGATGTAGCTGATAGAATTGAAATAGATGGTCTGAGAGACTTTGAACCCAGCAAAACTTTTCTCAAAACAGTAATAGTGAAAAAGACGAATGAGAATTTGTATGATTTTCTACACTCTCAATATCTAGAAGCTGATAAGAAGTGTTTGAGAAGACACACTGTGAATAGACTTGGTACGGTTTTTTCTGTAACCATCATTCTTCTAACATGCGTTGTATATTGGGATTTCTTCTTTGAATTATTCAGATTGGTCGGGTTCCATTAATCCTTATTCTGCCCTGTTCAATAATAGCAGCAATCGTGGGAGTTCTATTCTACAAGAGAAAGTAAAAGTGAGATTCTATTCCTTCTATGAGCTCCTTAGATTTGTTTGTGAAATGAAAAAGCGTATTAACTGAACCGAAAGAACTAATCAGAATATTGTTAAGTTGCTGTTTTCTCCAAGTTTACTACGTACATCTAAGCCTATATTGTACGTAGTATTCTTTAGCGACTGAAAGCCTAAGTATCTATTATCTAGTACTCTGAAAATTAGGTTTGTAAATTAGTTGGTAAATTTGTAAATTTCGTTAGCCTTCATATACTCTGCCTATCTTCTCGGTTTTCGGTGAAATCGTAATGGGAGGTGAAAATCGGCAAAACAGCCTAAACCAAGGCACAGGCTATTCCAGTAAAGCCGAATACACTGGCGCACCAGCATATTTGGAGACTAATAGCCAATCAATGCAGAAACCTATAGGGGGTCTATCGCTATTGGCGCTTTCCGCAACCATTAACATGTTGAAAAACTCAGATAACCACAGCAGCCCTGCCAAGCCCAAGTTCAACCTATAAATAAGGGGGGTATAGTCTTTTCCGAGCACTAGCGTTCTCAGTCACTTAGCTTTGAAGCGCACTTCATCCGCCACATTCGCAACTGCAGCTATGGCTTTTTCTATGTGTTCCCCTTCGATGCCTCTATGCGTTACCATCCGCACCTTATGCTTGGCATTCGTCAAAGCAAGAACGCCATTTTCCTTCAGCCTCGAAAGAAACAACTCATCCGCAACCCCCAAACCACTAATGTCAAAAAGAACCATATTCGTCTGCACACGCTCCAAGTCAACCGCAATACCCTCTATCCTAGCTATTCCCTCCGCTAACCGCTTAGCGTTTCGATGATCCTCCTCCAGCCTACCAACCATCTTTTCCAACGCAACAATTCCCGGCGCAGCAATTATGCCCGCCTGCCGCATTCCACCGCCCAAAACCTTCCGTATTTTCCGTGCCTTCTCAATAAACGCTTGAGTACCAACAACCACCGACCCAACAGGACAACTTAAACCCTTAGACAAACAAAACATCAAGTTATCCACATGCCGCGCGAACTCCCGCACATCAGTTTTCAACGCAACAGCAGCGTTAAAAACTCTCGCCCCATCCATATAAAGCCTCAACCCATGCGCCTTAGCAACTTCGCTCACCGCCCGCAATTGTTCTGGCTTAATCACGGCTCCACCATGCCTATTATGCGTATTCTCAACACATATCAAAGCAGGCTCAGGAAAATGGATATTTTTTGGTCTTATTGCGGCTTCAACATCCAACGGATCCAACGCACCCTGCTGACTCTTCAGCGGCCATGGCAGCAGCCCCGCTATCGCAGAAATTCCGCCCACCTCGTACCAGTACATGTGACTTTCCGATTCAAGAATCACAAGTTCTCCACGCTCCGTGTTGCTCATCAAAGAAACTAAATTCGCCTGAGTCCCACTTGTTACAAGCAGCGCGGCTTCCTTGCCCATTTTCGCAGCAGCCATCTCCTCCAACCTATTAACCGTTGGGTCTTCGCGGAAAACGTCGTCACCGAGCTCCGCGTGCCGAATGGCTTCCAACATCTCCTCAGTCGGCAAAGTAACCGTGTCACTTCGCAAATCAACAAACTCTCTAGTCTGCATCTGATAATCGCTTCCTTGAACGTTTGTTAATTTGTGCCTCTAATTAACTTTTAAATCTGAACACGCGCATTTTCCTTTTCTTGGATGAGAAAAGTAATAGGTTTTATACTGTAACTCATAGTGATTAGACCTTTCTAAGCGAGGCGGCGAGATTGTTGCGAAGGAAATGAGCATGTTGTGTAATAGCAAATTTTATTAACTTAGTAGGACGATTTAGGAATGCTCAAAAATAGGAGAAATGTCAAAATATGTCTGATCTAAAGCTTGGAATTGCTTTTGCTTTAACATGCGCTCTTCTGATTGGACTTGTTGTTCCCGTTTTGGCTGTAGACTATAATCCTGACGTTTCAGTGGGGCAATGGGTAGAATACGGCAATCACGTATTGGACGGCCAAGAAACCGAGGTAAACCGGACGAGAGTCGAGGTTGTTGCAGTTAGTGGGAAGGAAGTCACGCTAAGCACGTGGACTGAGTACAGGAACGGCACTGATGAAACAGTTGATAAGATATACAATGTTGAAACTGGCACGGTGGATGGTCAACCCGCGTCTTTTCCAGGTGGTGCAATCATAGCTGCAAACCTTAACGAAGGCGATGCAATACCGCCAGTTGATTTAGGCTATATTGTTAACACAACTGAGACTAGAACGTACTTAGGCGTTAGCAGAAGCGTCAACATCGTTAGTTACTCATTGTCTGGGGAGGGCTACACTCTTAGCGAGACTTTCGTATATGATAAGGCTTCTGGGATGCTGCTAGAATTGGAAGGTGAGGCAGTGGTAGGCGAAGTAACTCAAACATATTCACATAGCATTATCGACACGAACATTTTCGAAGAGCCAGAACCAACGACAAGCGAAGGCATACCCGTTGAGTATCTCTACGTGGGAGTAGCTGTAGTCATTATAGTAGTCGCTGCAGCCGTCATAGTGCTCAAGAAGAGATCAAAACAGGCAAGCAAAACCCCAAAGTAAAACCCTCTTTTTCCTTTTTTTGTCTCAAATTGAAGTGTGCCCGATTCGACCTCGGTTCTACGAAATATTATCAGGGCGTTATCATGTCTAGGGCATGTTGCCTTGTAAAAGGAATTAACTTCCGACCGTCACCGCAAGGATATTTGAAGAATGAATAAGGTGTAAGTGATTCATAAGAAAGACGCTGAAATTAATCAGCAAAAGCCGGAATAGAAGAAAATTAGGGCTCGTCAGTAAACGGGAAGCAATCCATAAAAAGTGTTATTTAGCAGTTGACGGCTTTCTTACTTCAGGTGCACAATTTGCAGTTTCAGGGAAGAGACATAATATCAATCGAAGATTTCTCCCGTGAAGAAATCAACTACGTTCTGAACATCAGCCAAGCCATGGAACCCCTAGCCTCAAAAAGCTCAGACATGCTAAAGGGAAAAATTCTCGCCACCTTATTTTTTGAACCAAGCACTCGTACACGGTTAAGTTTTGAAGCTGCAATGCTCAAACTAGGCGGATCCGTCATAGGCTTTGCCGAAGCCGAAATCGCCTCAGTCAAGAAAGGGGAAAACCTCGCGGACACCGTGCGCACCGTGGAGAACTACGCAGACGTAATCGCGCTTAGGCACCCTCTCGAAGGAGCCGCGAAGCTTGCCTCAGAATTCTCCAAAGTTCCCATAATAAACGGCGGCAGCGGCGCAGAAGAACATCCTACGCAAGCGTTCATAGACTTGTACACGATGCAAAAAGAGAAAGGAAAAATTGACGGATTAAAAATCGCGTTGGTCGGCGACTTAAGGTATGGGCGCACCGTGCACTCGCTTGCCTATGCGCTTTCGCTTTACAATGTTGAATTGTATCTGATTTCGCCAGAGTCTTTGAGAATGCGGCACGGAGTCCTTCGAACAATACAAAGCAAAATCCCAGTAACCGAAGACACAAGTTTGGAGAAAATAATTCCGCAAATAGACGTTTTATACGTAACAAGAATACAGAAGGAGCGCTTCCCAGACCCAGCAGAGTACGCCAAAGTCAAAGGCGTCTACAAGATAGACCTGAAAACTTTGAACAACGCAAAAAAAGACTTGATAATTCTACATCCCCTTCCACGTGTAGACGAAATCGCCGCCGAAGTCGACAACACGCCTCAGGCGCGTTACTTCCAGCAAGTCTGGAATGGCATCGTAGTCAGGATGGCCCTCTTAGCGTTGGTTTTGGGCGCCGTCAAATAAGCCAGGCTCAGGCAGAGGTGAACCTGTCAAACGTTATCAGAGTGCTCATGGATCCGCATGAAGGACACTTGTGCAAAACTCCGAACCAGCTTTTCTTACAATTAGCGCAATACGTAATCCTGCGGTTGTAAGTGAAAAATTCCACCGCCTGCTTCTCGATCAACTGCGTTGTCAGTTTCATGAGTTCCTCTGGTTTGTATTCAGTTTCTTCCAGCTCTATGATGCTTAGGCTTCCTCCAGCATTCAAGCCTCTCAGTTTTTGTTCAGCCTCTAATGATTCAGAAGGAATAGAAAGTAAGCTGCCAGCTTGCAGACGCAATCGCTTTGTTGTTGAATAGAAAGGCGTCTCTCTGGTTCCTGAGAACTTCACTTTAGCAATTCCATACTTTTCAATATCTAACTGCGCCAGTCTCTCGGACGCTTCAGGACTGGGCAGTATTGCTGGGAACAAGCGTTTTCCATGTTTTCTGCCAAGTTTATGTTTGAAAATCAGTAGGTTTTGAGAGATTTCCTCTGCGAACTTCACGCTTTCTTCTTGACTCATGCCTTTCTCGCAGAAGGCTTCCACAGATTCCTTAAGTCCTGACAGATTTATTATGCTGGAACAGTTTTCAAGCCTGAAATACGTGTCACCGTTCGTGCTCTGCATCATGAACGGAAGCGAACTTTTCCCGTGCTGTTTAAGCGCTCTGAACTTGATTCCTAAAGCTCTGGCTGCCAATTCGCATCGTTCCTTTAGAATTTCAAAGAACTTGTTCTTATCTTTCTCGCTTTCGTGGACAATGCGAGGCAGATTGATTGTTACGTATCCTAGGCAACCTGTGCGTAAAGTGTCTGTTTCCCAATCTCCGCTCAAATCCGCCTCAAATTTGCACCCTGAAGCCGAGAAAACAGTAGTTCCATCCTTTTGCAGCATATTGGCGAAGTATGGAGTGCCTTTTTCCACCGCCAATTTGTGGGCTTTCAGGAGAATCACTTTTGCGTTTTCATCTAGGAGCGTTTCATTGTTGATTTTAAGGATGAGTTTCGGGTTAAGTAATGGTTTCGGTGAACTTTCTTCCGCGAATATTTCAATGGCAAGTGACGCTAACAGCCGATTTTCTTCGGCAAAGTCTCCGTATTTGCCGCATGTTTTTCCTTGAGGTCCAACGGCTGGTTTTTCTGCGATGAATTTTGGAATTGTAAGCTCCAGCCCCAGTGCGGCGTCTACATGTTGATTCACGTTCATTATGAATAAGCGTAAATTCTCCCTTATTCTAGCGGCATCCATTCCTCTTATAAACGGGGCAAGGAACACGTTGAAGTAATCGCAAGTTTGCGTTTCGTTTATTTCTTTATTGGTGTGCAAGAGAACGTTAAAGGCAGTTGACAATGCGGATTCAAAACTCTGAGGAGGTCTTTCGGAAAGTTGAAGAGGATTATCCGTTCTAATGCCGTTTTGAAAGAAAAATCGCAGATCATGCATTACTTCGTTGGGCTTCAAAATCCATGTGCTTAAATCATTCACGTGAAGGGCACCGGATGCATGCGCGTCTGCAATGTCTCTTGGGTAAACGTTCAGAAGCGTGTATTCTTGGAACACGGTTTTTCCCGCTTCTGTAAGTATGGAAGCTGAACCTTTGGCGCCTTCTTTGGCTTCTATTAAGGCGGTTACTTCATGAACTGGCATGCCTAATCGCGTAAGTTTGTGGCGATAATCTTCCAGTCCCTTTTCAATCAGGATTGCGTTTACAACTTCTCTAACCAGTGGGGCGGTCACGTATTTGGTTTTTGATTTGAGCAGGCGCTTTTCTGCTTCTTTTGCTGTTTTTTGTGCTGCGTCAGCGGGCATTTTTGCTTCTCTTATGAGGGAGTTGGCGATTTTGTTGGCGTCAAACTCTTCTAGCGTAGAATGTGAGGTGCGGACCAGCATTCCTCTGGGTTTGAAGGCTTTTTTTTCAACTCTGTCCGCAACGTCGATGACCATTTTGCCCAGATCAGTTAAGAAGTACTTTCTGGCTTCAGCGTCTGCTTCAATTAAGTTTGCTTTGAGCAGGAATTTCAAGTGATAAGCGAATCTTCCTGCGTCTCGACTGGGGTTCATCTTCAAAGAGTTCATCAATTCCGTGTATGAGAGGGCGCCTTTATCGAAAAGCAGGTTCAGGATGTGCAGCCTGAGAGATGAAGAAATGGCTTTCAGAATTTTTACGCCGCGTGCACGATGCGGAAGAGACATCCCTTTCGTTCCCTCACTGAGCGTCTGTAGCTATTGCCAAATCTAGAGTTTAAACTTTAGCTAACAGCGAAATTCCAACAGGTGACATCGGATTTTGCGCAGGGCAATCGGTTATCAACCGCTTTTTCAGGTCAATAAGCATCATTTAGCTTAGAATTTCAGTTAGAACTGTTGTGCTCGGAACATTCTATAGCCCCCTTATATAAAGCATGGATATTGCTATTGTTTTTGGTTGTGGAAAGCGTCAATACGGGTAGCCCCCTATAGGTTTCAGCATACTATTGCTATTAGGCTCCAAATATGCTTGCCTTTTTTGCTTTCCACTTTGGGGGTCTGACGTGAAAGCTGTTGCAGCAGCAACTATTTATTAAGACAATGCATGGAATAGTTAACTTGTAATGGAGCAAAGGCAGATGAAAGCAGTAATAGTTCAGTTTCCCTTCGGAACCATAGCTCTTAACGAAGAAAACAACCTCATAGAAAAAATCTTACTTCCAAAAAAGCCGCAGGAAGCAGCTAAGGCTATCGTGAAAATTGAAGCTGGAAAAATCTCAGATGAGATTGCAGCCTTAATAGCTCTGCTTCGGAGCGCTGGTTATGACACTTTTGTTCTTGAGAACGCGAGCCTAGCAGGCGAAGCCCAGAGCAGACTTAACGTGAAGGCTGAAGTTTCCAAACCTTCCGATGTTGAAGTTCTCCGTTCTCGCATGGAGCAGCTTGCCGTTGAAACGGGTTTTGTTAAAGAAGCCACGGAACTCAGCCTCTGGACGCGCAATGTCAGCATGGAAGTTGCTAAACTGCGTGTCAAGGGCGCCGTTGAAAAGAGAGACATAATCGCGGCTCAGGCAATTCAAACCCTCGATGATTTAGACAGAACCGTAAACCTGTTCATGGGACGACTCCGAGAATGGTACGGCGTCCACTTTCCCGAACTTGACCGCTTAATCGAAAAACATGAAACCTACGCGCGCCTAGTCATGAATTTAGGCGAGAGAGAAAACTTTGCGGTGGAAGCTCTCGAAAAAGAAGACATTCCAAAAGGGAAGGCTGAGGCAATTGCCAAAGTGGCTGAAACGTCCATGGGCGCTCAAGTTTCCCAGAAAGACCTCTCGCAGATACAAACCCTCAGCAAAAACGTGCTGTACCTTTACGAATTGCGAAAAAGCATGGAAAACTACTTAGACAAAACCATGGAAGAAGTGGCACCCAACACCAAGGCAATGGCTGGCGCACTTCTGGGCGCACGCTTAATCGCAGTGGCGGGCAGCTTGCGGAATTTGGCTATGAGACCCGCCAGCACGATTCAAGTCTTAGGCGCAGAGAAAGCCTTGTTCCGCTCGTTGAAAACGGGCGCGAGACCCCCTAAGCATGGGTTAATCTTTCAGCACACGTTGTTGCATGACGCTAAAAAGTGGCAGCGAGGCAAAATCGCGCGAGCCTTAGCTGGAAAATTAGCCATTGCCGTGAGAGCGGATGCTTTTGGAGGAGGCAGGTACATCGGCGACGTGTTGAAAGCAGCTTTGGACAAGAGAATTGAGGAGATTCGGGAGAAGTACAAGGAGCCACCGCCGATTCAGGAGAGGAAGCCGCGACCAGCGCGGGAGAATAGGCAGTGGCGAGGCGAGAGACGAGACAATAATTGGAGAAAAAACAGACGTGCACGTTAGGGTTAAACCTCACCCGCAGTTCGATGAAATTTACCAAGTTACTCTTGAAGACGGCGCGCAGCGATTAGCCACGCGAAACTTGGCGCCGGGCATGACCGTTTATGGCGAGAGGCTCATCCGTTTCGAAGCCATAGAGTACCGTGTTTGGGACGCTTTTAGAAGCAAGCTGGCAGCAGTTATTCTCAAGGGTGTGCAGACGGTTCCGATAAAACCTGGTCACAGGGTTCTGTATTTGGGCGCTGCGTCTGGAACCACGGCGAGTCACGTTTCAGACATTGTCGGCGAGAAAGGCCACGTTTACTGCGTGGAGTTTGCTTCAAGGTCCATAAGAGAATTAGTCAGCAACGTGTGCACTTACAGGGTTAACATGTCGCCGTTTCTTGAGGACGCGCGTTTTCCAGAAAAATACGCCATGTTCATTCCAGGCAAGGTGGATGACATTTACTGTGACGTAGCGCAGCCTGAACAAGCCAAGGTTTTAGCGGACAACGCTGACTACTTCCTTAAACCGTCAGGGTGGATAATGCTTGCTGTAAAAGCGCAAAGCATTGACGTGACGAAGGCGCCGTCTGAGATTTACCAGAGAGAAGTTAAAGTGCTGAGAAGTCGAGGGTTCAGCGTTGAGGAAGTGGTGCAGTTAGAGCCTTACGATAAGGCACACGCTATGATAGTGGCTCAACGATGACAGCGCCTTTGCCTGTGAGAGGTAGTGACAGATTTTCAGGGTATTAATCGGCTTAACATATTGTCCAAGAAAAAGGATTGCTTCCCAGAGGAGCAGTCTTGTTCAGAATAGCACAGATGGGTGTTATCTCCCGCAACTTATCCTCTTTTTTCAGAATAGTATACCTATTCGGTTAATACATAGTGACGATTATGTCAAAAGAGAAGTTTGTGACATCCGTGATGTTTGAGGAAACACTCAGCGTGAAAATTACAGGTTTTATTTCATTCACAGCTATTGTTGAGTTGTCATAATTCCACGTTAAAGTGAAGTATCGCTGGTATTCTTGCGAAAGAGAGTTGTTTTGCATACCTTTAAAAATCCAATTTGAAGTTGAAAGAAGCAAATTACGCGACATCTGGCCTTCATTCCTAAAATATATCGTTGGGCTACTCCGAGCTTGTCCTGGTTCAAGCAGCCCATCTGCAGTCCAATCTATCACCTGTAAAGTTTGAGACGGACTTTTGGATGGGTCATATCTGTAGACGCCGAGTTCAGGATTGGAAGTAAGCCCGGAGACAGGCGAAGACTGCGAACTAGATGTTATTTGAGAAGCACCTTGAGAACCATAGTCAGGCGAGGGAAAGGAGTTAGTTGCGTTGGAAAAATCACTTGCAGTGCCGTTCTCCCACAAAGGCATCAACTGGGTCTGCATCAGTTTTGGTTTTCCGAGAAGTTGAGAACCATAGTTACTTTGAGAATATAGCAGTCCTCCCGTTGCAACGAGGACCATAACAACCAAAGCTAATTCCCTCTTCAATGTAAATTCGACCCTTCCCATTCAATTAATGTAAAGCGGATTTACTGGATACATAACGCTGAGTGTATACTTGTTAGCAAGTATTCTTAAGGTTTTGCGGGTGTTAAAAGACCCAAAGGTTTCAAAAAATTCATCTTGTGCCACGTGTGATTCGATACGTAAAGATGGAGTAAATTTGAGATTCCAAAACCGATTTAAGCCCGAACCACCATTAATAATTGCTTAGCTGTCGCGGAGGTTAACGTATGTCGAGCCATTCTAAGAGACTCTGCGCGGTTTCCATCAGCGTCCTCCTAATCCTACAAGTGACAGCTTTCTCTTGTTTCCGTGTTCCAGCAAAAGCTTACGCGCCGCTTTCAGCTGGTAGCTGGCTTTTAGGCGGACCCCAGGATGACTGGGCGTATTCCATCGTGCTGACCAGCGACGTAGGCTTAGCGATGGCAGGTTACACCAAATCTTATGGTTCAGGCGGTTCTGACATGTGGCTCCTCAAAACAGGCATCGCATATTCGAGATCCAGCAACTACACGTTTGTCTACCAAAAAGAGCAATGGAACATGGCATATGGCGGACCCCAAGACGACGGGGCAAAATGCGTAATTCAAACCAGCGACGGAGGATACGCGCTGGCTGGTTACACTAATTCTTCAGGCGCAGGTGGATATGACATGTGGCTTGTTAAAACAGATTCGAATGGAGCGATGCAGTGGAACATGGCATATGGTGGACTGCAAGATGAAATAGCCAATTGTGTAATCCAAACCAACGACGGAGGATATCTCTTGTCGGGCTACACAAACTCAGATGTCGAATCTCAAAGCACTTGGCTCGTAAAGACAGACATTTCTGGAAACATTCAGTGGAGCCGAACATACCCTGGACATGGGTCAAATTCCGTAATTAAAACCAACGATGGAGGATACGCGTTTACAACCGAATATCTTAATGCGTTTGGACTCATCAAAATTGATGCCTCTGGTCAAATGCAGTGGAATCAAGCCTACGATGGACCGAGCGATGAGGCGACGACACAGTCAGTTATACAATCTAGCGACGGAGGTTTCGGGGTAGCTGGCTGGACAATTACTAACAGCACAGGCGCACGTGGGGCTTGGCTGATTAAGACAGATATGTCTGGAAATATGCAGTGGAGCCAAACTTACGGAGGGTTTGCAGTGTACTCATTGATACAAACAAGTGACGGAGGCTATGCGATGACTGGCGACCATGCGTGTTTGATTATAACTGATTCGTTTGGCAATAATCAGTGGAGTAAGACCTATGATTCCTATCCAGAAGACAGAATGGTTACCAAAATGTATTCTCTGATTGAGGCGAGCGCTAACCACTTCGTCATGGCGGGCGTACAAAACGTTTCAAGCACTATGGGCTGTCAATTCGATATGACGCAAGTTGCGCTGAAGACTGACAGCACACCGCCCAGCATTACAGTTTTGTCTCCTGAAAACAACAAAGCATACGCGCCAGACAGTATTCCTTTAACCTTCTACATAAGTAATTCAACTGTTTGGATTGGTTACCGCCTTGACAAAGGATTAAACGTCACGATATCTGGAAACACAACGCTGCCCACGTTGCCTGAGGGGCCGCATAACATTACCGTTTACGCGTCTGACGTGGCTCATAACGCTGGAGCTTCAGACACAATTCAATTTAGCTCCGAGACAATCTATTTTACCATATCTGAGAGCTTAGTGGCGGTAACTCCACCGCAAAATCCATCACAAACTTCACCACAAACTCCGACGCAAACCACATCCCCAGAGTCCTCAGCGCCGTTCCCATTAATTTGGATTGCAACTGCGTCAGCATTGGTCGCCGCCGTCGGCGTGGCTACACTTGTTTACATCAAAAAATTTCGGAAAACGAGATAAAGCATTCACTGTAATAATCATACCAAAGAGTTTAATGAACACTTTTATGGGAAAAACTGGTTTTGTTTAACGCGCTGAATAATGTGAGTTCCTAACCCAGTTGAATCGATTTTAAGAAACTCATTTAAGTTATAGATTAAATTTGTTATACCAATGAAAACCAAATACTTAATTGCTCTTCTCATACCTTTGCTAATTGTTCCAGTTTTCCTATATTATGGTTTTCGTGTTAATACCCCCGTAACGAAGAAAGAGCCATTAGACCTCTTCGTGGGCGTTGACGTAGCATACGAAAACCTTACAGAAATTAAGAAGCTAATTGACGAAACCAGTTCATACACGAATCTTTTCGTGATAGGATGCACAGGAATAACTCACAACACCACATTACTCAATGAGACTTACCAATACATCTACGACAAAAACTTATCTTTCATAATTTACCGAGAAAGACCTTTCCGAACCGAATGGCTTGAAGACGCCAAAAAAAGATGGGGAAATCATTTCCTGGGAATCTACGCCTTCGATGAAGCTGGTGGATACCAGCTAGATAGTCAAGAATACAAGGTGTTTTCGGACGCAGATAATTACACTGATGCTGCAGGGCAATTTGTTAACACAACAAACCGCGCTCTGAACTGGTTTACCCGATACTACACCAACTCGACAAAATATCCATTGTTTACTTCAGACTACGCTCTTTACTGGTTCGACTACAAAGCAGGATACGACGTACTCCTTGCACAATTTGGCTGGAACTACAGCAGACAATTGAATGCAGCACTCTGCAGAGGCGCAGCTACCATGCAACACAAGAATTGGGGCGTAATCATTACATGGACATTTACAGGTCCTCCTTACTTGGAATCGGGCAAAGAACTCTACGCGGACTTGATCACAGCGTATAAGAATGGAGCCAAATACATCATAGTCTTTGACACTAACATGAATTACACTGAAGGGGTTTTGAAAGAAGAACATTTGGAAGCTCTAAAACAATTCTGGCAATACGTACACGATAATCCTAGAAATAGCGACCCAATTAGCGATAGAGTTGCATATGTTCTTCCAAAGGATTATGCATATGGCTTTCGAGGACCAAATGACAAGATTTGGGGACTTTGGGAAGCCGACACTTTTTCAGATGAACTCTGCAGAAACCTTGGCGTTCTCATCGAAAATTATGGGACTAAGCTAGATATTATTTATGATGACGGATTAGAACCCAACAATACATATGGATACAGCAGACTCATTTTTTGGAATGGAACGGTTTGTGTTCCATAAGTCTTGAGCTGTTTATCTGACTTTTTTCAACAATCTACAATAACTTAAACCTGATGAGTGCGTGGATGAATCTATTAATAATCATTCAAAAAAGCATTGTTTATATTTTTCATTGCGGTGGATATTTCACGTGACAGCGCGATGAATCATTGGGAAATGGAAAACGTAGTCTCGCTTGGAGTTGCGTTGAAAGAAGCAGGCTTCCAAATCTCTCAAATATGCTGTTCACGCCCAAGCTGTTTCGACTTTGCAGCAAGAAAAGATGATAAAACAGTTTTAATGAAAGTCCACTCTGACGTGGATACTTTTTCTCCTCAAGACTCCCAAGAGCTTAGAGTTATTGCTGGCTGCGTTTCCGCGGCTTCACTAGTGGTCAGCCAGAGAACGCATGACAAACCATTAGAAGATGATACGGTGTATTCGCGATACGCCGTTTTCGTGGTTACCGGGAAAACCATTAGGAACATAGCGCTTCAAACAGCGAATCCGTTAGTTTACGCTGGTCCGGGGGGTTATTCTGTTGAAATTGATGGTGCACTCATTGAGAAGAGAAGGAAGGAACTGGGTCTCTCTGTTGGTAAGCTTGCGGAGATGATAGGTGTTTCCCGCAGAACTCTTTATGGTTATGAAAGAGGTATGACGAAAGCTTCCGTGACATCGGCGTACAATTTAGCGAAAACTTTGGGGATTCCAGTGGCAAAGCCCATAAACGTTCTTGAAAAGACTATGAAACAGCGGCAGTGTCTCTTCGTGAAAGCGAAGCATGCCATAGCTGGACAGGTGCTTCTTCAAAAGGTTTTCAGGAAATTCGCTTTCTGCGACATTTCTCCAGTTCAGAAGGCCCCTTTTGATTTCGTGATGAATGTTCCGAACGAAAAGTATGTGATTGTGGGCAGTGTTGCGGTTAGCGAGGAAAGGCACTTGGATAATCGAATGGAGGAACTTTTGAGCGTGTGCCGAGTGGTTCATGCGGTTCCTGTTTTAATCACGGAAAAACGGCAGGCGTCTAGAAGGGACATGTGCTGCGTTTGTATGGATGAATTATCCGTGATGCGCACTCCTGAAGATTTGCTTGCGTGTGTTTAGGCGAGTTTCTTTTGCACGGTGCCTTTTTCGTTTTTGGCTTGTTTTGCGGGTTTCCATGATTTTCTCACGCACGCGGGATATTCACCGTGCGTTTCTAGCCATTGTTTTAGGAACTTCATTGTTTTCTGGTCTGTTAGGTATCCACTTCCGAAGTCGCCGTATTGGCCTGTTAGAGTGGCTATTTCTTTGTCGCGTTCTACTTTTGCGATGATGGATGCTGCGGAAACTACTGGGTAAGTTCTGTCGGCTTTGTGTTCGGAGATTATTTTTGTTTTGAAGTGTAAGTCTTCTTGGATGTGGTGTTTGAAGCGTTCTTCCAACACGTCGGCTGCATCCACGTACGCATAGTCGGGTTTTAGGGCTTGTATTATCTGCGCCATTGTTTGCGCTTCAAGCCTGTTTAGTTTGTGGAGTTTTCTTCCGCTCTCTACTACGCGGTCAATATCCATTGGCGAAAGCTTGATGAGCACGTGTTTTTCTGCTACACGCGCGATTTCGATGGCTAGGATTTCGCGTTTTTTCGCGGATAGAAGTTTCGAGTCTTTCACGCCTATGTATGTTAGTGCAGGCAGGTTTTCCTCTTTCATCAATACTCCTGCGATGACTAAGGGTCCGATTACGCAGCCTCTTCCTGCTTCGTCGATGCCTGCGATTAACACGTTGCGAGTGCTCCTCTTGGCGAGAACGGCTATCTACTTTCCACGCTAATAACACTTTTCTTAATTGCGGGTGCTATTGGGCTGTTGGATTGTTGTGCTCGACAAGGCTTATGTCCCCTTTATTATAGATTCAATTGGAAGTTCACTGCGTTTAGAACTAGCTCGAAGCTGACTATAGCCCCCTTAGAAATATTAGGGCTTTTTCAGCTATGGTTTCATGTAATTTTTCCCTGTTTTCGGCTGTCACAGTGATTATTTCTGCGTCTTCTCTCTTTTTTGCATCACTTATCAGTTTGTCTTGAGCTTTCCAGTGCATGACTGCCATGACCAGTTTAGGGCTTTCCAGCGCCCTTCGGACTGCGTCTCTGAACTTTTCGGAAAACAGTTCCATCGGTCCAACCTCGTCTATCGCCACGACATCACAGTTTTCCACAGCGTAAATTATTGCTTCAGCACCAATGGTGTTAAGGTCGGAGAGGTTAACACGGTATTTGCCCACTTGCGGACCACTTTTCTGGTTAACGTGCGCGAGCCAGCCGCGTTCGGAACTGTTTAGGTCTAGGATTTCGAAACCAACGCGTGCTCCACCTCCTCGTACTTCGCGGCTTATCATGCCACCGACGCTGTATCCTCGCTCTTTCAGAGCATTAACAGCCTTCATCATAACAGTGGTTTTTCCAACCCCAGGGCTGCCAGTTAAAAGCAACACGCGCTTTCGCAAGCCATCCACCTGTTAGACCAGAAGTTCTGGATTGAATATAAGAATTCAGTAAAAGACAAAGGGCAAGGCTCGTCCTATTGATTTAATAATCTTCCGAAGTTTTGAAATGGAAAATTTACAAGTTAAGGCCTTTATGTTGCACAATCTTTGTTGTCTTCCTTTGCTTTGCACTGGTCACAAAGGTCAGAATTCGGCCTCACAGAACGTCTTTTGATGATATACATGGGATATTGTGTGCAATTTTTGCACCAGTGCCACCTGTCAGGCTCGCTCCCCTTAACATACTCCACCATTTTATCACCCCCCGCGTTATCACAACTCTAACTAATACTTAGGTTCAGCTATAACATTTTTGCACTTCTCACAATTCTCACCAAAACTGAGTTACGTTAAACAACTTCGCTTCACTAACTTCCCAAGGGATTCATGGAAAAAGAATTTCACAGATAAAATGCAGATAGTAAGTCTAATATGCCCACAAATTTCATTTCATACCCAACACAGCCAATTCAAAGGCTAAGCGTGCACAAGCAAGAAAATCTCCGGAGCAAACCAAAAAAATGACAGACGAAGAATTCACGACGGATTTTCCGAGCGAAATAGTGACAGAGGGCAAAGTGAAAGTTCTGGTTCCGAAACTCAAAGCCTTCAGGAAGCAGCCCTCCGACTACGCACCCTCCAAAGCACCAGTTTTTTACAACCCCGTCATGGAGTTGAACCGCGACATAACCGTCTTAGCCTTCCAAACCTACCAACGAATGACCAACAGGGAAATCTCCATTTGCGAACCCTTAACCAGCTCAGGAATCAGAGGCGTCCGCTTCGCAACCGAAATCCACGGAGTCAAAAAAGTGTTAATCAGCGACATCAACGAAGGAGCCTTCAAACTCGCAAAGCATAACGTGCACTTGAACCAACTTCAGGAACGCATCACAGTGAAACACACGGACGCGAACTGCCTCTTAAGCTGCCACGGCGCGCCCAAAAAAAGATTCGACATAGTAGACTTGGACCCCTTCGGTTCTCCCGTACCATATTTAGACTCGGCTATCCGTGCCTTGCGCAACAATAGCCTTTTAGCCGTAACGGCGACGGACTTGGCGCCGCTGTGCGGAGTCCACGCGAAAGCATGCGTGAGAAAATACGGCGGAAAACCTTTACGAACAGAATACTGCCATGAACTTGCTGTTCGGCTCTTAGCAGGCTGCGTAGCCACCTTAGCGGCGAAGCACGACATCGGCATCCGCGTAGACTTCAATCACAGTACAGACCACTACATCCGAGTTTACGCTGAAATAGCCTACGGCGCAAAAAAAGCGGATGAAAGCGTCAAAAACCTCGGCTACGTGCTCCACTGCTTCAACTGTCTGCACAGAGAAACCGCAAAAGACCCCTTCACTAAACGCATTGAAAACTGCCCAGAATGCGGTTCCAAAATGGACTACGCAGGACCTTTATGGCTGGAAAGAATATTTGACAAACAATTCTGCGAGTTAATGACAAAAGAAAACATGCGCACAGCGTTCCGAAACAGCGGAAAAATCGCAAAGCTCCTCTCCATAGCGAAGGACGAAGCAGAAGCGCCTACAACATATTATGTCATTGACAAAATCAGCGAAAAATTAGCTCTGCCAGTGCCTGCCGTTGATGTCATGCTTCAGAATATCCGTGATAATGGTTTTCAGGCTTTTCCCACGCATTTTAATTCTCGAGGCATAAGAACGGATGCGCCAGCCTTGACCATGCAGAAACTACTGCAGAAAGCCTTGGCAACTCCTTAAGCAACAAGTTTTTGCTAAATGAGTATTCAAACAAAAGTTTAAGAGCAGAATTAAAGTAGTTAAAAGAAAAGGATGCGATTAATGATGACAGATAAAATCACCGTGATAGGCGCAGGAATGATGGGCGGCGCAATAGTGAAAAGCCTCCTGAAAAGCGGATACGCAGGAAAGATCACAGCAACCGACATCCAACGGGACAGACTCGGAGAACAGGAAAAGTTGGGTGTGGCTGTAACCACAGACAACCGAAAAGCCACAGCCGACTCTGACATTATTTTTATCGCCGTTAAGCCAAGTGATGTGGAAAAAGTTCTGAAAGAAATCAGCCAAGAAGCCAAGGGCAAGCTTGTAATCTCGGTAGCAGCCACCGTCCCACTAAAATTCGTAAAGAAATTCATTCCCGAAGCCAAAACAGTCAGGATCATGCCGAACATCGGCGCGTTAGTGCAGGCATCTTATACTGCGTACTGCTGCGACGGAAGCGTGACCCAGAAAGACAAAGACAAAGTCAAGGCACTACTAAACATGATGGGAATCTGCGAGGAAGTTGACGAAAAATACATGGACGCCATAACCGCCCTGAGCGGCAGCGGACCAGGATACCTCTCGATAATAATCGAAGCCCTAATGTACGCGGGACTAAAAGTGGGCTTACCAAGAAACATCGCTTTATCAAGCGCAGCCCAAACAGTCCTAGGAACAGGCAAATTAGTCATCGAGTTGCCTGAACACCCAGCCAAAATAAAGGACATGGTGACAACTCCAGGCGGAACAACCATCGAAGCAATATACGAGCTTGAAGGAAGCCAAATCAGGCCAGCGTTAATGCGCGCCGTTGAAGAAGCAACCAAGAAAAGCCAGCTAATCCGAGAAAAACTCGGTTTCAACGCGCAGTAACCGCACTTTCAAACAGGATTCTTCGATGTTCGAAGCAGTGATTTTCGACTGGGACGGAACACTGGCTGACAC
>Ga0315289_10002019_pt1 | contig 31476 bp, 28 predicted proteins | sample YL17G11_40_MG_FD_203452 | JGI IMG/M metagenome (GOLD analysis project Ga0315289, IMG submission 203452) | Sediment microbial communities from Yellowstone Lake, YNP, Wyoming, USA - YL17G11_40 | ecosystem: Environmental > Aquatic > Freshwater > Lake > Sediment | place: USA: Wyoming | collected... | reverse complement strand
TTTCTGGATGCTCACCATGCTGGCGTATGTACGTTATGCCGAATGTCCGAGCTTCAGGAGATACCTGCCGGTCGTGCTGCTCTTTGCGCTGGGCCTTATGGCAAAACCCATGCTCGTGACCCTCCCATTCGTGCTCCTGCTCCTCGACTACTGGCCTCTTCATCGTCTCAGGTTCGGAAGCGCCAAGGCGGAAGATCGCACGTGGTCCTTGTGGAAGCTCATACTGGAGAAAACGCCTCTCTTTGCGCTGTCTGCCGCGTCGAGTATTGTCACCTACATCGCCCAGCAAAAAGGCAAGGCAATGAGCCTGCTGGAGGATGTGCCCTTTGGAATCCGAACAGCCAATGCTCTCGTGGCCTATGTACAGTATCTCGTGAAGATGGTCTGGCCTCGCAGCCTGGCGGTTTTCTACCCCCATCCGGAAGATGCTCTGCCGGCATGGCAGGTCGCGGGAGCGTGCCTGGTTCTGATATGCATAACCCTTCTGGTAGTTTGGAGAGCCCGACGGCGGCCCTACCTCGCTGTGGGATGGCTTTGGTACCTGGGGACTCTCGTGCCGGTGATCGGCCTGGTCCAGGTGGGATCGCAGTCCATGGCCGACCGATACACCTACGTGCCGCTGATCGGCATATTCACGATCATTGCCTGGGGCGTTCCCGACCTGCTGCTGCGGCAGGCGGAGGCTCCGAAGACGCGTCCCAAGCGCCGTGCGTCTCGCTCCGACAGAACTCCGGCGAGACAAGGCGGACTGGCGCTCATCGCAGTACCGGCGGGGATCACGATTGCAGCTCTCATGGTAGGCGCCTGGTTCCAGGTGAGCTACTGGCGCAACAGCGTGACGCTCTCCGAACACGCGATCAATGTCACGCGCGGCAACTACGTGGCGGAGAACAACCTGGGTGCAGTTCTGGCAAGACGCGGGCGGGTCGAGGAGGCCATTTCGCATTACGAGAAAGCGCTTCGAGCCAACCCCGATTATGCCGACGCGCACAACAATCTGGGCGTCATGCTTGTGGAAAAGGGAGAACTCGACCGGGCGATCAGCCACTACGAGAAGGCGCTCCGGCTCCAGCCCGATTTCGCGGATGCGCTCAACAACCTGGGTGCCGCGTTCGCGCGCCAGGGAAAGGTTGCCGATGCCGCCGAGTGTTTCTCCAGGGCGGTGGGAATCAAGCCCGATCTCGCCGAGGCGCACACGAATCTCGGCAACGCCCTGGCCTTTCAGGGGGAATTCGAGGAGGCGGTCACTCAGTACAGGACGGCGCTGAGACTGGCTCCTGGCGAGGCGGAGACGCACTATAACCTGGGGGTCGCGCTGGCTCGGCAGGGAGAGATGGACGATGCGATCCTGGAGTACCGCGCGGCAATCGAGATCAAACCGGAGCTAGTGCCGGCCCATCAGAACCTGGCGCTCGCACTCTACTTCAAGGGCGAGTACGCTGGGGCGTGGAGAGAGGTACACCTGTGCCGGCAATACGGAGGCAACCTGCCCGCGGACTTCCTGGCGAGGCTCTCTCGGAGAATGCCCGAGCCCGCGGAGTGAGAGCGCACGCCCTGAACTGCTACTGCCTATGCAACTTGTATGGCCTGGAATCCCCAGGAATGAATTCCTGGGCTAGCCTCGAGCAAAACCCTCCGGGTTACAGTCGTTTCAGCCCGGCAGGGCTTTGCCCGGGTCTAGCCCAGGGTTTTGAACCCTGGGCCGGAGTGCGGCGTATTAAGTTGCAGAGGCACTAATCTGAGGCCTTTCGCCGGGATGAGCTTCGGGACCGGCATTCAGGCACAGGAGGACGAACTGGTGAGGACCGCTGTGCTTGCGTTGATGATATTGACATTCGCACTTGTGGGAGGCGGCGCTGTGGCCGAGGGGGACGCCGGATTGACGAAGGAGATAACGGCCCGGATACAGCGTGACACGGAGAAGCACCGGAAGGGCGACGCCCTGATTCAGGTGGTAGGCGAAAGGGGCCGTCCGGTCAAAGGTGCTTCGGTCAAGGCCGACCAGCTCACGCACGACTTCCTCTTCGGGTGCAACATCTACACGTTCGACCACTTCGGCAGCGACGAGGCCAATGCAAAATACAGGGAGATGTTCAAGCGCCTCCTGAACTACGCGACCCTGCCGTTCTACTGGCGCGGCTTCGAACAGGAGCAGGGGAAGCCGGGATACGACAGGATTGACAAGATCGCCAAATGGTGCAAGGAGAACGGCGTTACCACAAAGGGCCATCCGCTGGTCTGGGCCTGCCACGAGGCCGGCGTCCCGACTTGGCTTCCCCAGGACAGGCCGGACGAGGTGAAGCGCCTGATGGAGGCTCGGATCAGGGAGATCGTCTCACGCTGCAAAGGGCTGATTGACATCTGGGACGTGGTGAACGAGTCCACGCACGGGGCCAGGTTCGCCGACATGACGGTGTTCGACCTCACAAGCATGCCGGTCCGCTGGGCGGAGGAAGCCAATCCCGATGCTGTGCTGATCGTGAACGAGTTCGGCATGTTCACCGACAAGACCACGAAGGATGCATCCCTCAAGCTCCTGAAGGACATGAAAGATGCCGGCGTTCCTTATGACGCCATCGGACTGCAGACCCACATGCACGGCGGATTGTTCCCGATCCCGACCATCCTGTCCGTGCTGGACGAGTACGCCGCGCTGGGGAAGCCTCTCCATCTCACCGAGACGACTGTGATCTCCGGCAGGGAGACCAATCCGGCGGACGAGAAAAAGCAGGCCGAGTCGGTGGAGAAGTTCTACCGCGCGTGCTTCAGCCATCCTGCGGTGAAGGCGATCACCTGGTGGGACTTCTCCGATTTCGGCGCCTGGCAGGGAGTTGCCGCGGGGCTCGTGCGGAAGGACCTCAGCCCGAAGCCGGCCTACCTCGTGCTCGACCGGCTGATCAACAAGGAATGGCACACGAGCGTGGAAGGCCGGACGCACTCCGACGGCATATTCGAGTTCAGAGGCTTCTTGGGTAAGTATCGGATCACCATCACCTCTCCGAAGGGCCGGAAGACTCAGGATTTCCACTTGGTGGACGGTGGGAATAGCCGCCTGGAGGTGAGGATATGAGGGGCGCTCAGATCGTCTGGCTGGTAATCGGCATTCTAGTTTTAGAGGCTCTCATCTGGATTCCCCTCCTCGTCTGGCTCAGGCGCAGGTCGGCCCGCCTCGCGGAGTCCATAAAGGAGTCCATCGCGCAGTCCGGCGAGCGGTCTGTGATGGAGCCGCAGTCCGCGCTCTACCGGGGCGGCACGGGCAGATTCGGCTTCGTCAAGTCCAATGCGGTCATTGCGCTCACGGATCGAAGGATCATCTTCCAGGGGGTCCTCGGCAAAATGGTGGAGATCCCCCTGGCGGACGTCGCGGAAGTATCCGAGAACAAATGGTTCCTGCGCTCGTATCGCAGCGGCCGAATGCACCTGATCCTCCACCTGCGCGACGGCAGTCTGGCCGGCTTTATAGTGGACAACCACGACGCCTGGATGAACGCCCTTCAGTCCTTCGTGCCGCGGAGTTAGCCCCATCATGCATGGGCAGGCTAATGCTGAGACAGAATACTTGCCCCCGTGCGAATGAATTCACGGCAACAACGGCACAAAGTGTCCCTCCGGACACTTGAGATGTAGGGAACGGACGCCCGTCCGTTCCGGACTGTTCGGAGCTGGGTTATCCGCCCGGGATCCGGAACGCTCAGGCGAGCGTTCCCTACCGAGTCGGCGCAGGCCGCACGCCCCGATGACAGCAGGGACTCCATGCAGGAATCCGCTCAGGCAATCCCGAAATCCAATTGAGGGGAATCAACATGGATGCGATAGATTGCATGAAGACTCGGCGGAGCATCCGGGCGTACGAGGACAGGCGCGTGCCGAAGGAGACGATCGAGGACATCGTTGACTGCGGCAGGCTCGCGGCATCGGCGATCAACATCCAGCCCTGGCATTTCATCGTCGTCGAGGGTCCGGCGATGCGGAAGAGGATCGCCGATACGACCGACTACGGCAAGTTCATCGAGCAGGCGCCGGTCTGCATAGCCGTCTTCTGCGAGGACACCAAGTACTATCTCGAAGACGGCAGCGCGGCGACGCAGAACATCTTGAACGCGGCCCGGGCGCACGGCCTCGGGTCCTGCTGGGTCGCCGGCGACAAGAAGGCCTACGCCCGCAGAATCGGGGAGATGCTCGGCGTGCCCGAGGGGCATAAGCTGGTCTCTCTCATATCCATCGGCTATCCCGCCGAGGCGCGAAGTCCCGCGAAGAAGCCCCTTTCGGAAGTCCTGCACTGGGAGAGGTTTTAGGGCAACCTGAACTTTCAACGTTGAACGCTCAACGTCCAACGTCCAGGTATCCCCGACGTTGGATGTTGGACGTTTGCCTCTCCCCTCATCAGCCACCAGCCATAAGCCATAGGCCATCCACCATCAACCATTCCCAGTTGACGTCTGCCCGTCCGAGGTGGTAACCTTCTCCCGATGTCACATCAAGAGGAGGTTTGGCCTGCAATCATGAGCGCACTTCCTTACGGATTCTGCAACATCGCTCAGCTATCCAACGGCAAGACCCGGAGCATCTCCGCCGAGAACCCCGAGGGCAGAGTCGGGGCCGGCGCGCAGGAAGTCCCCGACGAGAACAACGCCGGCTCGATGCTCGGCAAGGGATGGAAGGTCCGTCCCTGCATCACGCTTCCCAAGGAGTCGAACACCGTTCTGGCTGACATCAAAGGCCCCGGCACGATCAGGCACATCTGGATCACCGCTGACCCGAAGGCCTACCGCGACTGCATACTCCGCATCTTCTGGGACGGCGAGAAACCCCCTTCGGTCGAGGTTCCGCTCGGCGACTTCTTCGCGAACGGCCATGCCCTGCGGGCGAACGTGAACTCGATTCCCATAGCCGTGAATCCGAACGGCGGATTCAACTCCTACTGGCCGATGCCGTTCCGAAAAAGCGCGCGGATCGAGGTCGAGAACCAGCGCTGGGAGGAGATCGGCGGGTTCTTCTACCAGATCACCTACGAGCTCGACGAGGTCCCGGACGATGCCGCCTGTTTCCACGCTCAATGGCGGCGCGCCGTGACGCCGATAGACCGACCCGAGCACACGATCCTGGACGGCATCAAGGGCAAGGGGCATTACGTCGGGACGTACCTGGCCTGGACCCAGCTCGCGAACGGCTGGTGGGGCGAGGGCGAGATCAAGTTCTTCATTGATGGGGACAAAGGCGATGCGCCGACCATCTGCGGCACCGGCACTGAGGACTACTTCGGCGGCGCGTGGGGCTTCGGCGACACGTATTCCACCGCGTTCCTCGGGTATCCGCTCTGGCGGAAAGAGCCGGGCGAGGTGCCGAAGCATGGCCTGTATCGCTGGCATATCCTCGACCCGATCCGGTTCGAGAAGGACCTGAGCGTCACGATTCAGGCGCTCGGCTGGTGGCCGAACTGGAAGTATCAGCCGCTTCAGGACGACATCGCATCCGTCGGATACTGGTATCAGACCGAGCCGCACGCGAAGTTCCCGGCGATGCCGCCGGTTCATCTCCGCTGGCCGAGGTAGCCGCGGAGCGCGCCGGCCGGTTCAAGGTTGCAGGTTTCAGGTTCAAGGTTCGTGATAGGCGCTGGTCTTCCCAATTGATGGGTGCTATAATGGCTGGTGGGTTGTTGACCTATCGGCCATTGCCGTTTTCGGGGTGATTGAGATGGATATCCCTGAGCCCAGACCCAGGCCATTCAGGATTTCGGACCCTCGGCAGGCGCGCATCCACGAACGACTGCAGAGACTGGTCGACCCCTGCGCCGCCGCATTCTACCATGACGCGGTGGAACTGATGGAAACCAGGCCGTCGTACCAAGCCCTGAGCCATGTCGTTGGCCACCTGCTCAGAGATATCGAAAGCGCACTTCGTGAGAAGTTGTCTCCGCTCTCGCCTCCCAACGCACAAGGCAAGAAGGCCGTGGATGACACGCGCGAAAACCACAAGGATTCCGTCAGGTGCGTTTGTAGCGCACTGGGCCTCACTGGTTCGCAGGTAGAGGCGCGGTGGCTGGACCTCTGCGGCAGGGAAGACCCGCGCGCGCTTAATACGCGGGCCCATCGGACCTCCGCTGGCCCTCCGCGCCCTGTGGACGAAAGCTTTCTTGATTTCTGGGAGGACATACAGGAGATTCTCGGCGTGGTCCTCCGTGAGCAGGAAGCGCGCTTTCTGAGATACCTTCCGAAACTGGATGTCCTGCTCGGCCTGGAGACACCGACGGAGCGTAAGGTGACCAGCCTGAGGAAGATGCCGCAGAGCCTAGTGCTTCTGCGTTACTTCTTCACCAAGCTTCAATGGCCGGCGTGGCTGCGGCCGCTGCAAGAAAAGCACTTTTTCGACGATCCTCCGCCTGCGCGATACGACCCGGAGCGCGAGGTCGTCGAGCACACCGTATGGCCCCAGTCAGGCTACCTGGCGCGCATGAGCGCCCTCGATCCCGAAACGGTCCGCGACGTTATCCTGGCCATGCCGGATACGGACAACATCTGCGTGATGGATGATCTTGTCGAAGCCGCCAAGGAGATGCCGCCGGCGGTCGCGACGGACTTGGTCACCCGCATCGCCTCCTGGCTGGAAAAGCCCTACGGCCCGTACCGAACGGACCACATCGGAGAACTGGCAGCTCGATTGGCGGAGGGAGGAGAGGCTGAGAGCGCGCTCCAGCTCGCTGAAGCCGTCCTCCACCTCGAAGCAAGTGACGATGGGGGCAGCGCTCGCCGCTTAAGAACGCGCGGAAGACCCGACACGTGGGGCTACGAGCAGTTGCTCACACAAAGCGTACCTCGAATCGTAGCTTCTGTTGGTCAACCGGCCTTCGACTTGCTTTGCGGTTTACTGGATCAGGCGGTTTCGATCTCCACTCCGGCGGAGAGCGGGCGCTGGCGGGACAGCCACTCCTACATGTGGCATCACGCGGTGGAGAGTGACCCAGACGGCAGATTCGGCGACGTGAGCAACCTCCTCGTCTCGGCGGTCCGCGACGCGGCTCTGCGAGTGATAAGCGACCGCAAGATGTCCGTGCGCGCGGTCGTCACTGCGCTCCGGCGGCGGCGATGCGACATCTTCGATCGGATATCTCTGCACGTGCTGCGCGTATGCCCCACATCTCCGCGCGCGCTCATTGCCGACCGGCTGGTAAGGAAGAGGCGCTTCGCCAAGATGAGCGAGCTGGACCACGAGTACGTGCTGCTCTTTAGAGACGCCTTCGGCAGTCTGCGAGACGAAGAACAGCGTACGGTCCTTGCGTGGATGGAGAAGGGTCCCGACCTGAAGCGATACGCGCGCAGGTACCGGCGCTCCTCCTCCGGCAGCGCGCCAACGGATGAGGAGGTGGACTCCTATGCCAAGCTCTGGCGATACGATCGGCTTGCTCTGATTGCCGATCACCTCCCCAAGGAGTGGCTGGAGCGATACGAAAGACTGAAGAACGAGCTCGGTGAACCCCGCCCCCTCGACGCGCCACGTCCGAGACACTTCGGCGTCTGGGTGGGCCGGAAGAGCCCGAAAACCGCTGGCGAGATCAACTCCATGCCGGTACGCGAGCTCGTGGACTTCCTCAACGCTTGGAGTCCGGAGGGGCACCCAGATCGCCCGAGTTACGACGGCCTGTCAGAGGCGCTTGCAGGGGCAGTCGCCGCTGACCCTGGTCGCTACGCCAGGGCTGCAGGCGTGCTTCGTGAGCTGGACAAGCCCGGGTTCGTGTCCGCCGTGCTTGACGGGTTCAGGGGTGCCCTTGAGCAGAAGAGGCGCTTGCGATGGCGGCCTGTCCTCGATCTTTGCTTCTGGGTTGTAGGGCAGCCCGTGCGGCAGCCGGCTGCGGCAGCACCTGACGAGAAGTCCGGCGGAGACTGGCACCAGGCGAGGTATGCAGTGGTGACCCTGATGGACAGGGCGCTGCGACCGGGTGCGGGCCTCGATATCCGGCTGCGCGAGCGGGTCTGGGGTGTCATCGAGCCGGTCACGTCCGACATGGAGCCGCACGAAGCCGAGGCCGAGGCAGAAAACGCATCAGGGCGCAATTGGGACGCGCTGCCCAGCACAATTCGAAGCACCGCGCTTGAGTGTGCGGTCCGCTATGCCATCTGGGTGTACGACCGTGCCCGGAAGCGCGCACCTGACCAGTCTTTCGACTTCTCGGCCGTGCCGGAGGTTAGAGCGGTACTTGATCACCACGTCGATCCGCGCAACGATACCTCCCGGGCCGTGCGACAAGTGTTTGGCCTGTTCTTCCCTCAGCTCGTGATGCTCGACGCGGAGTGGGCGCGACAGAACGCCCGCCGAGTGTTCCCCCATGGGGACGACTGCGCGCGGCTCCGTAGCCCGGCATGGAACGCCTACCTAAAGTTCTGTCGGCCGTACACCAGTGTGTTTGCGGTGCTAGCGGACGAGTACCGATATGCAGTTGAGACCCTGCCTTCTCGGGCTGCGCATGAGGGCGGCCTCGGCCCCTCCGACGACAACCTGGCTGAGCACGTTATGGTTTACTACTGGTGGGGGAAGGTAGACCTGACCGAGCCTGGCAACCTGATCGAGTCGTTTTTCTCCACGGCGAGCGACGAACTGCGAGCCCACGCCATGGAGTTCGTCGGACGCTCGCTCAGGGCGGGCAGTGCGCGGGTTCCGGGCGAGGTGATACGGCGGCTGCGATCATTGTGGGACTGGCGGCTCTCCGTGGCGCGCAATTCAGCTGACCAATGCCGAAAGGAGATCGGCTCATTCGGCTGGTGGTATCACTCGCGCAAGTTCCCACGCAGGTGGGCCCTGCGCCAGCTCGCCAGCGCGATTCATTTAGCACGCTGGATAGAACCGAGCACCGGTGTCCTTGACTCGCTGGTAGAGGACTTCGCCGCCGCCCCTGAGGTCGTCCTGGATTGTGTTGGCGGCGTGGCGGACTCCGCCCCCGAGGTCGGGCACTGGGGATTCGTGTCTCTGGTTGAACCGATGCACGCGATTCTCGAACGAGCGCTCCAGCCCGAGAGGCTCCGCGCGAGAGCATTGAGGGTTGTTAACAAGCTGGGCGAGGCAGGGTACATCGAGCAATTCCGCGACTTGGCGGACCGCTACGAGACTTAACCGGAGGCTTAGACCGCTACTCCCGGTCCACCTCCGCTGGCCGAGGTAAATGCCGACGGGGAGACGCGGCGGCAGGGCTCCAAAACGCTGCCGGAATGAGTCTGTTTCCGGCAGCAGGTTCTGGGATTCCATTGTTCTGCTGCCGCAAAGGACTTCCTTGCCGCAGCATCTGAAGTCTCGCTGTGCTGTCGCCAGCTCTATCCCGGCCAACTCGAAAAACCGGTATTCTGAACACTTGACGGCAGCCCTTTGAGTGTGGTAATATCTCCCTAGACCTCCGTTCAACAGGGTGCCGTATTGCCGGAAGGGAGAGTAAAGGAGGCACGCGTGAAAGCAGCATTATTGGCACTTATTGCATTATTCGTCGGAACCGGCGCGGTCAGCGCAGAGACAGTCAGCACTCCTCAGACCAGATTCACAGCCATCGTCGCGGCGCAGGCGAGGATCAACGTAGATGCCGAAGGCGATATCCTGAGCATTCATAACGTGAGTGACGGCAGCGACCATCAGCCACAACTGCTTAATGTCTACTGCGGAGACACAAGTGTGCCCATGACCCCGGCTATCCAAGCGAACCTGGCGAGTATCTCGGCCAGGATAGAGTGGAGCCAGGGCGGCACCGTCTATCGCAAGCAAGTCGAAGTATGCTTCTGCGATGAGATTCTGAGGCAGAGAGCATAGGTCGGATACGGCAGCCTCGTCGTATCTGCGAAGATTCATCCCGACTTTCCGGTAGTTCCCAGGCACTTTAGGCTAAGGTGCTGGCATATTCCTGCTTGACTTCCGTGCATGAACCAGGGTATTATAGGAATTGGTGGAATTACCTGGGATGCGCCACCAACTGCGGTATCTGTGGAGACATAGATCCCTTCAGCACCTGACGAGATCCGCCGGTCTCTCCGTGCTCGCATGGCAGTCCCATCGAGTGCTGATGCGGTTCCCCTGAGGGAGCGAGACAGTATGGAAGGCCGAATACCCGCCAAGTCCTTGACGGATATTCGGCCTTTTCAGGTCTAGCGGCACGCCGGGAATCGGCGATGTGCGTGTATCCATAAACGAGAGAGAGTGACGATGGTCGCAAACAGCTCGGTGAAGCAGTGGGTAGGCGATATGGTGAAGCTCTGCGAGCCGGATAAGGTCGTTTGGTGCGACGGATCCGAAGAGGAAAGAGAGCGCCTGACAGCCGAATCCATCCAAGCGGGCGAGACCATGGAGCTGAACCAGGACAAACTCCCCGGCTGTGTGCTTCACCGTACTGCCAAGAACGACGTCGCGCGCACGGAGCACCTCACCTTCATCTGCACGAGCAAAGAGGAAGACGCCGGCCCGACGAACAACTGGATGTCGCCGGATGAGGCCTACTCCAAGCTGGGCGACCTGTTCCGCGGCTCCATGCGCGGGAGAACGATGTACGTCGTCCCCTTCATCATGGGTGTTCCCGATTCGCCTTTCAGCAAGATCGGCGTCGAGCTCACGGACAGCATCTACGTCGTCCTGAACATGCGCATCATGACCCGCATGGGCCAGGTCGCGCTGGACGAGCTGGGCGATTCGGACGACTTCACCAGATGCCTGCATTCCAAGCACGAGCTGGACATCGAGCGCCGATACATCTGCCACTTCCCCGAGGACAACACTATCTGGAGCGTCGGATCCGGCTACGGCGGGAACGTGCTGCTCGGCAAGAAATGCCTTTCGCTGCGGATCGCCAGTTGGCTCGGACGCCAGGAAGGCTGGATTGCCGAGCATATGCTCATCCTGGGCGTGGAGAGCCCGGACGGCGAAATCCACTATATAGCCGGAGCGTTCCCCAGCGCGTGCGGAAAGACGAACCTCGCGATGCTCGTGCCTCCCAAATCCATGCCCGGCTGGAAGGTGTGGACCATCGGCGACGACATTGCCTGGATGCGCATCGGACCGGACGGTCGTCTGTGGGCAATCAATCCGGAGTCGGGTTTCTTCGGCATCGTGCCCGGGACGAACTACAAGACCAACCCGAACGCGATGAAGACCATCGCGCGCAATACGATCTACACGAACGTCCTCCTCAGGCCGGAAGGCACTGTATGGTGGGAGGGCGACGACGAGGACCCGCCGGAGCACGGGATAGACTGGCAGGGCGAGTTCTGGACGCCCGCATGCGGCGAGAAGGGCGCGCATCCGAATGCCAGATTCACCGCGCCTGCATTCCAGTGCCCGAGCATCTCGCCGCACTGGGAAGACCCGAAGGGCGTGCCGATCTCCGCGATACTATTCGGCGCACGCCGGGCCCAACTGGCGCCGCTCGTATATCAGTCGTTCAACTGGCAGCATGGAACGTATGTGGGCGCGACCATGGCCTCCGAGACTACCGCGGCGGCGCTCGGCGCGCAGGGAGTGGTTCGCCGCGACCCCATGGCCATGCTCCCCTTCTGCGGCTACAACATGGCGGAATACTTCAGGCACTGGCTCGAAGTGGGCAGCCGCATGACGAACCCGCCGAAGATATTCCGAGTGAACTGGTTCCGCCAGGACGAGAACGGCAACTTGCTCTGGCCAGGATTCGGCGAGAATCTGCGCGTGCTCAGGTGGATCATCGAGCGATGCAAGGACGGCGGTTCGGCCCTGGAGACTCCTATCGGCTACGTGCCCGGCCGCGGCGGCATTGATCTCACCGGCCTGGATGTCTCAGAGGAGACGATCGAAGCCCTCGTGCACGTGGACAAAGACACCTGGTACGACGAACTCGAGAGCCAGACGGAGTGGTTCCAGCAGTTCGGCTACTCGCTGCCCATCGAGATCTGGCAGGAGCATGAGGCGCTGGCGGACAGGCTGACGAGGTAGCAATCAGCAGTCAGCCGCCAGCGGAAATCCTCTTTGTAACGTGCGGGTCGAGTGAAGAGGGCCCCCATCACTCAACTCTCAACTTCCAACACTCAACACCGAACCTGGCCTTACTGTGCGGCATATATCAGAAACCGGCTCAGAGTGCTATACTAATCAGGATCGCCGACGCAAAGGGGGTTCGAAGCGCATGGACGTATTCGAGGCAATCCGTACCCGCAGAAGCATCCGCAGATTCAAGCCGGACCCCGTGCCGGAAGAGGACATACGCACGATCATCGAGCTGGCCGCTCAGGCGCCGAGCGCAGGCAACCGGCAGATGTGGAGGTTCCTCGCCGTCACGGATCGCGGGATTTCGGAGAAGATGAGCGACGCGGTCCTCGCCAAGCTCGATTCCATAATGGAATGGCCTGAGGCCGAGCCGTACAGGGACAGGCTTCAGGCGGCGAAGGGTTACAGCGCGTTCTTCGCCGACGCGCCCGTGACCATTCTGGTGCTCGGAGAACCCTACGGGTCGTCGCTGGAGAAGATACTGGAAAAGCGCGGCTGCGATCGTGCCGCGATTGACGTGGTCAGGCAGAGGCCGGACATCCAGAGCATCGGGGCGGCGATCCAGAACATCTGTCTGGCGGCTCATGCGATGGGCTACGGAACCTGCTGGATGAGCGCGCCGTGCATCGCCGGCCCGGAGATCAAGGAATTGCTCGGGGTGCAGCCGCCCTGGGAAGTCATCGCGCTTGTCCCGCTCGGCATCCCCGACGAGAAACCTGCGGCGAGGCCGAGAAAAACCCTCGAAGAGGTCCTGGAGTTCGTGACGTAGATGGAGCTCGGCACTCGCGAGATAAGCGTCGAACGGATCATGGCGTTCACCAGGCGCGGCACACGGGACCTCAGGCTGCTTGCCTTCACTGTGTTCTGCGTGTCATTCGGCTTCGGAGCGTATTTCTCAACCTTCAACAACTTCGCGGTCGAGACGCTGAACCTGAAGCCCCACCAGCTCGGCATGCTGGAATCGCTGAGGGAAATGCCGGGATTTCTGATCGTGCTGGTGGCGGCGCTGACCATGCGCGTCGCCGAGCCGATCCTAGCGGCCATCGCTCTTTCCCTGCTCGCAATCGGCCTTGGCGGATACTACGTGGTTGACGACATCCCGTCGCTGATTCTGTATTCCCTCATCTGGAGCATCGGCCTGCACGCGTGGATGCCCATCAGCCCCTCGATGGCGCTGAGCCTCGCGGATGAGCGCAGCAAGGGCCGGAGGCTCGGACAACTCGCCGCGGTCGGCGCGTGCGGTACCATCTGCGGGATGGGACTGGTTCTCCTGGGCGGCAGCATGATCGGCTTTCGAAGCATCTTCATCATCGCCGGGCTGATCGTCGCCGCCGGAGCGGTCTCGGTCTCGATGATATCCAGGGACATCGGACAGAAGGAGAAGCCCAGGCTCGTGATGAAGCGGCGGTACTCGCTCTACTACGCGCTCGTATTCCTTGAGGGCTGCCGGAAGCAGGTATTCATCACGTTCGCGATATTCGCCCTCGTGCGGAACTACGGCACGCCTCTGCGGGTAGTCGCGGCGCTCATGATCATAAACAACGTGATGAACGTCCTGCTCGCTCCGAAGGTCGGCAGGCTGATTGACCGGATCGGCGAGCGCCGCGTGCTCATCTTCTGCTACAGCGCGCTCATTCCCGTCTTCATCGGATACGCGCTCGTCAAGCAGCCGCCGGTGCTCTATGTGCTCTACTGCCTGGACAATCTCTTCTTCCTCGGAAGCATCGGCCTGACCACGTACCTCCACAAAATCGCGGACCCTGCGGACGTGATGCCCAGCCTGGCGATGGGTGTTTCGGTGAACCACGCCGCGGCGGTGATCGTTCCCGTGACCGGCGGCCTCCTGTGGACGAAGCTCGGCTATCCGACGACCTTCTTCGGCGGCGCGGCGGTCGTAGCGATCTCCGCTTTGACCGTCCTGCGGATGAGGATACGGAAACCGGCGGAGGCCGGGCAGAGCGTGCCGGTGGCCGACACGGTCTGAGGCAGCCCCTTGATTCCTGACCCCGAGCTTGACATTCGGGGCAGTGGGTGTTACAATTCTGAAAAGGGTGTTACGCGATGACCAAGTTGACACGTTTCGGCGTTTCCATACCCGCGGATCTGGTCAAGTCCTTCGACACACTCATCAGGAAGAAGGGCTATGGGACCAGGTCGGAGGCGATCCGCGACATCATGCGGGATTACCTGGTGGAAGGCGAGTGGGAAAGCGATCAAGGCCGGGTAGTCGGGACGGTGACCATCGTCTACGATCACCACGTCCGGGAACTGGCTGATACTCTCACCAACCTGCAGCATGGATTCCACGACGCGATCCTGTGCACGACCCATGTCCATCTGGACTCGCACAACTGCCTCGAAGTAATTGTGGTAAAAGGGACCAGCGAGCAGGTTCGGACCGTCGCGGACAAGCTGATCAGCACCAGGGGAGTGAAGCACGGAAAGCTGGTGTGCACCACTTCCGGTGAGCATTTGGAGTAGTCTGTATTTTTTTGGACAGGAGGTAGCACGATTATGAGAAACGTGGCATCATCCAGTGCGGCGACCCTGGGTGTTGCGGTCCTGCTGCTGGCGACGAGCATTCCATGCCTTGCCTGCTATTCCGGCCTTGCTGCAACCCCCACGGCGGATATGGTTCCGGCAGGTCAGTACTGCTTGGAGCCGCAGTTCGACGGGACGTGCGACGGCGGTTCGGTAGGCACGCGCATTCTGAACACACAATTCGGGATCACGCCGCGGTTCGAGGCGGGCGTGGATCTCGACTTGAGCGATGACGCCGACCCGCGAGTTCTGGGAAACTTCAAGTATCTCGCCGTCAACGGCGGCACGCGAAGCCCTGCGGTCGCCCTGGGAGTATGCAACATGGGATCGAACATGCGGAGCAGTCCGTATGTGGTATCTCTGCATGACTTCGGGGCACTGCGCGGTCACGTCGGCCTGATGCGCATAGAAGGAAACAATCGCTGGTTCATCGGAGCGGACCGGAGCCTGACGGACCGGTTGATGCTGATGGCCGATTATACGAGCGGCGACGAGAACTGCTCATCCGTTGGCTTCAACTACCAGTTCAACGAGAGATTCGGCATACTGGGAGGCGTGCTCTTCCCGAACACGGACGGCGAGGAGACGGGCTTCACCCTGCATTTCGTATTCACCGGCTCCTATCTCAGCTAATGAAAGGTCGGAGATAATGCACATACCTGACGGGTATCTTGGGCCTCAGACCTACGCGGCGGCCTATGGAGCTGTGGCGCCGTTCTGGATCGCGGCATCGAGGATCCTGGGCAAGACGTTGCGCAGCCGCCAGGTGCCGCTTCTTGCACTCGGCGCGGCATTCAGCTTCGTGATCATGATGTTCAACGTGCCGATCCCCGGCGGGTCCACCGGCCACGCCGTAGGCGGGGTTCTCATCGCGGTGCTGCTGGGACCCTGGGCGGCGTGTCTGGCGGTCTCGATCGCGCTGATCGTGCAGGCGCTGCTCTTCGGCGATGGAGGAATCACCTGCATCGGTGCGAACTGCCTGAACATGGCGGTGATCATGCCGTTCGTCGGATACGGCGTGTATCGGCTGATCGCGGGCCGATCGGATGCCGGGTCGCGTCGGCGATGGATCGGCGCGGCGATCGGCGCGTACGTGGGCCTGAACGCCGCCGCTCTTGCGACCGGGATCGAATTCGGCATCCAGCCAATGATAGCTCACGATGCCGCCGGGCACGCGCTGTACGCGCCTTACCCGCTCAAAGTCGCGCTCACCGTCATGGCGGCGGAGCACCTGCTCATATTCGGGTTCGTCGAAGCCGTGATCACCGGGCTGGTAGTCGCCTACCTGCAGAAGGCGGACGTGTCATTGCTCGAGAGATCCTTACCCGTGTCGAAGAGAAGGAGTGTGGAGGCATGAGCGCCGGAACGAAACTGTGGATAGGGCTGGCGGTGCTGATAGCACTGTCCCCACTCGGCCTGATCATCTCGGCGAAGTTCGGCGCCGGGTCTGCCTGGGGGGAATGGAGCGCTGAGGAGTTGGACAAGCTGGTGGGTTACGTGCCAGCGGGAATGTCCCGGATATCGGAGCTGTGGAAGGCGCCTCTCCCCGACTATGCGTTCAAGGGCCAGGAGAGCGCGCCGATGCACGCTCTGAGCCTCTCCTACATTCTCTCGGCAGTGCTCGGCGTGGCCGCCGTCGTCGGACTGACCATACTGATCGGCAGAATACTGGCCCGCCGCGAGGAATAGAATGCTTCCTGACTGGTATCTGTCCACGGGCGACCTGACCCGAGAACGTCCTCGGGCGCACCGGAGGAAGCGCAGTCCGGTTCGGCGGGCGCTGGCGAGCCTTGCGGAGGCGCTCGCACGGGAGATGTCCGGGTCGGCGCAGTCCCATTCATGGCTGTCGCGAATCGAGCCCAGGGCTAAGGTCGCCGGATTCATGGTTCTTATCTTCGGGGCTACTTTTCTGCAGGGGCTGCTCCCTCTCGCCGTCCTTCTCGCATGCGCCTCATTCGCGGTTCTTGCGAGCGGCATCAGTCCGAGGCGACTGGCGCGCGTATGGCTCGGTGTTCCGCTTTTCAGCCTGGCGATCATACTTCCGGCCGCCACGAATCTGGTGACCGCCGGCACGCCGATTCTCACGCTCCTGCACCTGGGACCGGGCGCGAAGCTGTGGTCCTGGATGCTGCCGGACGCGATAAGCATCACGACGAGCGGACTGATAGTCGCCGCGCGATTTCTGCTCCGCACAACTGACTGCATCACCCTGGCCTTTCTGCTCGTCGCGACCACGGACCAGGCGGCGCTGCTGAACGGTCTGCGGCGAATGGGGATGCCGCGCGCATTTGGAATGGTGCTCGCCATGATGCAGCGTTATCTGGCGCTGCTGCTTCGGGCGGCGGAGGAGATACACATGGCGAAACTGAGCCGCACCATCGCCGCCGGCTCGGTTCGCAGCGAGCAGAAGTGGGTTGCGGCGGGGATAGGAAGCCTCTTCCGCCGGACACATCGGCTGGCGCAGGAGACGCACGATGCGATGATCTCGCGCGGCTATGATGGCGACATCCGGGTCGGTACCATGCCGCGCCTGCGGGCTGGCGACATCGCATATCTGGTGGGATCGGCGGCGGTCATGGCGGCGCTCATCCTGACCGACCGCTTGCTCTAAGGAGACTCGATTGGGCAAAGCAATCTTCAGAGTCACAGACGTTGATTACTGGTATCCGGGCGGGAAGCCGGTTCTGAACAGCATCGGCTTCGAGGTCCAGGAAGGCGAGCGGATCGCCGTACTCGGGGCCAACGCGAGCGGGAAATCCACCCTGCTTCACCTGCTGGACGGCCTGTACTTCGCCTGCACGGGTAAGACAGCCGCCTTCGGGACGGTGCTGACGGAAGACAGTGTAGAGACGCCGCCGTTCTCGCGCGAGTTTCGGCAGAGGGTGGGCTTCCTGTTCCAGAACTCGGAGTCGCAGCTTTTCTGCTCGACAGTGGAGGAGGAGTTGGCTTTCGGGCCGCTGCAACTCCGACTGAGCGCGGAGGAAGTCGAGCGCCGAGTGGACGACACGCTCCGGCTGTTCGGGATCGAGCACCTGCGAGCGCGTTCCCCTCAAGCGCTGAGCGGCGGCGAGAAGAGAAAGGTCGCGCTGGCGAGCCTCATCACCTGCGGGCCCAGGGTTATTCTGCTCGACGAACCCAGCGCGGGACTGGATCCGCGGACTCAGCAGTGGCTGGTCGAGTTCCTCGATCTACTCCATCGGTCGGGCATCACACTGGTCACCGCCAGCCATGACCTCAGCTTCGTGGCCGAGACGGTAGACCGGACGTTGATCCTGTCCGAGGATCACCGCCTGGTATACGACGGCCCGATGATGGATGCGCTGAGAGACCTCGATCTGCTCCTGTCGGTCAACCTCATACATGCTCATGCCCATCGCCACGATGAGAAACTCCACATGCATCCGCACCTCCACGAGATGTGGCACGAGCACGAGCACGGCACGGAGGCGAAGTAGTCGCCGGTCAGTCATTGCCCAATCGCCGGGTACGACTTCCCGTCGGTGTTCCGGTTCGTGTATAATCGTCCCGGCACATCCCATCACCCAGGAGCGCGAATCGTGAGACTAATCGTCCTCTGCTTCCTCGTTTCCCTGATTCTGCTGTCACGAGCCAAAGCCGATTCCAAAATGAGCTCGCTGTCTTTGTGTGACCTCGGCGACCTGAGCGGCTGGGAAGGACTCACTGCGGATCAGTCAATCGCGTACCGGGACATGCCCGCGCCGAAATGGGAGCATGCCAAGTTCCCGGTCGCACGCACCGTAATCACAGCGCGCCTGGCTGAATGTTGGGCCCAGGAATTCACCTGGATTATTCATGTCATTCTGAGCGCCGCGAAGAATCTCGGCCCGCACGCACAAGATCCTTCGCTCCGCTCAGGATGACAAAATGCAGTGTGCAGCGACATTGAGCGTGTCGCGAATAATCCGCGTTCATTCCTGGGAATTCCAGACGAGTCGGAGACGCGCTAGTCAACGCGGTCGTCTGCTCCCGGCACGGGAGTCGCCATTGATCGGCTTCTGATCCCCTCGGCGCACCAGCCCAGCGGAAACCACCGGCATGACGAGCAAACGTCCTCTATGCCGCCCGCGAACTTCTCCGCGACCAGAGCAAAAAGCTCGCCGGAGGGCAGCTTATCTCCCGGGGAAAGTGAGAGCCGCTGAAGCACGGCGGAGTCCTTCCCGCCGGTGCGTGTTTCGCTCTCCTGCCCGTTGCGGGCACACCCGTCGCTCGTGAGATGCGGACATGCGGAGCAGATATCGTCCGGGGAGATCGTGACCTCCACCTCGACATTTGGCGAACTCAGCGCCTTGTCGCGGACGAGCCACATGCAGGAGACGAACTCGGGGCTGTAACCGAGGCCGCGAAATCCGTGGAGGCAGAGAAGGTGATGCCCTCGGAGTCTCAGCATGCGTGATTCCGGAAGGAGTGGATCAGCCCGCGGCCGGAACGCCCGCCGAGCGCCAGGCCGGACGCCGCGACGGCTTTCAAGAGGTCTATGCCGATGAACGGAAGGATTCCGAACTGCCATGCGCCTCGTAGGCAGGCGTCCAGCGGCTGACCACCTGCGATTCCCAGCCAGACTGCGAGCCACGAGGCGCCGAGGAGGTAGATTCCGGCTATCCCGGCGATCCCGCCGGCCCATGATGCGAGGCTGCTGCGCCCGCCCAATCTCTCGAATACCCAACCTGTGGCAAACGCGCCGACGACGAAGCCGAACAGGTACCCGCCGGACGGACCCACGAACGCCGCCGGACCTCCGCTCCAACCCGCGAACACCGGCAGTCCCATCGCACCCGTCGCCAGGTACTGGATCTGGCTGATCGCACCCCACCTGCTGCCGAGCACCAGGCCCGAAAGGATGACCCCCAGCACCTGAAGCGTCACCGGAACGGGTGTGAACCAAAGGCGAAAGGAGACCTGAGCGCACGCCGCGGTCACGGCTGTGAAGAAAAGCGCCGCCAGCAGCCGGGTTCGGACACCGGATGCCGATGCGACAGCAGATCCTCCGAAGCTTTCCATGCAAACCCTCCTGTACCACGCCGTCAGCCGCAGCTTCGCCGGTAATGATACCCTAACCCGAGTAGCATGTCAACGTAACCCAAAATGAAAAGGCCCGCTGGCATGTGAGCCAGCGGGCCTCCATGCCACGGGCCTAGCCGTCCCTGGCACGGAAAAGTAGGAAGTGAGAAAGAGATGTAACCTACTCAACATATTCTCCGGCAAGATTCATGCCAATCCGCCCATTGAGGGCCGTAAAAGTGCGGCAAGTTGATCAAAAAACTCAATTCTTGTGGCATGACGCGCCCGTGAAGTTCTTTGCCCGAGATCGGGTATAAACAGCAATGGCATCGGCATCCTCCGGCGTCAAAGGACCCAAGCAATGGATGAGAACAGATCAGAGCAAGAGCGCGCCCCGGAGATCGAGCAGGGGCCCATGCACTCTACCAGAACCTGGCGGGCATGCTGTCTCGGCCCGGCGATTGCCGTCGCCGCGGTGCTCGTCCTCACCATCGCAGCCGGCCTGTTCAGCCCTCGACCGCGCTTGCAGAAGACCCGGCAGGCAGGAACCGGAGGCCGTGTCGCCCAGCAGAGACGAGGGGAGTTTGTAGAGTTCGGGAAGGCTTACTTCGCCGTCGCTCGCGACGCCGACCGATTCAATGAGGCGGCATTCGGAGAGCTGGACGCTCTTACCCAGGGCGGCGGCTCCATCGAGCAGGTACGCGCCGCCTTCCGGAAAGCTGCCGACGCCGACGCCCGGGCGTCCGCCGAGTTCGAGGCGCTTCCCGTGCCGCCCAATCTGCTATCCCGGTCGAAGCTCCGGCTGTCGCTCGATACGATGTCCAAGGCCTATGATGCCCGAAGGCGCGCGTGCGAGACCCTGGCGACGTGGAACGGCGATGTGAACGACCGGCGGACGGCCGAGACGTACCGCGTCCAATCGGAGGAAGTGAATCGGCTCACGCTGGAGGGGTTGAGACACCTGGGAGCAGCAGCGGCGGACAACGAGCTGACGATGGACGATGCCGGGAAGTTCCTGCCGGCGAGTTCCACAAAGGCAGGGGATTTCGACGCCGCCCTGTTTCCGCAGCACCGGCGCTAGACGTGCGGATCCCTATCGCTGCCAGTCTGCATGCCAGTCCAGGTAGAGCACGTTCACTCCGCCGAAGTGCTCGCATCCACGGGCCAGCTTGCCGTCCACGTAGTCCACAAGTCCCGTGTTGGCATCGCGGATCAGGGGATAGTCTGCCGTCGGAATAACCAGGCTGCTTCCTCTGAACGCGCCGGTGACCGTGAGCGTGTAATCACCGGACTTCGGCGGCTTGAAGTTGAAGTAGTAGCTGGAGTACAGGTGGTTGACACCGAATACATCCACGTCCCGGCCCGCATACAGGTCGGACGCGCAGAAGAACACGCGGTCATCTCTGATCTTCAGATCCAATGCCAAGTGGACGCTCTCCGGGTCGTCCCATTCCGATGACTTGCCCTTTCCATCGTGCCGCCTGTTCAGCCACGGCGGGAGCAGCTCATCGTTATCCTGCGCGTAGAGCTGCACGGCCATGCCGATCTGCCGCAGGTTCGAGAGGCACTCTGTTTTCCGGCCTTTCTTCCTGGCAGCCGAGAAGACGGGCAGTATGATCACAAGGAGCAGAGCCCCTATGCCGATCAGGAACAGTATCTCTATGAACGTGAACCCCGGCGAGCGTAACCTTGCCTTCACTTCGATTGTCTCCATGCGCACGGTTGACTGAGCGGCACCCACTCAGAGGATTTGACATGCAAAGCCTCTAATTGTTAAACGGATTGGCCGCGGGAAAAGTTCCGCGCGGGAGAGTCTCGTGCTGTTCCGGCCTTTTCTTCCGCGCACGGATTCGCGCCCTGCCCGACAGAGAGCATGGCAGGCGTTCTGCATGGACGAGGCATGCGTGCTTATGAACAGTCGGGAACGAGTCATACGCGCCATCGAGTTCAAAGGGCCTGACAGGGTGCCGCTGCTCCACGGCGTGCTCCCTGCCGCCCTCCTGAAGCACGGGCAGGCGCTGGTGGACCTCCTCTACGAGTTCAAGGACGACTTCGGCGGGCAGTGGCGAGTGCCGAAACCCGAGGAGCTGAACGGCACGTATCGCAAAGGCACGTTCACTGACGAGTGGAGCGTGGTCTGGCAGAACGACCGCGACGGCATGCTCGGAATACCGGTCGGCCATCCCCTGGCGGATTGGGCCAACTACGACACCTACCAGCTTCCCTCGAATCCGGGCGATGACTGGTATGCGTCCATGCACAAGGGCGCCGAACGTTCCGAGCGCGAGCATTACATGATGCTGGGGGCGATCAATCTCTTCGAGCGCATGCAGTGGATTCGCGGCTACGAGAACCTCCTCTCCGATATCGCCCTGGACGCAGAAGAAGCCTACATGCTCCGCGACCGCCTCGTGGAGCACCAGCTCGAGTACTTGCGCAAGGCATCCCGAACGGGTGCGGACGCCTTTCACTTCGGTGACGACTGGGGCACACAGCTTGCGTTGATCATACGTCCGGAGACCTGGCGCAAGTTCTACAAGCCCGCCTACGCCCGGATGTTCGAAGTCTGCAAGTCGGCCGGGAAGCACGTTCACTTCCACTCGGACGGCGTCACCTGGGCCATATTGCACGATTTGGTGGAGATAGGGGTTGACGTACTGAATATCCAGCATAGTATTATGGACCTGGGGCAGATTGCCGGGGAGTTCGGCGGGAAGGTGGCTTTTCGTTCGGACCTTGACCGCCAGCACGTATTGCCGCACGGGACACGAGATCAGGTTCGCGCTCACGTGAGGGAGGTCTTCGACGCACTGGGGAGTTACAACGGCGGCTTGATCGGCCATGGGGAGATCGCGCCGGACGTGCCGCTCGAGAATATCCGGGCGATGTTCGAAGCCTGGAGGAAGGTTGGCAGTTAATGGCAAGGGTAGGGGCGAGGCATGCCTCGCCCCTACTCCCGCTTGCCCCTACGCGGTAACGACATGTCTAAGGACGGGATCAGCCTGAATGCCCGGTGGGCGCTGGCTCACTTCGATGAGGGCCGGGGCGAGAAGCAGGGCGCCCATCTGCCGGAACACGATACCGGCGGGTGGCTGGACGCCGTCGTGCCGGGCGACGTGCACCTCGACCTCATGCGTGCCGGCAGGATCGCGGATCCGTTCGTCGGCCTGAATCACCTTGACTGCCGCTGGATGGAGGAGAAGGAATGGTGGTACCGGCGGGAGTTCTTCGTTCCGGGGACGTTCTCAGGAAGGCGTGTGGAACTCCGGTTCGGCGGGCTGGATACCTTTGCAACCGTCTGGGTAAACGGCAGGCTGGCCGGCAAACACCGGAACATGTTCGTTCCGTGTACTTTCGACGTTTCCAATCTGCTCGACTGCGGCCACCGAAATACGGTGGCCGTTCGTTTAACCTCACCCATCAGGGCGGTCGAGGGCAGGAGCGCCCAGGGTCTGGCAGCGGCCTTCGAGACGCGCGAGCGGCTGCACGCCCGCAAGGCGCAGATGTCCTACGGCTGGGACATCGCGCCCCGCATTATCACCACCGGCATCTGGCGGCCGGCGTATCTCGTCGCCAGGGGCGCGGTATCCATCGGCGATGCGGCGGTAAGAACGGCCTCCATCACCAGGAATCGCGCGCTTGTCCGCCTGGAGATACCCTTGATCCGCAACGGCCCCGACGCCGGGTCCGCCGAGCTGGAGATAGAAGCCAGGTCGAACCGCCGGGGCGATCAGGTAGTCACGAAGGTTCTCAACGTCGCTCTGCGCCACGGGGGCCAAGTCGTCAAGGCGGATCTGAGCGTTCCGAACCCCAGGCTCTGGTGGCCGTGGAACGTCGGCCGCCCCGAGCTCTATTCGCTCGCCGTCAAGGTCTCGGTGCAGGGCAAGGTCGAGGATGACTACCGCACCAGGTTCGGCATACGAACCCTCGAACTCGTCCAGGAGCCGCAGCAGGACGGCGGACGCAGCTTCATCTTCGCGGTGAACGGACAGCCGGTCTACGCAAAGGGAACGAACTGGATTCCGGGCGATGCGATATTTGCGAGAATGACGAGGAAGAAGTACCGCGAGCTGATAGACCTGGCCCTTGCGGGCAATATGAACATGTTCCGCGTCTGGGGCGGCGGGATATACGAAGACCCTTACTTCTACAGGCTCTGTGACGAGCGCGGGATCATGGTCTGGCAGGACTTCATGTTCTCCTGCGCCGAGTACCCCGAGGACGACGAGTTTCTCTCCGAAGTCCGATATGAGGCAGAGAAGGTCGTCGGCGGGCTGCGAAACCATCCCTCGGTCGTGCTCTGGTGCGGAGACAACGAAGTGGACGCGACGCGGCATTGGTCGAGCAAGGACTTCCGAACGAACAGGATCAATCGAGAGGTCCTGCCCGAAGTATGCTCCCGGCTCGACCCGACCAGGCCGTACATCCCGAGCAGCCCGTGCAGCCCGTTCGACGATGCGGATCCCCAGAGCCAGCGTGAGGGGGACCATCACAACTGGCGCCACGGAGCATCGTACAGGGACGAGGCATACACGAATGACTCCTGCCGGTTCGTGAGCGAGATCGGGCATCTGTCGCTGCCCTGGCCTGAGACAGTCCGCAAGTTCATCCCGGAAGAGCATCTCTGGCCGCCGGAGAACAAGGTCTGGGACTTCCACTTCGGAACGGTCGAAGGCTATGACCCCAAGCGCAGGGAACGACTCGACGAGGCGATTGCGAACTTCGGCTTCGAGCGGCCGGAGGGCCTTGAGGATTACGCGTATCTCTCTCAGGTTCTCCAGGCGGTTGCATACAAGGAATGGATGGAGCACTACCGGCGGCGGAAGTTCCTGTGCGGCGGCAGCCTCTACTGGAACCTGTACGACAACTGGCCGCAGTTCTCCGACGCGGTGGTGGACTATTACCAGAACCCGAAGATTGCGTACTACTACGTGAGCCGGGCGTTCTCGAACCTGCTGGTCTCGCTCGAGGAGCTGGGCGATGACATGGTGGGAGTGTGGCTGATCAACGACGAGCTCCGGGATCGTTCCGGAAAGCTGCTTCTGCGGTGTCAGCGGCTCGACGGCGGCACGGCATGGATGCGCGTTCTGCCGGTGAAGCTGCCGGCGAACTCATCGCGCATGGTTTGGGATATGCGCCTCCCCAGGCCGCTGATGGAGAACCCGCGTGAGTGCTTCGCGCAGGCCCAACTGCTCATCAACGGGCGAGTGGCCTCCGAGAACTTCTACTTCCCGGCGGAGTTCAAGGATATCAACTGGCCTGACACTGAGCTGACCGCCCGGGTCAAGCGGATCTCCGAGGCGAAAGGCGGAGTGCAGGCAGACATAGCGGTTGCCTCGAAGCTGTACGCGCGCCTCGTGCGGATCGAGACCCCCGGCCGGCGGTCAAGGTTCAGCGACAACTTCTTCGACATACCGCCGGGTGAAGAGCGCTCCGTGCGGATAGCGGCACAGAAAGACGGTCCTCCGCCGGTAGCGCGCATTTCCGCGGCGAATGCAACTGGGTCGGTAGAGGTGTCGGTCCATCCGGGTTAGGATGAGGAAAGGCGGCAGGTATGAGACTCGGTGAGTCGAGCAGGCTGTGGAAAGAAGCCGAGGAGATCATCGTCGGCGGCGGTCAGGGACATAAGCGCCCTGCCGCATACGGCGCACTGGAATATCCCAGGTTCCTCCAGCGGGCGAAGGGCTGCCGCATCTGGGATGTTGATGGAAACGATTACATTGACTACCTGATGGCGTTCGGGCCGATTCTTCTCGGGTACGCATGGGAAGCCGTGGATGATGCGGCGAAGGCCCAGATAGACGAAGGCATGATCTTCAACCTTCACCATCCGATCGAGCTTCAGCTTGCCCGGAAGCTGATCGAACTCATCCCCTGCGCCGAGATGGTGACCTTCTGCCTCACAGGCTCGGATGCGACGACCTCGGCGGTGAAGCTTGCCCGGGCCTATACCGGACGCGAGAAGGTTATCCGTTGCGGATACCACGGCTGGCACGACTGGTGCCATACGAAATCGGGGGCACTGTCCGTACACTCCGAGTACACAATCGCCATGCCGTACAATGACCTCGACGCGCTGGAGGATATACTGAAGACTAACCGCGGCCAGATCGCCTGCATCATCATGGAGCCAATGGTGACGCAGCAGCCCAAGCCCGGCTATCTCGCAGGCGTCCGGAAGTTGACGCAGGAATACGAGGCGCTGCTCATATTCGATGAGGTCAAGACAGGCTTCCGAATCTCGCTCGGCGGCGCTCAGAAGCATTTGGGAGTCACGCCGGATATGGCCGCGTTCGGAAAGGCAATGGGCAACGGCTACCCGATCGCCTGCGTGGTGGGCAAGAAGCAGATCATGCAGAAAGTGGCCGACGTTTGGACCGCAGGGACCTTCAACGGCCATTTCGTCTCGGCTGCGGCCGCGCTCGCAACCATCGGCGAGATGGAAAAGCTCGACGGGGTGAACTGCCTCTGGCGCCAGGGCGAAAAGCTAATGAAGGGCCTGGATGAGCTGATGTCTTCCTTCGATGTCAACGCCAGGTGCGTCGGTTCAGGCCCGATGCCCCTTCTCAGGTTCGGCGAGGGCAGCGAGGGCTTGAGGGACCGATTCTATGCCGGGACCATCGAGAACGGCGTTTTCTTCTCGCCGTCACACGTGTGGTTTATCAGCCTTTCACATGACGATCAGGCGATACAGCAGACGCTGGACGCATCCGAGAGTGCACTGCGGAAGGCTTTGGGCCAGCGTGCTCGGCTTCACGGGGTGTAGGACTCGCTGATTTGGAGGGATGCCACCTTGCCGTCCTTGTTCACAGACAAGGCGAGCTCCCATGTCCCTCGGTCGGTGGTCAGGATCCAGGTCTTTCGCTTCGGAACCCAATCCATTCCAGGAAGCATCCCGTAGTAATCGTCGCAATAGAGGTCCATCGCGTTACCCAACTGCTGCAGATTGCTCAGGCATTTCGTCTGGCGGCCTTTCTCTCTCGCCACCGCGATCACGACGGCTAGTTCGATCAAGGTCAAACCTGTGCGTGCTTTCATCACAACTCTCTCCCTGCAGCAGCGAGCCGTTTGCCAGCATTCCGTGTTTGCGAGCTCCTCTAGTCAGTTGACACACGATCTCGCGGAGGAGTTAGCAGAAATGCGACGGGCGACATGGGTCCCGAAAACTTTTACGAATGGCAAGGGAAAAACGTTGAATGGCTGTATGCCGAAAAGGTGGGCGCGAGAACGCAGAAACGGTGATGGGTACAGGGGACCGGCTGCTAACCGAGCGAGCCCCATGCCGCATGGGCGGCATCCACAACCTGGGGATCGAACTTCTTGCCTGACGCCTCGCGAAGCACTGCGTGCGCGTCGTACATTTGCATTGCCGGCCTGTGAGCTCTCTCCGAAGTGATAGCCTCCATAGCATCCGCGACTGCCAGTATACGGGACAGGAGCGGGATGTCCTCGCCTGCCAGGGCGTCGGGATAGCCGCTCCCGTCCCAGTGCTCGTGATGATGGCCTGCAATCCAGGCTAGCTCGGGGAGACCGGCGATATCCGCCACAATGGCCATTGTCAGGACGGGTTGCTGCTTTATCTGTTGGGCTTCCGAGGGCTCCAGGGGGCCGGCCTTGTCAACAATCGCTTTCGAGATCGCGACTTTCCCTACGTCGTGCAAGAGACCGGCAAAGCGGACTTTCGTGACCTCATCGTGCGGCAGATCCATGATCCTCGCCAGATCAATAGCCTTGACGGCCACCCGCTCGGAGTGTCCAGCGGTGAAGACGTGCTTCGAGTCTACCACCCTGGCGAAAACGGTAAGGAAGGCGCCTGTTACATCCGAGTGCGGCCGCAGGACCGGGGGCGCCAACCGGGACTCGATTCTGCGCATGAGCGGGAGCAATTCCTTCTCGTCGGTCAGCTCGGAGTGAAACTCCCTTTCGGAAACCACCGCCCGGAGGGCCGCCGCGACATCCGGGGCAACCTCGATGTCGGTGAGAAGGCTCGCCGCCTCCATTGCCTGCTCGGGCGATCCGCCGGGCCGCAGCTTTTTCGCGATATCAGCGCTGTCCGCGGCCCTGATTAGTTGCGCGCCCGGGCTGATCTGATCCGCCGTTTTCTGCAGAGGATAGCCCGAGCCGTTCCACCATTCGTGGTGGTCGGCTACGAGTTCCGCCGCGAGTTGCAGCCCGGGAATGCCGCGCACGATCTCGCCGCCCCGGCGCGGGTGAGCCACAACTTCCGGGTTCGCCATCTGGTCATGCAGGGTGGGATAGTGCACCATGTGGGAGAACTGGCCCATAGCGCCGACATCGTGAAGCAGGCCGGCGAAGAACACTTCGGCAACGCGCTCGGGCATGATCTGCTCGGCCATGGCAGTAGATACCGCCGCCACCCGCCAGCCGTGGTACAGGTGCGGGTCGTCCTGGACGTCGAGTACGTAGGACAGGGCGATCATCAGGCTGCCGAACAACCTCGGAACGTCGTCCTCAGGTGCGCTCTCGTGTGCAATCGCGGTCGGTTTCGACGCAGGATACGGCAGGTCCGAGCCCTCCTGATCAAGCCCCGGCATCGGAGCCATAGCGGAGCCCCCCCAAACAGGCATCCTATGCAAAGTTGCCTATATAAGTTTTCGGCAGAAAACCGGAAACGCGAGAGGGTGCCGAATCGGCCTGGGCCCGCGCGGATTCCTCGTTTCGCCCGGGAGCATTCGGTCAGCCAACTTCGGCCAGCGGAATCTCACAATTCTCGGCCGCCGACTCTCTCGCCGCCAGAAGGGCGCGCATTACCTCGGCCGTCTCCTCAAGCGGGATCGGCGGCTCGCCAGTCTCGCACATCCTGAGGAATGCCTCCACGGTCGCGGTGTAGCCGTATGCATCTCTATGATCCGCTTCGCCGAGCGGCCCGCCGAGGTATCCCCGCACGTCGAACCCCGGCGCGCCGGCCGTGATCGCTTTCTCGCTGCCGAAGATAGTCAGGTCGTATCCGTGAGCCTTTGTCCCGCACATCAGGACGACGTTTCCCACGCGGCCGTCGGCGTACTTGCAGGAGATGATCGCCGTGTCCTCCGACTGGCTCTGAAGGAACTCGCGCTTCGAGGAATAGCAGTGGACGCTCGATATTCCCGTGCCCATTGCCATGACGAGCGGCTCCATGCCGTGGATTCCCATGTTGATGATCGAGCCGCCGCCCATCTCGATGTTGTCCTGCCACTTGTGCGGCTCGTTCATGTACCCGCCGATGCCGTGCATGACGACGCTCGTCGCGCCGAGAATCGTTCCGAGCTGGCCGGACTCCACGAACTGCTTTGCCTTCACCATCGGCGGCGCATAGCGCATGATTGACGTGGACATGATCGGCGTGCCGTGCTCCTTGACGGCCTCCAGAATGCGGTCGAGGTCGGCGCGGTTCGTGACCATCGGCTTGTCTATGAAGGTCGGCACTCCGCCGGCGATGAACGGAAGCGCGTACTTCGCGTGATCCCCGTTCTTCGTGTCAATCATCACGCCGTCAACCCCGGCGTCGGCGATTCGCTCGATATCGTCCATCACCTCCCCGCCGAACTGCCGGCAGTATTCGCCGGCCTTGCTGTGCTCGTAATCCCACACGCAGGCGATTTCGATGTTCCTGGCACTCAGCACCTCTCCGAACCGGTACGGGTGCGAGAGCGCGAGTCCGACGATTGCGATTTTCATTGCCCAACTCCTCAGAACAGACGTCGCAAAGCCGCGCACCTAAACGGCGGACTACCGGCCGCGGAAGGCCTGCCCTCGCCTCCGTCCCCTCTCCCAAGATTGGGAGAGGGGTGACCGCAGGTCGGGGTGAGGGCTGTCTCCACCTCGTCAGCACGTCAATGCCCGTGCTGCTGGTCTCCGCCGCAGGATTGCGTTCAGCTGTCATGGTAGTACATAACGAGCGCCGACGCCACGTCCGCCCTGAGCAGGATGTCCGCAAGTTCCAGCAGGACGCATTGTAGGTTGGTAAAGCGTCGGCACAGAGTGCGCAGGCGCGCATTCGGCTCAGATGCGAACTTCTCGATGGCTGCCTGCGCTCCCGCGCAGGCCGAGTCCAAATCTGCCAGGTCCCTAGCTATCCTTCGAGTCTCCCTCTCCGGCAGGCTGGTGCTTGCCGCCAGTTCATCCGCCGCCAACTTGACGGGTAACTTGGAAGGATGACACCGTTTCCGCGAAGAGGCCCAAACGAGGTGGCCTTCATCCACCCGATGACTGCCCAGCAGCCTCTCCCTTATCATGTCTGCGTAGAGGGGGAAACAGGACGCGTGGAACCGCATATCGTCAACGCTTCCCCATATTGAGGAGCCGATCTCCTCGGGCCAGGGCTCACTGTTCGCCACCGCGGACGATAGACGAGCCAAGTCGGAAACGACATCCCTGCACGTTACCCCGATGTCTCCCAGGTGGAAAGCGACCGCATCGATCCAGAGTTCCGGCGGGGTGTCATGCAGCGGCCCTAGAGGGTCCGTCTGCACGGCGGCATGCTCGGTTGGGCCGACGCACACGCCGCAGAGCGCCAACAGTCTCCTCAGCGCCTGCTCCAGATTCGACTTCAGTTTCGCGAACTCCATTTGCCCCCACCCTTCCGCGTGAGCTGAAGGAATAGCGGTGGTCGGGTGCCCAATGCGTGAAAGCCGCAGTCACGCGGAACCGCGCCTGAGCCTACTCGTGTCTCTGTTTTGGCACCTGGCTTGAGCAGCCCAGCCAAACGTTCACCCGTCCCCGGCGGAATTCCTGCGCTGCCGGCATTGCGCCCGGGGCCTGCTTCTGCTATAATTCAGCGGTGGCGTACCTGTCCGGAGGGAGATAGTCGGCGTGAAGCGATTGACGGGAAGGCAGCAGCAGGTTCTGGAGATCATACGCCGTCACCTGGCGAGGGACGGCCAGTCGCCGACCGTGCGGGAGATCGCCCGCGAGCTGGGAGTCCGATCCACCTGTACCGCCCACAAGCACCTCGCCGCCCTGGAAAAGAAGGGCCTCATCACCAGGACCAAGTACGGCTACCGATCCATCGAGCTCCCCGGCGAATACTCTCCGAAGCAGACGAAGTTCACCCCCGTTCCTCTGGTGGGCCGCATCGCAGCCGGGCAGCCGCTCCTCGCATCGGAGAATCTCGACGGCTTCCTGGCTGTTCCGGCGGACATGGCTCAGGGCGAGGGACTCTTCGCTCTCAAGGTCCGCGGAGACAGCATGAGGGACGCCGGCATCTTCCACGGCGACATCATAGTCGCGCGCCAGCAGAGCACGGCGCACAACGGCGATATCGTGGTGGCGCTCCTGGAGGACGAGGCAACCGTAAAGCGGTTCTTCAAGGAAGCCGATCACATCCGTCTCCAGCCCGAGAATCCCGAACATCCTCCGATCATCGTGCCGAACGTCCAGATCCTCGGCAAGGTCGCCCTTTCCATCCGGCAGTTCTAGCCGTCGCCGCCGACCGGCAGCATCCTGCCCACCTAGTGCAGAACGTTGGGAATGTCTTCCGCTTGTGGGAGCGGGAGCCCCACCCCCCTCGCCCGTGAGCCGGAGGTAAAACGGGAGAGGGCAGGGGTGAGGGCAGTATTCCGGACCTCGCACCCTCACCCTTTCCCTCTCCCGCCCGCGGGAGAGGGTATTTCTTGCTCCCACCGACGAGTGCAACGGATCCATGCCGTTCTGCACTGTATCCCCCTTATACCGCACGCATGTCTACCAGGTAAAACTACCGGATTTCGTTCCAGGTACTAATACTGGCATGGATATTGCAGGCACTTTTACCTGGACATGCCTCAATCTGTCCGCCGACCGTGCAGCGCACACCTGGGCCGGTCGGCGCAGAATGTGCTGGTTTCAGTACCGTTTTCCAAGGGTAACATTTGTGGTACTGCCGGCAACCGAGCAGAAGGAGTAGGTCAAGTTGGTAAAGTGCTTCTGGTGTGGTGCACTGAACCATAACGGCACGGAGCT
>Ga0315289_10002018_pt1 | contig 31482 bp, 31 predicted proteins | sample YL17G11_40_MG_FD_203452 | JGI IMG/M metagenome (GOLD analysis project Ga0315289, IMG submission 203452) | Sediment microbial communities from Yellowstone Lake, YNP, Wyoming, USA - YL17G11_40 | ecosystem: Environmental > Aquatic > Freshwater > Lake > Sediment | place: USA: Wyoming | collected... | reverse complement strand
GTGCGGCACCAGGAGGTCGGTGGCGCCCTCGTCGGCCAGCGCCGCGAGCACCATCCGGTGCGCCTCGTCGCCCAGCGGGAGCCGGTGCTGCGGCTTGAGGGTCCGCGTCTTGCGCTCCGTCTCGTGGAGGGTCCACTCGTGGAGGCTCACCACGGCCTTCGCCGGGGACTCCACCATCCACTCGCCGAGCTCGATCGCCTTCGCCAGGACGACCTCCTCCTCGGCGGTCAGGAGGGCGACCTTCCCAATCTCCTTGAGGTACATCCGGACCGGGTCGTCGATCCCGATCATGTCGGCCGAGAGGGCTTCGAGCTCCTCGGCCGTCGGCTCCTCGAGCGTCTTGGCGTCCAGCTTGACGGGGGCATCCGGCGGCGCCACCGCGTCGGTCGCGTCCGCGACGAGGCCAGGGACGATCTCCGTGGCGAGGTCGGCCGGGTCGTCACCCAGCTCCACGTCCTCACCGGCCAGCTCGGCCGGGCCCGGCTCGGTGCCCATCGGCACCTCGTCGGCGTCGGCCGCGAGCGCGCCCGCAAGGCCGGCGTCCGCGCCCACCCGCGCCGGTCCGGCAACGGGCTCGTGGTCGGGAAGCGCCGCGGCGCGCGAGGCGGCCGAGACGGCCTTCACCTCGGCGGCGGCGGCCCTGCGCCGGCGGGGGGTGGCGGCGAGCACTGCTTCGACGAGCGCTGCGTCGGCGGGATCGGTGGTGGTCACGGTCGTCCTCCAGCTGGGCGCGCCAGCGGCCTCGCGAGCAGGCTGGCCTGCTCGAGGCGCCGGTGGATTGCGCGGCGATTCTCGTTGTGGTGGGAGATCTCGGTCATGCAGCGGTCGATGGCGGCGCGGTCGGCGTCCCGCTCGGCTTCGGCAAGCTCGACGCGGGTGAAGCGGTCGCGCTCCTCCAGGCGCTCGAGCTCGAGGCGCAGGAGGCATTGCTCGATCCCCTGCTCCGCCAGCCCGGCGTCCGTCCGGCCGCTCACACCCCCGGCGCCCCCCGCGGCCGAGACGCTCGTCCCGCCGAGGAGCGCGGCCATCAGCGCCTGCGTCTCGGGGTCCAGGCGGGCATAGACGGCTTCCGACGTGTACGGCCCGCCCTCGCGCACGGCCAGCACGGCCGACCAGAGCTCGCGGGCGGGGGTCGAGGGGAGATCGGAGGCCGGCAGGCGCTCGACGATCTCGCCCTGCAGCTCGGGGGCGAGGAGGAGGAAGCGGAGGAGCTCGCGCTCGACCGGGGTGATCGCGCGGAGGACAGCCTTCGGGTCGAACGCGTCCGGCGAGGACATGACCGAGGCGGCGGAGATGCGCCCGCCGTCGTACCCGCTGCCCCCGCCGTGCCCGCCACCCGAGCCGCCACGCCCGCCGTCCGGCGCGCGGTGGAGCGCTTCGAGGAGCACCCGCTCCTCCACCCCGGATACCTGGCGGAGGGTCTGCAGGTAGCCGTCGCGCAGGACCGGGTTGCGGACTGTCCGCAGCGTGGGGAGGATGGCGTCGATGAAGCGTGCCCGCCCGCCGGTGGTGCGCAGGTCGGCGCCGCGGGCGTGGAACTCGATGAGGTACTCCACGATCGGGTGGGCCGTCCGGATCGCCTCGCGCCAGGCGTCGGGGCTCTCGCGGATCGTCTCGTCGGGGTCCTTGCCCTCGGGCAGCCGGGCGACCCGCACCTCGTCGAGCTCGACGTCCGTGTCGCCCGCGGCCAGCTGACGGGTGAGCGATTCGAGCGAGGTCACGCCCAGGGTGCCGGCCTTCTCGCCGGCCGGGTCCACGTCGTAGGCGAGGACGATCTTCTTCGCGGCGTAGCGGATGAGGAGGGCGACCTGGCCGGGCGTGAGCGCCGTCCCGAGGCTGGCCACGACATTCGTGAAGCCGGCCTGGTGGGCCATGAGGGCGTCGGTGTAGCCCTCCACGATCACGGCGGTCCCGGTCTTGCGGACCTGGGCCTTCGCCCGGTCCAGCAGGTAGAGGGTGCGGCTCTTGTCGAAGAGCGGCGTCGCCGGCGAGTTGAGGTACTTGGGGCCCTCGGGATCGGCGCCGTCGGTCCCCTTCAGGACGCGGCCGCCCAGGCCCGTGGCGTTGCCGGTGGCGTCGCGGATGGGGAAGATGACGCGGGCCCGGAAGCGGTCGTAGACGCCGTTGCCGCCCTTGCGCGGCGTGGCCAGCCCGGCCTCCACGAGCTCGGCCGTGCCGACCTGGCGGCGCTTCTCGAGCGTCCGGCCCAGGGCATCCCAGTCGGGCGGTGCCCAGCCCAGGTTCGCCCACTCGATCGTCTCGTCACTGAAGCCGCGCTCCCGCAGGTAGGCCAAGGCGCGCTCCCCCGCGGGCGACTTCGTCAGAACCGCGTGGTAGAAGGAGATGGCCGACTCGACGACGTCGTGAAGGCGCCGACGGCGGGCATCCTCGCGGGATGTCCGTTCGTCGATCTCGACGCCGGCGCGGCTGGCCAGGATCTTGAGCGCCTCGGGAAAGCCGAGGCCGTCGCGGCGCATGACGAAGCTGAAGATGTCGCCGCCCTCACCGCAGCCGAAGCAGTGCCAGCTCTCGCGCGCGGGTGTGACGATGAAGCTCGGCGTCTTCTCGCCGTGGAAGGGGCAGAGGCCCTTGAAGGCGGCCCCCGCCTTCTTCAGCGCCACCGTCTCCCCGACGACGTCGAGGACGGTCAGCTTGCTCTTGACTTCGGCTGCGACGCCGACGGCCAACCGGTGCTCCTGCGTGGCGGGTGCGCGGCGCGCTGCGCCGTCGAGCTCCCTGGTTCCCCCGTCCGGCGGCGCCCCGCTCGCTCCGCTGGGCCTTTCGGCGCCGGACATGCGTACGGGCGTGTCAAGTCTTGACACGCCAACTCAGGGGGATCGTGCGCCGCGAAGGGGCAGTTTGTCAACCCCTTTGTCAATACTGGGTGGGGGTATGGCGGGAGCGGCCAGCCATTCAGTCGGGATTCCGCAGCTGGATCTCACGCTGGTACCTATGCGGCATCTGCTCGCGGCGGGGTGTCTGGGGTTCGGGTGATGGACCGGGCTGACGGTCAGGCGGTCGCGGCCTTGGCCTCGGGGGGCTTCAGGCCGAGGAAGCGCGGCGGCTCCGGCATCGCGAGCGCCTTGAAGATGGCGGCCTGACGGGTGGTCGTCTCGGTCCGCTGGTGGACTTCGCCGGCCGGCCCGACGAAGCGCCCCAGGTGCAGCTTGTCGAGCTCCGGGGCGAGGCTGCGCCAGGTCTCGCCGGTCGCGGTCTCGGCGATCCGGATCAGGAGGAGGGCCAGCCAGCAGAGCAGGACGTGGGCCCGGATGCGGTCCTCCCGGCGGTGGTAGACCGGGCGCAGGTCGAGCGTCGTCTTCATGTCCCGCCAGGCCCGCTCGACCTCGAGGAGCTGCTTGTACCCCGTGGCGACGTCCGCCGCGGAGAGGGTCGGGTCGGACGTCCGCAGGAGGAACTTGCCGTCGAGGCGCGCCTCGGCCGCCACCGCCGCCCGGTCGATGCGCAGCAGGCCCGCGGCGGTGGCGCGCAGGAAGCGCCGGTAGGCGAGCTTTGCCCGCAGGCGGCAGGCGAGCTTCGCGCGTTCAGCCGGTGAACGATCGTCGGAGCCGGCGATCGCGTCCTTGAGCTGCTCGAGGAGCGCGGTCCGGATCGCGGCATCGCGAGCGGCCGTCTCCAGGTTGCGGCAGACGACGAAGCGGTCGCGCATCGTGCCCGCGTCGAGGACGACCTCCTTGACTTCGAGGTTGCCCGTCACCCGGTGGTAGCGGCCCGCCCGGGCGAGCGCCGCCTTCGCCTCGGCACTCTCCGAGCGCAGCTTCTCGCTCAGGATGTAGTGGCCGCCCGCGCGCTGCAGGTACCGGCGGTGAGCCGATGAGCTGAAGCCCCGGTCGGCGCGACCCACACGACGCGGCCCAGCTTCGGGGCCCGCAGGTCGTCCTTGACCTGGCGGATGAGCTCCTGGTCCGAGGCGTTGCCGGGCCAGGTCCAGACCCGGATGGGGATGCCGTCTTTGGTCACCGCCGGGCCGATCACCACCTGGGGCAGGTCGGGCCGGTGGTCCTTCGAATGGCTGTTCCAGGTGCGGAAGCCCTTCGTCGCGCCCGGGCTCGGCGGGTCCGCGGCGTCGGTCTCGAAGTAGGTGCTCGTGGTATCGAAGAACAGGAGATCGACCTCGAGGTTGAGCAGGGTGGCGACCGACCAGTAGACCTGCTCGGCCAGCTCGGCCTCGATCTGCAGGAGCCAGTCCATGGCCCGATAGGCGCGGTCGTCGTCGAGCTCGGGAAGGCCCGGGATCACGACGTGCTCGCTCACCCAGGCGGCGCAGCCGAGCTTGGAGAGGGGTGCGAGGGCCCGGTTGGCGACCATCGCGAAGAGGACCCGCTCGGCGGCCGGGTCGAGCCGTCGGCCGGACAGCAGCCCGACGAGGATCTCGTGCACGCCGAGGCGGTGCCAGAGCTGATCGAGGGCCCAGGCGCCGCCGAGCGGCCGGGACTCGCAGAACTGCAGCTCCGGCGCCTGCAGCGCCAACGCTTCGCCCGGATCGAGGGCCCGGCCCAGTGACCGGATGAGCCGGCGGATCGCGTCGCGGTCGAGCTCGTCCTCGCGCCCGAAGTTGTACAGGACCCTGACCGTCGAGCGGCCCGCCGCCGCGTCCCACTGTTGTGGGCGAGCGAGAGGTAGCTGACCTCCGCACCGTCGCGGTTGCGTCGCCGGGTGTCTCACCGAGTCTTGGCAGAGAGGGCTTCCGCCGGAGCCTCGCCGACCGCAAGGGCCGGCCGGATCCGTCGCCCGGTCCGGTCGACGCGCGCCACCGTCCTTGCTCCCGCCTGACGGAAGGAGGTCGCTTACCGCTCAGCTAGCCGAGGTTCAGTCCATCGGCAGGCGGTCCTGCCTACGCGATCACGATGGTTCTGTTCCGCCTGACATTCGCATATCATACGGTCGGATCAACTTCGTTGAGTTAGGAGGGCCCATGGCCCGCATCAAGTTCGTGTCGATGACAGATCTGCTCCCGCCCAAACCCAAGCAGCGCAGACCATCGCCGCGCCAGCTCGCGACGATGAAGCGCGAGGCCGAATACGAGAAGGCGATCGCGAAACTCACCGCTGGCAATGTCGTCGTGATCGAGCCGACGGACGAGAAGATCTCGACACTCCGCGCTTCTCTCGCTCGCGTCATCACCCGAAACGAACGCTCGAGTGATCTGCACTACGCCATCAAGGGCGGCGTCGCCTACGTCGGGCTGGAGCCCATTCCCGGCGCTCGCGGCGGGCGCAGGAAGAAGGCATAACGCTCCCGACGGCCCGGGCACCAGATCCCCCCTGGGTAGTGGCTCAATCTGGATTGGGCCGCGTGGCGCGCTGTGAGCCGCCGTCGGGATGGACTAGCGGCGCTCTATTCCGGCCGAGACCCTAGCCCAGGGCTGATCTAGACCAGGGCGAGATATGCGACGTCCGTCGTCGCGTCGTACGTGAGGTGCATGGAACCCTCCGCGGCTGCCCCCGACACGGGGGGCACGATCGGCGTGGAGGGTCACGGCGAGCGCGTTTGTTCGGTCGTCACGAGACGGGGATGGGGCTCGCCTGTGCCAGCTCGGGTGGCACGGTGGCTGCGCCTCGCGGAGATCGACCGCAACGCCGGGGTGCTTGCGCCCGACAACGCTAGACCGCCGAGCCCGAGTTGCGCTTCGAGACAGGTCCTGCGAACGCAGCGGCGACCGCCCGGCTCGGCTCACTGGGACAAGTCCGACATTCCGGACATCTCGTGACATTCACGAGGGACATCGAGCTGCCACTCTGCAGTCGCGGGCTCTCGCCATGTCAAGGCCCTCGCTCCCGACCGCTCCGGGACCCTCGCCGTCCACAGACCCTCGCCCGGGTCTTGATTCCGGGCGCCGTCCGGACCAGACTCCGGGGCACGCGGTGCGTCCCATCCACGTCACCTTGGAGCCGGGGAGAGAGATGACGCACGGCGACCGCGAACCACGGGCACGGACGAAGGGATTCCGCGCGGCCGCGCGGCTCGGGGCGGCGCTCCTCCTCGCGTTCGGACCGCTGGCGGCGGTGGGCATGGGCGCCTCGCCGGCCCCCGCCTCGGCCGCGTCGGTCCGCGTCGAGTCCGCCTGGACGGGGTCGGTCGGGGCGGGCGGCGCGAACGGCAAGGTCACCGTCCGCGCCTTCGACACCGGCGCCGGATCCGTGGTCCTGGCCCTCAGGCGCCTGACCCCGGCGACCGGCTACGCCATTGCGATCCACCGCGGCACCTGCGCCTCCCCGGGGACGCGGATCGTCTCGGCCGGGACACTGAAGACGACCGCGTCCGGCACGCTGGCGACGACGCGAGCCCTGACGGCCGCCCAGGTGGCAGCGATCAGGCTCGCTGCGACGGGCACGCGCCGGATCTCGGTCAAGGTCGGGTCCGGCGCCACGGCCCGCTGCGCGACGCTGGCCAAGTCGCTCGCGGTCACCCCGCAGATCTGGTTCGCGCCGCTCCCGCCGATGCCGATCCGGGAGGGTCGCCCGTTCATCGGCTCGACCGACTTCGCGGCGCTCTTCGCGGGCGGCGCCCCGTGGCAGCGCGTGGCCGGGCGCACCCACGTGTTCAAGCTCTACGGCGAGTGGCTTGACGGGACGGCGACGGACGCCGAGCTCCGTCGGGTGGTCGCCGGGCTCAAGGCCCGGGACATCGCGATCGCCATCGAGATCGGGCCCCTCACCGCGGCGGGCTGCGGTGAGGGCATCGAAGGGTTCAATAGCGGGTCTGCGACGACGCTGCGCCTGATCCGCCGGATCGTCGCGGCCGGTGGGACGGTCCGCTACGTGGCGATGGACGAACCGTTCTTCTTCGGGAGCCTCTACACCGGTCCGAACGCCTGCCGCTGGTCGACCGCGAAGGTCGCCGCGGAGGTCGCCCGGTACGTCCGCGAGGTCAAGGCGGCCTACCCGTCGATCATCATCGGTGACATCGAGCCGTTCGCCGGGACCGCGACCGCTGCGAAGTACGAAGCATGGATGGCGGCCGTTCGTGCGGCCGTCGGAGCCCCGCTCCCGTTCTTCCACCTCGACCTTGACTGGAGTCGCAGCGACTGGGCGGCAAGCAGCCTGCGGCTCCAGGCGTATGCCCGCGGGCACGGGGTGCGCTTCGGGATCATCTACAACTCGGCCCTGGCATCTTCGGACGCCGAGTGGCTGGCTGCCGCGCAGGCCCACGTTCTGACCCACGAGCTCGAGGGCGCCGGCCCGCCCGACGACGCGATCTTCCAGTCCTGGAACGACCACCCCGACCGCGTCCTGCCCGAGACGGGATCGGCCACGTTCACCCACCTCATCGCCGACTACATCCGGACGCGCACCACCCTCTCGATCGAACCCCCGGTGGCTGCCGGCGGAGGCCTCGTGGGGCTGGCCGGCTTCGTGCGGACGCGCGGCGGCGCGCCGATCGGAGGCGCGCCCGTCGACGTGACGGCGACGCCGCGCGACGGCCCGTACCAGGTCCTCGAGTTCCGCGGGACGGTCCCGGCCGGCGTCTCCGAGGCGGTGATCGGGATCCGGGTGAACACGGAGGGCGCGGGTCCCCGCTCGGCCGACCTGACCTTCTACGAGGTCGGGTACGCGGAGGGTGCGAGCACGGCGAACCTCGTGCCCAACGGGCACTTCGAGTGGGGCTGGGGTGCTTCGGACGACGCGAGCGTGTCGGTCCCGAGCGATCGCGGGACCGGGATGATGCTGCGGGTCGTCGCGACCCCGGCCCAGGCCGTCGGCGACAACTCCGACTCGTTCGCCGTCACGCCGGGCGCCGCGTACCGGTTCTGGCTCGCGGTGCGCGTGCCGGAGGCATCGGTGGGCAGCGCGTACATCGCGCCCATCTTCCTGACTGCCGACTGGTCGGAGGTGCGGCGGGACATCCATCCGCTCGCCGCGGCAGCGATCTCGGTCGGGACGGCGACCGCCGACGCGTCGGGCCGCTTCTCGCTCACGACGAGCGCGATGGACGCCGGCCGGTACAGCCTGCAGGCCAGCTACCCGGGCGACGCCGCGCGCTGGCCAGCGTGGGCGAAGGCGGATGCACTGGTTCCGTAGCGACGATCTGCGGCTGGAGATGACTCATCACGGAGCGTTCTGTCGGCCTATGAGAAGGGGAGGAAGTCTCCGATTGTCACGACCTTGATCCGCCGCTGGATCGATTGGAGCTTCTTGCTCCAGTCGCCGTCGTTCGTGATGAGGTGCCCGACTTGGCAGGCGAGGCCGGTGCCGACGACGAGCGCGTCGGGTGGAGCGAACCTGTGCTCGGCTCGCAGGGATGCCGCTTCCTGGGCCATCTGGAGGTCCAGGGGAACAGCCTGCAAGTTGGCGTGATGCCGGATGAAGGACAGGACCGTGTTGTGGCCAGGCGGTGACGTCCGCATTGGACGGACAAGGATCTCCATGACAGTGATCATCGAGATGACAGCCTGATTGCGTCCGCTCTGGACGAACTCGTCGATCACGTGACGAGCGACCGGGTGAGTGGCTTCCGACGCGTCGAGAAAGGCCGCGAGACAGGTCGTATCTAGCAGGATCCTGTCGCCTGCCGGGACCGCGGACTCGAGCTTCGAGAGGTTGTTCACCGGTCACCGACCACGCGTGGTTCCCAGTCGGCATGCTCCTCGCGCAGAAACGCCTTGACATCATCGGTCGTCCCGAACGTGCCAGTGAGGGTGCCGGCGAAGGTGCGGGGCACGACTCGGACCACGGCCGTTCCCGGCTCGTGCGCATTGGCCTCGAAGACGAGCACGTCGTTCTGCCGCGCATCCAGGACCTCGACGATCGCCTCGGGCACGGTGAGTTGGTTCTTCGCTCGAAGGCGAGCTTCTGCCTCGATCGTCGGTGTCATCGTCACGATGTCTCCTGCAGGGTGGGACCAGACTAACTCGTGGTCGTACCCAATGTCAATCGTACGACGTTGAAGCAACCCTCCTACGACATCGAGACGCACGGAGGGACTCGCCGAGGTTCACAACCGGGCGCCCCATGCCGATCGTGATCGTCGCGGTCCCGCGTTGGCCGGAATCGGGGCCGAGCCTTCGCCATCACACCCGGCAGCGGTCAAGCGCCCGACCGGTGGGCCGGCGCCTGGCGGGCTGAGCCTTCGCCAAGGCGCGGCCCGACCGATGCCGGGCGCCATGCGGCGGCGTATCCTCGGGCCCAGAACCGTCCAGCCCGCCACCAGCCCGAGGTCCCGCCCCGATGATCAACCTCCTCATCCTCATCGCCGGTCTCGTCGTGCTCGGCTTGAGCCTGGTCCTCGGAATCGTGCTGCCCATCGGTCGCATCTCCACGGACCGACGGAGCGGACCGGTGCCCAAGGCGCACATCTTCAAGGGTGTCGTCGGGGCAGTCATCGGCGCGCTCATCCTGGTGGCCGGCGTCTCCGCCCCGTTCGTCGAGGTGCCCGCCGGCAACGTCGGAGTCGTGACGAACTTCGGCTCGGTCCAGTCCGGCACGCTCGAGCCGGGCCTCCACATCGTCATCCCGATCGTCCAGCGCGTGGCGATCATCGATACCCGGGTCCAGCCGCACGAGTTCCAGGAGATCGACGCCGCCTCGGCCGAGTACCAGACGGTCAAGCTCACCGGGGTCATGAACTACCACGTGGACGGCCAGTACGCCTCCGACCTCTACCAGCGGGTGGGCACCGACTTCGCGTCGAAGGTGATCGACCCGGCCTTCAACGACTTCATCAAGACGGTCGTGCCGGCGTACAAGGTCGACCAGATCCTGGGCGCTCGCGATGAGATCCGCTCCAAGGCCAAGGAGGCCCTGGCCGGCAATCTTGCCCAGTACCACATCATCGTCGACGACATCTACATCGCCAACATCAGCTTCAGCGACGAGTTCCAGCAGGCGATCGAGGCCAAGCAGGTCGCCCAGCAGCAGGTCCAGACGGAGTCCCAGATCCTCGCCCAGAAGAAGATCCAGGCCGAGCAGGCCGTGGCCCAGGCCCAGGGCCAGGCAGATTCGAACGTCAAGCTTGCCGAAGGCCAGGCGGCCGCGACGATCGCCCTGGCGGAGGGTCAGGCGAAGGCCAACGAGAGGCTGGCTGCCTCGCTGTCGGACCAGATCCTCCAGTACCAGTACATCCAGAAGCTGAGCGACCGGATCTCGGTGATGCTGGTTCCGTCCGGAAACGCCTCCATCTTCGATCTCAAGGGGCTGCTGGGCCAGGCCTCGCCGTCGCCGTCGCCCTCGCCCGCGCCCTGACGCCCGCCCTTCGGCGGGAACTCACCGGCGGAACGTCCCATCTGGCCTGACATCGACCATGGGGAGAAGCGCGAACGCGATGCCCACGCACGACGCTGATCCCCTCCAACAAGGTCGTCGGATGGTTCCCGTCCACCTTCCAGGCCTTCACGACAGCGCTCCAGCGGGCGCGCCCGCAAGGAACCGGGCCCGGATGAGGTTCTCGGCGTCCCACGGGTCGGCGACCTCGAGGAAGGCCCAGCGGCCCTGGCCGCCCCAGTTGTTGACGGCCGGGACCGACAGGTCGGTGGCTGTGGCGACCTTCGCCCGCTTCTTCTTCCTTCGTTCGCCGGTGACCTCCAGGACGAGCGTGAGCCGGTCGTTCGGACCCTCCCCCGCCCCGTCGCGGGGGCGGATCAGGGAGTCGGGGACGTCGTGGCACGCCGGCGTCTACGGCATCCCGGACGCGCGGGCTGATTCGCGCTTCGCCCGCCTGCCTCGCGCCCGTCAGGACGGAGGGTAGGTCAGCGACTCGATCATCGCCAGGATCAGCGCCTCGTGGGCGGCCATCTCGCCCTTCGTCGTGTAGGCGATCACGTCCGCGAAGAGGTCGTCGCGCACCTTGAGCGAGACGGCCAGCATCTGGAGCTTGTCGTTGGCCGCGTCGATCCGGGCGGCGGGCCGCGCCGCCCACGGGAGCCCGGCGGGCTCGCCGGCCGTGAAACCGCTCCCCTCCAGGAGGAGGCGGAGGTTGTCGGGCAGGTGCACGAACGGATCCGCCGTGGCGCCGGACAGGATCGAGTACTCCGCGAACTGGACGAAGACCTCGCCGGCATCGAGCGATCCGAGCGTGACGAGCCGGTCCGACGCCGCCTCGCTCGTGACCGCGTAGATGATCCCCAGGTTGTCGCGGACCACCCACCCGTCGGGGTGGCCGATGGTGCGCCCGTTGGAGGCCGTGAAGGTCATCGCGAGGGCGATCGCGGTCGGCGATGGTGCGACGGTGGGCGCAGCGGTCGCCGCAGGAGTGGCCGCGCCGGTGGGAGCGGCCGTCGGGGCCACAGTCGACCCGCCTCCGCAGGCGGCGACCGCCAGCGCGGTGACCGCCAGCGCGGTGGCGGTCAGGGCCGCGCCGAGGGCGGCGACACGGAACGAGCGGACCTGCGGATGGGGCACGCGGCGACCTCCCTGGCTTCGGGACGCACCTGTGCCGGGATTCTAGGGTCTCCCGAAGGGGTCGGGAGCCGAGCCGCCGTGGGTGGGCGCGGACCGGCGAGCGGTGGCCGCGCCGCGGGTCGTAGCAGGTCCGCCGCTGGGAATCGGGCATCCCGAGCGTGGACTTCCAGCCGAAGTGGCGGTTGGCCGGGAAGCTCGAGCGCGGCGGGGTCGATTCCGAGCTGGCCCTCTGCTGGAATTGGCGTACGCCGAGCGCGCCCGCCCCCGAGGCATCGGTCTTGACGACCGGTAGTTGCTTGTGCAACTATCATCCCGACAGCGCGGCGCCCTGAGCGCCGGCGCATACCCACAGGACCGAGCTGGCCATGCCCGCCATCACCGTCGACGACATCACCGTCCTGCCGCGGATCCCCGACCCGGACCCTCTCGCGGCCCGCCAGCGACCCGTGCGCACCGTGACCAGCGCCCCGCGCGGGTTCGAGGGGGAGGGCTTCCCCGTCCGCCGGGCTTTCGCCGGGGTGGACCTCGCCGACCTGGATCCATTCGTCCACATGGACCAGATGGGCGAGGTGGAGTACGCGCCGGGCGAGCCGAAAGGCACCGCCTGGCACCCGCACCGCGGCTTCGAGACCGTCACCTACATGATGGACGGCGCGTTCGAGCACAGCGACTCGAACGGGGGCGGCGGGGTCATCACGAACGGCGACACGCAGTGGATGACCGCGGGCGCGGGGATCCTCCACATCGAGAAGCCGCCCGAGGCGCTGGTCGTCTCCGGCGGCCTCTTCCACGGCATCCAGCTCTGGGTGAACCTGCCGCGGGACCTCAAGTGGTCCGCGCCGCGCTACCAGGACCTCCGGGCACGGGAGGTCGCGCTCCTCTCCTCGGGCGACGGCGGCGCGCTCGTGCGGGTCATCGCGGGCGAGGTCGCCGGGCACGCCGGCCCGGGCTCGACGTACACCCCGATGACGCTGGTCCATGCGACGCTGAGCCCGGGAGCCCGGCTCTCGCTGCCGTGGCGGGACGACTACAACGCGCTCATCTATGTCCTCGCCGGTCGCGGCAGCGCCGGCACCGAACGCCGGCCCGTCCAGACCGGGCAGCTGGCGGTCCTCGGCGAAGGCTCGACGCTGACGGTGGACGCCGACCAGGTCCAGGAGAGCCGCAGCCCGAACCTCGACGTGCTGGTCCTGGGCGGCCGTCCGATCCGCGAGCCGGTGGCCTGGATGGGCCCGTTCGTCATGAACACGCGGGCCGAGGTGATCCAGGCCTTCGAGGACTACCAGGCCGGGCGCCTCGGCAGCATCCCGGCCATCCACAACGCGCCGACGACGCTCATCGAGTCGCGGCGCAGAGACGGGGGCTCCGCGCCGAACGCCTGACGCCTGCGCCCGGCGGGAGCGAGGGACCCCGTGGCGGCTACGCGCCCGACGGGCGAGCCGCGTCCCGGATGAGCCGGCACATCCGGGCCTGCTCGCGGGCGTCGTCGAGCGCGCGGTGGGTGTGCGGCAGGTCCACCGGGTAGCGCCGCCGAACGTGGTGCTTGGACGTGTCCGCCCAGTGCTCGACCGTGTCGAGGTGGCGGCCCATGTAGAGCGCCTTGAGGTCGAGGGCGCTGATCCCGAACGGGTTACGGCCCAGGTGGCGCCACGCGTAGTCGGCCACGAACATCCAGTCGAACGGGGCGTTGAACCCCACGAAGACGGGTCGGCTGCCGGGCGGGACGACCCGCTCCAGCCATGCCGCGAGGCGCTCCATGGCCTCGCCCGGATCCAGCCCCTCGTGGGCCAGGAAGTCCCGGCCCAGGTGGTGGACGGCCTCGGCGTCGTCCCCCCACGGCAGCGTCGGATCCGGCCGCAGGAGGAGCTCGATCCCCTCCTCCGGGCGGTCGACGAGGCAGGCGCCGATGGAGAGCAGGCTGCCGGTCCCAGGTGTGGGGCCGGAGGTCTCGACGTCGACGCTGATCCAGGCTTCGCTGCGCACGGGCGCCTTTCTCTGGAGGGGGGATCGTCGGATACTAGGGCACATGGACAGCGAGCAGGCACCCACCAGGACCGACCACGCCGGCCCCGCCCGCACGGCCCTCGACGGGGTGATCGAATCCGCGCGCCGCCTGGGCGTGGAGATCGACGCCGCCGACGCCGCCCGCTGGGTGACGGCCATCGAGGTGGAGACTGCCGGCGGCGATGTCGTCGTGGACGTGAACAGCGGGATCTACGGCCACCGCGTCTCGATGCTCGACTTCACGCCGCGCGACCTCGCCCGCTTCCGGTCGATTGGCGAGATCGTGGGCTTCCCCGACCGGCCGCCCACCGTGCTGACGGCGCTGGCCCTCTCCGGCTCGGCCGCCCAGGGCAAGATCCAGTCCTATCCGGGTGACTGCGACTACTTCGAGCGGATCCACATCACGGCGCCGACCCGCGAGGCGGCCTGCGACATCCTGGCCGACGTCATCCGGGAGAAGGCCCTGGCGACCCGCGTCGGGCCCACCTTCCGCCTCTGGGAGCTCAAGTTCGGCAGCTACCCCCGCGACGCCGAGCGCAACGGGTCCCCGGTCCGGGCGGGCGGCCCGATCTCGTGGACGGCCGACGAGGTCGCCGCCGGGCGGGTCGAGGTGGTCCGCGACGGCCGCCCGGAGGGCGTCACCTGGGAGGAGGCGGCCGCCGAGCCGGGCTGGTGCAAGCTCGACTGGATCGTGGTGGACCCGTCCCGCCGGGCGCTGGCGAACGCCAGCAACATGCTCGACGTCACCTGGGAGGCGCCCGACGGGACGATCACTTCCCTCGACGGCGCAATCGACCCGTACTTCCAGGAGGTCTACCTGGAGACGGAATCGCTGCCCCTCTTCACGCGCCTCGTGAGCGAGCTCTCCGCCGACGCCGTGGACGACTACGTGGACCAGCTGGAGCACGAGATCCAGAAGTACACGACGAAGGACCGCAACCTCGGCAAGGTGGCCCGGCGGATGTACAACGTGTTCCGCTTGACCGGGCGCTACGCGGAGGCGGCCTACCTGCGGGAGCTCTTCGACGAGCCCGCCACCGTGCTCTACCAGGTCGCAGCAATGATCCGGACGGTGGACGAGGCGGACCGGCCGGGCGCGACGTTCGACTACGAGATGCTCGTCAGGCAGACGGACGAGCTGATCATGGCGGCCATCGCGGCGCTCGACGGCCGTTCGGAGGCCGAGATGGTCCGCCTGCTCCTCAAGGTCCGCTCCAACCTGCGGGGCCGCCGCGGCTCGGCCGGGCGCAGCGCGGAGGTCGACGGGGTCAAGAGCGAGGCGCTGCACGCCGTCAACGACTACTTCGAGCGCCGGCTGACGGCGATCCCCTCGATCAAGGCCTACCTGGACGAGCTGGCCGCCCGGCCCTGACAGTATCGAGCCGCCCGGTCGCCGGCCTGTCGGCCCGGCGGAATCCCCGCGACGCTGGAGCATCGAAATGAACGAACGGCCGCGGCTCTTCTTCCTGGACAACCTGCGGGCGTTCGCTATCGTGATGGTGGTCGTGCTGCACGCGTCGATCACCTACATGCTTTACGCACCTGAATGGTGGTACGTCCTCGACGCGGACCGCAGCCTCCCCTTCACGATGCTCGTCCTGCTCGTCGATGTGCCGATCATGCCCGCCCTCTTCTTCGTGGCCGGGTTCTTCGCGCTCCCGTCGCTCGGGCGGCGAGGGCCAGGCGGGTTCGTCCGCGAGAAGCTCGTGCGCCTGGCGATCCCGTGGATCGTGGGCGTCATCTTCCTCGCCCCGATCGCCACCTACTTGATCTACGTCTCGCGGGACGTCCCGATGGGCTACCTGGAGTTCTGGACCACCGACTTCTGGGGGCCGATGTTCCAGCAGTCGGTCTACTGGTTCCTGGGCGTCCTGTTCGCGTCCTTCCTCGTCCTGGCCTGGGTCTATGCGGCGAGCACCCGCCTGCAGGCCAGCGTGCCGCGCGTGGAGCAGCCGCGCGGGCGTCTGTTCGTGGCGTTCATCGCCCTGACGGCGGCCGGCTCGATCCTCTTCGCGCCGTCCTACGGCCTCGACGACTGGCTGCCCCTGGGGTGGTTCTTCGTCGTGCAGCCGGCGCGGATCGCCTTCTACGTCGGCTACTTCGTGCTCGGGATCTACGCCGAGCGGCGGGGCTGGTTCAGCGCGACCGGCTTCAGGCCGGACCTGGGGCCGTGGGGCTGGGGCTGCGTGCTTGCCGGCCTCGCCTACCTTGGCTTCCGGCTGGGCGGCCTGCCGACCACCGTGCCCGAGCGGGCCGTGGCGACGCTCCTGTTTGCCGCCTTCTGCCTTGCCGCCGTCATCGCCGGCATCGCCCTCTTCCAGATGTGGCTCAACCGCGCGGGGCCCGCCTGGCGGACACTCAGCGCCAACGCGTTCGGCATCTACTACGTCCACCCGCTGATCCTGTACCCGCTGGCCTGGGTCCTCCTGGACCTCCCAGCCCCGGCCGTCGTCAAGGCGACGATCCTGGTCTTCGTGACGCTCGCCGGATCGCTGGCCGTGAGCGCCCTCGTCCTGAAACGGCTCCCCGGGCTGCGCCGGGTGTTCTGAGCCGGCCGATCGGTCGCGAGGGTTGCGGGCCGGGCGGTCGAGCTCCGCGCCCTACCCCTGCGGATCCGCGCGTGTTGCCAGGTGGGCCAGCGTCGCCATGTCCGGGACCACGAGGTCCGGCGTCGCCGACGCGGGCGGCGTCGCCCCGCCCCCCGGCCGGTCGTGGCGGCGGTCCACCCAGGCCGTAGTCATGCCCAGCCGCTTGGCCGGGACGTGGTCGTGGAAGAGGCTTTGGGCGACGTGGAGGATCCGCTCGCGCGGCCGCCCGATTCGCTGGAAGGCGACCTCGAAGTTGCGCTCGCTCGGCTTGTAGCTGCCGACCTGCCCGGCGGTGATCACCCAGTCGAAGGTCACTCCCAGCCGACGGTTCGACGCCGCGAACAGATCGTCGTCGCAGTTGGTGATCACGCCCAGCCTGTAGCGCGTTGCGAGGAGGGCGAGGGCGTCCGGCGAGTCCGGGAAGGCGGGCCAGTCCCCCACCGAGCCGCCGAAGGCCGCCGCCTCCGCCGCGGTCGGCTCGATGCCCAGCTCCGTGCAGACGCCGCGCAGCGAGCGGGCGAGCACCTCGCGGTAGGGGGCGTACGGCCCGGCCTCGACCGCCGCCTCGTGGCGCGCATACCGCTCCAGGAGGTCCTCGTCCCCGACGGCGACGCCGCGGGGGTCGAGGATGCGCCGCAGGCCGGCGGCGATCCCGGCCTCCCAGTCGATGAGCGTCCCGTAGCAGTCGAAGGTCAGGACCTCGAAGCGGCCGAAGTCGACGGGCGGCATGCGGCATCCTCCGATTGGGCGTATGCCCGGCTGAATCGCCCCATGGCGGGCGATGATGTTCGACCGCAGACGCGCATCCGGCGGCCGCGCGAGATCCACGTCGGCCCGGCAGAGCGAGGATACCTGCCCCGGACGTCACTCCCCGAGGAAGGCCGCCAGCTCCGCGGCCGTCGGCATCCCGCCGCGCGCGCCCGACCGGGTCGTGGAGAGCCCGGCCGCCGCGACGGCCCGCCGGGCGGCCTCCGCGAGCGGGAGCCCCGCCGCCAGCCCGACGGCGAGGGCGCCGTTGAACGCGTCCCCGGCGCCGGTCGTGTCCACCGGGGCGACGCGCATCGCCGGGATCCGCGCCGCGGGCCCGTCCGCGGGCACCACCAGCGCCCCGGCGGCGCCCAGCGTGACGACGACGGCACGGCCGCCCGGATCGCCGGCCAGCAGGCGCCGGGCGATCGCCTCCACGTCGGTGGCGGCGCCTGGTCCGGTCGGCGCTACGGCCCGCGCGGCAGCGGCGGCGTCCGCGTCCACGGCCGCGGCCAGCAGCGCGAGCTCGGCCTCGTTCGGGGTGAGGACGTCGGCGAGCGCGATCGTCGCCGCGTCCAGCCCGTCCGCCGGCGCCGGGTTCAGGATCGCGGCCGCCCCCGCGGCCCGCGCCGCCGCGAGGGCAGCCCGGACGGCGTCGGGCGGGATCTCGCGGCAGGACAGGACCACGTCGCCGGGGTCGACGGCCAGCGCCTCGAGGGCGGCAGTCACGGACGCCGCCGTCGGCGACGCGTTCGCCCCCGGCGCCACGGCGATCAGGTTCTCCGCCCGGGCGTCGACGACGATGAGGGCGACGCCGGTCGGTCGCGCGGCTGCCGCGAGATGGGTGACGTCGATCCCCTCCGCCGCGAGTGCCGCCCGGGCGGCGGCCCCGAAGTCGTCCTCGCCCACCGCGCCGACGAAGGCGACAGGCGCCCCCAGCCGGGCGGCCGCGACTGCCTGGTTGCCGCCCTTGCCGCCGTGGTGCCGGGCCACGTCGCCCCCGGTGACCGTCTCGCCGGGTCCGGGCAGGCGGGGCGCGACGACGACGAGGTCCACGTTGACCGAGCCGACGACGATGACGCGGCCGGCCATCAGGCCGTGACCCCGCGGCCGGCCCACGCCCGCACGAACGCCTCCTGGGAGGGCCGCTCCACCGTCCCCGGGCGGACGGCACGGACGCGCGCGATCGCCTCGTCGGGCGGCACGCCGCCGTCCACGAGCAGGCAGGCCACCGCCGTCCCGGCTCGGCCGAGGCCGCCGCGGCAGGCGACGACGACCCGCTCGCCGCGACGGATTCGGGCGAGCACCTCGTCGAGGGTGATCCGGAAGGCGTCGCGGTCGCCCGGCACGTCCATGTCGGGGACGGGATGGCGGACGACGCGGATCCCGGCCGCCTCCAGCGCCGGGACCGTCGCCCACGCCCGGCTCATCGCGAGGTCGACGTCCTCGACGAGCAGGAGGAACGTGCTGCAGCCGTGGACCTCCCGGAGCCGCCGCGCGTCGGCCGCGGGGTCGCGCCACTGGGGGCCGCTGTAGCCGAGGCGCTTCTTCCCGGGCAGGAGCGTCATCCCGACGGCCCCGGTCGCGTCCGCCAGCCCCGGCACGTCGCCGAGGGGCACCCAGTCGACCCGCAGCGGGCTCGTCGTGGAGGTCCGCCAGCCGTCCCGGGCCAGCAGGCGATCGACGAGCGGCCCGGCGACGTCGCGCCCGCGCATCGCGGCCAGCCAGGCGGGCGGGATGCCGCCGATTCCCCAGCGGATCCCGGCCAGGCCGCCGGCGATGGCGGCCGTCGTGTCGGTGTCGTTGCCGAAGCGAACCGCCCGGGTGACCGCGGCCCCGTACGAGCCGGCCCCCGCCACCGCCTCCCACGCGGACCAGAAGGCGTCCGCGACGTGGCCGCCGCCCGTCCGCCGTTTCCACGCGAGGAGATCCGCGAAGGCGGCCTCCAGGGTCGTGCCCGCGACCTGCGCCCGGAGCGCGTCGCCGGCGCCGGCGAGCGCCGCGGCGGGCTCGTCCGGGGCCGCGAGAAGCCGTGTCGCAAGGAGGACGTAGAGGGCGCAGGCGACGCGCGCGAGCGGGGCGCCGTGGGTGACGCCCGACGCGGATGCGGCCCAACGGACCAGGGTCGCGTCGTCCAGGCCGCGGCCGGCGAGTGCCACCGGCAGGATCCGCATGAGGGAGCCGTTCCCGAGGGCGTTGGGCGTGACGCTCCCCGCCTCCCCGGCCGGGACGCCGGCGCGGAGGGCCTCGATAGCCGCCCGGGTGGCGTTCCCGACATCGAAGCGGCCGTCGCCGTCGGGCGTGTAGGCGCCCTCCTCGAACCAGCGCCGGATCCGCAGCGCCTGGTCGGCCGGGTCGAACCGGAGGACCGCCGGCCCGCCTTCGCCGTCCCAGGCGACCAGCGAATCGAGGAGGGCCAGCATGAGGGCGCCGTCGTCGCTCCAGGTGCCGGGGGGCTGGCCGTGGGTGCCGCGTGCCCCGAAGACGACCTCGCCGATTGCCTCCGGCGGGCGGAACTCGTAGGGCACGCCCAGCGCGTCGCCGACGAGGTGGCCCCAGACCGCGCCCTCGAGCTGCTCCGCCTCCCGTTCCCGCTGCCCCGGCCGCTCCATCCTCGCAGCGTAGCGGGCCGCGACGGCCGGCGGGGCGTAGGATCGTGGCCGGCGCCCCATCAGCCCGGAGGTCTCCATGGTCCGGTTCCTCGCCAGGCTGCTCGGCCTCGTCATCGGCCTCTCCCTGGCCGCCGGGATCGCGAGCGCCACCGACGGCAGCGCCCGCGTCCCGTGACCACCGTCCTTCTCGTTCGCCACGGCCTCACGCCGCTGACGGGCCCCGTCCTCGCCGGCTGGACCCCCGGCGTCGACCTCGACGAGCGCGGCCGCGCCCAGGCCGCCGCGCTCGGGGAGCGGCTCCTCGCGGTCCCGCTCGCGGCGGTCGTGGCCTCGCCCCTCGAGCGCTGCCGCGAGACCGCCGTCGCCATCCTGGCCGGCCGCGACCCGGCGCCGCCTCTCCACGTGGACGAGCAGGTCGGCGAGGTCCACTACGGGACGTGGACCGGCCGCGAGCTGCGGGCACTCCGCAAGGAGCCGCTCTGGGCCGTGGTCCAGGGCCACCCGTCGGCGGCGGTCTTCCCCGAAGGCGAAGGGCTCGCCGAGATGAGCTGGCGAGCCGTGGCGGCGGTGCGACGCTGGAACGCCGCGCTGGGGCCGGAGGCGACGTACGCCCTCGTCAGCCACGGCGACGTCATCAAGGCCATCCTGGCCGACGCGCTGGGCCTCCACCTCGACGGCTTCCAGCGAATCGGGGTCGACCCGTGCTCGCTCTCCGTCGTGCGCTACGGGACGGCCGCCACGCACGTCGAGCGGATCAACGACACGGGGGGCAGCGTGGCCGGGCTGGCGCCGGCGGGCCGGTCGGGCCGGACCCGGACGGGGACGCGGGCGGCCCGCGGCGCGGCGCGGTAGAGTCCCGCCATGTCTCGACGCATCTACGACTACGGCCTTCCCGACCGCTTCGTCGCCGGCACCGTCGGCCAGCCGGGCAACCGGACCTTCTTCCTCCAGGCAAAGCGGGGCGGCTCCATCGTCTCGGTCGTGCTGGAGAAGGTGCAGGTCCAGGTCCTGGCCGAGCGGATCGCGCTCCTCCTCGCCGAGGTCGCCCGCCACGGCGTGCGCGTACCCGAGGCCCTGGCCCCCGCCGACGACGACACCGCGCCCCTCGACGAGCCGCTCGTGGAGGCCTTTCGCGTCGGCACCATGATGATCGCCTGGAACGGCGACAGCGACGAGATCGTCGTGGAGGCGCGCGCCCGGCCGGACGACGACGAGGACGATGAGGACGACGACGAAGACGACGACGAAGAGGACGACGAAGAGGAGATCGAGGTCGCCGACGACGACCCCGACGGGCCCGATCTCGTCCGGGTGCGCCTGACGCCTATCCGGGCCCGCGCCTTCGCCGAGCGTGCCCTCCGCACGGTCGCGTCCGGACGGCCTCCCTGCCCGCTCTGCGGCCAGCCGCTCGACCCCGCCGGCCACCTCTGCCCGCGCCGCAACGGGTACGTCCACTGACGCCACCCGGCGAGGAGACACGCCGTCCCGACGAGGCCGGCGAGGCGTGGCCGTCCGAGCCGTCGGTCCCCGACGAGGCGGAGCCGGCGCTCCCGCCCGCGGTCGCCCTGCCCCCGGCCCTCGCCATCCCGTTCCTGGAGGGCGGCGAGATCGAGATCGTGGGGCGGCTGGTGCAGGCGTCCAACACCACGCTCCTGGTGGCCGTCCACGGCGATATCCCCGGGCGTGGCGCGACGGTGGCGGCCGCCGTCTACAAGCCGGTCCGCGGCGAGCGTCCGCTCTGGGACTTCCCGGACGCGACCCTCGCCCACCGCGAGGTCGCCGCGTTCGTCGTCTCGCAGGCGAGCGGCTGGGACGTCGTCCCGCCGACGGTCTTCCGCGAGAGCGCGCCGGTCGGGCCGGGGATGCTCCAGCTCTGGATCGACGTCCGTGACGACGCCGACGTCGTGGAGCTGATCCGGGCCGCCGACCCGCGGCTGCGCCGGATCGCCCTCTTCGACGCGGTCGTCAACAACGCCGACCGCAAGGCCGGCCACCTCCTCGTCCGCGAGGACGGGATCATCCAGGGCGTTGACCACGGCGTCACATTCGCGCTCGAGCCGAAGCTGCGGACGGTCCTCTGGGGCTGGCGCGGCACGAAGCTGGCGGACCGCGAGCTGACGACGCTGGCGCTCCTGCAGCGGGCCATGCCCCGGCTGCAGGGGCAGCTGGAGCCGCACCTCGCGACCGAGGAGCTGGCCGCCGCCCGCGAGCGGCTCGCGGAGCTGCTGAGCGCCAGGCGCTTCCCCCAGCCGCACCCGGACTGGCCGGCGATCCCCTGGCCCTGGTACTGAGGCCGGGCTAGGCGTCCGCCGGCTCGCCGACCGGGGTGCCACCTGCCCCATCCGTCCGGCGCCGTCCGCCGAAGAGACGAGTGTCAGCGGCACCCGACCCGCCGACCCACGAGGGACATATGCTCCAGAACGCCATCTCCGCCGAGGGACTCCGCAAGTCCTACGGCGACGTCCACGCCCTGCGGGGGATCGACCTGGCCGTCCCGGCCGGCACGATCCTGGGCCTCCTGGGGCCCAACGGCGCCGGGAAGACGACCGCCGTCCGCATCCTGACCACGCTCCTCCACCCCGACGGCGGGCGCGCGAGCGTTGCCGGCCACGACGTGCTCCACGAGCCGGACTCCGTCCGGGCGGCCATCGGCCTGACCGGCCAGTACGCCGCCGTCGACGAGAACCTGACCGGGCGGGAGAACGTCGAGATGGTGGGGCGCCTGCTGCACATCGGTCGGCCCGCCGCCCGGGCGCGCGCCGACGAGCTGCTGGCGACCTTCGACCTGACCGCCGCCGGCAACCGGCCCGCCCGGACCTACTCGGGCGGCATGCGGCGCCGTCTCGACCTCGCGGCAAGCCTCGTCGGCCGGCCGGCCGTCCTCTTCCTGGACGAGCCGACCACGGGTCTCGATCCGGCCAGCCGCCTGGGCCTCTGGGACGTCATCGAGGGGCTCGTCGCCGACGGGACGACGATCCTGCTCACGACCCAGTACCTCGAGGAGGCCGATCGCCTCGCCAACCGGATCGCCGTCATCGACGACGGCCTCGTGATCGCCGAGGGGACCGCGAGCGAGCTGAAGGACCGCCTCGGCGAGGACGTCGTCGACGTCCGGATCGCCGACCCATCCCGCACCGGCGAGGCGCTCGAGCTCCTGCGCCCGCTCGCCGCCACCGAACCGCGCGCCGACCTGGCGGACGGCCGGATCAGCCTTCCCGTCCACCACGGCGCGGGGACCCTCGCCGAGGTCGTCCGCACGATCGACGGCGCCGGGCTGGAGGTCGCCGAGCTGTCGCTCCACCGGCCCAGCCTCGACGACGTCTTCCTGACCCTCACCGGCCACCGCGCGGAGGAGGGCGCCGAAGCCGGCTCGCCCGACGAGACCACGACCACCCGACGCCGCCGCCTTGGCCGCCCGGCCCGGAGGACTGCCGCATGACCGCCACCGCCACGCCCGCCGTCGCGCGCCGCGCAGCCCCCTCCACCGTCCGCTCGCCGCTGTGGATCGTCACCGACTCCCTCACCATCGCCTGGCGGAACATGCTGGCGGTCGTCCGGAACCCCCAGCTCCTCGTGGTCGACACGATCACGCCGATCATGTTCGTGCTGCTGTTCGCCTTCGTCTTCGGCGGCGCGATCCAGACGCCCGGCGTCAGCTACGTAACCTTCCTGATGCCGGGGATCTTCGTCCAGACCGTCGTCTTCGGCGGGACCGGAACCGCGATCGGGCTGGCCGAGGACCTCCAGAAGGGGATCATCGACCGCTTCCGCTCGCTCCCGATGGCACCGTCGGCGGTCCTGATCGGCAAGACCTCGGCCGACCTGCTCCGCAACGCCTACACCGTGCTGGTCATGACGATCGTCGGCTTCCTGATCGGCTTCCGGTTCTCGGGCACCGTGCCGGAGTTCCTCCTTGCCCTCGTCCTGGTCACCCTGTTCGGATACGCGATCAGCTGGCTGTCCGCGAACGTCGGCCTCCGGGCGAAATCCGCCCAGGCCGCCCAGGGCGCGATCTTCATCCCGGTCTTCCCGCTCACGTTCGCCTCCTCGGCCTTCGTGCCGGTCGAGACCATGCCCGACTGGCTGCGGCCGATCGCCGAGGCGAACCCGGTGACGGTCGTGGTCAACGCGGCCCGCGGCCTCTTCCTCGGGACCGCCGACGCCGCGACCGTGCTCCTCGCGTTCGGCTGGATCGTGGGTTTGATCGCGATTTTCGCCCCGCTCGCGATATGGAGCTACCGCCGCAAGGGGTAGACGCGCGCCGCCGGGCGGCGGCGGGGCGACGACCCGAGGGCCGACCTGGGTCAGGCCGGCGGTCGGAACACGCGGAGGCCCTCGCGCTCGGCCGCGAGCGCCAGCCTCTCGTCCAGCGAGACGAGCGTCAACGACCCGGGATGACCCTCCGCGGCAACAACCGCGGCCGCCAGCTGCAGCGCGTCGGCGGCCCGCAGCGCGTGGACGCGGAGAAGCCGGACGGCAAGCTCGCGCAGCTGTTCGGTCGGCTGCACCTCCGCCCAGGCGAGCTCCAGGGCCTCGAGACGGCCGACGGCGTCGGCCATGATCGCCTGAGCAAGGCGGCTCTCGCGCTCTGCGCGAGCGAGCGCCGACACGCATTCGATCCCGGTCGCCCACCAGGCGATCTGCTCCGGGTCGCGGAGGTATTCGGCGACCATCGATGGGCTGGTCGGCTCGTCCACCAGGAGGGGCACGAGCGCCGAGCTGTCCCAGAACCTCATCGCCCGTCGCGCCGCTCGTCGAGCAGGATCTGCACGAGGCTGACCCCCGGCGCCGCACGGGGCGCGGGCGAGCGGATCAGCTCGACCGGCGGCGCGGCGCGGCCGGCGCGCACGAGGCCCGCGCGCTCGAGACGCTCCAGGCGTCCGCGCGGCTCCGGCCCAGCTCCGGCGGGCTCCAGCCGCGCCACGACGACGCCGCGATCCGTGACCAGGATGCTCTCGCCGGCCCGTACCTGGTCGACATAGCCACTGAGGCCGTTCTTCACCTGGCTGATCGACGCGGTCTTCATCTGGCTATTATAGCCAGACCCCCATAGCTATACAAGCCCCTGATGACTCACGGTGAGCATTCCATCGTCTGTGCCGGGCAGGCGCGCTGACGCCCCGCGCCGCACGGAGGCGCGCCCGAGGGTCGCACCGTCTTCCTGCGTGCTCCGCCCAATCGGATCAGGCGACCAGCTCGAAGCCCGCCGTCGCGAAGTCGGCGTCGAGCGCCCAGGCGCGCACGATCTCCTGCTGGCGCATGAACACGAAACTCGTCTGGTCGACGAACGAGGTGGACGAACGCACCGCGGCGCGAAACGCACGCGTGGCTGCCTCTCGGAGCTGGCCATCGACGTCAACGATGTCCAGAGCCGGCAGGAGCTCATCGATCACCCGCACGGCCGCCTCGGCCCCCAGGCGTCGCCGGACGAGCGAGATCATCTCCGCCACCACGTAGCCATGCGTGACGAGCACGTCATCTGCGACCGCGTCGCGACCGCGCATAGCCCGGTCGTGCCCGTCGTCGTCGGCGTCAAGGAGCGCGTAGAGCGCGCTCGTGTCGACGAAGACCGTCACCAGCGCTTCTCATCGCCGAGCACGTCGTCGTGCGTGGCGGCGGTGTCGTGACGCCCCGAGTGGAAGGCCCCAGCCAAGGCGAAGGCCCGCTGGCGGCGCTGGCGCCGGACGTCATCGTCATGCGGCACGACGATCTCGACGGCCTCGCGGATGAGCGTGGCCATGGACACGCCGCGCTGCCTGGCCGTGCGTTGAAGGCGGGTGTGCTGCTCTTCGGTCAGCGAGATCTGGGTCCGGATCATGACCGTATGATACCAGATGCAGCCAGTGGTGATGTAATGCCCGCAATGATCCTCGCGAAGCCCGGTTCGCCTATCCCTCGCGGGGCGCCACCGTGCCGACGTGGATCGTGACGATGCCGCCCGACATGCCGATCCAGCGGACGCCGACGAGGCCAGCCTCGCGCATGACCTCGGCGATCCGCTCCGGCGCCGGGTAGTTCTGGACGCTGTGGACGAGGTAGGCGTAGGCGCCGCCCTGGCCGGCGACCTTCCCGATCAGCGGCACGATCCGGTCGAACCAGCCGCGCATGATCCGGGCCAGCCGGCTGCGCGGGCGGGCGATCTCCAGGCAGACGACCTTCCCGCCGGGCCGTACGACGCGCGCCATCTCGGCGAAGCCCCGCGTGTAGTCGGGCAGGTTGCGCATCCCGAAGGCGATCGTGGCCGCGTCGAAGCGGCCGTCCTCGGCAGGCAACGCCATCGCGTCGCCGACGACGAACGTAAGCCCCGGCCGACCGACGAACCGCTGCCGGGCGATCCCGATCATCCCCGGGCTGATGTCGACGCCGAGAACCTCGCCGCGCGGCTCGGCGCTCCGGTGAAGGTCGGCCGCCACCTTGCCGGTGCCGGACGCGACATCGATGGCCCGGCCGCCCGGCTTGAGGCCGGCGAAGGCCACGGCCCGCTTCCGCCAGCGCGGCTCCTGGAAGGCGCTGATGACCAGGTTCATGGGGTCGTAGACGCCGCTGATCTGGTCGAACATTGCGCCCACCTCGGTCGAGGCGGCGGCGTTGCCGCGCTCGGTGGCGAGGCCGGAGGGGGTGGCGGAGCCGGACGGGGTGGCGAGGCCGGAAGGGGCGTCGGGGCGTGGGTCGCGCGGCGTCATGCGGAGGTCTCCTGAGGCTGGCGCACGGCGTCGGGGCGGACGAGGGCGGCGCGGACGGCGGCCGCTACGGCGTGGGGCTCGGAGATGGGAGCCGTGTGGCGAAGGCCGGGCAGGTCGACCCGGCGCGCGCCGGAGATCCGGCCAGCGAGGGCGTCGGCGATCGGCGCGTAGAACGGCTCGGAGGCGGCGCCGGTGAGGATCGTGATTGGGCAGGCGATGCCGGCGAGCGCGGCGGGGTCGAGGCCGATCATCCCGGCGTCCGCGACCGCGCCGCCACCCTCCCCCTCGAGGAACGTCCGCGCCCGCTCCGGCAGCGCCTCCCATGCGCCCAAGCCGGCGACGCCGCGCATGAAGACGCGGGCCGCGGCGGGCGGGCCCCCCTCGGCGGCAGCGTTCACGGTCGCCCGCGCCAGGACCGCGAAGCCGCGCCGGGCGCGTTCGTCGGCCAGCGGGCCGTAGGGCGGCTCGTACGCCACGACCGCCGCCACGCGCTCGGAGAGCCGGACGGCGGCCTCCAGGGCGACGACGCCGCCGAAGCTGTGGCCCACCAGGATGGCGCGGCCGACGCCCTCGGCATCGAGGAGGGCGGCGAGATCCGAGACATGCTCCGCCATGGCCACGGCGCGCGGCGGATCGAGGCGGCGCTCCCCGCTGCCCCGCCGGTCGGGCGCGACGACGCGCAGGTCGCCCGGCGCGGCGAGGGCGCGGGCGAGCGGCGCCAGCTGGCGGCCCGTCGAGAGCGTCGCGTGGAGAAGGACGACGAGCGGGGTGAGCACGTCGCGGAGGTCTCGCCGCCGGAGCTTGCCCGAGGCGGTCCTCGGGAGCGCGGCGAGGCGGACGAACGCCGCGGGCACCTTCGCGGGGGCCAGCCGCTCGCGGCACCAGGCCCGCAGCGCCTCGCCGCCGGGGTCCGTGGCGCCCGGGCGCAGGACGATCCCGGCCACCGGCACGGCGCCCCAGGTGGGATCGGGGCGGCCGGCCACGCCGGCATCGGCGATCGCCGGATGGGCGGCCAGGACCGCCTCGACCTCGGCGGGGTAGACGTTCTCGCCCCCGGAGACGATGAGGTCGTCGCGCCGGTCGGCGACGAAGAGGCGGGCCGCCGCATCGAGGCGGCCAAGGTCGCCCGTCCGGAGCCAGCCGTCGGCGGTGAAGGCGGCGGCGGTCGCGGCGTCCCGGCCAAGGTAGCCGGAGAAGGCGGCGGGCGTGCGCACCTCGATCTCCCCCACCCCGTCGGGCGCCGGCCCGGCGATCCGGAGCACCACCCCTGGCAGCGGCCGCCCGGCGGAGTCCGGGGTTGCGGCGGCCTCGTCGGCGGGAAGTGCCGTCACGCCGGAGCCCGCCTCGGTCAGGCCGTAGGTCGGGATGACCGGCCAGCCGGCCGCCGTCGCCCGGCGCACCAGGTCGGGCGGGATCGGCGCCCCGCCGAGGAGGACGGCGCGCAGGGCGGCGGGGGGCGCGGCAACACCGGCCGCATTACCGGCGGCGTCGGCGGCGGCCTCCAGGAGACGCGCCAGCTGGACCGGCACGAGCGAGCAGTGGCTCTGGGCGTCGGGGCCGCGGAGGGCCGCGAGGACGGCCTTCGGGTCGAAGCCGGCGACGACGTGCAGGGGCAGACCGGCGCCGAGGGCGCGCCAGGCGACCCCGAGCCCGGCCACGTGGGCGAGCCCGAGGCAGAGGAGCCAGCCGGTCGCCGGCGGGAGGACGGCCGTCCACTCCACGGCGCTGGCGGCGAGCGCGCGATGCGAGAGGAGCGCCGCCTTCGGGCGGCCGCTCGTCCCCGAGGTGAGGACCGCGACGGCGGCCGCCTCCGGGTCCACGTCCACGCTGCGCAGCGGGGCTCCGAACGCCCGGGCGAGCAGCGCGGCGGGCGCGAGCGCCGGCACCCCGTGACCTCCGGCGACGTCGACCAGGTCCGCGTCGTGTACCAGCAGGGCGGGGGTCGTCTCCTCCAGCGCGGCCGCGATCTCGCGGCTCGTCAGGCGCGTCCCCAGCGGGACGGCCACCGCGCCCGACCGGAGGATCCCGGCAAGGAGCGCGATCGCCTCGCCGGACGGGACGGCGAGCAGGGCGACCCGGTCGCCGGGCGCGACCCCCGACACCCGGAGGGCGGCGGCCGCGGCGTCGGCGGCGCGGTCGAGCGCGCCGAAGGACAGGTCGCCGGCGGCGTCGCGGATCGCGAGCGCCAGCGGACGCGCGGCGGCGTGGCGCCGGATCGCGAGTGGCAGGACCGGGACCGGGCTCATTCGGCGGCCTCCACCGCCTCGACCGCGAAGCGGCGCAGCGCCCCGTCGTCCAGGAGGATCCCCAGCCCGCCCGTCCCCGCGCCGCCCGGCGGGATCATTCGGCCGCCGTCGACCACCAGCGGCTCAACGAGCAGGTCGTGCTCCAGGAGCCCCGCCGTCGCAAGGCCGTGCGCCAGGCCGCCCGGCAGCCCGCCGGCGCAGGCGCGCGCTGCCGCGATCCCGATCCCCGTCTCGAAGAGGGTGGACAGGACCACGGGCACGCCGGCGGCCCGCGCCGCGAGCGCGATCTCGGCGATCGCGACCGGACCCCCGACCCGCGCCGGCTTCACGACGAGCACGTCAGCGGCCTCCTCGGCGAGGAGCCGGCGGGCCGCGAGGGGCGCGTAGACGGCCTCGTCCGCGGCAATCGGCACGCCGACCCGGCGCCGCAGCTCCGCCGCCCCGGCCGTGTCGTCGGCGGGGAGCGGCTGCTCCACGTACTCGATCTCGAAGCGCGCGATCGCGTCCAGGCGGTCCTCGGCCGTCGGGAGGTCCCAGGCCCCGTTGACATCGACCCGCAACCGCACGTCGGGCCCGACGGCCTGCCGGATCGCCCGCACCCGGGCCACGAGGTCCTCCGTCTCTCGTTCCGCTCCTGCCTTGAGCTTGAGGGTCGTGAAGCCGGCCTCGATGGCCTGGAGGGCCGCCTGGGCTCCCTCCCGCGGCCCGGCGAAGCCGATCGTCCCGTTCACCGGGACGGGGGCGTCGTCGAGCGCGCCCGCGAGGTCGAGCCGGGCCCCGTCGAGGGCGGCCCGGAAGGCGCGCCCGGGCCCTCCGAGGAGCTCGAGCTCCTCGGGGTCGGGCAGGTCGCCGCCGCGCGCGCGTCCCGCCGTCTCGCGGATCACCCGGGCCAGGATGGTTTCCTCCACCTCGGTCGCGTCGGGCTCGAGGACCGCCTCCCCCAGGCCGACGCGCCCGTCGGTCGACACCAGGAGGACGATCCACGCCTCGCGGTGGAGCCACATCCCGGTCGCCGTGGCGAAGGGGCGCCGAAAGGGCACCCGGACGCGCAGCGCGGAGAGGCCGGCAACAGGGACGGCCTCGAGGAGCGCGCGCAGCGCCGCCGGATCGTTGCTCACGTCGCCGGCCCTCCCACGTTGACGGCTCCGAGGGCCAGGCCCGCGGCGAACAGCAGCGCGAACGCGAGCGCCAGCCGGGCCGTCCCCTTGAGAACCGCGTTGAGCTCCCGCGGCTGGTTGAACCCGCGCACCGTCCGCACCAGGGGCACCGCCATGGGCGTCGTGAGCAGCGGCAACGCCACCGTGATCGGCCAGGGGCTGACGAGCACGACCGAGCCCAGCAGTCCCAGCGCCAGCGGCACCGCGTACGCGACCGCCAGGAGCAGCTCGTACTCAACCGCGGTCCAGCGACGCCCCAGGATCACCGCCAGCGTCCGCTTTCCGGCCGCCGCATCGGTCGGGATGTCGCGCAGGTTGTTGACCACGAGGATCGCGGTGATGAGGGCGCCCGCCGGGATCGCCGCGATCACGAAGACCGGCTCCAGCCGCAGCGCCTGGAGGTACGCCGTCCCGACCACGGCGACGAGCCCGAAGAAGAAGAAGACGAAGACCTCGCCCAGGGCCCGGTAGCCGTAGGGGAACGGGCCCCCGGTATAGGCCAGTGCGGCGATGATCGAAAGGATTCCCAGGACGAGGAGCATCGGGCCGCCGACGAAGACCAGCCAGAGCCCCACGACCCCGGCGAGGCCGATGACCACGGCGATCGCGACCTCCAGCTGGCGCTCGCTGACGAGCCCCGCGGCGGCGACCCGCGTCGGGCCGGCCCGATCGGGCGTGTCCGCGCCACGGTGGAAGTCGGAGAGGTCGTTGGCGAGGTTGGCGAGCACCTGGAGGAGGAGGGCGACGGCCAGGCAGGCCAGCGCGGTGGCTGGCCGGAACGGCGCCCCCACGGCGAGGGCGGCGCCGAGGCCCACGACGACGCCCGTGGCGGCCGCCGGGAGCGTGGCCGGCCGGATCGCGAGGAGCGAGGTGCGCAGCGCCGACGGTGCGGCCGCGTCCGGCGTGGCGGGGACGCTCACGGCCGGCGCGGGAACTTCGTGAAGTCGGGAGCGCGCTTGTCGAGGAAGGCCCGCGAGCCCTCGTGCGCCTCCTCGGAGGTGTAGTAGAGACCGGTTGCGTTGCCGGCGAACTCCTGGAGCCCCGCCAGGCCGTCCGTGGCGACGAGGAAGGCCGACTTGAGGAAGCGGATCGCCGTGGGGCTCATCGCCAGGATCTCGTCCGCCCAGGCGACCCCCTCCGCCTCGAGGTCGGCGAGGGGCACGACCTTGTTGACGAGCCCCATGGCGAGCGCCTCGCCGGCGTCGTAGCGGCGGCAGAGGAACCAGATCTCCTTCGCCTTCTTGTCGCCGACCAGGCGGGCCAGGAGGCCGACCCCGAAGCCGGCGTCGAAGGAGCCGACGCGCGGTCCGACCTGGCCGAAGACCGCGTTCTCGCCGGCGATCGAGAGGTCGCAGACGATGTGCAGGACGTGGCCGCCGCCGATCGCGAAGCCGTTCACGAGGGCGATGACCGGCACCGGCAGGGAGCGGATCTGGCGCTGCAGGTCCAGGACGTTGAGGCGGGCGATCCCGTCCTCCCCGACGTAGCCGCCGGCGTGGCTCTTGTAGGTCTGGTCGCCGCCCGAGCAGAAGGCCGCGTCGCCCTCCCCGGTCAGCAGGACGCAGCCGATCGTCGCGTCGTCGCGGATCCGGGCGAACGCGTCGATCAGCTCCGCCACCGTCTGGGGCCGGAAGGCGTTGCGCACGTCCGGGCGGTCGATCGTGACCTTCGCGATCCCGGTGCCGGAGTGCTCGTAGCGGATGTCGCGGTACTCCCGGACGGGCGTCCAGGCGACCGGAGTGGCGAGCGGGGTCATGCGGCAGCCTCCGTGAGGAACTCGAAGAGGAGGGCGTGGAAGCGGTCGGGACGTTCGAGATGGGGGGCGTGGCCGGCCCCCGGGACCAGGACGAGCCGCGCGCCGGGGATCGCGGCGGCCACCTCCTCGGCCCGCGCCCGGGCGGGGTCGGCGGCGCCCGCCACGACGAGGGTGGGCGCGGCGACGGCGGCCAGCCGGTCGTGGAGCGGCTCCATGGCCCCCTGGCCCGCGTAGACCAGGGAGGCGGCGAGGCCGAGCGGCGCGTGCGAGCGGCGGATCGCGGCCTGGCGCGCGCGGGCGTCGGCGGGCAGCGCGGCCTCGCCCGCGAGGACCGG
>Ga0315289_10002016_pt1 | contig 31487 bp, 29 predicted proteins | sample YL17G11_40_MG_FD_203452 | JGI IMG/M metagenome (GOLD analysis project Ga0315289, IMG submission 203452) | Sediment microbial communities from Yellowstone Lake, YNP, Wyoming, USA - YL17G11_40 | ecosystem: Environmental > Aquatic > Freshwater > Lake > Sediment | place: USA: Wyoming | collected... | reverse complement strand
CCGGCGTGCGGCACCAGCTCCCGCTCCCTCGTGGCGCTTGCGGCCAGGGCGCGCAGCAGGTCCAGGCCGCGGCGGATCCGGCCCACACTGAAGGGATTCAGGCGCCCGTGGGTGATCAGGTCCAGGCGGTCCGGGTCCAACCGGCGGTCCCGGGCCGGCCATTTCTCGGCGTCCCTGCGCGAGCCCACGTTGACCAGGTTGACCCCCGGGGTGATCACGGTCCGGGGCCCGTCTTCACCAATGTGGGAGAAGGGCAGGTCCGCGGAGTCGAAGCTGGCGTTGTGCCTTCCCACGACGGTGGAGAAGGGGCCGACCCGGGCGGGCCACAGCAGATAGGCGCCCGAACCGGTCTTGGCCCCCCTCTCCATGATTCCCTGGTGCAGGGGCCCCAGCTTGTAGAGGTGGTTGCTCTGGTTGGTGCCGCTGCCGGCGTTGAAAAAGGAGACGCAGGCGCCGATGAGCAGCGTGGAGCGGTGGTGGGTCACCGTGTACGGCCCGGCGAACACCGCGACCGCCTCCCCGTGGTAGCACTCCGAGTTGGCGAAGAAGGCGGAATGTTCGGCCGAGAACTGGCGGTGGATGAGCACCCCCTGCCCCACGAAGCAGGACTCCAGCAGCGCGCCGCCCTCCACCCGGGAGCCGGAGAGGATGATGAAGCGCCGGGCCTGCACCCCGGGGCCCACGTAGCTGGGGTCCGCGGGGCAGCCGCGCACCGTGCCCTCCTCTAATAGTGCGGCCCCCTCCAGGGTGGCGTACGGGCCCACGGACAGGTTGCGCAGGGTCCCGCAGCGGAGGATCCGGCTGCCGCGCTTGACCCGGCCGCGGGCGGAGCGGCGGGCGGCAGTCTGGGCCTCGGCGAGCCGCTCCAGGGCCCGGGTCAGGGCCGGCCGGTGGCGGTGCATCACCGCCAGGTAGGCCTCCTGGGCGCTCAGGCGGTCGTGCAGCAGGAGGGTGCGGCCGCCCGCCTCGTTGAGGATGCGGATCCTCGTGCCGTTGCCGAAGGAGCTCTCCCCCTCCATGGCCAGCAGGCCCACGTCCAGGACCTGGACATCCTCCTCCAGGTCGTAGCCGGCCAGCCGGCGCACGTCAGCCACCAGCGACCCGTCGCCCAGCGAGCAGTCGTGGATGCGGCTGTTGTACAGGCCGCGGGCGTGCAGGCCCCCGCTGGCAAGCTCCGCGTCCCCATCCAGGCGCCCGACGCGCACCTCCCCGCTGAAGGCCACCTGCCGCACCCGCTCCGCGCGGAAGGGGTCGGCCACCAGCACCCGCTCCCAGCTCTCCGCGGTGCAGCCCTGGGCTTCCAGCGCCCGCCGCTCGGCGCTCGCCAGCCTCCGGAAGCCCACGCTCACAGCTCCGGCAGGGCGCGGATCTGCTCGCGCTCGATGTCCTTGAAGTAGCGCACCGTGCCCACCTTCAGCTCCTCGGTGGCTTCCTCGTCGCAGACGATCATGCTCTTCTTGTGCAGCTGCAGCATGGAGACGGTCCACTTGTGGTTCACCCCCTCCTCCACGACCTGCTGCAGCGCGCGCGCCTTGGCGTGCCCGCTCACGATGATGAGGATCTCCTCCGCGTCCATGACCGTGCCCACCCCCACCGTGAGCGCGGTCTTGGGCACCTGCGCCGGATCGCCTCCGAAGAAGCGGGAGTTGGCCAGGCGGGTGTCGTAGGTCAGGGTCTTGATGCGGGTGCGGGAAGAAAGCGAGGAGTACGGCTCGTTGAAGGCGATGTGGCCGTCCGGGCCGATGCCCCCCAGGAACAGGTGGATGCCCCCGGCCGCGCGCATCCGGGCTTCGTAATCCGCGCACTCCTTCTCCAAATCCGGGGCGTTGCCGTTGAGGATGTTGATCCGGGCGCGCGGGATGTCGATGCGGCTGAACAGGTGGTGATGCATGAAGTGGTGGTAGCTCTGCGGGTGCTCCTCGGCGAGGCCCACGTACTCGTCCATGTTGAAGGTGACCACGTTGGCGAAGGAGAGCTTGCCCCGGCGGTGCAGGTCCACCAGGTTCTCATAGGTGCCCTCCGGCGAGGCGCCGGTGGGCAGCCCCAGCACGAAAGGGTGCCGCGGCGTCGGGCGGAAGTGGTTGATGCGGGAGCCGATGTAGTGCGCCACCCACCGGCTCAGGGAAGCGTAGTCCTCATGGATGATGATTCTCATGTTCTCCTCCTTAACACGCGCGCGTCCAGCGCGGCGCAGCCCCGCCCCCGCTCGTATACGAGCAATGGGTTCACGTCCAGCTCCTCGATCCCGGGGCAGGCCAGGGCGAGCCTCGCGAGGCGCAGGATGCAGCCTGCCAGCGCCCCGACGTCCAGCGCCGGGCGCCCCCGGGCCCCCGCCAGCAGGGGGTGCACGGCGAGCTCTTCGAGCATGGCCAGCGCCTCCCCCTCCCCGAAGGGCGGGATGCGGAAGCTCACGTCGCGCAGCAGCTCCACCCATATGCCGCCCGCCCCCGCCAGCACGGCGGTCCCGAAGGCCGGGTCGCGTTTGAACCCCAGGATGAGCTCCAGGCCGGGCGGGGCCATTGCCTGCACCAGCACCCCGTCCACCCGAGCGCCGCTGGCCTGCAGCGCCGCCTCGCGGACGGCCCGAAACCCCTCCGCGGCCTCGCCGCCGGTGCCGATGCCCAGCCGCACGGCGCCCACGTCGCTCTTGTGCACGACCTGCTCCGAGACGGCTTTAAGGGCCACGGGGAAGCCGATCCGCTCGGCCGCGGCCGCCGCCTCCGCGCCGGTGCGGGCCAGGGCATAAGGGGGGACAGGCAGGCCGTAGCAGGTTAGCAGCTCCAGGGCCTGGTCCAGCGGCAGGTACCTGCGGCCGGAGGGATTCGCCAGCAGCTCTCTCGCGCGCGCGGGAAGCTCCCCGGCCGCCGTGCTTCCCGCCGGCGCTTCGGCCTCCACCAGCTCGGAGCGCAGGCGCCGGCGGATCACCCCGAAGCGCCACGCGCGCGCGAAGGCCTCGCACATGCGCTCCGGCTGCCCGTACTGCGGCACACCGCCGCGCTGCAGTATGTCGGCCCCCTCGGCCACATCCCGCTGCCCCATGAAGCAGGTGTACAGGGGTTTGGGCTGCGCGGCCTGCGTAAAATCCACGGAGGGCGGTTCGCCCGAGGAGGCCCCTGCCAGGCGGCAGATCTCCCCGGCGATGGCGGGGATGTCCGTCATGGACTGGGGAGTGAGGATGACCAGGGCTCCGTCCACCCCCTCGTCGGCCAGGACGGCGGAAACGGCGGCCTGGTAACGCTCAGCCTTGGCGTCACCGATCACGTCGACCGGATTCCTGATGCTGGCCGCGGCCGGCAGGCTCTTCTTCAAAGCCGTCGTAGTCTCTGCCGTGAAGCCCGCCAGGCTCAGTCCCGCCCGCACCGCCCGGTCCGTGGCGAGCACCCCCGGGCCGCCGGCGTTGGTGACGATAGCTACCCGGTTGCCCCGGGGCACCGGCTGGCCGACCAGGGCCACGGCGGCGTCCAGCATATCCTCGACGGTGTCGCAGCGTAGGATCCCGGCCTGCCGGAAGGCCGCGTCGCAGATCTGGTCGCTCCCGGCCAGGCTCCCCGTGTGCGAGGAGGCCGCCGCCGCCCCGGCGCGCGTCCGCCCCGCCTTGAGCACGAGTACGGGCTTGCCCGTTTCCGCGATGGTTTGCCGCGCGGCGGCCATCAGGCCGGGACCGTCGGTCACCTCCTCCAGGTACAGGAGGATGACCCGGGTGCGGGGATCGTCGGACAGATAGCGCAGCAGGTCGATCTCCGTCGCGCCGGCCTTGTTGCCGAAGCTCACGAGACTGGAAAAGCCGATGTGCCGGGCCTGGGCGTAGTCCAGCACGGCGGTGCACAGCGCGCCGCTCTGGGAAAGGAAGGCGATGGCGCCGGGTTCGGGCAGGCGGCGGGCGAAGGAGGCGTTGAGCGAAACCCGGGGATCGGTGTTGATGAGCCCCAGGCAGTTGGGGCCGATCAGCGTTATTCCGTAGCGCCCGGCGATCTCCCGCAGGCGCTCCTCGCGCTGCGCCCCGGCCTGCCCGACCTCCCGGAAGCCGGCGGAGATGACGAGCGCGGAGGGGATGCCCTTGCGCCCGCACTGTTCCAAGGCCAGGTGGCACACCGAGCTGGGGAAGACGATCACGGCCAGGTCCACCGGTTCCTCGATGTCCAACACGTACTTGTAGGCCTTGACCCCGTCGATCGAGCTCTCGCGGGGGCTGACCGGGTACAGCTTGCCCCGGAAGCCGTCGCGCAGGATGTTGTGGAACAGGTCGTAGGGCACCGAGCCCTGCACGCGGTTGGTTCCCACCACGGCGATGGAAGCGGGGCGGAACAGCGCCGCGAGGGCCGGACTCACCCGCGGCCGTCCAAAATCGCCTTGATGAAATCCACGGCGCTGGCCACCGTCTGCACGGCCAGGGCCGCCTCCTGTTCCATCTCCACACCGAACTCCTCCTCGAAGGCGGCTACCAGCTGGAGGCTCTGCATGGAGTCAGCGCCAAGATCGAAGATGAAATTGGCCTCCGGCGTGACCTCCCCGGGCTGGAGCTTCAGCACGTGGACGATGGCCTGGCTCACTCTGCGCTCGACTTCGGATCTGTCCATACCGTCACAGGATATACCAGCCTCCCCTCCGCTGCAAATCTCTTTTCCCCGCCGGAGCTTGCCTCCGCCCGGAGCCCCGTATTACGATAAGGGCCGTCATGCCGGAGCTCAGCCCCGGGGAGCTGGGGCGGGTGCGCGCCCGCTTCTCCCTGTTCGCCGTCCTGAACGTGGTCGCCTTCACACTGCTGAGCGGCAACATCATCACCCTCTACGTCCTCAAGCTGGGGGGTGGCAACTTCCTGATCGGGTTGCTCTCCTCCTTCATGTACACCGCCTACCTGGCGATGCTCCTGGGCAGGCAGCTGGCGCCCCGCTGGGGAATGACTCACCTGATGGGCTGGTTTTGGGTCGCCCGCTACCTATTCATGCTGCCGATGCTCTTCGCCCCCCTGGCCGCCGCCGCGGGGCTGCGCGGCCTGGGCTATGGCCTCATCCTGGCGAGCGTCCTGGGGTTCAACACCGCCCGGGGGATCGCCATGACCGGCTACAACCCGATTCTGGGGGAGATCGCCTCCGAGCGGGATCGGGGCGCCTTCCTGGCGCAGAACCAGGCCATCCAGCACGCGGTGACCGTGGCCCTGGGCGTGGTCATGGCCCTGGTTCTGGGCTGGCGATCCTCGCTCGCGGTGTACAACGCCTTCATCGTCATCGGCATGGCCACGGGGCTCTGGGGGGCGCGGCTGATCTTCGGCTTTCCGGAACCCGCGCGCGGCCAGGGGCCGGGTGAAAAGCTCTGGCGCGGCCTGACAGAGTCCCTGCGCCAGCGGACCTTCCGCCGCTTCATCCTCCTGTACTTCTTCACTTCCCTGTCGATCTACATGGCCGTGCCCTTTCTGGTCGTATACGTGAAGCAGGTCTATGCCCTGACGGACAGCCAGGTCGTCTACCTGACCGTGGTCGGCAGCCTGGGCGCGGTGCTGATGGCGCTGGCCAGCGGCTTCATGATCGACCGGCTGGGCGCCAAGCCCCTGTACTTCGTGTTTACTTCCATCCTGACCCTCACCCTGCTCCCGATCGTGATCTCCCCGCCGGTCCGCGCCGGGGTGGGAGTCTGGCTTTTCGCCGCGGCCCTGTTCTTGTTCAACAACATGGGCCAGTTCGGCATCCTGAACGCCAGCCAGACCTACTTCCTGGCCGCCATCCGCCGCGAAGAAAGGCTCAACCTGGGCGTGATCTACTACATGACGCTGGGGGTGGCGGGGGGGATCGGCTCCCTGCTGGGAGGGGCGATCCTGGACTGGCTGGGAACCTTCTTCCCTGCCGCCCTGAGTTTCCGGGTGTACTTCGGCCTGTGCGCGGGCATCTTCCTGGTGCTCCTGGCCTTCATCACCCGGCTGGAGAACCTGGGGGCCTACCCGCTGGCGGACGCCCTGGGCATGATCTTCTCCCCCCGCGACCTGCGGGCCATCAGCCTGCTCAACCGCCTGGGGCGCATCCGCTCCCTGCGCGAGGAAAGGGACACGCTGCGCGCCCTGGCCGAGGCACCCTCCAGCCTGTCGGTGGAGGAGGTCCTATCCCGCCTGCGCTCCCCGCGCTTCACCGTCCGCGCCGAGGCCCTCCAGGCGCTCGCCAGCCTGCCGGTCGAGGAGGCCGTGGTCCAAGCCTTGGTGTCCGAGGTCAAGAACCACGCCTTCACCACGGCCGCCCAGGCCGCGGAGATCCTGGGCCAACAGCGGATCGCCCAGGGCATCCCGGCGCTGCGCCGCGGGGTGCAGTCCCGTGACTACATCCTGGCCAGCGCGGCCATCACGGCCCTGGCCCGGCTGGAGGACCGGGAGAGTCTGCCCGCCCTCCGGGAGGCGCTGCGCCAGGCCGCCAACCCGCACCTGCTGATCCACGCGGCTTCCGCCCTGGAGAGCCTGCGCGATCCCGAGGCGGTGCCCGTTTTGCTGGCCCGTCTGAAAAAAAAGAGCCCGCCCTACCTCCGCGACGAGCTTCTCCTGGCCCTGGCTGGAATACTGGGCGTCGGTGACTGGTTCTACTCCACCTACACGGATTTTCTGGATAAGGGCAGCACCGGCATCTCGCTGCTACGCGACCGGGCGGGCGAGCCCGAAGCCTCCCGGATCCCTCGCTCCCTGCTGGAGGAACTGCTGGGGCGCTTCCCGCAGGCGGAAAAGGGCTATTTCGCCAGCCTGGCGGCGGAGCTGCTCACCAGCCTGTCGATCGTCGTTTCCGGGGTGGATGTGGCCCCTACGCTCGCCGAGGCGATCGCCGACCCGCAGCTGGCGCGCCTGGAGCGCTTCTGCTTCCTGATCGCGGCGGCGATCGTACACTTCAGCGTCGCCTGAGGGCGCCCGCCCTCCTGCTCAGCCCTCGGCGGCGGAAGCCTGCGTCTCGGCGTAGGGCTCTTCCAGCATCCCCGCCTCGGCGAACCAGGCCAGGGTGTCGCGCACGGTTTCCGCGAAGGGCCTGGGCAGGTAGCCCAGCTCCCGGCTCGCCTTGGCATGGCTGATGTAGCGGTGCATCTGGATCGAGCGGACCGCCCCCGGCGTGAACTTCGGCACCTTGCCGCGAACCAAGCCCCAGGCCAGCGAGCCGTACGAAGCCAGCATGGCCAGCCACAGGGGGGTGGCCAGCTGCGGGGTCTCTCGCCCGGCGAGGCGCCCGATCAGGGCCGAGACCTCGCAGATGTGCACCCAGTGGCCGGTCAGCAGGTAGCACTCCCCCGTGCGGCCCTGCCGCTCGGCCGCCAACGCCCCGGCGGCCACGTCCCGGGCGTCCACCCAGTTGTAGCCCCCGTCCAGGAGGGCGGGCAGGCGCCGGTGGTAGATGTCCAGGATCACCTCGCCCATGCGTGAAGGCTTGAAGTCGAACGGTCCCACCACCGCGCCCGGGTTGACGATCACCGCGTCCAGGCCCCTCTTCACGCCCTCCAGGACCTCCAGCTGCCCGCGGGCCTTGGAGCGGTCGTAGACCATGTGTTCCGGGGCCAACGCCAGCTCCCGGGTCTCGTCGATCAACTGGTCGTTGGGGTGCGTGCTGAAGGCGTGGATGGAGCTGACGTGCACCAGGCGACGAACCCCGGCCGCCAGGCAGGCCTCCACGACGCCCCGAACCCCTTGCACGTTGGTCTTCTCCACCAGGCCGCCCTCAGCCCCGACGATGGAGATGCGCCCCGCCAGGTGAAACAGCGTTCCCGCGCCGTCCAGCAGGCGGCGCATGGCGCGGGGGTCGAAGATCTCCCCCTCGACCCTCTCCACGGGAAGCCCCGCCAGGGCCCGCCGGTCGCTGCGCACCAGGCAGCGCACCTGCCGCCCCTCGGCCAGCAGCGCCCGGACCAGGTTCCCACCGATGTGACCGGATGCGCCCGTGACTGCGGTGATCATTTGTCTCCTCCTGCGTACAGGCTGCGGGTGTTGCGGTGCATGAGCCGGACTGCCGCCCGGCGGCTCAAGAGGCGGCCCAGGACCAGGCGGGCGGTGCGGTTGACCGCCCCCGCCACGGCGAGCGGCCTCCTGCCCAGCGCCCGCACCGCGATGCGCGCCACCGCCGCCGGCTCCATCTCGATGGCCGTACGGCCGCGGTCGCCGGGCTTGCCAGCCAGGTAGTTCGGGGTGCGGGTGGCGCCGGCCACGCAGACCAGGACGTCCACCCCATGCGGGGCGAGCTCCTCCGCCAACCCCTCGCCCAGGGTGAGCAGGAAGGCCTTGCTGGCGCCGTACACGCTCACCAGCGGGGAGCCCTGGAAAGCCGCCATGCTGGACATGAGCAGCAGGCCGCCGCGCCCTCGGGCGGCCATAAGCGGCACCAGCAGGTGGATCAGCGACAGCGGCGTTCGGCAGTTGGTGTCCAGGATGCGCAGGGAATCCCCGACGCCGGCCCGCAGGAACGGCCCCGTGAAGGCCGCCGCAGCGTTCAGGACCAGCAGCCCGATCTCCAACCCCGCGGCGGCTTGGCATAAGGCGGCCGTCGCGTCGGGGTCGGCCAGGTCGAGGGACGCGGTGCGCACCTCCACCCCGAAATCGGCCCGGATCTCCGCGGCGCGCAGGGCCAGCGCCTCGGCGCCGCGGGCTGCCAGGACCAGGTCCAGGCCCCGCGCGGCCAGCTCCCCGGCCAGCGCCGCGCCGATTCCCTGGGAACCGCCGGCCACCAGGGCCCAGGGCCCGTACTTTCGAAGGAATTCGCCGTCCATGCCTACCCCAGCTCCGTCAGCCGCTGGATCGCCTCGCGCAGGGCAGTCTGCGCCGCGCTGGGTTTATACACCTGCAGCGGGATCAGCTTGCGCATGTTCCCCTTAAGGAGGATCTTGCGCGCGATGTACCCTTTCATCCCGGCCGACCAGTCCCCCGCGACCAGAATCTTGTAAGCGTAATCACGGGGCATCTGCATGCGCACATCCGGCTCCTCCGCGTGCCCCGGGCGGATGATCCCGCGGTCCAGGCTCATGGCCACCTCGCCGCCGGGGATCAGCACCGTCAGGTTCACCACCACGTCTTCCATGGCCTTGGGAATCTCCAGATCCCCGGCGACCTCGGTAAGCTCGGCGACCTTGCCGAACCATTCCGGCGACAGAAACAGGAAACCCATGGGCTACACCACCCTCCCCGCCTCGAAGCCTTCCGCGATGGCCTCCAGAGCCCGGCGGGGCTCCCGTGCGTCCCCGACCACCCGCACCGCGATGCCCAGCTTCCGCGCCTCGGCTCCCAGCGGGTCGCGCGGACGGGCGCCCAGGGCCAGGACGATCCAGTCGAAGCCGCGCAGCCTCTCCGTGCCCCCTTCCCGCTCCACGACGGCCCCGTCCGGGGTGAACTCGCGCAGGCGTGCGCCGGTGAGCAGGCGCACGCCCCGCGCCGCCAGCCGCTCCAGCAGCAGCACCCGGGCCTCGTGGAACATGCCCGCGGCGACCGCCTCGCGCTTCTCCACTACCAGCACCTCGGCGCTTTGGTACCCGTGAGCGGCCAGCAGCTCGGCCACTTCGCAGCCCACCGTGCCGCCGCCGGCCACCAGCACCCTGCCGGCCGGCCGCGGCACCCGCCCCCCGAGGACATCGGCGGCGCACAGCTGGTTGGATCCGCCGGCGCCCGGCAGCTCCGGGACACAGGGCTCGCCCCCCGTGGCCACGATGATCGCTTCGGGGGCCTCTTCTTCTAGGACGGCCGCGTCCACCTCGCGGCCCGTGACCAGGCGCACCCCCGCGCGAGCGGCTTGGCCGGACAGGTACTGGACCACCCGGGTGAGCTCCTGTTTGCCTTCGGCCACGGCAGCCAGGTTGTACAGGCCTCCCGGCCGGTCCTCCCGCTCGAACAGGCTCACCTCGTGGCCGCGCCGCGCCGCGGTCCAGGCGGCCATGAGCCCCGCGGGACCCGCCCCCGCCACCAGCACTTTCTTCGGGCGGGAAGCCGGCTCCAGAAGTCCCTCCCCCTCCCGCCCCACCTCCGGGTTGACCAGGCAGGTCATGTCTCCCCCCTGCTCCCGCGCGGCCACGCAGCCCAGCCCGCAGCCGATGCAGGGGGCGATCTCCTCGAAGCGGCCCTCCCGCGCCTTGTTGGCGAGTTGCGGGTCGGCCAGCAGCGCGCGCCCCATGACCACCAGGTCGGCCTCCCCCCGGGCCAGGACGTCCTCCGCCAGCCGGGGGTCGTTGATGCGGCCCACGACCAGCACCGGCACCTGCACGGCGCGCTTCAGGGCCGCCGCAAAGGCGGTGTTCAAGCCCAGGGGAGTGCCGGTCGGTGGGATGACCCGCCAGGACAGGGCCGGGTAGGAGCCGCAGGAGACGTGGAACGCGTCGACCCCCGCAGCCTCCAGGCGCGGGGCGAGGTACAGGGTCTCGCGCAGGTCCCGTCCACCGTGGACCAACTCGTCGGCGGAGATGCGCAGGACGATCGGGAAATCCCCGCCCACGCGGGCCCGGATGGCTGCGAGCACCTCCAGGGCGAAGAGCAGGCGGTCCTCCGCGCAGCCTCCGTAGCGGTCGGTCCGCCGGTTGCGCAGGGCCGAAAGGAAGGAACCCACGAGCAGGTAGGCGTGGGCCGCATGCAGCTCGATGCCGTCGCAGCCGGCCTCCCGCGCCCGCCGGGCCGCCTCGGCGAAGAGCCCCTTGGCCTCCTCGATCTCCTCGAGGGTGATCTCCCGGCAGAGGGTGCGCGTCAGGGAGTTGGGCACCCCCGCCGAGGGACCCACCGCCTCGAGGCCCGTCAGCAGCGGAGCCAGGGAGTCGGGGCCGGGGTGGGCGATCTGCGGCATGATCCGCGCCCCGTGGGCGTGCACGGCGTCGGTCAGGCGCCGGTAGGCGTGGACCAATTCGTCGGACCACAGCCCCAGCCCACGGGGGGTGTAGGGGTGGCGGGCGTCCACACCGCTTACCTCGGCGATGATCAGCCCCACCCCGCCCTGCGCCCGGGCGCGGAGGTAATCGACGAGTTTCGCGGAGACCGAGCCGTCCCCATCCGCGAAGTCCGTGGCCATCGGGGCCATGACCAGGCGGTTGGCGAGCTCCAGTGCGCCGATGCGGGCCGGGCTGAACAGATGGGGCAGGCCCGCGCGGCTCATGCGCCCCGGTCCGCGCGCAGCACCAGGCCGGGGAAAAATATCAGGAAGATCCCGCAGGCCAGGACCCAGAACCCGAAAAAGAACATCGCTCTACCCGCGCGGCTCATCGTTGAACGAAGTATAGAGGAAGAGCATAGGCAGGTAAAGTACTGCAGCTGGCGATGCTGCGCGCCAATCGGCCGCCGGCGTCAGTCGGGCGCCGGCTCCGCAGTATCGGGCAGCTTCATCACAAAGCGGGTGCCCCGATCCGGCGAGCTCTCGCACCACACCTCCCCCCCGTGCCGCTCCAGGATACGCCGTACCAGGTACAGGCCCAGCCCGGCCCCGTCGCTGGAGCGCACCAGGCGGGAGAACTTGCGGAACAGCAGGGGGATCTTATCCTGCGGAATCGACGGGCCGCCGTTGGCCACCCCGAGCAGCCAGGCCTCGCCGCGCGCTTCCGCGGAGAAGCGGATCCAGTCCCTGCCGTACTTCAGCGCGTTCACCACGAAGTTGCTATAGCAGATGTCCAGCAGGTCCGCATCGGCCACCACCTCGACCTTCCCCGGCCAGTCCCAGGACACCTCGAAGCGGCGATGCTCGATCCAGCGGCCCAGGCGCTCCACCGCGGGCTCGATCACGCGCGAGCGCACGTCGATGCGCGCCGGGTTGAAGCGCAGGGTGCCCTTTTCCAGGCGTGACAGGTTGAGGTAGTTCTTCACCATGTCCCGGAAGCGTTCCACGTCGCGCAGCACCTGGTCGATCAGCTCGGCGAGCTCCGGCGGCACCTTGCCGCTGGTCTCTTCCTCCAGCAGGGAAACGTTGAGCAGCAGGGACCCCACGGAGTTGTTCAGCTCGTGGGTCACGAAGCTGAGCAGCTCCTGGTAGTCGCGGTTGGTCTGCTCCAGCTCCTCGTACTGGGCGCGCAGCAGGCTCTCCCGATCGCGGATGGCCCCCTGCATGGACGAGAAGGCTTTGGAGAGCAGCTGGATCTCGTGCGCGGCCTTCAGCGGCCCCAGCGGCAGCTCCAGGTTGCCCGCGGCGATCTGCCCGCTGGCTTCCACCAGGCGGGAAAGCGGCCGGGCCATGCCGCGGACGATGAAAAACACGACAACGGCGGCCAAACCCAGGATCGGGACGATCAGCGCGGCCAGCACGTACACCGAGCGCGTGCGGATGTCCTGGTACTTCTGCTCCAGCACCCCGACGTACAGGATGCCGATCCGCCTCCCGCGCGGATCCTGGATGGGCTCGTAGGCCGAAAGGTACCACTCGTCCACGACGAAGGCCCTCCCCAGCCAGGTTTCGCCGCGCTCCAGCACCTGCCTGCGGACTTCCGCCGAGACGCGGGTGCCCACCGCGATCCTGCCCCCGGGGCCTAGCACCGTGGTGGCCACCCGGGTGTCCCCGCAGAACACGGTCACGGTGCCGAAGGGCTTGTCCCCGTACAACGCGGTGCTGAACAGGTTCTCCTGCAGCTGCCGCACCAGTCGCTCGTTGCCGTTCAGCACCGAGCACACCAAGACCAACCCGCCGGGCCCGCGTCGGGCGGCGAACAGGCTAAGCAGTTCCCCGTCGCCCGCCAGCGGCCGCCCCGCCAGCGGGGCGGGGTCCACCCCCAGCTCCGCAAGCTCCCTCAGGGTGAGCCGGAGGAAGCCCTTCTCCAACCCCTCGCCCCGCAGGCCCTTGCGCTCCAGCGCAGGGGGCAGGGGCCCGGGGAACCGCAGGGTGATGTCCGCGGGATGGGGGGCCGGGATCCGCTCGGCCAGGCCCTGCGACTCCAGCTCGGCGGTCACGGCCAGAAGCTCCAGCTCGCTGGCCAGGCGCACCCGGGCGCCCTTGAGGTTGAGCTGCACCCGGGCCAGCGCCTCGCCGCGCAGCGCCTGGGTCAGGAGCAGCGCGCCGGTGAGCGTGCTGGCCAGGGTGGCCACCAGGATTACGGCGAAGAAGCTCAGGAAGATCCGGTTGCCCAGCCTCATGGCTTGCGCGCCTGCTCTAAGGGGCTGATTTCGTCGATGCGCATGGTGAGGATCACCAGGAGGATCTCGCGGTGCATGGCTTACCCGGGTTTCAGGATAGAACGGCCGCCTCCGGGGCGTCTATCCCCCGACGGAATCAAGCCCGACGGACCGAGCCGGCCGGAACCCGCTGTTCGAGCCTCGGCCCTCCGGCAGCCGCCCGCTGCGGAAGGCGGCACGCTGGGCTGCGGGGGAGTCGGACCACGCCCCCCCACGCAGCGTGCGAGTCTCACCGGCCGCAGGCCCCCTGGGGTCCGCTTGCTCATCTGCCGCGTAGTTTCCGTACCAGTCGTTGCACCACTCCCACACATTGCCGCTCAGGTCATGCAGCCTTAGCTCGTTCGGAGGGAAGCTGCCCACGGGCGCGGTGTTCGCATACCCGTCCTGGTATCCGGACCAGATGACGAAGGGCCAGGCGGGGAACGTTGTTTTCAGGATCTCGTCCGCCACGTTGCCCTCCGGGCCGCCGTTGCCCCAGGCATACCTGTATTCCTGGCCTCCAGCCCGGGCGGCATACTCCCACTCCGCCTCCGTGGGCAGACGGTAGCCGTTCGCGGACCAGTCTAGCCTCACCCCTGCGCTGCTCACGATGTAGAAGGGCGCCAGCTTCTCCCGGCGCGACAGCCAGTTGCAGAACTCCACCGCGTCATACCAGCTCACCAGCACGACCGGGTCCCGCTCGCCCTGGACAAAGTAAGGGTTCCTCCAGCTCGCGTTGAACTTCCGCTCCCAGATCTCCCCGGTCCATACCAGCCAGCCGCCCAGGCGCTCGGCCGTGGTCGTATAGCCGCTCTCCTGCACAAACTGGGCGAACTGCCCCACCGTGACCTCGAACTTCGAAAGGTAGAAGCTGGAAACCGTCACGGGGTGGACTGGCTGTTCGTCCGCGCGGCCATCCCCGAAGGTGTCCCCCATCCGGAACGTGCCGCCTGCCACCAGGACCATGTCCAGGAGCCTCTGCTCCTGGGCCTGCCCGGCCGGTGCAGCCGCCGCCAGCGCGGCCGCAGCCGCGGCCAGCCAGAACAGCCTCAAAGATATCTCCCGTACTTGTGGAGGGCGTTGATCATGGTCACGAAGTTCTCGTGCGGAATGTAGTTGACGATGGAGTGGGAGGAGGCCGCTTCCCAGCGCCCGCCCGGCTTCAGGTCGGCGCACAGCTTTTCGATGAACTCCTCCACATCCTGGGGTGTTCCCTGGATCAATGGGAAGGTTAGTTCGATGCCGCCCGAAAGGGCCACCCGCCGCCCGTAGCGCCGTTTGTAATCCCGGCAGTCGATCCCGGAAGGATCCAGGGGATTGATGCAGCTGAAGCCCATGTCGATCAGCATCTCCATGGCCTCGTCGAGCCTGCCGTCGGAGTGGAACTTGATGGGGATTCCGGCCGCCAGGGCGGGGGCCATGATCCGCTCGTAGGCGGGTCTCCAGATGCGCTCGAAGGTCGCCAGTGGCATGAACAATCCGCCGTTGAAGGCGAAATCGTCGCCTAAAAGCAGGAGGTCGACCCCTTCGGCCACGGCCCTGCGGAACAGCTCCTCGTAGTAGTCCGCGGAGCGCTGCATGAGCTCCGCCAGGAAGCCCGGGTCCTCCACGCTCAGGATCAGGCAGTCGTGCAGGCCGATGACAAACTCGTAGAGGGTCTGGAACATCGAGGCCCCGCCCAGGACCACGCCGATGCCGGTTCCCCGCGCCGCCTGCACGTACTCGCGCAGATATCCCAGCGTCCGCTGCAGGTCCTGCTCGCCGGGCCAGACGACCCGCGACAGGTCGTTTCGCGATTTCAGGCTTTTATCGAAGAGGCTCTCCACGCTTCCGTCAGAGCAGCGCTGGCGGATCGGGGTCCACATGCATTCCAGGCAGATGCAGTCCTGGCCGATGATCCGGCAGATCTCCAGGTAGTCGCGGGGGTACATGGGCCGCTGGACCGCGTCGCCGGCGTCGGCCCCCTTGGCCACCTCCCCTCCCACCCCCAGCGTGTTGCCCGCCGGCCGGCCCAGGATGCGCGTAACGTGCTGGTCTTCGATCAGGACCTCGAAGTTGGGCACCCGGTCGGTCGGATCGCCCCTGTAGGTCGCGATCAGGCGCTCCTTGTCGGGCTTGCCGGCGTAAGGTTCGAAGACATCGGTTCGCACGGTCAGTGGCACGATCACTCCAGCCGGTACACCCGCAGCGCGGTGTCGCGTAGAATCGAGCGCTTGGCCGCAGTGGGGATGTCGGCCAGGTACACCCGCGTTAGATGGGAGCGCGCGTCCATCCACGGGTAATCGGTTCCGTACAGCACCTTGGCGTGCAGTCCGGCCGCGGCTATCTCCTCGAAGTAGCGGTGACAGTAGATGTCCCCCCCGAAATCCATGTACACGTTCTCGTACTGTTGCGCGAGGCGGATCGCCTCCCGGCGGCCTTCGCCGCGCCCCCCGGAATGGGCCAGCACGAAGCGGACGGCAGGGAAGCGCTTCACGAAGCCCTCGAACCGGCCCGGGGTCGAAAGCACCTGCACCGGGTTGTAGCTGGAAGCGCTCCAGGTGTGAGCCACGATCGGCAGGTCCCGCTGCGCCGCGAACTTCCAGACGGCTTCGTACCGCTTGTCGTCCGCGGATACCTTGTTGAAGGAGGGATGGATCTTGATGCCCTTGAACCCGGACCAGCCCGCCGCCGTTTCCAGAATCTTCAGGTCCTCGGCGCTGCGCCGCGGATCGAAAAAGCCGCAGAAGAAGATCCTGCGTCCCGATTCCTCGAATTCGCGCTGGGCCGCCTCCATTTCGGCGAGCGAACCGCCCAGCAGGTTGCGCATGGAACAGAGGTTGACAGCATACTGGATCCCGAACTGGTCCATGCGGGCGAGCAGCGAGCGGGCGTCGACCTCCGGGGAGAAGAACTGGCCGGGGTAGCCGGTATGCACATGGGCGTCGACGATGAAGGGTTCGTTCATAGGCGGACCTCGGCGATCAGGCGCTCCAGGTTCTTACCTAGGATGTTTTCCCGCTCCTGCACGGCTATGTCGGCGTCCAGGACAAGGCCGATCGCCGCATACGGGTCGTTCATCGGCAGGAACGATCCGAACAGCAGCCTTTCGGAGCCGAAGTTCCGTACCAGATAGCTCACATGATCCTGGCCGACAAAGTTTGAGCTCTCCACCAGGACGTTCGGGCAGGCATCCAGGATGCTGAACAAGTTGCGGATTTGATACAGGATCTTCTGCCACTGGGTCTCGATGACCACCTTCAGCCTGGGAAATGCCGCGGCCAGGGCTTGAAGCTCGCTCCAGTGTATCTCCACGTGCCAGAGAAACAGCGGCAGGCGCCGTTCGTCGCACCACTCGCACAGCTCCCTCAGGACCCAGGGCGACAGGTCGAAGTGATGGGTCTGCGGAAACAGCCGCACGCCGCGCAGCCTGAGATCGGGCTGGCCCGTGCCGGGCAGCGGAGGCTGCTCCCGGGGCATGGTCGGGAGCCCGGTCCATATCGTAAAGATGTTGTCCGGCAATGCTGCAGCCCAGTCGAGCAGGGCCTGGTTGCCGTCCTGGGCGGACAGATGCACGGAGTCCCAGTGGGAGACCAGGGCCCCCCGACAGCCGTACCTCGCCAGTAGCGCCCCCAGCTCCTGCGGCGGCAACTCCTGGGCGAGGGGGAAAAACGCCGGCCGCCCGAGCCAGAGGTTGGCATCCCAGCAGGGCAGAGCGGCCAGCTGTTCGCGTTTGGCTGCTGCCGTCCGTTCGATGAGCTGCTCGATGTCCATGGCACAACCTTTCCGGCTCAGCACCGCGTGATCTTCACTCCCCGCTTCTCGAATGCCTTACGCGTTCGCTCGTCCAGGCCTTTGTCCGTGATGATTTCATCGAACACCGTGATGTCGGCAACCTGGAAGTAGGAGGCCTTGTTGAATTTGGCGGAGCAGATTAGGCCCACGGTCTTTTTCCCGCAGTGTTCCAGGATCATCTTCGAAACCGCGCTCTCGGTGACCTCGTCGGCCGTGATGCCGGCCTGCGGGTCGATGGCCGTGACGCTGACGAAGGCGATATCCACATTCAACCGCTCGAACATCTCCACCGCGGTGGGGCCCAGCACAAAATTCTTATAGACGTTCAGGACCCCGCCCGCCAGCAGGATCTCGAAGCTGCGGTTGTACTGCTCCACGATCTGCGCCAGACGCATGGCGATCATCGGCGAGGCGGTGGCGATTTTAAGGTTGTCCTTTTCCGACAGGTTTTCCGCCAGCGCCAGGCAGGTGCTGCCGGACTCGATGATCAGGAAATCCCCGCTGGCAACCCGCTTGGCCGCCTCCCGGCCGATGCGCTTCTGCTCCTCCGTCAGAGCCTGGGCGGAGCGGGACATGGGGGGCGCCACCACAATGTGGGAGAGGGAAACCGCACCCCCGTGCACCCGTTGCAGCAGACCGTCCTGCTCCAGCCGCTCCAGGTCGCGGCTGATGGTCATTCGGGAGACCGGAAAAGCCTCGCAGAGGGCGTCCACGTTCACCGACTTCTTCCGGTTTACTACCTCCAGGATCTGCCGGCGGCGGTCGAAGGACAAAAGCTGTTGGTTTTTTTCTTCCTTGCTGCCCATCGGAAGCGACCTCGGGTCTTAGGCGCTTTGGGCCCCTTCCTTGACGGAGCCGAGGAACATGTACCGGACGATCTCGTCGTGGTTCGTCTCGGAAGTCTTGATCGCCGCCACCCGGCGGCCGCCCCGCAAAACGAAGATCCGGTCGCAGACTCGCAAGACGTCGTCCAGGCGGTGGCTTATGAAGATGGCCGCAATGCCATGCTCCTTCAGCTGCAGGACGATGTCGAGGACCTTGCCGATCTCCTTCAGAGCCAGGTTGGCAGTTGGTTCGTCGAGAATTAGCATCTTGGGAGCGAAGCTCACCGCCTTGCTGATGGCCACCGCCTGCTGTTGGCCTCCGGAGAGGCGGTCTACCCGTTTGCGCGGCTCCTGGATGTCGATCTTGAGCTTGCGCAGGATTTCGACGGCCTTTTTCTCCATTTGGCTGATTTTTAAAAACCGGAACACCGGTTCCCGCAGGATTTCCCGGCCCAGGAACAAGTTTTCAGCCACGTTCATGTTCTGGCAGAGCTCGAGGTTTTGATACACCATCTCGATGCCGAGGCGCTTGGAGACCTTCGGGCTGTCGATATGCACTTCCTTGCCATCGAGGAAGATCTTCCCGCAGTCCGCGTGGTAGAAGCCGGTCAGGATCTTCATCAGCGTCGACTTGCCCGCCGCGTTGTCTCCGACCAAGCCGAGGACCTCGCCGCAGCGCAGCTCCAGGTTCACGTCGTCCAGGGCCTTCAGGCCGCCGAAGGACTTGTGGATGTTCTTCATTTCCAGGACGCAGCCCTGTTCGATCGCCTCGGCCATCACTTGTACCCTCCTCCGCGCAGGGAGTCGACGAAAACGGCCAGGAAAATGACGATGCCCTTGACGATGGTCTGGTAGTAGCTCTGTACGCTCAGCAGCACCATGCCGTTGTTCAACACCGCCAGAATCAGCACCCCGATCAAGGTGCCTGCGATCTTCCCTTTTCCGCCGGAGAGGCTGATCCCGCCGAGGATGACCGCGGTGACCACGTCCATGAGGCCACCCTCGCCCACCGTGGGCACCGTCGCCCCGACCTGTCCGACGAAAATGAGTCCCGCCAGGGCGGCGGTCGCCGCGCTGACCAGCAGCCCCCAGAAGCGCACCATCTTCACATTGATCCCGGAGATGTAGCTCGCCTCGGGGTTACCCCCCACCGCGTAGACCCGCTTGCCGTAGGCGGTGTAGGTCAGCATGACGTGAACCAGCAGATACAACCCGAGCATGATGTACACGCTGACGGGAACGCCCAGGATCCTGCCCGATCCGACCGCGGTGAAAAACGGTCCGTCCACGCCCAGCGCGCGCGCTTCGGTGAGTTTGAAGGCGATGCCCCGGTAGATCATCATCGTAGCCAGGGTCGTGATGATCGGGTTGATGCGCAGGAAGGCGACCGAGGCCCCGTTGATCAGGCCGCAGACCAGCGCGATGCCGATGGAAATCCCGATCGCGGGTCCGCTACCCATGCCGCGCCGGATGAGAATGACCATGATCGCGGTGGACAGAGCCAGGACCGCATACTGGGAGACGTCGATCTCCCCGATGACCATGGCGATGAACAGCCCCGCCGCCATGATGCCGAGAATCGACGTGTTCATCGTGAAGTTCAGGATGTTCTTGATGGTTAAAAAGTACGGTGAGGTCAGGGAAAAGAAGGCACAGAGGATGATCAGGGCGATTAAAATACTAAAGATCTCACTGGAGAAATCCAGCTTTCGTACGAGGGCGAACAGCGCCGTCTTTTTCGGTTTCTGCGCTGCAGTTTCATTTCGTTCGTCCATTCCATCCCTTTCGTAGATGCATAACCTCACGCGCGGGGGAGCGCCTGTAGCGATTATTTCTTGGGATAGTACTTATCGAGGTTGTCCTTGGTCAGAACGAAATGCTCCGGGGATTTCTCCCTGGGCACGTTCGGCTTCTTGTCCAGGATGTCCTTCAACCACGGGATCATGAACTCACCATAGCGCTCGGGCATGTAGGCCACCGAGCCGATCCACACATCCCCCTTGCCGGCCCGGAGCTTTTCCTGGAACGGCGCATCCCCGCCGTGGGACACGACGAAGAAGTTGCTCTCCTTGCCCATGGTTTCGACCGCGGCCAGGGCTCCCAGGCCGCCCTCATCATTGTTGGAGCCCACGACAATGTGGGTCATGGTCGGGTGGGCCGTATAGAAGTCGGTGACGATCCGCAGTGTGTTCTGGGGTTGTTGTGACGTGGGATTATTGTTTTCGAACCGGAACACCATGTTGTTCGGGAAGTCCTTGTACGTTTCTTTGTAGCCGTCCAGGATCCCATCCATGCGTTTGATCAACAGCTCTCCGCACTGGTAGCAGGCGGCGAAGACCATGGCATCCAGCTGGCCGTTCCAGCGTTTCTTGACCTGTTCGGCCAGATACCTCCCCAGCACCACCCCGGCCTGGTACTGGTTCGCCCCGAAATAGTACGCCCCTTCCACGATGTAGTCGCCGGTGACCATGACGATGCCCGGGTGATCCTTCATCCACTTGGCGGTGACGTCGGTCAGCCAGTTGAACTCGAAGATCGCGTCGACCCCCTGTAGTGCGAGAGTGTCAAGGTTGGCCTTCAACTTCTCCGGTTCCATGTTGGCTTCGGCATAGACTGTCTTGAACCCGTACTTCTTGGCCCACTCTTCGATGTTCTGGTGTACCCTGGCGCAGAACTCGAAAGAATCCCTGAAGTTACTGATGCCCAGCGTGTACTGCTTCCCTGCTGCTTCCGGCTTGCCCCCGGTCGCAAATCCGGCCGTGGCAGTCATCAGCAAAGCAGAGCACAGTAGTACCAACAGGATGCTCTTGCCTTTGCGTCTCATTCCTTCACCTCCTCATTTATCTATGCTCCCCCGCACGCAAGGTGGCTTTTTACTTTTTAGGCGATCGCTCGCCGAGCGCTCGCTTCCACAACTCCCGACTCGCTGCTAGCACGTCCGCCCGCTCGAGACCACCGCGGAAGGCTTCCGTGTCCACCCGTTCTGCCAGGTCGATCAGGAACCGTGTCCGGTCCACCCCCTCCTGCAACGCCTGCCCCCCGTCTATGCGGTACGGAAAGATGTCCAGGATGTACCAGCCCTGCCAGCCGCAGCGGCGCAGCCAGTAGAAGAACTCCAGCGTTTCCCAGAAAGTGACGCTGCCGACGATCAGGTCATGGTCCCAGTCCCGGTAGTTGTCATTGATATGCACCTGGAACAGCTTGCCCGCCCGATTCAGCAGAACGACGGCCTCGCCGGGGTTCTCTCCGGCCGCCAGGCTGTGCCCCAGGTCGATGCAGCCGCCGACGTTGGCCAATCCGACCTCGTGCAGAAGCGAAAGCAGCACACCGGCATTGCGGACGTAGCAGTGGGCGCGCGGCTCCTGCCGCTTGTATTCGATGGCGATCTTCACGTCCGGCCGGTGGGCGGCGACCTCCCCGATTCCCTCGACCAGCAGTTTCCAGTATCGGGCGTAGTCGCTCTGGAACGGGTAGTCAAAGCCATCCTGTCCCGGCCACATCAGGACGTCTTCCGCACCCAGCTCGGCGGCTACATCGAGGGCCCGCTTGCTCATCTCGATAGCCTCCCGGCGGACACCCGGATCCGGGGCGGTGTAGGTGCCGTTCTTCCACTTCCGGTCCGGGTACAGGCCGATCTCCAGCGTCACGAACCGCAACCCGGTCCTCTTCAGCAACGCCTCGACCTGCTCCGGCTTCGTGAACTGGTAAGGGTAATCCAGGCCCACCCCCCCGAACCCTTCGATGCGCGCCGCGGCATCGAACTGCTCGCCCAGGGACAGCGGCTCGCGGTAGCCGGCCACGTTGAAGCGGTCGGCGCAGGGACTGAAAGGGGCGAAACCGCTGGCGATTTTATATTGGTTCATGCTGCCTGCGCTGAACGCAGAGCGTCAGCGAGGACGCTGAGCACCGTGTCCGCTTCCTTCTGGGTGATGATGAAGGGCGGTTTCATCTTCAATACGTTCTTGAGCATGCCGCCGACGCCGAACAGCACCCCGTGTTCCATCGCATAGGCGCGCACCTTGGCGAACAATTCGGGGTCCGGCTCCCGGGTCTCTGGATCCTTAACCAGCTCGACGCCGATGTGTAGCCCGGCCTGGCGGACGTCGCCGATTCTCGGCCGATCCTTCTGCAGCCGGCGCAGCCCCTCGCCGAGGTAGTTGCCCATCCGGTTGCAGTTCGCCAGGATTCCGTTCTCCAACATCTCGATGAGCTTCAGCGCCGCCACCTGGGAGACCGTGTTGTTGGCGAAGGTGTGCAGCTCCTCGGTGTCGGGCGAGAACCCCTCCAGGCCGTCGCGGATCAACGTGGCGGCGATCGGGTACCCGCCGCCCAGCCCCTTGCCCAGGCAGATGATGTCCGGCTCCACCCCGTAGTAGCCGCTGGCAAACCAGGTGCCGATCCGGCAATAGGTCTGGATCTCGTCCCAGATCAACGGAATGCCGAACTCGTCGCAGAGGGCCCGTACCCCCTGGTGGTATTCCTTAGGGAAGATGATCTGTCCGCCCGAGGCTTGCAGCGGCTCCATGAGGACCCCCGCTACCGGGCCGTTGATGCCTTTTTCGATGGTGAGGCGCAGGATTTTCAGGCACATCAGCCCGCAGGACTCCTTTTTCAGCCCGAGGGGGCAGCGGTAGCAGTACGGGTTGGGCACCCGGACGAACTGGCGGGTCAGGCGGTTGAAGCGGGCGCCGCCGATGAACTTCCCGGACGCCCGGGTGGAGGCCCAGTTGGAGCCCAGCACGCCCAGGGAGGTGCCGTGATAGGCATCATACAGGCAGATGAATTCCTGGGCGTTCTCCCGGTTCTTGACCGCGAGTTTCAGCGCCCCCTCCACCGCGAGGGCCCCGCCGACGGTGAAGGACACGCGGTTGATCCCGGGGGGGGCGAGCTCCGTCAGCTTCCTGGCCAGCTCGAAGCGGGAGGGGGTGTCGAAGCCCTGGTGCACGTGGCTGATGCTGCGGGTGTGCTCGTTCACGGTGCGGTTGAACTCTTCGTTGGCGAAGCCCAGGTACATGGCCCAGCTCTGGGACGTGCAGTCGATATAACGGCGGCCTTCGAGGTCTTCGAGCCAGACCCCTTTTCCGCGGACGATCGTAGGTGCCGGACGTGTCCCGCCGCCGAGCATCAGGTGCTTCTGGCAGGACTCGAAGTCCGCACGGCTCATGGCCCTCAGTCGCTCCAGCAGCGGATCCATGCCGCCCTCCTCACAGGATATAACAGATAGTAACAGATTTTTTCATCCCGTCAAGTTTTTTTTTCGCTCCGCGCAGGTGAAACACTTCCTCCAGCTCCTCGCTGTCCGGCCCGAGGATTTCCGGTTTGCTCTTCACGAAGAACTTGTCCATGGCCTGCTGCCAGCGCGCCCAGACTTCCTGACGCGCGAGCCAGGCGAAAGCCCGCTCGGGGTCCCTGCACTCCAGGTATCCGAACAGCGTCCCGTCGGGCCGGAAAAAGATCGAGTAGTTGCGGATTGCGCTGCGGCGGATCGCCCGGGCCATATCGGGCCAGATCTCGTCGTGGGCCTTCTTGATTCGGAACACCATCGCTACGCGCTTCCTGCTTCACCTCCCGGCAGGGCCTCGTAATAGCCGGCGGCCCTCCGGCGCACCTCACCGGCTGTGCCGCACCTCAGCAGATCCTCCGCCCAACCAACCGCCGCAGCAGCATCCAAGCGGCGCAGCGTCTCCTTGACCCGCGGAATTCCAGAAGCGTTCAGGCTGAAGCTGCTGACGCCCAGGCCGGCCAGCACCGGAATCGCCACCGGGTCGCCCGCGATCTCACCGCAGACCGCGGCCGTCTTGCCGCGGCGCGCGGCTGCGGCCGCCACCTGCCGGATCAGGGTCAGCACGGCCGGGTGCAGGGCATCCTCGTAGCCGGCCAGGGCCGGATTGCCGCGCTCGGCCGCCAGGCTGTACTGCGTCAGGTCGTTGGTCCCGACGCTCACGAAATCCACCCGTTCCAGGAAGGCATCGATCAGCAGCGCGGCGGACGGTGTTTCCACCATCATCCCGACCGGGATGGGCCAGCGGTGCGGGATGCCGTCCCGCGTGAGACCGGCCTGGGCCCGGTCCAGCTGTGATAGGGCGCCGTCCAGCTCCTCCAAGGTCGTGACCATGGGGAACAGCAGGCGCACGTCGCTCAGCGCCGCCGCCCGCAGGACAGCGCGCAGCTGGCTCTGGAACAGATCCTCCCGCCGCAGGCAGAGCCGGATCCCGCGAACGCCCAGGTACGGGTTGGCCTCCGTGGGCAATGCCAGGTAGGGAACCTCCTTGTCGCCGCCGACGTCCAAAGTGCGCGCCGTCAAGGGGCGCCCCTGCAGATGCCCCGCGATCCCCTGCAGTGCCTCGAGCTGTTCGTTCTCCGAGGGCGGGCGGGCGCGGTTCAGAAACAGGAACTCGGTGCGCAGCACCCCGATCCCTTCGGCCCCCTGCGCCACAGCATGCTGCGCGTCCGCGACTCCGGCGATGTTGGCTTCGACAAAAAAGCGGCGGCCGTCGCGGCTGATGGCGGGCTGTAAGCACACTGCGGCCGCCGCGGCTTTCCGGCGCAGCCACTCGGCGCGGCCGGCCTCGATCCGGACGAGGTTTGGCCGATCGGGCTCGACCCAGAACCTCCCTGCCCCCCCGTCCATGGCCGCGAGCGTACCCGCAGGAAGCCGCAGCAGCGAGTCGGGAAGCCCGGCAATGCAGGGGATCCCCAGGGCTCGCACCAGCACCGCGGTGTGGGAGGTTGGACCGCCCCGGACGGTGAGCACCCCCAGGATGACCCGCGCATCGAGCCGGGCGGCGGCGGCCGGCGAAAGCTCTTCGGCCGCCAGCAGGACCGGCTGGGCCTTCTCCGCCGGGAGGGCCTGCTCCCCGGACCCCCGCAGCCGGCGCAGCAGCCGCTGGCCCAGATCCAGGATGTCCTCCGCCCGCTGCCTGGCATACGGGTCCGCCAGCTCCCGGTACCGCTCAGCAACCCCCCGGATGCCGCCTGCCAGGGCCTGCTCGGCGTTCCGCCGGCGCTTGAAGATTGCCTCCTTTGCAGGATCCAGCACAGCGGAGTCCTGCAGGATGAGCTGGAACGCCTCGAACAGCGAGCCCCTCTGCGTTCCCACTCGCGCGGAGACTTCCTGCCGCTCCTGGTCCAGGACCGCGCGCTCGCGGCGCAATGCTTCCAGCAGCACGGCCCACTCCTCGTCGGGCGCCCCGGGGGGCCGCTCCGACGGCTGCAGGGTAGTCCGCGCGAGAAACAGCACCGGCCCCGCGGCGAACCCCTCGGATACGGGGATGCCCTGGAGTGTCCCTTGGGGTTCGCCAGCCTGTGGGGCCGCCGGCGGCGGTGCGGCCGGGGCTGCCTCCGGCTCCTCCCCAAAGCGTGCCGCGGCGAGACGCTGGAGGGCATCCAGTGCCTCACGCGCCTCGGGTCCGCGGGCCCGGAAGACGATCTGCTCGCCCGGCGCCAGCCCCAGGGTGGCGATGGCGTTCAGGGAAGCGGCGGAGACCGGAGGCTTGCCGGAGCGGGGATTCCCGACCAGGATCTCCGCCTGGAAACGGGCCGCGGCGCGCACCAGACGGGCGGCGGGACGCAGGTGCAGGCCGTGGGCGTTTCGCAGGGTCGCGGTGGTCTCCTGGTACGGCTCTCCTGCGTCCGCAGCTTCAAGGCCGGCGTGCGGCTGACCCCCAGCCGGGGCGGCCAGATGATCCGCCTTGGGTGCCAGCGCCTGGGAGGCTTCGCGATAGACGGCCTCCAGGCCGTCGCCCACGGCAATGCGGACCGCCGCTGCGATCGCCCCTTCCACCAGGGGCGCCGGGCAGAGCCGCACGCCGGCGCGGGCATCTTCCGGCAGAAGCTCCAGGGCCGTCTCCGCGGCCAGCACGGCGCTGCCCAGATCCATCAGGACCAGGACCCCTTCGGGGCTGCTGACCGAGCGGATCGCCTCCGCGATGGCCAGGGCATCGGTGCCCAGCTCCGCACCGGTACTCCCGACCCCGGCGGCGCAGGCGACGGGGATCCGCGCGGTGCTGACCTCGCCCGCGAAGCGGGCGAGGGAGGCGGCCAGCTCGCGGCTGTGGGAGACCAGGACCAGCCCGACCATGGTCAGGCCAGCAGGTCCGCGGCGGCGCTGATGAGCAGATGCGCCGAAGTGGCCCCGGGGTCCTGGTGGCCGACGCTGCGCTCGCCCAGGTAGCTAGCCCGCCCCTTGCGCGCCAGAAGCGGGATGGTGCCGGCCATGCCGGCCGCCGCGGCGCGCTCCGCGCAGCGCAGGATCTCCGGCAGCCCTACCCCTTGCCGCAACGCCGCCTGCATCGCCGCCGCCGCGGGCAGCAGCGCGTCGAGCATGGTCTTGTCGCCGGGCTCCGCCTTGCCCCGCTGCCGCACGCCCTCCACGCCCTGGCTGAACGCGGCCGCCCAGTCGGCGGGGGCCAGCTCGCGCAGTCCGGCGCAGGGGGTTGCGGCACGCAGGAAGAAGGTGCCGTACAACGGGCCCGCGGCCCCGCCCACGGTCCGCATCAGGGTCATGGCCGTGCTCTTTAAGGCGGCGGCAATATCCACGGGGGGGTTTGAAGCCAGATCGGCGGCGACCGCGGCAAATCCGCGCTCCATGTTGATTCCGTGGTCCGCGTCCCCGATCGCCGCGTCCAGGTCGGTCAACTCGTCCTTGGCTTGCGCGAACACGGCGGCCAGGGCGCGGAGCCAGGCGAGCAGGCGCTCCAGGCTGACCACGGAGCTAGACCCCCCAGCGCAGGGCCGCGGTACGCACCGGGTCGTCCCACAACCCGACGAGGCGCTCGTCCGCCTTGAGTAGTGTCAGCGAAAAGCCGGCCATGTCCAGGGAGGTGATGTAGTTGCCGACCAGCTGCCGCGCGATGCGGATCCCCCGCGCCGCGCAGACCCGCTCCAGCTCCCCGGCCGCGATGTACAGCTCCAGCAGGGGGCTGGCCCCCATCCCGTTGACCAGGGCGATCACCATATCGCCCCGCCCGAAGGGCAGGTCGCCGAGGATCTCGACGGCCAGCATCTCCACGATCTCCCGGACCGGCTTCAGGGCGATCCGCTTGCGTCCCGGCTCGCCGTGGATGCCGATGCCGATCTCCATCTCCTGTTCCCCGAGGCTGAAGGTAGGCCGCCCCGCGGCCGGGACGGTGCAGGAGCTCAGGGCCATTCCCATGGAGCGCACGTTCCCGTTCACCTCGCGCCCCAGCGCGGCCACCTCGGCCAACGGCTGCCCGCGCCCGGCCGCCGCCCCGCAGAGCTTCTCGGCCAGGACCGTCCCCCCCACCCCGCGGCGGCCGGCGGTGTAGAGGCTGTCCTTCACCGCCACGTCGTCGTTGATGAGCACCGCTTCGACCTGGATTCCCTCGGACCTGCAGAGCTCGGCGGCCATCTCGAAGTTCATCACGTCGCCGGTGTAGTTCTTCACGATGTGCAGAATTCCTGAGCCCCCGTCCGCCGCCCGGGTGGCCGCCGCGATCTGGTCCGGGGTGGGGCTGGTGAACACGTCCCCCGGGCAGGCCGCATCCAGCATGCCCGGGCCCACGTACCCAGCGTGCAGCGGCTCGTGCCCGCTGCCTCCCCCGGACACCAGGGCTACCTTCCCCCGGACCGGGGCGTCGGCCCGCAGCACGAACGTGGGGTCGAACCTGACCTCCAGCAGGCCGGCATGCGCCGCGGCCAGCCCGGCCAGGGATTCCCGCACCGCGCTGGCGGCCTCATTGATCAGCTTCTTCATGCCCGCCCCCCGGCCTGGGTCGATCACCTGACCGCAGTCGGCTACAGCGCGCGGACGTTGTTCTGGGCTACGGTGCGCCCGACCAGGCGGGTGAGCTTCTGCAGCAGCCCGCGCTGGAGGCGCTCATCCTCGCAACTGGTGAAGTTGCAGTAGAACTCGTCCTTGTCCAGGTCGCACAGGATGCCGCGCTCCTCGTAGTAATTGGCCTGCTCCGTGGGCTCGCGCTGCCCGGAGGTGCCGTAGCGCCCCCAGTCCAGCCAGCCCATGGGCACGCTGTAGCTCATGCCCGGGTCCCCCACGCTGCGGTCGGTCAAGCGGACGCGCACGTAGTAGCGTGTGCCGGCGAAGCGGAAGACAAGCTCCCCCTCTTCCACCTCGACGCCCAGCACGCGCAGGTCCAGGCCCTGGTTCTGGCCGAGCTTTTCCAGACACTTGCCCAGCAGGTGGAGCTTATCGACGCCCTGGCGGAACTTGACTTGCAGGCCTTTGAGCTGGTCTAGATCCATAGCGGGCATTATACCACTCAAACCAGCCCCTGGTCGATCATGGCGTAGGCTTCTGGAGCAATCAGATATTACGAAATTTCCCCGGATGCATCCCCGAGGAGCTTTCGCGCGACCCGGCGCATCGGCTCCCCCAGGACACCCGCCAGCGGATTCGGCGAGGACAGGAGGGCCTCGATTTCGGGCAGGTACGGGATGGAGCCCAGGAGAGCCAACGAGTAGCGCGCGGCCAGCGCAGCCACCGCGGTATCCCCCCCGGGGTGGGCCATATTCTCGACGATCCCCCGGACCGGCAGGCGCAGCTCCTGCAGCAGGGCCAACAGGCGCTCCACCACCTGGAGCGCGAAGGCGGAGGGCGTCGCGATGATCACGAACTCAGGCCCGGGGAGCAGGCGCAGCACGTCCAGGAGCTCATCTCCAATGCCGGGAGGCATGTCCACGACCAGGAAGTCCAGGGGGTCCCAGACCGTGACGGCCAGCAGCTCCAGCAGGGCTTCGGACACCTCCCTGCCCCGCAGCGGGACGGCTCTTTCGCGGGAGAAGGCCGCGAAGCTCATGAAGTCCAGGGATCCCCGCACGCGCAGCGGCCGAATGCCGCCCTCTTCCTCCGGGAACCGCAGCTCAGCGCCTAGCAGCAGGTGGGCGGAGGCCCCCTGGAAGTCCAGATCCAGAAGTCCCACGCGGCGGCCCCTGTCCCGCAGAGCCAGGGCCGACAGCACGGAGCAGACGCTCTTACCGACCCCGCCCTTGGCGCTGGCGAACGCCAGGATGCGTCGGACCGGGGCGAGGCGCTGGTGGATCACCGCCGGACGCGGGTCAATCATCCTCGAGGTCCACGGACTCGATGGAAACTCCCCGCCCGGCCGAAAGCTCGAAGTCCGGACTGCCGCAGCCGGGGCAGCGCAGGTACACGTGGGCGCTCTCGGGCAGGAAGTGGATGGCCTCCCGCTCCTCCTCCCCGATCCCCGGCACCCCGGCCAACGGCCACTCGTGCCGGCAGGCCCGGCAGCGGAAAGCCGCCGGCTCGTTCAGGAAAAGGAAAACCTCCGGACCGTACTGCAGGCCGCCGAGGCTGGCGCGCAGACCCTCCCGGAACGCCTCCATCTCGATGTTCTGCAGCTCGCCGAAGCGCAGGCGCACGGCCAGCACAGGGCGACCGCCGTTCTCCCGCCTGATCTTCTCCACCGTGGCCACCACCGCCTCGGCCAGCGCCCACTCGTGCATCAGAACCTCGCGAAGCGGGTAATAATTTCCGGGAACTCGTAGACCTCCAGGCCGTTGGGGGTCACCTCCCTGCGCACCCGCAGCCCGTCCACCAGGCTGTTCAGCAGCTCCTCGGCCTGCCGGATGGAAAGCCCCATATCGATGACCGCGTCGGAGACCGTCAGCCGGCCCTTGCGCTTGTAGGCCAGGCGAAACACGCGGGCCTCAAGGTCCGGTGCTTTGCGCACGGGGGTACCCTGACGCTCCGCGGGCAGCCAGCGCAGGAACCGCCCCCGGCTGCCTTCCTCCAGGCGCTCCTCGCCCTCCACTCCGCGGAAGAAGCGCTGGAAGTAGCGCAGGCCAAAGCGGGTCAAGGTGAACACCGCGACCAGGAACAACAGGAAGGCGAAAGAAAAGAAAAACATCACCGCAGCAATGTACCCGGAAGGAGGGGACGTGCCTACCCGGCACGAGGCTCACCCTTTGCGGCGCTGGGTACGGACCTCTTTCACGGAGTTGTGCAGATCGTTGATCAGCCCCCGGATGAAGGGGTTGGCGATGCTGTACACGCGCTTGTTTCCCTGGACCTGGGAGGTGACGATCCCGCGCTTCTTCAGCACGGCCAGGTGCTGGGAAACCACGGGCTGCGACTGCTCCAGGCAGGCCCACAGCTCGGACACGCAGGCCTCCTCGCCCTTCTCGATCGCGCAGAGGATCTTCAGGCGCAGGGGGTGCCCGCAGGCTTTCAGTACGGACGCTACCTCGTTTACCTTCTCCATATTCCCTATATAGCATATCCTGCTTGCTCAAATCGCGCAAGCCGTTTTATAGTGAATCGGAGTGTGAATGACCCCGGCATACCTTGACTGGGCGGCCACCTCTCGCCCTGACCCCGACATCCTCGAGGGCGCGGCGCGGATCGCTGGCGAATACTACGCCAACCCCTCGGCGCCGCACGCCGAGGGCAGGCGAGCCGCCGAGCTGCTGGCCGACTGCCGCCGCCGCCTGGCGGGGTCCCTGGGCTGCGCGCCGCAGGAGCTGGTGTTCACCTCGGGGGGCACGGAGGCCAACAACCTGGTGCTCTTCTCCCTGCTGCTGCGCCGGCGCGACCGGCGGGTGGTTTTAAGCGGCCTGGAGCACGATTCCCTGTTCCTCGCGGCCCGGCGCCTGGAGGCTCTGGGGGGCCAGGCGTCGGTCGTTCCGGCAGGCGGCGACGGGCGGGTGGACCCCGCGCGGGTGCTGGGCGCCGTGGACGAGCGCACCGCCCTGGTGGCCCTCATGCTCGTGAACAACGAGACCGGCGCGCTCCAGGAAGTGGCGGAGGTGGCGGCGGGCCTGGCCGGCATCGCCCGCACGGGCGCTCGGCGCATCCTGCTGCACACCGACGCGGTGCAGGCCCTCGGCAAGGTCCCCTTCCGCCCCGCGGAGCTGGGCGTGGACACGGCGGCGGTGAGCGCGCACAAGATCGGCGGGCCGCGGGGAGTCGGCGCCCTGTACGTGCGCCAGCCGGGCGTGCGGGAGTTCCTGAACGCCGGGGGGGGCCAGGAGGCGGGGCGCAGGCCCGGAACGGAGAACCTGGCCGGCGCCTGGGCCCTGGCCGAGGCCGGCGAGCGGGCGGTCGCCGGTCTGGACGAGCGCTCGCGGCGGGCGCGGGGGCTGATGGACGGTCTTCTGGCCGGCCTGCTCTCGCTCCCCGGCTGCCGCATCCTGCCCGAAGGCCGGGGCGCAGTGCTCCCCCCCGAGCGCTTCTCCCCCTACATCCTTTCCGCCGCCTTCCCCCCGGTCCCGGGGGAGGTGCTGGTGCGTGTTATGGAGAGCGAGGGCTTTCTCATCTCCACCGGGGCGGCTTGCTCCTCGCGAAAGAAGGAACGCACCCGGGTGCTGGAGTCCATGGGCGTTGCCCGGGAGCTGGCCGCCTCCAGCGTGCGCATCTCCATCGGGCCGGCCACGCCAGCCGCGGAGCTGGAGGGGCTGCTGGAAGCCCTCCGCCGCCGGCTGCCGGGGCTGTGAAGCCATGCCGAGTACGGCGCTCTCCGCGATGCAGGACTTGTACCTCATCAAGTACGGCGAGCTCCAGTTGAAGGGGCAGAACCGCGGGCAGTTCGAGCGCAGGTTGTGCGCCAATATCCGCCACTCACTCGGGGCCGCGGGCGCGAGCGGGCCCGTCGCGGAGCTGGAGCGACGGCGCGGGCGCCTGTTCCTGCGCACCGACGCCGGGCAGGCGGCGGTGCGGCGGACCCTGGAGCGCACCTTCGGCATCGTGGGGTTCTCCAGGGCCCTGCAGGTGGACAAGGACCCCGCCCTGCTGCGGGAGGCCGCCCTCGCGCTGGCTCCGGGGCTGGCCGCGGCGCACGGCGGGCGCTTCAAGATCGAGGCGCGCCGCTCGGACAAGAGCTTCCCGCTGGACTCCTACGGCATCGCCT
>Ga0315289_10002015_pt1 | contig 31490 bp, 15 predicted proteins | sample YL17G11_40_MG_FD_203452 | JGI IMG/M metagenome (GOLD analysis project Ga0315289, IMG submission 203452) | Sediment microbial communities from Yellowstone Lake, YNP, Wyoming, USA - YL17G11_40 | ecosystem: Environmental > Aquatic > Freshwater > Lake > Sediment | place: USA: Wyoming | collected... | reverse complement strand
TCAAACCCAGCAATTGTTTTTGGAGCAATAAAAGTCCACTTTTTAGTTAAAGCATTTTGTACATAATCTCCAATCAATGTTTCAGCACCTTGAATCGGGTTATTTGGAAAATTAGACAAGGTTTTATAACGAGCTTTCGTTACATAGAAATTCTTATTTAGACCTTTGGAATCTAAGTTCAATTGTTGCTTTATAGCAGAGAATCCTTGGGCAGCAGTCTGAAGTTTTATAAACTTATTTAATATAGATATCTGCGTATTACCGAAATTAGCTATATTCTTATCTCCGTTGATAATCATATCTTTTAATACAGCAGATGCATCCATCCCTTCGAAATCAGCTAACGCATCGTCTGCTCCTTTAATATCTATTTCTTCAGTATCAGATCCTGAACTATAAGGATTATTTGGGTCTTCGTATTTTTTAGTCAATGATGTTACCAAATCCTGTTGTGCAGTGGGGTTAAATCTAGAAAGTAAACCCCTATTATGCCTAAGACCTTTAATATAATCAAACAATATAGGCTGTGACATAAAGTAAGCCGAGATATCTTCTTCAAACCCTAACATGCTCAACATTGTATAGACTCCAGCTGTATCGGTATTCAAATTTATCTTGGCCATACCTTCCAAATTGGCATTATCTACGGACATATTTTGCAGCGCCGCAATCAAATCTGCCGGAGTAGAAAATTCGTCTCCACCTATTTTAATACTAGAAGTAAGTCCGATTTCCCCTTTACTTTCTTTATACTTATTTCCGAATTTAACAGATATAGCTTCCCATACATTCATATTAATAAATGGGTTATAAACATACTCCCCAACTACTAATCCTTTACCTTGGGCTAGAGCATTTAAAATACTGTCGCTGGAGAATATAGAAATACCATCCTTACCTGCAGATCCGTCAGATAGTTTCTGTCTGTTATATCTATGGGAAATTACCGAATTTTTCTTCTTATTTTTATCTGATTTAGATTTATGAACTTCATTAGCTATATCTAAAAATTTACCGTTACCTAACGGGCGCACGATTCTTTTCTGAGCTTCCGGGTTTAACAAGACAGCTTTATGAATTTCTATAATCCTGTTCTGTAATCCGTTTTTATACTCCTGTAGGAAATTATCCCTGTCAATTTCTATATTTTGAAGGCTATCCAGAATTATGTCAAAACCTTTTGAATCCTTTATTGTCTTTCTAATCTCGGAGTATTTACTACGTTCTTCTGTAGACACTTCTCTCATAGCCTCTACTCTAGCCTCTTTACCTAATTTTTTAGAGTCTATTTCTTTTCTACGTTCTTTTATAGCTAATCGAATAGTATCTTTAATTTCCTGTTTAAGTTCCCCTTTCAATTCTGACAAGGCTTTTTCTGCTGTAGCATATTGCTCGTCGAATTTCGATAACCTTGAGTTCTTTTCTTGAGGGGTTATATATTTAGCTCTGCTTAGTTTACCATTTTCATAGATAGTATTGTACAGATAAGCATACAATTTATCCACGTCAAAGTCAGACCCCATCTGTACTACGAAGTCTTTAGGGGCAATAACAAGATCTCCCATTTTCTCTGGCAAGAATCCCACTATTTCCACATAGGCCATGGATTGCTGTAATTGAGATGGAATCCGGAATCCGAAACCTTCTAGAATTTCTTGCGGAATTTTATCTGTATCTATTATCATTTTACCGTTTTCATCTTTAACGATAAAATCTTCTACGTTCAGTAGATTTCCTTCAGAATCTCTTCCTTTAAATGGCAATAGTATTTGAGCAGGTAATATTTTACCTGTAGCTTTATCCAATCTCTGTGGTTGTAGTGATTTAGTGGAATCAAATCCCGGTGCGTATATGATACCACCTTCTTTTTCCATTAGTTCTTTGCCACCTTTTTCATAGGTAATAAACCCGGCATCTGAACCTAAAACAAAACTTCCACCAGGCATATGCTGTTTCAATACGAATTTGGCTATTACTGAATTAAGTAAAGCCATGTATTTATCAGAGTAATCACTTTCCCATAATTCTATAGTAAATTTACCGTTAGCATTAATTGCCAAACCATCACGCAAAGGTTTAGAGTATTCTTTCCTGGCATCTAATTCCCTTAAAAGTATTCTGGATAGCTTTCTATAATTTACGGACCCATCTTCATTTAAAATGTAAGCTTTTAAAGCACTTTCCCCTTCTTTATACAACTCATGGTATATGTTTAAATACTCTCGCTGTAGTTGTTTACCGCTTACTTCTTGTCCATCAAATTCAAATTTATGGTCCAATAAATTTGCAAACAATAATTTAGACTCTTGAGAACCTTTAGCTATATCTTTCTTTTCAGCTTTGTATGGAATAGCTTGTTGTATTCTATAACCTGACGATTCTATGAGTCTTGAATACGATTCCAGATCTAAATCATCTTTAATGGTACCATCCTCATTGAATATCTGGGCACTTTCTTTTGGAAATCCTACTTTAACACCAGAGTAATAAGCTGCCCTGACCGCTATTTTTTTACCATCACCCATGTCTTCCATGGCTTCCATAGCTTTTGCCAGCTTTCCTAACTCCAGTTCCTTTCCAGGAGAATTAACTAGTTGTGGCAATAACGGGAAGGATGATGTTTTTATATAAGTCTTTTTATAATAATACTCTTCTGATCCTGGAGCAATTCTCACTAATTCCGTATTAGAGTAAACCGGCTTTCTTGGACCTACTACTTTTTTGAATATATTCCCTGTCAATGGATTACCACTTTCGATTGTCTTTACGGCATCGTCGTATTCATCCTGTGTAAGTTCACTGTAACGCAACATTTCCCTAAGATGTGTTCTCCATGTGGTATATTCCTGGGCATTGGTGCTTTCTATATTCATATAAGGATTGGATACTAAATTATCCACCTTAGTTACCAATTCTTGCCATTCTTCTTGCTCTTCTGGTATCTTAGAATCCTCTAACTCTTCAATTCTGTCTAGCATAGAACTATATTGAGCAGGACTTATCCCGTCCAGTATCTGACGGAAATCATCAATGTTGGATGATTCTGCAAACCTATCGTCCAGAAAAATTTGTTTTGTATAAGGCATGTCAGAATAATCTGCCTCATCCCCAGGAGCAACTTCAGAGGCCAAACGTTTTGTAACGTTATTCATTGTAGTCTCTACATCCTTTTTAAAGTATTGAGCTACATCTCCAACCACTAATTGAAAAATATTGGCTTTATTAAATTCTTCACTAAATGTCATATTAACGGCAGCTTCCAAAGAATTCATCCTAGTGTTTTCAACCCCTTCTATTGTTGAAAGCATTTCTGTATCGTGGGTAAATTCAGCTCCATTAGTTATCCCTAATTCTTCCCATTCTTTATTTCTTTCGACAGCTTTGCTTATAAGGTCTAGTCTTATTTGAGATCTTATTGAAGGTCCTAAAGCATCGATAACAGCTTCTGTTGTGTTTTTATCCTGTATAAAATCTATAATAGGAATTCCTCCGGTATCTGTACTTAATTTACCATCGACCACATACATATCGTTTAAATATGGAGTCATATAAAATGAATTTCCATTATACCCTTTTAGGTTTAAGGCTTTTACAAATTCTGGATCGGCACTTATTCTGATACGTTCTATCTCAGCCTGAACTATTGATGTATAATATAAATTAACAGCATAAGAATCCATCCCTAGTTTTCCTTCTTTAAGGGTAGCAATATGGAACATTAATCCATTCATCATCATTACCCTGGACTTGTCAGAGATAGTAGGAAAAAGGAATGTGCCTTTACTTACATTTAATTCGACTCCTTCATAAACTTCCATTTTATGAATCTTTCCTAGTCCTCGAAACTCCAAACCTATGTTTAAAATCTCATGATCCATCTCACTTAATTCAGGAGCCCCTTTGGATCTTTTATATTTCTTCATTACCTTTTTCATTAAAGGCTGTAAAGAAGTATATTTCACTTTAAACCAATCGGAAAATACTTTACTTTGTGGATCTTCATTTACACCGCCGAGCAATAAATCTCTGTAAAAAGATTTACCACTAAATAGTGTTTGCCCTAGTTTTTCAAGAATATTATTTTTATTAGCTTTTAAATCCCTGGTCTTATTCTGTAAATGGTGATTTGCTGTGTAAGTATAGATTAATTTATCAGCTACTCTAAATACATTACTAAATTCTTCTTCTTCATATTCAGCAGCTACTCTGGCCACTGATTTAAAAAAGCTGGAATTTATAAACCCGGAGTTTGCTTTTAATGGGTTTTTCAAATCAGTTTTCTTATCGACTTTACCCAGTTCATTCATTTGAACAAGTAAAGCTTCTATGAATCCTTCGGCACCTTTCAGTTTATTCTTGCCAAGAAATACAACAGCATTTCCCCTGGCTATAGCTTTTAAAAAATCCTTATTGGTATGTACTCCTAAACTTTCTAACGCGTCCTTGATAGTTATATATAATGCTTTTGCTGACTGTGATTTTTTGACAGACTGCAATTCATCAACTAATTTTAATATTTTATCTTCATCATAAGTACCGTTTACGGTTAATATGGGAGATTTAATATGAGCTTCCTGCCATTCTTTTAAAAGTCTGTTTCCGGCTGTACTGGAGTTATCATTCATAACTTTTAATTCAGAATGATACTTATCATTTCTATCACGGTAGCCGTTATAATAAACATATTCCATGTCTATTTTATGTTTAGCCATATCCCTTACAAATAGAAATTTAGTAGTGCTATCTATAGTTTCTGCACGTACTACTTTTCCATCTTCAATAACAGGTTTTAACTGATCTAATAAATCTCCTATCCAGGCCCGGCTATGATTTTCACTTATTACAGCTTCATTGTATATATTTTCCAGCTTTTCAATCATCGCTTCATAACTAGGATACGTTCCCTCTAACAGTCTATGCAATTCGTCATATACTGTGTTGAAGCTCATGAAATCTTCTGTATTGAAAAAAGTTCTTATTGGAATTCTATTCTTTTTCGAATCGAATTTAGACTTTTGTACAAACGATAAAAAGGCTTTTAATCGCCCGGATATTTTCGCTTTACTATCCATTAAAATGGAAAAGTTATCATTATATGTAGTCCGTTCATGATCTACATCCGAATACTCAGCAAATTCTTCAGAGATATTATCTTGTTCTTCGCTGGATATTTCAGTGGTAACTTCGTCATTCTTTTTTAAATCCTCTTTTTTAATTTTAATACCTTGAACATTAGCGAGGTTTTTTCTGCTCATGTCGATCAACGTATCGATATTATCTTTAACAGTATTAAGGATTTTATTGCGTTCTTTTAAAAAATCTATAGTATCTGAAAATAGTTCTATATCGGTAGATGCAGCTTCAAGGTCGTCATTATTTTTCTTTATACTTTGGTTTATCTGTTCTATCACGTAGTTTTCCAGATCTACAGCGGTATAGGTGTTTCCACCTGTCTTTGCATGAATAACAGATTCACGATATATTTTATTAGATATAAACTGTACTACTTCACGTTGTTCCCCAGAATTTAAACCTTCAATAAAAGTATCTGCATGAGAATCCTTTAAAGCTTGTTTAAGTTCAGCGGTTAAAAAAACAGGACCTTCTACGTTACATTTACTCATAATGTACAGTTTTAAACTATTAGCATCTATTTATATTATTGAACCCTTCAGCATCTATCATATTTTGAATTAAAGATCTAGGATTTGCAGATTTAAGTGCATGTTTTATTTTATCTATATTAACCCCTTCAACTTCATAAACATCTTCTACTAATGTCTGCATATCTTTCGGCAATACCTTAAAAAATTCCTCTTGTGTTATTGGATATATCGCTTTATACGATTCCATTGTTATAAATACCTTTCTTGCACCTTCAGCGTCATCAGATTGAATAGCTGTGTATAAAGCTTTACCTAATTTTGTACTGCTTAAAGCAGTTGTTATATCCTTGACAGGAGTACTTTTTGTTATTACAATACCTTTGCCAAGAGTTGCTAATACCTCATTAACATATGCTACAGTATCGTTTACATTTTTACTTTCTTCATCAACTTCTATTAAAGCTTTTTCTTTTTTTGTTGGAGTCTTTTTCGTTTTTACAGTCACCTTTTTTACAGTGGGATTAGCTGAAGAAGGACTATATCCATCAACATCATACTCTACTATATTTTGTAACGTGTAAGTGTACTTTCCATTTGCTAGTTTATCTCCCCTTAAAAACGTCTCGGTATTATTTTTTACAAATGTATTATATTTCATAGCAATAGTTTTAACATTCCCATTTTCATCTACTGTAGGTATGCTAACTTTTTTATTATTATTCATCATGCCGGCATTAACATTGAACATGAACTTTCCTTCATTGAACAGATCTTCTAAATTTTCCATCATATCTACCAGCTCTTCTGTACTCATAGATTCCTTGTTAATAGTTTTCTTTTGGGCCATTCCAAAGTGTATTTCCCCTGTGTCAGGGTTGATGGAAAATATGGTATTTGCAGAAGTGTCCTTTGTTCTGGAAAATTTAATGTTTAAATCGAAAGCTCCCTTTTGTTTATATACATACATAAACCTTTCCAGTGCTACTTGCAATCCTGCAGCTGTGGTTATATTTATACCATGATAAGTTTTATAATTAGTGATCACATCGTTTATCAAGTTTACATCTTTCTGGGAAAGTCCTTGAGTATTTAACTTTCCGTCTTTATCGGAATGAGTATATGCACGTATACAAGCCATGGCAATAGTACTTAGTTCTTGTGATAAAGGGGTAGTGTACAAAGGTTCTCCGTGATATAAAGTTTCTCCCATAGAATTTACCCCGATTGGTACCAGCATTAAACTAATACCTTTTGGCCAATCTGAGACTATCCCAAAATTCATTATATGTTTAGGGGATATGTTAGACATCAATCCGCCTTTTAAAGTGATAACAGCCAATTGCACATCTTCTTTTACTGCTAAATTGGCCTTGTCTTTTTTCTCAGCATAGTTCATAACGAAGCCCATGTATCTACCAATCTTGTTCAGATATATAACTTTCTTGCGAATCTTTCCTGTAGCCGTTTTATCTTTTGCAATGGAATCTATTACAGTTCTACGTTTAGAACGCATGATAGCGCGTTGTTTTGTTTTCTCTTCCGGAGAAATATTCAAATTGTTAATCCAATTTGGTTGGTGCATATATCCTAAAGTATTGCCATCTTTATCTTTAATGACAATAGGAATAAAATCTTCCGGCAATACCTCATCCCCGACAATTCCATTAGCTTTTTTAAACTTGTTCCAAGCTTTAGCAACTTCAGGAATTTTAATATCTTTCACGGAACCGTCTTCGTTTACAAAATTATGTTTAACTTGTTGATATAAAGTGTATCCATCCCGTTCTCGAAGAGCTATCTTTTTTTTATAATCATGTTCTATTTCCATAGTCAACACTTCTCCGCCCTGATAATCTTCCGGGGATAATACCAAAGAAAGATTTCTTACCGGATCCGAATCGTCTATCAAAACAGTGTTTTCATTTTCATCTGTCACCACATGATAACTAACAGATAAATGGGCTAATGAGGATGTTCCATCACGAACTACAGATTGTTCACCATCCGATAAATTCTCTTCGACTACATTCGTTAAACTTTTATTAGAATCGCCCATGGTTTCTTTCATAGATTCCTGGACTATAGAATTCATATTCAAAGTCGGCATGTCTTCTGGTACCCCGTAATCAGTAGTGTACCCCATCGACTCGGCGTATGTCTCTGCAAGTTGAGCTGTTGGAAATGCTGTTAGATATATGTCTTTTAATAAGGTGAAATTGGTAAAAGCAAATTCCTCTGTTGTCATGTCAGTTATATATTTAACAAACGAATTAAAGTCAGGAAATGCTTCTTGAATCGGTTTTCCAAAATGTCTTTCAATAACATCTTTTAAATTTTTCAAATATTCACTTTGTTTGGTTCCGATAGTCATTCTTAAATTATCTAATTTTCCACGTTTAATACGTGCTTCTGCAGCATCCTGTTCGCTAATTCCTCCCATCGATAATGCCTGGTCTATCTTTTCTATCTCCAATGCTAATGCCGCACCTTTCTTTCTTCCATCATCCATGGAAGCTATTGAAGAAGCTATAGAAGTGCTTATAGCTTGACCTTCTTTCTGAACAAGATCTTTCTTTTTTACTATATCAATTCTGAATTTATGAACATAATCATTAATAGTTTTGTCTATAACAGATTTCAATACAGTCGAATGAGCTGTCTCATCTTTTAAGCCTGCACTTTCTTTTGCGTATTCTTCATTGACCTGTTTAAGTACAGCATCTAAATCTTCTTCATCAAAAGCTTCGTCATCATAGGCCAATAAAGATATAACAGTATTATTTCTAACTGTTTTAGGACTTAAACCTTGTGGAATATCCTTTACTTCTTTATCAAGTTCCTGAGTTTCTTTTTCGATTTCTATTTCGGGATTCTCTTCTGCAGCTTCCTTGTTCTTTTTAGCAGTCTTTTTAATGGATTCTTTTTTCAATTTAGCATTATCCTTTATCGCTTTAAACGAAGAGGCTGCAGTCCCGTCAAGAACTTTTTTCATTTGATCTTGAAACTTTTGAGATTCTTCTATACCTGGAATAGCTATTTTTAAACTATTTAAATCCCGAAGAGTTACAGCAGAATCTATTGTCTGTAAAGCTTTGGCCATATCATCTTTAATACGGTTTGAAGTGTACAGTTTTCTTTGGTATTTTCTTGATGTAATGTTATCGAAATTCTCTTGTTCTTTAGCCAACTGAGAATGTAAATTAACCAGACCTTCTTCCAAGTCTTTTAATTTATCGTTTTCTTCTTCAGTTCGTCTATCTTTTACTATAGAATTTATGGCTAAAACCTGATCTTCGAAAGCCTCTATATGACCTTTATTTATAGCTATGCCTGCTGCTACATTAACAACTTCAGTACTATTTTCATAAGTTTGATATTTCGATATCAAAGGTTTTAATTCTTTAATATATTTAGAAAGATTGGACATATGATCGTCAGTATTTTTATGCTCTTCTGCAACTTTCTCTAGATGTTCAAAAGTTCCTTTAGCCAAATGCTCAACTATTTCCTGAGTATACACTTGTTTTTCCACTAGCCTTTTAGACTTTTCATTATCCATGTTGAATGAAGCATCTACCAGTTTGTTTGCTAAAGCGGATTTTTCCATCTCTTGCATAAACTTTTCTTTACTGGCATATACAGCATCTCTATCTTTTATAAAGGCTTGCTGCTTTTCGTATTCTTTTACTTCCTTTTTAAATCGATCTACAGATCCGTAACCTCTAGTAATACCTGCTTGAATAGGGCCCGTAATAGCGCCTATTATACCGGATACTATTACTTGATTAGTAGATAGCATTTGGGCAAAACGTTTAGAAAAATCTGAATTAAGATTGCCTACATATTTTCCAGAGTCCTTTAAATTTTTTATTAAATCGCTATTCTTGTTAATACTTTCATATCCTTTTAAAGCTTCGTATTCAGCTTCCATTTTAAACATTTCCTGTCCAGCTTCTTCTATTGTTTCCATAGGAGTTGCTTTTGCCATATCCCACATTTTATTGGCCAAAGTAGGTTTAATCTTTAAAGCACCTTTACCTAAAGTTCGATTCATCTTATCAAACATTCCTATATTAAGAGCTGATTTTAATAGATTCCAGTTAAAAACTTTCTGAGCTTGAACTTCTCCCATATTATTTATATCGGTTATGTTCTTTTCATTGGTAAAAACTGATACTGCAAATTTATCCATGAAAGCTGTTTTAGCATCCTTTGCTTCCCACATTGCCTCCCCATATCCTTGTAATAAAGCAGATCCTCCTGCATTAGCTATCCTAGATAATATTGGCATTGTTTTTTGTATATGCTGTAACCCAACTTCAGCTCGTATTAAATTATTTGCTAACTTTTCTGTACGGGTCAGATTTTTTATAGCTGCTCCCCATTTTAAAAGTTTACCGGTTCCAGAAATAGTTTTAGCAGCCAAAGTTCCAACTTTAGATATAGCCATACCAGGGATAGCAAACCCTAGGGCACTATCCAATACACTGCTGAGTGTGCTCCATTTAGTTAACATTCCAGATATAGACTGATCAGATTCATCTTCGTACATCTTTAGATTTTCATCCACTCCGGCAGTTATTGCTTCGCTTATATAATCGGTAGTATTACTTATGGTACCTTGAGATTCCATGTCCATTAATCCAAAAGTCTTTGCATAAGTTGTCCAATCAGCTATATATCCAATATCTTTTAAAGCAGTTCCTATTCCTTTTGCAAGACCTCCTAAAACTGCAACACCGAATTTAGAAAAATTACCTTGAGATACTATCCTGTTCTTTTGTATATCTTCCCAGGATTTTAAAGGCCCAGTACCGTATTTTGAATCGTAATCTTCATTAGAAATACTATGCTGCTCCTCTACTCCGCGTAAATTAAAACTAGCAGCATTTTCATTAGTGGTTCCAGAAACATCTAAAACATTACCTCGACCTCCAAATACGTTTGCTGGATTTACAGGTAGAACTGTTTCTTTATTTTTCTTTTTACTGGTTTGTGTAATAGGATCGTACCCTTTTTCTGTGTAGTTTATAGGTTCTCCATTACTGTCATATATAACATTTGCCATAGTTATTTTAATTTAACATTAAAAATTTCTGCCATTGCTAGAGATTTTTTTCGTTTAAGGATAATCGGTCTTAGATTTTTATCTATACCTACATCATCGTATTCAACAACTACTTCTCCTTTTTTAACAGTAATAGGATTATTTGGATCACTATCATCTATATAAGAATAAGGAGCACGATATACTTTAGACTTAGCAGTCCTTAATTTATTGTCTTCTCCTACGGTATTATATTCAGAGTTTATAACTTCTCCTATACCTAATTCTCCTAATTTTTTTAGTTGATTTTCCATTAGACGATATTGAGAAATTCCGGTCATTCTTTTACCGCCTCCCATAACATACTCTCCAACGGGAACAAAATTATCGCCATCATGTTCATATAAAGTCAGGATATGTCCAAATGCTAAATCATTAACAAATTTACCTTCTGCATTTTTATATAATTCAGGATCAGATACACCGGTGCCATTCAACATTACTTTAAACGCGCCTTTCTCTTTGTTCTTACCGTCATAATTTTCCATACCAGATGCCAAGTTTTTGACTATATCTTTATATTCAGTACCGGTATATTCCTCTTTATTATTCAACCCTAAGATAGGCACATTACCTTCAGCTTTTCCTATAACTAATCTATTCAACATATCTGCAACCTGCCCTGGTATATCATTACCAACTTTCAAAGCATTGTTAGCTGTAGCAGATCTGGTATTTATAGTAGTATTTCTTCGTATAGACTTAAAACTGTTTTTAGCGTATGGCTTTATTATATCTTCATAGTAAGCCTGTTTACCTGCTTCAGTTAATTTATCATCTTTAAAATATCCCTTTTTAACAGACTCGTTCATCCATGCTTTATGATCTCGTTGATACTTTTTATCGGTCGGATCTAAAGAAGCCTGGTATCCGTATTTAGCATACTCTTCTATTTTAGCATTGGTTGTTATATATTCATTCCACATAGCATCACCCATTTCTCCTTCAAGTTTTTTAATCTGAGCAGGATTACCACCGTATCGCTTTGCAATTTTAATCTCTTCGACCCAAAAGTTATCGTAAGCTTTTTTTACAAATCCAGGTTCTTTCTGTTGTTTACGAAATTCTTCTTCAGTTAAAGGTTTATCTTTTCCTGTAATTTTGTCCCAAGTTCCTACCACAAGATTCTTTACTAATGCCCCTACATTCATTATAGTTTCTATATTAGCCGCTATCACTCCCTGACCTTCATAGGCTTTTCCAGGGTCAGCTACCTTTTCAGTATCGACAGTAGTATTAATATCCATATTCTCTTCAAACGGAATTTCAGGATCTGCAGGAATTTCAGGAGCAACATCCCCGGAATATGATTGACTTTTTTGACCGCCTTCTTTATCTTCCCGGATTTTACTATCCTTGACTTTATTTATGATATTTAATATATGTTCAGAATCAATACCAGCATAGTCTCTGTAAGCTCCGCGTTGAGATTTTGGATCCAACCATTCAGCCATTAATGCCTGCATTTTAGATTCAAGTTTTTCTACATTACTGTAATTTTTAGTTGGCGCTGTAGTATTTAACATTATTCCAATAGTTCCATCCGGTTTAACTTTAGTAGAAAAATATGAACCTCCGGATAATTCACTTATAAGAGTCATATCAACCCCTTCTAAAGCTTTATCCGCATCATTATAAACACTAAACGATACAGGAGCTAAAGTTTTATTGAATTGATTAATTGTACCATCTGGGTTGAAAGTACCTTGCCATCCTTGTTCGTATTCTTTATTTTTAATAAAATCTATATAAGCTGGATCATCACTATGCGTTTTTAGAACCTCATTTTCCCATTGTTTTATTTCCAATTTAGTATTTTCTGCTTTTTGAATATCAGTTTTCGCACTTTGATATTTCTTTTTCAACCCTACAAATTCCGTAATAAGATTATCAGAAACTCCTTCAGTCATTATCCTGTTTACAATATCTGATTTTATTCCGTTTACCTCATTTGCAATTTTAGATATATAAGGTAAATCTTTTTTATCTACGTCATAATCTAATTCCATAGAAGATGCCGCTTGAATACCAGCTGCTTTAGCTTTGGCCTTGGCTAACGGTACCATTGCGAATTGTTCTACAGATACGGGATTAATTGTTAATGGTGCCTGTAAAGTAGAAAATCTGTTTATTGTTCCCATATTTATTAATCTTTACGTCTATTTAAAAATGCAGAAAATGAAGACATTATATCAGCATTACCGGCTTCTTTAGCATACCTAGATCCAGTAACATAATTAACTAAACTCTGTCCTATACTTCCAATATTACCTGCTATAGCTTGATTATAAGCACTTCTTTGTGCAGAGTAAGCAGCTTCATTTTGTTCATTAGCCTCATCAGCTTTGGCCATCATTTGAGCATTAAATTGTTGAATTCCAACTTTACCTTGTTGAACTCTGGCCATTTCCTGTGCATCCATTTCTGATGCTTGTAACATTGTCGTTCCTATCCCGCGAGCTGTAGCATTCTGTATACCGGCAGCATTGGCGGCATATGCTCCAAAATTACCGGCAGAAGCTTTTAAATTCTGTGTGGCAGTTTGTTGGGATTCAGTTATTTCTCTTAATATATTCTGTCTGTTGACAAGATTTGGAGTTATAGAATCTGCATTAACTGTTTGTGCTGCAATAGGTGCAGGTTTTTTCATTCTGTTACGTTCCATGATATTGGATATAACACCTACAGCTTGAGATGCATATCCCAAACCTAATGCCCCGGATTGTATAGCATTTTCATTTCTTTGTAGCCAGTTCATATCTCTTGTAGCCCCAGTACTTCCGGACATTATATCTTTAGTATTAGCACCTGTTATAGAATCCAGAGTATTCTGTTGTTTAGATATATCTAATACTGCACTTGATTTCTCTTGGAGTGTTTTAAATGGATCTGCTGGGTTTACAAAACCTGCATATTTATATTGATTTTGGTCTGGGCCTTTATCGATACCCATTTCCTGTTTTGTCTGTTCTTGATAAGCAGCTAAATCTAATAATAAAGATTGTTTAGTCCTTTCAGAATATTTGTCGTTACGACCTTCAAATGCTCTTTCAATAGATTTTGATACAGCAGCTATAGTTTTTCCGCGAAAAGTTCCTGGAATACTATCTACTTTTTTATACTCGATTCGGTTACTAAATATCATAGGAATTTTTTTTCCATTACCAGGATCTATAAGTATAGAAGTTTCTCCTTCTTCTACTGTATTAGGTTTACCATTTAAACCTATTCCTATCTGAATTCCTCCATTAGGATTTTGTTCGTGACTACCGCCAGTTTTATATTCTGTAATGTTCTTATTCGGGTTAAACCCTCCGTATGCACTCATATTAAATGGATTTAATTCTGTTCCTGTTGCTGATGTTAATTTACCACCGCCACTTATTGTACCTGCAGTTGCAACCTGGGCGTTTCTGGCCAAGCTGAGTTTGTCTCTTTCTTCTTGTTCTTTAGCGGCTCTTTTTTCTGCTACATGTGAGAATATTCCTTTTACCAATCCTACAGCTCCACCTATAATAGCCCCAGCTCCGGCTCCAATAGGGCCACCTGGACTTGCTCCCAACGCTCCTGCTGCTGCACCAGATCCTGCTGATACCAAAATGCCACCAAAAGATTTTTCATTTATATTTACTTCACCACCATAAGCATGTTTCCATTTTTTAGCATTTTGAGCGAATATAGCACGTTTTCTGGTTACAGGATTTTTACTATGAGTAAGTTCCTCAGTAGACTTACCTGTTGCTTTTTTAGTAGCAGTAAATTTACCCTTATTTTCAGGTTTAATATGAATACCAGAAGCAGCAGATACTTTTCCGCCACAACCCATAGGATTAACCCCTTTAGTTTTACATCCACATTTTTTCATATCTAACCTTTTACATTGTACATTACTATCATGTCATCAAGAAAGAAAGATTCTGCACTTTCTGGACACTTCAAAGTTACTAAAATACTGACATCTCTGAATCTATCTATAGAATCATTTACACGAGGTAAATGGAGTCTGTTGATGTTGAACTTGTTATAGATTTCAGGATTCGATTGTTCACCGATCCTTCCATTTTTATCGTCAACACGAATATAAGTAATAGTATTCTTACCTGATTTTCTATAGTCCAGATTATGAAATACTTTTTCCATCACAGGATCTGGAGCCATCATATACTTTAATGTCAATTCATTATATAAAGATCCAGCATAATGCTCATTTAATTTTGAACTAACAATTGATAGCACTTTATTATCAAATGCAATAGCTTTTACATGGTAATTTTCTGTCCGTATAAAGAATTCCATCAATTTATCATAAACTAAAGAGAAACTATCAAATGTCATTATAACCTGTTTTTTACCAATATCGTATAGTGAACGTACATTTGTTTGGTTGGTTAATATAGCATCTAACATTAACTGTCGAATATTTTTTAATGTCGATAGTTCTGCGCCATCATGCATATTTATACTTTTCGATACATTATCATAATAGTACATTGAAGCTCCATCATCAACAATAGAACTTTTAAATATTGTACCTGATGTAGTGGTAAGATATTCAAACCTATATAGAAATGTACCGGTACCTAATTCAACTCCTACACCGTCATTAGATTGAATTTGCACTCTTGGATTGATTATCAATGCGCATACAGCGCGTGTTTGGTAAGCAAATATCTCATTTCGAAAATTATATATTTTAACAATAGGCCCATATATACCCATTAAATTCATAGTATCATTAACCAAAAAATCTGTCCAAGAATCTATTGTCTCATTAGGAAATTTTTCTTTACTAGCCATTACACTATTACTGAAAGTTTCCTGAACATTAAATGCCGGTGGAATTGGTAGTCCTAAAATTAAAGTATTTTGTTGATTATAGGCTCCTAATAATTTATGATTATCGACTAGTCTGTAAGTACCATATACTACAGTCGTATTCAATGAGTTTACAAAATCTACCATCCTGTCATTTCTTCCTGGAAGTACGGGATTTGTTTCCATTGGTAGTGTAGTGATATATTCGTATAAATTCCAATAATGATTGAGTTTGGTATCCAATCCATCGGATCTGTTAATGTTAATCCTTGCTATAGTAACATCTCCTAATGGCTGATATTGATCTGCAAGATTGCCTATATCTACATAATTTCCATTCAACATATAGGAATTTCTTTTCTTATCTTCATAAGTATTTCCGCCATATTGATTTGGAGTATAATGTATTAATTCCGCTAATAATATACCGTAATTATTTATATTATCTGAGAATCTGTCGTAGTCATTTCCTGATGCCGGAACTTTTCTATGCCATGTAGTGTCAAGGAATTTTAATACTACTGAGTCTATAAAAGTTGCTGCATAACTCATTGCATTAGCTACAGTATTTTTATCCAGCATATTTATTATATTTACTAGATTTGACACAGATTCTCCGTCAATATAACCGCTTTTACTACGTTCTAGATTTATACTGGCAACTTTTAAAGTCACAATATTGTCATCTGGAACTGCTCCATGTGGCTGGAACAAATCGAATTCCCATGAAAATATATGTTCTGCTGCACCACCTACTACAGGTCTTCCTGCAACTCCTTGAGTCATTAATTGCTCTGGATACCCTGCCATAGTATATCCATCATAAGGGGGAACTACGCCATTTTCTACTTCGGTATTTATGATAGATCCGTTTACTATATCTGTTCGTTTAATAGATACTTTACCGCCGGTTAAAGAATTTTTAAGTGTACCTAATATATGGATTTTTGTAGCAGGTTTTATAGAATTCAAACCTAATGCTGTATCTCCAGAATAGAAAAAGAAAAGATCTTTTTTTAAAGTCGGGGCAGCGCTTTCATTTGGAGTAGCAGGAAAATCTTGTCCAGAAGTGTAGTTTGCTTGTAAAGATCCTCCTTTTCCTCCTAAATCATAAAGTCGCTTTAAAGTGTAATAAGGATGTATTGAAGGAGATGCCCTTTCACCAGATATAAGCCAATTGTAATCAGCTCCTGGCATAAGAAATCCCGGAGACGATACGGATATATCTTTTGGTTCACGTTTAACTATTGTTAATTGATATTTAACTACTCCTACATTCGTAAAGTTAATAGCAGTTCCTATAAATGTACTTACTAATTGAACATGATAATTAGGCGCATAATACGGAACTAATACATCACACATCCATTTAACAGGACTTCTCTGACCATATCTATTGTAATAAACTATTCCTATTCTATAAATCTCTCCTTGTTTTAAAGAATTATATAAAGGTTCTGATATAAACGTTCTAGCCTCAGATACAAAATGAAATTTAAAGTTTGTGCCTCCATATCCTATAGTCACCAAATCTGCTTGAAGATTAAATTCAGCAGTGTTAATATTTATACAATCATGGGTTTCAGGAATTTGTGTATAATCTAGGTATAACTCATCGGCACCGCCTTTATTTTTGATACCAACAGCAGGTCCAGCTACTAACTGATAATCCCCATCCGTCGTTAACAAATCTAATGTAACTGTAAATGTCCCTTCAATCGGATATCCACCAGTTACGTTATGTGTTAATGTTAATTTATCATTTATATCTATAAACGAAGAATTATCAATATTCAATGAAAAAGAATTAAACCCATCATACACATGTATTTGACCAAATGCTACAGCAGCAGTTATATCATAATAAAGATATTGAGGAGAAATTACAGTAATATACATAGTCACTGTAACTACTGTTACAGTTATAGGACTTCTTGTGCCGGCTAATTTTAATGAAGATACTACAGTAACGTTTCCTAACGAAATTGACGGTATAAATGCACTATTAAAAAAGTAAGTAGAATTTCCTGCATTGTATGTTACGCTAGTAGGTGTTTTTGTAGATCCGTTTACGGTTAAAGTATTGTGTTCTACACTGGACACTGTATATGAACCATAGATAGCATCATCTGCCGGAGCAGATGTCGGAACTACTATTTGATATCCGTCCTGAATTCTCATATATTGTACATCCATTCCGCCATTGGCGCTTGGATTATTTTTTGTAACGCGATATCTTATCTGATTAAAAGAAGATACTGCAGTGAAATTAGAGGAATTAATATAATTAGAATTACTGTAATTTCTAGTATCATTATAGATGTTCTGTACAAATACCCCATTTAAATATAAATCTGCTATTCCGGTAATATCAGTTGCAGGCCCATTAGAAGCTGTCCTAAAACTTTTTTCGTAAGTACCAGCTAAAAAAGTTTTAGATAAATTTATAGTAGTATCTATATCTGCTGCTAAAGATCTAGGGCCATCTACGCTTTCATAATGTTCTTCATACTGTCTAGTACCTGTTTTATTATCTACCTTACCATCTGTAAAAATATAATTTACTGGAGTTCCAAAAACTTTAGTATGAACTATATCGCCATAATTTACATAATCAAATTCTTCTTTTCCTATAAAACTAACAGGAGCTGGAGAAACTCCTTTGTGTCCATAAACTCTTGGATCAGTTAAAACAGAAAACGGTACATCAAAATTGGTCGATTTATAATTAGCTGCAATTAGTCTATTATTCTTTGTAGCTATAGTCTGTGGGATAATTAAAACTCCCCCTAAAAATGTAAACTGATCTAAAGATAGATCAGCAATAAATAAATTTCCATCATCAATAATACTTAAATAAGATGAAGAAATTTCTGTTTCATATATTAATGATATTCTCGGTAATTGATTTTCTTCCTGGTAATGTATAGAATATAGGCGTATGTATTCAAAATTTAAGTCTACAGGATTTATTATAACATTGACAGATCTATTTAATACTTCTCCACTAACTCCTCCTATATCAACTGTTTTTAATACATGTACTGGTAAAGATAAAGGACTTATATTTGTTTCAGAACCGTTTAAATTAAAAAGGGTATATGCGTATTGTATATTACCGGCTTTTAAAGAGCCACCCAATTCTAAAATTGTATACGGCATAGAAAGAGTTACAGGCATAACTATATCTGCATTAGTACCATCTGGGACATAAACAGCTATATTTAAAGCACGTAATTGATTAACTCCATCGGCCCAATAAAGTTTTATCAGATTGTCTGTCTCTTTATTACCAACTACATCCAAATTAGTAGAATTTGTAAACCCATAATTTCCTGCAGTTATTTTAACTATAACTTTATCAGATGTAACTTTATAGATAATATCAGGATAGGGAGCATCAGTAGTATGGTCGAATATATAAAGAACATTATTTACAATAACACTGCCTACGATATTTATAAAAGATATTACATTATTATAAACAGATTTTATTTTAGTAGGAGAAAGAGATAAATTTTTTCCATTAGAAACTACTTCTGCATTTACTGCTCCATATAAAGAAAATTCATCTCTTTTATCCGCAGCAGTATCAGTATCTATATGTGTAGCAACATATCTTTTTTTCCTTATCATAATTCAATTTATTATGGATGTCTACGTAAAACTTCACCAAGACCAGTGTATTTATAATTAGTAGAGTGCTCCTCGCGTCTAGGTATAAGAGTAGCAATAGAATTGTATAAAGATTCTGCTTCTTCCATAGTCGGTAACGTAAATTTATTTGCAGCTTGTCCCATATACCAATGATACTGTTGTTCAGCCGCACGTAAAGCATTCTGATTGATAGTTCCTAATTCCACACCGATTGTAAATTGTCGTACTTTTATATAATTCTCCATGGCCAGTAGTAAAGATATCTCATCCGGTATCATCGGAGAACCATTTGAATCTACCTGATATCCGCGATAAATAACTTCGATGTCTCCTGACTCAAAATCAGCGTAGATATATCCAGGAACAAATTGATAAGTAACAGAAGAAGTTTGAGTGTCTCTAAGCTCGCCTTGGAATTTCATACGACGATCCATTCCGGCTGTTAAAACTTTCATTCTTCCGCCAACATCCATTGCCATTACAGATTTTACCTGATAGGCATCTGCTGGTAATACTGCTCTATAATTTTGAACATTAACTACAACTCGTTTATCAACCATGGTAGCTGGCACGTTTAACAACCTTAGAACAGTTTTGATATGCTCTACGATATCGCTTTTACGAACATCCCTTAATAAAGGATTTTCGTATATTCTATAAATAAACTGATCTACACTTATCATGGCTTTATAATTTAAAATTAGTCACCCTGGCTTCTACATTTCCTGCCATTATTTGCTCATACATAAACTCTTCATGTGGGCGTAATAAAGAAAATTTATAGAATAAAGAGTTGGTAAATCTTCCACGTTTCCACATCGATTTATAAACCCACCCACCGGTCGCTGTATTTTCATGGTATATACGTACTTTTCTATTACCGGTAATTTTTATAGCCTCTATAGTGGCCTTGATATCCACTATTCTATTTGTTATAATAGTTCCATCAGGCATGTATTTTGTTTCGGGCAAATACTTTATAACGTAAAAAGTACCTAAATTTCTCATTGTGTACTGATACATATTAAAGAGCATTTCCCTAAATATCTTTGTGAAGATTTTATATAAAATACTGGTATAAACAGAAGTGTAAGGTACTTGTCTTTTACGCAAGGAGTTTCCTTTTATATAACTTCTGCGCATATCCTGGCAAGAGTTAGCTATTTTATATCTTAGTCTCTGTTCTCCCATTATTGTACAGATTTATTATCATCCACAACATCTTGTGTTATATTCAATTCTTTATATAAACCCTCCATTAATTCTGGCAACATTATTGACCACATATGTTCCGGTAAAGGGTAATCGGATAACTCTACAGTCAAATTATTTATTGCAACAATTTCAGTAGGAACTTCTAGTATAGCGGTTACAGCTACACGTTTCAAAGTTAGATGTATTGTATCGTCTCCTATAAAATATAAATATTGATCGTCATCACGAAATGCAAATATGAAATTAGGAGGTGCTACGGATGGAGCATAAATTGCTCTTGTTTTATCTACTTCCTCAATTTCTTGTGATATCCTATCTACGGGACGTATTTCTATATTTTTATAGAAATGCCTTCCAACCAATCTTGGTAATGCTTTTACAGTTCTTAATACTTCTTTTTCTATTTTAACAGTTGCTGGCAGATAACTCCTATCAACCCTTTCTAAATCAAAAAACATAGTTTGAGTATATTCGACTTTTGTTTCTCCTGGATTTCGTTGTTGATGCTGACGTATATACTTTGCTCTTAATACATCTATAAGATGAAGTATTCTGGCATTAACAATAACAGCGTCTGCGGACTGAGCCCTTAAACGTTCTTTTACATCGTATATAAGTTTATCTACCAGCATTTTGTTTTTATTTTTGTACTTGTTGCGGTTTAGTTAAAGCTTCTAACATAACTTTAGTTTCTGTAATAGCTCCTTCTACCCTTATTCCAGCTGTTACAAACTTTTCTAGTTCTGATTTTAGTTCGTTTGCTTTATTTTCTTGAGAGTTTTTAATATTAATCAATTCTTGTAACCTGCTGTTGTAATATCTTATAAGGTCATTAGAATTGTACACAATAGACTGCTCTTCTACCCGTTGCATCTCATCTATCAGTACAGGTTCAACCTGTACATCTTCGTTTTTTACTATTCCCATTTTGTTATTGGTTGGTTTTTTCATATAGAAATATAATTAATTAAAAAACAAATTTACAGAATATTATCTACACTTAATGTATTTTACTTTTCTTATAGGAGTTTATTTTACTGTTTATAAATCCCCATAATTTTAAACCAGCCACCGCTATGAAATAATAAAATACAACTATTGCAAGCGCTACTAATACTGTTAAAATAGCATTCATGGTTTTTCTTTTAGTTTTATTTTTAATTTCGGAAAAAGAAATTTGTATGTATGTCCCATCTCTTCTACATCTTCGTCATTAGAGGCATATATCCATACAACTGTTCCAAATATCTTTTGAGTTGACAATAAAGTTAATAAGTCATAAACATATCTTTGAGCTAAAGTATTATAGTAATTAAATTCAAATGTAAAAAAAATTGGTATTCCTTTTTCTATAAGTTTTTTTATATAATTATTTACCTGTACATAAATTCCGTCTAAAAATTCTGGTCGAGAATCGCCTGTTATTGAACATGTACCATCTGCCTTAAAATGAATTTCAGGAGTACTAGGACTTTTTGATATGTGCAGTACTTTATCCACCGATTTTTTCTTCTATAGGTATATCCTTAATTTTATTCCATTCTTTTACTTCTTCCATAAAAGATGTTAAAATGTCCTTTGTGTATTTATCCATAGTCTGTATAAAATCAGGAGCATCTTCTTCTCCAGAATCAAATCCATTTTCTTCTAATACAATACCTAATATCCTTAAATACTTATTCGGAGTTTTTGTGTTCTCATCATAATAAAAATCATGAAAACTTATAGTATGTACTTTACCCCTATCATATTTATACTTTTTTATATCAGGTATTTCGTGTTTAATCTGTAATTTAATAGACGCTTCTATATCATCTATTTCAACTGTCAGGAAATCTTTCATTTCATATTCCACCCCACGGTATTTACTATAATAATATCTAAAAGCCAGTGACTCTAGTTTTTTGGCCATAGACTTCATTACAGTTTTATATCTGGTTTCATACTGAGATGTAAGTATAAGATTAGCAGCTCTGGTTTGAATAACCCCATGTAAATTTTGTTGGAATTGTGACTCTGCTATGTGTTTTGTTAATGATGCTTTTAATTCTCCAGTTTGAGCGTAATTTTCTTTTAAACTATCAAGGATAACTTTATTATCTTTAGTTGCTGTACGAGCTTGTTTTATTTGTACAATTATAACAGGAATCATCGGCAATGACGCTAATATCACATCTACAATAGTCATAACTTATTAATTTAAAGATTTATATTTTATTAATTATTAATTATCCGCCAGCTTGCACTATATATGTTTTATTATCGAAACTACCACCAATTACATGAATTTCTGTATTTCTCCCTGTTTCTGATTGTTCGACTCTAACTGTGAATGTTGCATTACCAAAACCAGAACTTAATGAAGGAATAGCCCAAATGTCATTACTCGTTACGTTCCAACCTATATCAGAAAATACTGTAATTGTAGAAGCTGGATCAGCCACTTCATACCCTTCTGTCGTTGGATAAAGAGCAATAGGACTTGTACTAACATAACCTGTTCCTCCATGTACATAATTTCTAAAATTTGAAAGCCTGTCTTTAGCTCCTTTGTATGTCAGATTAAATCCTGAATCATTGGAAGCTGCAAACAAAGCAGATAAATTTCCTTGAGTTCCTGGAATTTCAGTTTCAACATCTTGCAGACTAAATGTATTGGTATCTGGTACTGCCATATTATTTACCCTCCAATATTAAATTCTCTAATCTATCTAATCTTGCTTCTAAAGCATTATTCTTTGCTTCTAAACTAGCAACTTTAGCAATCAAGAAATCTGTATACCCTATTGATTTAAATCCTTTTTCATCAGTATAAACCATTTCAGGTGCAACAAGTTCCAATTCTTGTGCTATAACGCCATATCTAGTTCTTTTTTCAGTATCGAATATAAGATTGAATTGTTTAAGTTCTACTGAATCTATATTTAATATAGAAATTGGAGTAATGTTTTCTTTAAGTCTTAGATCTGAACCTAAAATAAAGTTTGTTGCAGTTACTGTATTAGAGAATGTAGCAGCACCCGAAGGCTCTATCCTAAATAATGGTGCTGCATAATTTGTTCCTATGAAATAGTACACTAATGTATCAACTGATCCATATGCTCCAAAATAACCTAATCCTGTATTATTAGAACCAATAAAATTAGTTCCTATTACCCACCCACCAGCTTCACCCTTAATAGCAATTACTCCGCCAGTCCCATCAATTGTTATTGGTCTTGCTGTACCTATACCTACGTTACCGCCATTTGGATTTAATAATAATCTTCTGGTCTCTGATACATTATTTCTATTAGCTTGAATCCAACTTTGTTCAGTAGAATTATCATAACCAAATGTTAATCCTTTCATCGTAGCCGAATCCGGCGGATTTGTTGCTAATGTGTGTACAGATATATTACCTGCAACATCTAGTTTATTTGCCGGACTTGCAATTCCAATACCTACGTTACCGTCATATTTAATTCTCATTCTTTCAGATATTCCACCAATATTATTTTTTACTGCAAAATACATATCTGATATTTGAGTTGCATTATTTCCAGATACCCAACTACCTTTTCCAATTAAACCAATTGCACCGGCATTTTTTGTTACTGCTACACTATCTGTCTGTCTAAAAAGCAGAGCACTATCATATCCTCCATTAGTTATGTTGGATATTGTAATTGTAGATAATGGTGGACTTTGATTATTCCAATCAGTTGAGTCATTCCAATACCCATTTCCAGCCGCAGATATTTCTAATCTAGAAATAGGACTTGCAATTCCAATTCCTACATTTCCAGGAAAGTTAACATAATTTTTAGCTAATGCCGTTAAACTATACTCCGAACTTAATGTTACATTTGGTCCAATACCAGATATAGAATAAGATTTAATTTTTACATAATAATGATTACTAGTAGATACTAGATGTGATATTGGTAATACATATTGTCCTAATCCAGCATCCCACCGAATTTCTCCTATGGATATAGTATTTCCAATACTATCTCCATTAACATGAATAACAGATGATACGTTTGAATATATAGTTCCTCCTGGTGCTCCTAAGAACCCGAATGTTTTTGTAATGAAACCAGCTCCGTTCTCACCGCCGTATACGCCAGTCACGGTCACCTCATAATTACCATAAAAGTTATTGCTTCCAAACAGAATATTAATAGCTCTATTTGCAGCAGCTGTAAATAAGTGAATTCCTAAAAATTTCTCAGATATATAATCACCGTTTTGTATACCAATGTCTCCTTTTAAAAGCCCGGTTGATTGCACTGTTCCGGTAAATACCGGAGATACAAGCGGTGCTTTGTTTCCTAATTGAGTTTGTATACTTGATGTAACTCCTTTAACATAAGATATTTCTATTTTAGATGGATATGTTGCTACCGGAAGAGTTCCTAAAGCATTATTTGCCGACCAGTATGCTAACTCATCTGTTGTACCGGAACCTCCTACAAATACTTTCCATGCCTCCCAGGTATTTGCACCATCTGTTTTAGTTCTAGTATATTGTTTATAAGGAGTTTTCGAACTTTGAAATGTTTGATAAACTGTTCCTGAATTATATGTATTAACCAAACCATAAGATTCTATCCATGATCCGTCATTAGATATGTACATGCTAGTTGTACCCTGCGGATATGTAGATGGTAAATCTGTAGCTATTTTAGGCGTTATACCATAAGTTACACCATTAGTTGTTTGAACACTTCCATCTACATAAATACCGTTAGTATCTATTCTTACTATGTTTTTATCTCCAGCAGTAGGATGGAGTATATCTATATATAATCCATTATTTGTAGGCAATCCATACTGTCTAATACCTATTGTATTATCAGATGATAGATATATAGATTCTACAAGATCTAATGGGGTGACGGATTTTTTAGTACTTTTTATAGGGCCAGTAAAAGTCCCTCCTGCCCATAGAGCAAATATATTTGGATCTGTTTCTGAAGCTAATCCACCAGCATCAAAAGAAGGCAGTTTATTAAGTCCACCATTATGACCTGAATTTAACCAAGTCCTGTTAGTCAATAAAGAATGGTCTGTAGTTCCACCACCACCGCTTAATCCGGCACTGGATGAGGTTGATGCCCTTACATTGATAAATGTAGCATCTACAAGTCTCATCCTATTTTGGTTAGACCCTGGATTTGTATTATAGAAAAAAGCTAGTCTATAAAATGGGACTACTTCTTGTAAATTCAATCCCGGTAAACCTACTAAATTACTGTATTGAAATGGAGCTTCTCCTAAAGCCGTAGATAAAGTACCACTGGTAGATTGTCCTTGACCTAATACAGCTATTACTGGCTCATTAATAAAATTAGTGGCCAATAAGAACATAGGAAAATATCTGTTAGCGATCATATCGGAAAAACCACCAGTAACAGCATTATTAACTTGAAATGTCCCAGAACCTATATTAGCAGTAGTTACAGCAGCTCCTGCTGCTACACCTATAAAATCAGTCGTAGCTAATTTTCTCCAGCGATAACTTCCACCGAATACCTGGTCAATATAGTAAATTGGTATTCTAGCACCAACTACAATAGCATCCCCAGTTGTAAATCCAGTACCAGTTACTATTGTAACTGCGAACGTAGTGCCTGTCCCACCTGCTGTTATTGTTACAGTTCCTCTTACAGTTTGAGTATTTCCAGCCATTATCGTAACAGCCTGTCCTGTAATTAATACTCTGGAAGAAGGAAATACTACCTGTGTGTTACTAGTACCTATTGCAGCAATAGCAGTAAACCCTAAAAATTGATACACTGTTTTTTCCCAATCTGTTTCAGGATTAGTCCATGTTGCTGTCATAGCAGTACCGCTATGTGCTATTACGTTTCTTATATCTTCATCAAAAAACGTACCTCCGGCTATTTGAACGGATGCTCTACCAAAGTTGTTATCTGTGTTAGTAACTACGTTAGCATTAGTAATTCCGTTATATTGACTAAGTGCTAATCCTGAAGAATAAACTGCACCTTGAGCATGATGCCTAGGATGCATTGTAATATCCCTACCATAGGCATGTTTCTCGTTTCCTATCCTTTCCACTGCATTTGTGGTAGAATTAAAGTACATATTCCATAACAGAACGTCTGGATCCGAAATGGTCCAAGGAACTATTGATAGAATCATGATTGGAGTATTGGCACTGACTGTATGCTGATTTATATAAAAGAAGTATGCATTTTCAGATGCAGCAACATAGGTTTGTGTATATGCAGCTATATTACTGACAGTTACTATAAATTTCCTGTTATTTATATAATAGAAAAACTCTGTATAAGCTCCGACAAATGCGATGGATGCTGTGATATTACCAGCATTGAATGAAGTGACAATTTTAAATTTTCTTTTCTCGTCAATAGGTATACCTGTTCCGAACCTGGAATCTAAACCTCTTTGTACTTCTGTAGAGTTTAATTGAGTACTGAATACAGAATTAAAAAATGCATCAAGAGCCGGTCTATTAAATGATATATCGTCTACATATTTTTTATTGGCAACTTCATAGTTAGTTGTTGGAGCTAAACTAGGAGTTATTGGAAAAGAATTAAAAGTTTTAGCTCCATAAATAGTTTGATCTCTATAACTTATATGCCCAAATAAAATGTTGCTATCAACAAGGTAAAGTTCTCTTAATTCTGTATGGTTTGGCGATGATATACCGTCTGCTAAAGAGGTTAAAGTCCAATCTACATAATTTTCATTAGGGAATACAGATACAATTTTTGCTTTAACAGCATTAGTATAAGAATTTGAACAATGAAATATTATGGATCCTACTGGAAGTGTACCTTTATAAGTAAGCATACTTAATAGCTGATGCATTTCAACATGTGATGCTTCCTGTGCATTATTGAATGTAGCATATTCTGTTATACCTGGAAATGAAGCATACCCTTTATTAATACCATTAACTGCTACTATATGGTACATTACATAATATCCATTTGTGACTTCTGATAATGTCCAATTACCTGTATCAAAGAAATTGAAATATGGTCTTCCAGCCGGTGCATTTAAAATAGCAAATCCAGTATTCGAGTCAGTTCTTCTTTTTGATACTCCATCAAAATATATTACATCTATCGTATCTCCTACAGCTTTGGATTCGCTTATCATTTCTAAATCCTGAACAAAAAACCTTCCTTCATTTGCAGAAAATTGTGCATGAGTATCTAAGTCTCCTGCAGCATTTGCTATAAAATTATTTAATTTTAAACCTGATTCATAAACAGATCTGCTTGTTAAAAAGGTATAATAATGTGTAAACGGTGTTACAGATATTCCATGTCTGGCATCGAGTAAATCAAAAACAATTTCCTTATCTGTAGCATTCCAATAAAAAATACATACTAAACATTTGTTTAGTATCATATCCCTTATCTGACCTTCAGTAGGATTTGATATTTTACTTAGTACTCCTAAATTATAGTATATATAATGAAACCCTTCTATATCATCCCACACTATTGTTTCGGTAGTAAACGTTATATACTTTTTACCAGTCTGATAATAAGCTACGTGTCCAGTTATAGGAGTATGAGTAAGTGTTCTTGTCCCATTATTATATGTCAATTGAGATTTTGCTCTTTGTAATTCAGGAAACCCATTTGTATCAACTTGTTCTACAGTAGTATTTACGATAGTAGGATCCATAGTGATACTTCCATTTACAAGATCTGACTCTTTTATAACCCCTATTGCTATAGCAAAATTACTATCAGTAGGTCTTGTGGTTGTCCATTTACCTTCTATAAATGGAGATAAATAAACTATGCCTGATTGACCGTTTGTATTTAACCCTCCAACAGAACCAAATCTAGTTGCATATCCTATTCCGTTTATAGGAATTGCATGTGCAGTCATTGCAAGCAATCTACATTTTTCTGGTTCGAATGCATTAGCTAAAGCTATAGTATGCCTATCGCCAAATACTCCTGTAGGATAAACAATAGATCCGTTTGGAATAATAGCAACAGTATTGTTATAGATAGGAATTAGAATTTCTTGACCAACATTTACTGTTATATCAAATATATCATTATGATACGCTAGAGTTTTTTTGCCATTATCGTAAAATACCCTACCTTCTTTATAAAGCGGATTAGCGTTTACTATACCTAAATCAAATCCTTTATCGATACCAGGAAATCCGTTTACAATAGATTGTGGAATAGTTTGATCTAGTTTTAATAGTCCGCTTAAATCCTGATCTCCTGTATTTGATCCTGTTATAGGTAAACCATTCACAGTTACAGCAGTGCCATTTATTGCTACACCACCAGTATCTGCTATTACATTACTTGTTCCGTAATCTATTTGAAATTTTAAATTCTGATATCCACCGCCTGAAACTTGTAAACTATTAAGTCCGTATGTAAGTATTGGTTTATAGTTTGATAATGATTCTATTTCTGAACTAGAATTATAACCTATATTAACCCCTAGTTGTCCCGGCCTGTATATAGCTAATGAATAATTTCCAGCAGGTAAAGATATGTTTACATTGAATTCTGCCCATCCGTTTTGAACTATACTGGAAATATTTACTCTTTTTAAAAGGGTATTTAATACAGTAATATAAGTATCTGCTGTGGTACCTAAATGTCCTTGAGGTAATCCGCCAGGTATAATGCCAGAATACACCTCTAAAACATATCCTGTTAAAAGGGCAGACGTATTCCAAAATCGAAATTTACTTAAAATTTTCGAATTGGTTAAAGTTTCGTATTTTATTATACCTTTATGTGTAGTCTGGTTAGGAGTCCCGGATGAGTTATTACTTTGAATTAAACTAGAAGGACCAAGTATTTGATAATCTGTATTTTGAGTATGAAGTTGAGATAAACTAGGTTTATTTAATATTACCGCATCACCACTAATCGCATTCCAATCAGCATTTACATTTACTTCAGCTCCATCTGCAATCCCAGTTAATTTTATTTTATCAACGGAACTCATTAGTCCGTCTTCGGTAATAGAAGCATTGCCTGGTTTATTTAGTATAGATGCTGGTCCAGAAACTGCATCCCAATCTGCTTGAGTGCCTACACCAAATTCTACCCAATTTGCATTATTATTTAACCCCGAATCAATGGTTGCATACTTTAACTGATAGGATTTTAACTCGCTTAATACAGATACAAACATCATAGGATACCTTTTTACAAAAGGTATAGCATCTCTTTCAGTTATATCCAAAACTAATAACCTAGCATCTAAAGGTCTTTGGGAAGACAGTTCAAAATTCGACGATAATCTTATATCTCCTAAAGGCATAATATTATGGTATTACATGTAAGTTAGTACTTAAAGGTATTGACAAAATTTACCTGACTAGTTATATATTTAAATTCATACACTAAATAACTAACCGGTACAGCATCTTCTATAAATGTTTCAACTCTGTATAACCATCCATTTATAGTCTCGAATCCATTCAAATCTAATATAGAAGATAAAAGCCCAAAGCTTGCAGGATAAGCAAAGTAATACACTTCTTCATCTAATGTGAAATTATAAGATTTAGTTTCTTTTGCAGATAGTTCTGAACTTAGTAATTGAATAGCGGTTGGTATTAATGCAGGTATTCCAACTCCATGATAGGTACGATTAATTGCGATAGGCGGCGGAGTATTTGGTATTTTATATACTGCAGTCACAGAACTCTTTCTTAAAGTTTCTATTAGTTTTATATATAATGCTCTGCGTGTATTTGGACCAAGATAATCTACCTCCAGTAACGATATTAACAAAGCTATATAAATACCAGATCTAAAATCTTGTTTACCGTATATGTCAAGATTTTTGTCATACATACCAGAAAGAGTTTGAGTTATAACATCCTTTTTCGATAGTATGTAATTTATATTAAAATCTAACAATTCGCTCATAGTATCTATTTTATAAAAATATATTTGCGTTATCATTATCATAAGCACAACAAGCTCCTGTTGTTAGTGCTGCCCAAGCTGTATTATCAGTTACATTTGGTATTGGTGTGCCATTGTTTAGTTTTGTACATGCCCAATTGTCAGCCAACCAAACTTGATCACCTATTTTAGTTGTTCTGTAAACATTTCCGTCTAAATCTGTTAATAATGGCACTAAAGTTGAGTCATTTTTAAGTAAAACTATACTTAATCCATATACTTTTAAATAAGTCCAAACATATGCAGAAGAGCTTGTTTCAGCAACTAACGCCAAACCATAAATACCATCTTGACTAGAAGTCCAAGAATTGTATATACTATTTAATGCAGTGAACTCCGTAGCAGATCTCCATGCACTTCCTCTGGCATTGAAATCATAATCATTTGTGTTTTGAGATATATCATTCCAATAATTTATATTATTTTCCTTCAATTTCCCACCAGCAATTAACGATACTCCCTCACCATTACTGTAATATGGCGAATAATCTACATCAATATAGGTTAATAATGTTTCTAGTTCGGCCAATGTGGGTACATGCCATCCAGCAGGAGCAAATAAAGCATCACTTGCTGCATACCAATTATATAAACGACCATATTTGATGTTAGATGTAACCGGTGGAGGTACAGGAGCTGCACCTGATCCTATTTGTCCAAAAAACAGTCCCATAACTAGCTCCCCTGATTAGTCCATGTAATTGAATAAGCCACAAACAATCTATCCCCATCAGAAGAATAGGAAAGAACATCAATCATACCTTCATCGGTACTTAAAGTAATAACTCCGCCACCATTGTTTCCAATGTAAGCGCCTTGACGAATACGTAACAACCACGGAGCATCTGCTCCTTGAGTTACGATTATATTACCTTCGGAACCGTTCTTTAGGTTTTGAATGTTTAATTCAGAATCGTCAGTCAATAATATTCTGGCGTTTTTAATGAATTCTGCATTCATGTTAAAAGTAATATTACCTAGTTCGTCTGTTTCCGGAACCAGATCCACATAAGCAGATCCGGATTCTGCAATATCTTTAGTCTTTATGAACAAACTTTCTCCGTTTCTACCTGCTGCTTTAACAAGTTCTGATCCGTCTGCTAAATGAGGTAATCCTATATTTTCCATTTTATA
>Ga0315289_10002014_pt1 | contig 31490 bp, 21 predicted proteins | sample YL17G11_40_MG_FD_203452 | JGI IMG/M metagenome (GOLD analysis project Ga0315289, IMG submission 203452) | Sediment microbial communities from Yellowstone Lake, YNP, Wyoming, USA - YL17G11_40 | ecosystem: Environmental > Aquatic > Freshwater > Lake > Sediment | place: USA: Wyoming | collected... | reverse complement strand
CCCCCCCCGCCGCTGCAACGCCTGGGGCAGACACCACCACTCTCTCTCTCTTTAACTTTAACCCCCAAGAAGGAATATAATCGTAAGCCCACGCGCGCCCCACCTTGCCCACCTTTCCATTAGGGAACAACGGCGGCAGCGGCGCGCGGGGTTTCAATGGAGCACTTACACTCAGAAAAAATCAAATCCATCCATCTCTCAAATGATGCGGATGTCGTCCAGGCAAACCGCCGTGTAGGGCCCGTTGATGTTGGCTTTCGTTCCGTCGTCCGTGGAGGTGAAGCCGACGCCCGTCAGGTCGGCCAGGCGGCACTTGAAGTCGGACAGCGGGATGGTAAATTTGAAAAAGCCCTCGCCCACCGCCTGCACGTTTTTGTACGACTGCGTGAAGATGTCGCCGCAGTCGAACGACTCCTGCTCATCCGACCCGCGCACCAGGAAGACTTTCAGGGGCGGAATGGAGTCCTTGGGGGAGGCCGCGAAATCCAGGACGGACGTGTCGGCCTTGACGCTGAATTCCAGGGCCTTGGCCCCGTAGTTGAAGGGCTGGTAGCCCGGCTTGTCGCACCCCCGGCAGATGAACCGCATCCCGCCGCCCACCATCAGGGACGCGCACACCGCGTGCGAGCCGCCCCGCCCCGACCCGTCCGCCGAGTATAGCTGGTACCCGCTCTTCCAGGATTGCCAGGACCAGCCGACGCCGGTGCCATCGTGGTAGATGGTCCGCGAGATCGCGCCCGGGAGCAGGGCGAGCGCTTTCTTGGTGTCGCAGTCGATCGGCCGGAACTGGACGCCCATCGCGCCGTACAGCGGGTGGGCCAGCTTCTCAAACGCCCAGTAGGACAGGTCGAAATGGTAGACGGTCGAGTCGGCGGAGCACCAGGGCGAGTTGGGGTTGGGCGGGCAGGAGTCGATGATGCGGACCCAGGTGGACTCCCCGCCGGGCCAGCACTTGACGGCCTGGAGGCCGGCCGCGTCCTCCGGGTTGCCCGGCCAGGTCCGGCCCTGCGTGTCCGCCGCGCTCGGGTTGACGGCCGGCATGTAGTAGTGCTCCGCGACCTTCACGGGCGTGATGCCGCCGCCGGGGGTGTAGTCCATCGGGACGACGCCTTCCTTGCAGCGGACCTAAAAGGGTAAATGGAGGGATGTGATGATGAAATGATGATGAGAGGGGGTGGTCCAGGTTGATGAGAGTTGAGCCCACGCATCACCCTCTCCCCATCCTTACCTCATAGCACCGCCCGCACGAGCCTGGGAAGTCCGGGTTGACGTTGGCCAGGGCGGCGGCGTGCGCCTGGTCGAAGGGCATGTCCTCCTCCCGGATCTGGTCGACGCCCTGGTGAGAAAATGGAGAGAGGAGGTTGGAAAAAAGGAACTCGGGGTCAGCGTCCGCAGCCAATCCAGTACTCGCCGTCGCGCCCTTGCCACTCGCCGCGACCACTGCGCCCCGCCCACGTCACTGCCGGGTGCACCACATGATGAGATTACATCTGGCATGTGACGCGGGCGTGGATCGAGGCCGGCTGTGGCGTGAACGTCGGAGACGGCTTCCAACGCTGTCGGGGTGTGGAGGAGGGCGCGCGATTGGTTTTTCCTAGCCGCGCAGGCCCAACATACGGGCCCGCCCAGCACCGGTCCGCGGCTCCGCGCATCACGCGTTGCACGTCACTGCATAGCCTATTATCTTGGCTATCTATCGAAGTGGGTGAAGGGGCGTTCCAAGACTCGGCCTGCACGCGCGCTCCGAGGGATCAAACCGCACGCGCCGTCGAAGAGCTTCCCTTCGTCTGCCGGGCCTTCCTTCTCTCTCTCTGCAGGACGCGCGTGCGCGCCTTTCCTCTCCCACCTCTATCCCACATGCATACCTGGGGCTTGTTGAAGTAGCCGCACGACCCCCACAGCAGGTCGCCGAACGCGCCCTCGCCCCGGTCCTTGAACGAGTCGGCAAACTCCTTGGGCGCGCCGAAGAAGGTCGCCCGCCCGTCAAACCAGCCGTCGCCCGAGGCCGGGGTCTGCACATAGGCGGCCGTGAGGGTGAGGGTGGTGGACAGCAGGGTGATGGCAGCACCGGCGACCGTCGCGAGGGCGGCGACGGCGGGTGGCATATTTAGACGGAGAGGAAAAGGTGGAGAGAGAGAGCAGGAGGGGAATGGGAAAAAGGGAGGTGAGCGCACGTGACCAGCCCAAGGCTAGCCCAAGGCGGTTGCATCATTTTCTTGTTCACTGCGTACGTGTGCGAGGACGAGACTGTGGCCGCCGTCGCACGAGTGAGTCAACACTCACCCGTCAGCAAGGACTGCACTCTGTGCGCCCCCCCCTGAGGGTGGAATTCACCCGCATGCCGCCCCCACCCCCGGCTCCGCAGGCCTCCGAGCCCGCAGCCTCTGTCTCAACTGCGGCCGCCGCCGTCGCGACCGCCGCCGCAGCTTTACCGCGCCCGGGCACGGACCACCATGTACGCAAGAGATTGAATCGCAATGCACAGAGGGCGATCTAAGAGGGCCTTGCCTACACACGTTGGATACAGCAGGGGTGGTTTTCCGATGCCCGGCGGCGTGCGAGGAACGGGCCGCATGCGGGCAGACGACTATTTTCCTACTCGCTCAACCATCATCCATCCTCTCATTTACAGTTCCACGCGGCCATCACCCCGGCCTTCACCGCGGCGGCGACCGCCCTGGAAGCCAGGGCCAATGCTTTGACAGCCCGCATACCGGGCGGTAGCAACAGCGGCGACGGCAGGAAGAGGACTGCCGCAGGTGTCGCCGCGGCCGTCGACCCCCTGCTCGCCCGGGCGGCGGCCCGCACGATGGCGGCCGCGCCCGCGCCCGCGCCTCCTCCTCCACCCAACCGCGCCGCGGCGAAGCGGGCCGCCGGCGGCTTGTACGCGACCGACCGGTCATCCGGCCCCCGCCCCCAGGACGCTTTTGCGCCGCCACCCGACAACCGGCGGGGCGGCGCCTGGGCACCGCCCACGCCCACGCCCTGGCTGCCTGGCGCAGGCTGGGCGGCCGGCTCGCCCCACCCGCTCGCTGCCACGCTCGTCTCCTTTGAGTACGTGGCCGCACAGGTCGCCCCGGGAGCTCCCACGCCCCCGCTCCCCCTTGAGGTGGCGCCCGTGGAATGGGTGGACAGCGCCGGGGCCCTGGCCACCCTCGCGGCCGCGCTTGCGGCCGCCCCCGCCTTTGCCTTTGACCTGGAGGCTCACTCCTACCGGTCGTACGCCGGGTTCACGTGCGTCCTGCAGCTGTCCACCCGCACGCACGACTGGGTGGTGGATGCGTTGGCCCTCAGGGCGGCCATCGGGCCGGCGCTAGGCCCGGCATTCGCCGACCCGTCCATCATCAAGGTTGCGCACGGCGCGAGCGGCGACCTGTCCTGGCTCCAACGCGATTTCGGCATCGCTGTCGCCAACCTGTTCGACACGGGCCTGGCCTCCCGCACCGTGGGCGGCCCCGCCGCCTCTGGCTCCCTGGCCGCCGCCCTGGACCACTATTGCGGCGTGGCCGTCGACAAAGGGTGGCAGCTCGGGGACTGGCGGGTGCGGCCCCTCCCCCCCGCCGCCCTCGCCTACGCCCGCGCCGACACGCACTACCTGCTCTACCTAGCCGACAGGCTGAGCCTGAGCCTGGCCGGGATGGGCAGCAATGTGCCTGGTGGGGGGAAAGGCCTCGCGGCCGCCTTCCGCCTGCCGGCCCCTCTGCCGGCCCGCGCGGCCGCGAGTGCCCGGCCCACCCCGCCCGGCCCCTTGGGCGCCGTCCTGGAGGCCGGCCGCACCCTGTGCGCGGCCCGCTACACCCCGCCCACCTTTGCTTTGGCCCGGGCATTGGCCGACGGGGCCAAAGCCGGCCTGCCCCCCGCCCCACACCCGGCGACCGCGGTGTTCGCGGCGCTGGCGGACTGGCGGGATGGCGCCGCGCGCGCGGCCGACGAGTCGCCCGGCTTTGTCGCGTCCAACGCCCTGCTGGTCCGCCTGGCCCGGGCGGTGCCCCGGGACGGCGCGGCCCTGGCAGCCGCCGTCGGCCGCACGCCGAGCTGCGTGTTGGAGAGGAGTGGCGAAGTCCTGGCCGCCGTGGGGTCGGGCGTGGCCGCCGCGGCGAGTGGGGAGGCTTGGCGCGGGTGGGCGCGGGTGGACGGAGGCGCGGCTGCGAGGGCGGCACTGCCCTCGCAGCCTGCCCCGCCACCGCCTGCTGCTGTCCCTGCTGCCCGGAAAGCCATTGCCATCCCGGCGGCCGCCCGGCCGGCCTCCGGCTTCGCGGCCGCCCTCGTCCCAGCCAAACGGCGGTCGCCCGAGGCGGGAACAGCGCCCGCGCCCGCCCTCGACCTGCGCCTGCCCTTCACCTTTGCGCCCGCGGCCGCTGTTGCTGCAGCGTCAGCGTGCCCTGCAAAAGTGCCTGCCCTAGCAGCCCCTGCAGAGCCTGCGAGGGCAGCCGCGCCCGGCGTCCCGTCCGCCCTGCCCCTCCCGCTCTCGGTTGTCAAGGCGGGTGGAGGAAGTGGTGGCCGCCGCGCGGCGGTGGTGGCTGCTGCTGCTGCGGCGGCGGCGGCCGCCGCTGCCCCCACCCCCGCCCCGGCCCCGTCCCGCCCACCCGGCCTGGACTGCATTGATGGGGACGACCCCTCCTTTGACCGGGACGGCGCCAGCTCCTCCGGCAGCTCGGATGGAGAAGGAGATGGGGGTGGAGGTGGCCCAGGCGGCGGCGCCTCGACCGCCCCGCCCGGCCACGTCCCCTTTGACTTTGAGGCCGCCCTCGCCTCCGCGCCCGGCATCCAGGCGGCGACCCTGGTCACACCCCTGGGCGGTGGTCGGGGTGGTGGTGGCCGCGGCGGGCGCGGCGGGCGTGGCGGGCGCGGCGGCCGGGGCAAGCCTGAACGCCCGGCGGACGCGCTCCCCGCCGCCCCGGCCCCGGCTTTCGACCCTTACTCCCTGCCCGATGCCGGCCTGATGAAGGGCGCGTCCAGCCGGATCGGCAGTGCGCCCCGGTCTGGAAACCGGACCCGGCACTGGGGTGCGTGAATGTGAATGAAGGTAGAGGAGAAGAGGCGGCTGGCATGTTCAAAAAATGTTTGTTTTAAAACCCTCGCCTTTACTCTCTCTCTCCCCAAAAACAACGCCACACGCGCCCCATGCCCTATATTTTTTTAGCATTGAACACACGCAGCACGCTCACCCCAAGCCAAACACACAGACATACAGCACCCAAAGGATAAGAAGCACACACTCCCTTCAAAAATCAAGCCGCCTCGACAGGCGCGCCGCCGCCGCCTGTGCCGCCCTCGCCACCTTCCTCCCCGCCCGCGGCCGCCCGGGAACGCAGGCGGCGGCCCATGCCATCGGCAGCGGGCGCGCCTTCCTCGCCCACAGGGGCCAACTCACCCAGCGGCGGGTGCAGCGGGGCGGCGGCGGTGGACAGGGAGAGCCAGCGCTGGGTGGCGCCGACGCCGGCGCCGGGGGCCCAACCCCCGCCGCCGCCGCCGCCCCCACCAGCGCCGCCCGCCGCGCCCGGCAAGGCCGCAGAGGGCGTGCCCGGCGCGCCCCGGGCGACCGTGGTGAGGGTGGCGGTGCCCGTGGCGGCCGCGCCCGGGCAGGCGCCGTCCCCGGGGCGGACGCCGCTGCCACCGGCGGTCGCCGTGTGCGTTGTGGCGCCGCCATCAAAGGCGGCGCCCCAAACGCCCGCGCCGAGGGCGGGGTGGCGGTGGTGCTCCCCCCCGCCGCCGCCCGGAGTGCGCGTGGGCGCGCAGCCCGACACGGCGGCCGCGGCCGCCGCCGCCGCCGCCGCCGCCGCGGCTGCGGCCTCGGACGCCCGGGTCCGGGGTTGCGGGTTCCAGACGGCGGAGTCCGCGCCCGCAGGCGCGGGCGCGCACGCGCCGGGTGCGCCACCCCCAGACGAGGCCGTCGCCGGTGCCCGCCCCAAGAAGCCGCCCGGCCCGCCCGGTGCCCGGGCGGCCGCCCGCGCGCCCGGTGGCAGGGGGGCCACGCTGGCCAGTGGAGGGGGCACGAGGGAGGACGGCCCCGTGCCGGCGGGCACCAAGCCAACAACGCGCGCGGCCGCCCAGGCGGGGCCGGCCGGCGGCTTGCGCGTGGGCGCGTGGGCGCCGCCGCCGCCGCCCACCGCGCCGGCCGCGCTCAGGCCGCCGCCCGGGGCGTTGTTGGTGTTGGTGGTCGCCGCCGCGGCCGCGGCCGCGACGGCCGCCGCCCGGGCGGCGGGCGGCAGGGCGGCTGCGGCGGCTGCTGGGCGGGCGGGCATACCTTGCCATCCCCGCCCGCCCGCGCCCGCGCCCGCGCCCGCGCCCGCGGCCCCAGACTCGCCCGCGCCCTCCAACGCCCGCGCCAGCCCGCTCGCGGGCTGGGGCTGCTGCTGGGGCTGCTGCTGGGGCTGGGGCGAGACAAAGAGGGCGGGTACGGTGGGCAGGGCACCACTCGCGGACGGCGCCTCCCCGCCCGCACCCCCACCCCCGCCACCCCGCCGGCCGGGCGGCGGCACCGGCAGGGGCGAGCGCGCGGCGACGGGGCGGTGCCGCTTGCGTCGGCGCCCCTCCCCCCTATGCGAGACGACGGGCGCCGCGGCCGCGCCCGTCGTGGTCGTCACCCCCGTCCCCGCCCCGACCACTGCGGCCGTGGCGGCCGTGCCCGCGTCCGCGTCCACGGAGGCGGGCGGGGCCAGGGCGGCCGAGGTGGCCGGCCGGGAGGCGGGCGGGGGCGGGGTGGTGGCCGCAGCCGCGACCGCGGCCGCGGCGGCCGCGGCTGCGGCCGCAGCTGCGCTGGCCGGTCTGGACGGAATGGCGCTCCGCCGCCGGGACGACCGGCGCAGCCCCGACCCGGCCACCCCGTCCTCCTCCGCGTCCGGATCGATGGAGCCGCCCGACGCGGCGTCGTAGCCTGGCTCGGCGCCGCCGCCGCCGCCGCCTGGCGGGCCCGCGTCGGCCGGGGGGCCTCCTCCTCCTTCCCGCAGCAGCCCCCCCCCGCCGCGGGCGGACGCCGCTGGCCCGGGCGCGGGGGCAGCGGGCGGGGGCGGTGGCATGGCGACCGCGGGCAGGGCGATGGGCGGCAAGGCCGCCCGGGGCGGGGGCGGCGGCCCGCGCGGGCCGCCGGTAGCCCCGCCCCGCCCACCCCGCCCCGCCCCGGCGGCCGCCCCGCGCGGCGCCCGCGGCGCCCGCTCACCCGGCAACCGCACCCGGGCAGGCGGGGCGGCCGCCACCTCCGGCCGCACCAGCACCCGCACAATGAGCGGCGGCGGCGGGCGGGGGCCGCCGCCCGGGGCGGGCGGGCCGCCCGCAGCGAGCGCCCACGCCTCGCTGCCGGGCGCCCGCCCAAAGCGGCCGCCCGTGTAGAGCGCGTGCCGGATCTGGGATTTCCAGTGGTCCGAGTCCGTGATGAGGCGGGACCCGCCCGACCGCTTGTAGGCGATGCGGCCGTTGGCGGCGCAGGCGGCGTAGATCTGTCGGCGATGATGATGGGACAGGGCGCGCGAGGAGTGAGAGAGGGTTTTGTGTTTTCCGGCCCCCTTCTGCGCGCGCGCGCGCGCGCGCGTTCCTTTCTTCTCCCTCCTCCTCTCCTCTCTTTATCCCTCTCTAAGCTCACCTGCCGCAGCGTGGCCTGCGTGCCGTGCAGTTCGATGGCGGCCTGAATCATGTCCAGGACAGAGGCGAAGGCCGGGACCTCCACCATCTTAGAAGGGCGAGGAAAGGGGGAAGGGGCGGCGGCCGTGTGCGTGTGAGTTGGAGTTGAGGAACGCGCGCACCTGCGGTCGTTTTTTTTCTACTTCCTCGCCGATCGCACCCTCCGCCCTTTGCGCGCGCCGCGCGCCACTTTTTCCTGCGATGACCACCTCCTCCACCACCCCCAGAGCGGTGCGCGGCGCATTCCTTACCTGGACATCGATAACTTCACCAACCATGGCGGGCGAGGACTGGGTGGGAAAGAGGAGGAGAGAGGGGTGAAAAAAAAGAGGGTGGCCGCAAAGAGAGAGAGCGGAGCGCTGGGTTGGCGGCCGCCGACGTTTTTGGGCCTTTCCTCCCTCGGGCGCACCGCCACCCCTCGGAGGCCACCTCGCCTCAATCGGCATGCGTATGGGCATGCAGGGGTGACATGGGCCCCGCCTGGTGGGCGCTGGAGCGGGGTGGGCCCAGGGGCCAACCGCCAGCACGCGAAGGAAAGGCACACACCGCATCCACTCTCACCTCCGAGACGCCCTTTTCTTTTCCAGCAGGCAGAAGGGTCGCCGGGGCACACGCTTTTTAACCCCCTGGCCGGCGTCCGCGAACGCCCACGCTTGCCGGGGGACGGTTGGCAAGTAACCAAGCCGCGAACCTGCTCCTGAGGATGCGGCTGGACCCGCTCGCCAGTGGCGCGCGCGGGCTTTGAACAACAGAGAAGAAGAGGAGCAAAAAAAGAGAGAGTGAGAATGAATGAAAAAGGGGGCGGGTTGAAACCTTTTGTTGTCAACACTTTCTGAACTGTCTCTCCCTCATTCGCGCACAGGAACTACAAGCGCACCAGTCGCAACCCCGGCGGCGGCGGCGCGCGGGGCGGGAAAACGGCTGCCACCGCCGGGCGGCCCAGGTGGAGTGCTGCCAGAGGGCGGGCCTGCCTCCTTTTGGGCAGCGCGCCCGGTGGTGGCGGCCCCCCCCTCCTCGCCGCCCGCCGCCCACCACCGCCGCTCCCCAACAGCCCCGCCAGCCCGCTCGCCAGCTCCTCCGGGTCCGGAAAGTCGATGGGAATGGACACAATGCCGGCGCCCACGCCCACGTCGTCGGTGGCGTCGGCGTCGGCGTCGGCGTCGCCGGCGCTGCCCAAGCCACCGCCGCCGCCGACCCCCCACACCGCCCACCCGCCATCATCCAGGGCGACCACCACGCCGCCCAGCGCCACGCCCGCCGCGGCCAGGGCCGGCGCCGCGGCGATGAGGCGGTGGGCGGCCGCCTCACCGTCAGCAGGCGCGGCGGTGGGGGCGATGCGGACGACGGCGCGGGCGCCCAGGGCGGACGCCGCGGCGAGGAGGGCGGCCTCCTCGGACGCCGCTGCGGCCGCGGCCGCCGCCGCCGCGCCGGCCGCTGCCGGCCCGTGCGCGGCCGCCCAGCCCAGAACCACGTGCCCGGGCGCGTCGACGCGCACTTGGACCGCCCCGCCGGCCAGCTCTATCCAGGGCGCGCTGCTGTCGTCATGCACCAGCAGGGGCGGCAACAACGGCGATGGGGGGGTGGCGGGCTGTTCAAGCGCCGACCCGCCCCCCCCGTCACCCCCCTCACCACCAGCAGGGTCCGCCGTGTGTGCCAACACCCCGCCCGCCCACGCACAGAACGCCGCGTGCGGCGTGCCAGGAGCCCGCCACACGGCTTCTGAGCCCAACACGTCACACACTGCGGGGGCCAGGGCGTCCGCCCGGGACCGCCAGTGCGCGGCCGAGGCGGAAAGGGCGCGGGCGGCCCGCAGGTCGGCCCGGGCGAGGGCGGCCGGGAGGGCGGCCGCCGCTTCAGCGGCGGACGCGGACGCGGCGGCCGCGCCTCCTCCCCCTCCCGGCACCCGCACGCCCAGGCCGCCGTCTGGGCGGACGTGGACGAGCGGCAGGCGAGGGCGCGGGGAGCAGGGAGGCGCAGCAGTAGTGGCAAAAGCCGAGCCCGGGCTCCCGGGCTCCCCTCCCCCCTCCGCCTCCAGGTGGATGGACAGGCCGGCCAGGAGGGCGGGCAGCAGCAGCGCGCCTGGGCCGGCGTCGTCGCGCCCTCCCTCACCGCCGCCGCCGCCGCCCGCCAGCCCGCCGTCGAACCAGGCCACCGCCGCGGTGGCGGCGCGCATGGCGGACGCAGGGCTGGCGGCGGTGCAGGCGCCCACTTCCAAGGCGGCCAGCCCCCACCGGGCGGCCGCGGCGGCGGTCGCCTCGCGCAGCGCCCGCGCTGCGCCCGCGTGCGCCGCCCCAGCCGCGGCCGCCGTGGCCGACGCGGCCGCCAGGAAGGAGATGAGGTCCTCACTGTCACCACCGCCCTCGCCGCCCCGTCCCCTTCCACCCCACTCAGCATCCCCGGACGCGGCGGACGGAATGAGGCCCAGGGCGGCAAAGAGCGGGCCCAGGCTGCCGGTGGCCGGGAGGGCGGCCCGGACGCGGGTGAGCGTTGGGGTTTGTGCGCCCTCATTCTCACCGCCCCCATCCCCGAGAATGAAAAATTCGACGGCGGACGGGGTGATGGGAGAGCCGGAGGCGAGGGCGGCCAGGTAGGCGTTCAGGGTCTGAGAAGAGAGAGAGAGAGAGAGGGAGAGAGGGTAAATGAGACGGCATGGAGGTCGAGCAGCGACAACCGCCCCGGTGGAACGCGCGCTCCCCACACTCACTCTCAAGGCTTCGTCATTGGCGGCCTGCGCCGCGCCGGGGTCTGAGGCGGCCGACAGGACGTCAGGGTGGATGAGGCGGAGGGCGCGGCGGAGGAGGGCGGTGGTGGTGGGCATTGGAAAGGGGTGGGGGGGGGGCCTGCCGCCGCCCCGCCCGCAAGAAATGTGTGCGGGCGAGAGGGGCCGAACAGGGGACCTCTCACAATTGCAAACCCCACCGCGCGCGTCCGCGTTTCCTGACTTTCGCCCGTGCGCTCCCGCGCACGCCGCCACCCACTCCACTCTCTGTTTACTGGCCAGTCTCTCGCTCTATAGCCCTCTCGGAGTGTCCAGCCCCCTCGCGCGCTCGGCTCTAGCGTACCGAGCGGTCAAAAAAAGCCCTGTCTGTCAACCGACCGACCGTTCATAAAACCCTTCCTTGCGCCCATGTCGCCGCACGAGGCCCGCCTGCTCCAGAAGGTGAGGGGGGGAGGCAGATGACGAGGGTTTTTTGGAGGAGGACACCGCGGATGTTTCGGTCCGCGCGCGCGGGTCTGCGGGGCGTGAGCGGGGCGGTCAAAAGAGAGGAAAAAAAAATGCCACGCGCGCGCCCGGTCGCCCACCTTCTCCCTGGCTGGCTGCTTTTCAACTCTTCTGTCCATCTTCTGTCCACGTCACATCAGTACTTTGGCCTCGCCGTCCGCGCCGCCACCGCCGCCCCGTCCGCATCCGCATCAGCACCCATAACTACTGCCGTCGCAATGTCCGGCGGCGCCGCCCCGCACCGGTCCGCGGCGGTCGCGGCGGCCGCGGTCGCGTCTGTGGTTCAGCGCGCCTCCACCACCCGTAATGAGCACACCTCCACCCGGGCCGCGCCCTAGACGGACGATCAGTTGAGTTGAGAGTTAAGGTTGAGAGCGAGCGAGCGAGAGAGAGAAAGGGCCGAGGGACCCGAGAGACAGAGCACGACAAACGGGTTCAGGTTGTGCGGAGAGAATGTTTTACACTCCCCGCTTTTTTGCGCGCGCGCGCGCGCACACATCCCACTTGTAAATACAAAAAACTTCAAGAGCGAGGGCGGGGCACCATCAAAGCACTGCCTCCTCATTTTGTGTCCATGTAAACAGAAAAAAAAAAACGCAAAAAAGGCCCGGCCCCCTAGGGGGCGGGGTCTCATCATCTCCATCTCTCTTTACACTGCGTGTCCTACTTCTTCTCCCGTTCAGGCACGCCCTCGCCCACCATCCGGTCGATGATCGCTTCCTCGCGCAGGACCGTCACCGTGTGCTTGACCAGGACCTTGACGTCCGCTGCCACGTCCTGGCCCCCCTCCTCCGCGGCCGCCCGCTCCGCCTTCACAATGGCCTCCGAGTCGGAGGATAGCTTCTCGTTCCAGCCGGGGGTACCGGGCATGACGGTCGGGGTGTGGCCCTCCATGGCCTTGGTCATTTCACGGGCCAGCACGGCTGGGTCATTGTCCGAGACGTGGGAGCCTTTGATTTTGAGGGTTCGGTTGATGTGAAAAAATGAAAAGAGAGATGAGAGATGAAGGGCTAGGTGTGCGCTCGGCTCGCGCGCGCTCTGTCCCTCCTCAAATAAAAAACCACGCGGCCCCATTCACGCACCCATGCCAAACGCCCGCGCGGTGCGATCAGAGGTGGCTGCCCAGCCCGTGGGAACACGGTTGAGGGCGCGAAAAGCGGTGGACAGAGGCATATTTGGGAAGAGAGAGAGATGAAAGAGAATGATCTACTGATCTACCGGTCCTTCTCATTTTTTTTGTCATCATCGTTTCACCGTCCGCACCTTCCCAGTCCCCACGTCCACCTCCACCCGCAGGCCCGCCGCCACCAGTTCGGGCGTGTCCACCCCGGCCACCGGCGTCAAGCTGTCCAGGGCCGCCGCCGCGGCCGGGCTGGCCTCGCACAGGTTGCGCACCGCCCAGAGCGCCCACTCGCGCGCGAAGGCGGGGCCCAGGCCGGGCGGGGGGAGGGCCGACGCCGCCGCCTGGCCGCTACCGCCGCCCCCGCCCCCGCCGCCGCCCCACCGCTCCACCTGGCATTGGGCTAGGATGGTGGCAGGCCCGCCGCCACCCGGGTCCGCAACGACCGCGGCCGCCGCGGCCGGGCGGCGGTGCAGGAGGTTGGCCAGCGCGGCGGTCGTGTCGGCCCGCTCGGCTGGGTAGAGCGCGGGGCGGGCCGCCGCCGGGGCGGTGGTGGTGGTGCCGGGGGGTGCTGCCCCGGCGCCGCTGGCGGCGGCGGCTGGGGTGGCGGCCGCAGTGTTGGACAGGGGGGCTGCCACGGCGGCAGGCGGCCGGTCGACGGCGGGCGGGCCCAGGCGGCGCAGGGAGGCGAGGAGGGCCTCAACCCCCCCGCCCGAGACCAGGGCGGCCGCCGCGTCGCCGCCGCCGCCGCCCTCACTCACCAACCCCGCCCCACCATCGGGCCGGGCCGCGACCTCGCGGACGAGGTGCAAGGCCGCTTCATACTCGCCCGCAGGCCCGGACGGGCCGGCAGCGGCCAGGGCGGCCACGAGGGCGGACGCGAATGCGGCAGGGGTCTGCGTTTGGGAGGAGGGGGCGGAGGTCGCGTCCCCTCCCGCTCCCGCCCCCTCCTCGCTACCCACCCTCCTCCTCACCAGTGGCCGCCCCTCCGCCACCCAGTGGCCGAGCAGGCGCAGGACGGCTTCCCGGGCACCCAAGCCGGGCGTGGGCGAGGGGCAGGCGCCCGCGGCCGCCAGCACCGCGCCCAACCTCCCCTCTCCAAGGCAGAGCGCGCCCAGGAAGGTCGCCACGTCCGCCGCCGCCGTGTCGACGGAGGAGGAGGAAGGCAAGGACCCGGGGTCGGCAGCAGCAAGCGCATTGCCGTCACCTGCTGACACAGTCTCAGCCCAGGCCGCGCCGAGCGTCGCCAAAAATGGGGGGACGAGCGAGACAGCACCCTCCACTGTTGCCCCCCACCCCCCACTCAACACGCACGCCGCGGCCGCCCGGGCGGCGGGGCCGGTCAGGGCGACCCCACCCCTGGCTACGATGGCACCCAAAGATGCCGGCCCACTGCCACCCCACACACCCGCCGCGCCCGCGCGCCCGGACGTCGCCAGGTTGGCCAGTGCCTGGGCGGCGACCAGGCCCGGGCGGGGGCGGGGGGGGCAAGGGGTGGCGCTCCCGCCGCCGCCGCCGCCGCCGCCGGTGCTGCTGCTGCCGTCGCGGGCGTCGCCGAACCGCAGACAGAGAGAGACGAGGGCAGCAGGGGCGCCGGCGGTGACCAGGGCCGCTGCCACGCCCGCCCCTCCGCGGGCGACGGCGTCGCGGAGGGACCGCAGGGCGGGGACGAGGTCAGGGTCGGGGCCGGCGTTGTCGGCCGTCGGCGCCACGCCTCCATTCTCGTCTTTGCCGCCCGCCGCGCCGCCCGCCCGCGCGGCAGCGAGGATGGTAGCCAAGGCAGATGCCAGGGCCGGGTCGGCCAGGGTGGCCGGGTCACCCATTGAAGGGAGCGCCTCTTGGAGGAAATAGCTGTGAATGTGCAGAGCGCTTTCCTTCTCTCAACCCAGCTCTCTGCTAGGAGAGAACACAACACACATGCCACGCCCCCGGCGTTTCACTAGCTTCATTTCTTTTTACACCTGCTGCCTCCGCTCCGGCGGGCCACCATCACCCTCCCCACCCGCCGCCGCGGGCGGCGGGGCCAGCAGCGGCGACATCTCCATCGACCCGGTCGCGCCCGCCTGGAGACTGCCGCCGCCCCCTCCTCCTCCACCCCCACCCCCTCCACCCCCGCCCCGGGGCGACCCCCGGGCCGCCCGGCGGCGGGCGTCTCCGAGCCCGCCCGACCCCGCCCGGGCGAGGCCGGGGGAAATGCCGGAGGCGGAGGCACCACCGCCGCCGCCGCCGCCCCCATGCCCGCCGCCCGCCCCCGCGAGGCCCCACCCGGCCGCGCCGCCGTCCTCGATCTTGCCGTACGGCTCGTAGGGGATGAAGGGCAGGGGCCCCGGGCGGACGAGGCGGTCCGTGACGGTGGCCAGGCCCGCCACGGCCTTGACGCCCAGGGCCAGGCGGGCGTTGGCCTCGCACAGGTCCTTGCGGGTGATGAAGCCGACGGCCGGCGGGCAGGCGGGCGTGACGAGCATGTGGCGCAGGCCCAGCGTCCGGAACAGCCGGTACGCGCGCGCCAGGGACGCGTCGGCGGGGATGACAAAGGGGTGGCGCTGCATGAAGGGGCGCAGGTCGATGGAGTCGGGGCAGGCGCCCAGGCGGGCGACCGCGGCGGCGAGGGCCGGGCCCGGGCGCAGCTTGACGGGGCGGCGCTCCAGGGCCGCCAGGACAGCCTCCCGCCCGGCCTGGGTCGCCGGGACGGCCGGTTCCAGGGGGGGCGCCTGCCCCGCGGGGATGCGGCCCAGCCCCGTCTCCAACAGGCGCAGGAGGACGTCGCGCTGGATGTGGCCGTGCACGGCGAACCGTTCCAGCCCGGGCGGGCCGCCCGGCGACGGCGGCGCGCCCCCGCCCCCCCCCGGCGGCCGCCCCGCCTGTGGGGGCGTCCGGTCCAGCCCGCCCTGCCCGCTGCCGCCCCACCCGGCCTCGCCCGCGTCGGGCGTCACGGGGAAGGCCTGGTGGTTGCAGGCCTGCAGCACGGCCAGCAGGTGGGTGACGGGGACGATCGGCGGCAGGGCGACGACCGGCGCTGCAGCCAGCTCGCCGACGGTCAGCTTGTCCGCCACCATCTTCTGGCGGGCCGTCAGCCCGGGCTCGTCCAGGACGGGCGCCCCCCGGATCTTGACGTGCGTGTCATCCACGCCCGCCCCGAACCGGTCGCCCACGACCTTGGCGCAGAAGACGGTCGCGATGAGCGGCACGATCAGCTGCAGCGCGCCCGTCGTCTCCATGACCATCACCGTCGCCGTCAGCGTCATGCGCGTCGCCCCGCCCATGAAGCCCGCCGCCCCGACGACCGCGTAGGCCGGCATGGAGATGGGGAGGGTGGAACCGGAGGCGCGGAGGAGGGCGCGCACGGCCTGGCCGACCAGGCGGCCGCCGGCCGCGCCCACCGCGAGGGCAGGCACAAACATCCCGGTCGACGCGCCCACCCCGTTGGTCAGGACCATGCCGGCAAAGCCAAACACGGCCAGCAGGGCCAGGGAGGCCGGGTGCAGGCCGTACGCGTCCAGGCGGGCTTCGGGGAGGGGCTCCCCCAAGTGGACGACCAGGCGCAGGGCCTGCGAGAGCGGGGCGAAGAAGAGCTGGCCGTGGACGGCGTACGCGCCGTCCCCACACCACAGGCGCGGGTAGTGGTGGGGCCCGGACGCCGCCGTCCCGCCGCCGCCGTACAGGGCCTCATCCGCGTCTTCCGACGCTTCCAAGAACTTCAGGTCGTCGGGCGGGGGCAGGGGGGCGCAGGGCGAGAAGTAGGCGATGAGGAACCAGAGGGCGGCCGTGCCCGCGGCCAGGGCGGCCGCCTCCGCCATGCGCGTCCACCGTTTGGCGGCGGGCACGTGGGCGTGCCGCCAGGCGGTCACCCGGACGTTGAGGTGCACAAACGCCGCGCCCGCGGCCCCGCCCGCCGCGCCCATGGCGCAGAAGATGGGGACGTCCCACACGTAGTAAAACATGCGGGAGCCGTAGAAGGCCAGGGAGTCCGCGTACAGCCCGAAATCGCGGTACCGGCCGAAGCGGGCCGCCCAAAAGGTGGCCGGGTGTTCGGCGGCCTCCACGAGGGCGTGCAGGGTGAGGACGCCCGCCCCCGTCGCCAGGAATCCGCGCCAAAAGATGGAGGTCGAGTAGAAGGAGGCGCCCTCCTCGATCGTGAAGAGCAGCCCCCCGATCGGCGCGGCGAAAGCGGTCGCCACGCCCGCCGCCGTGCCGATGGCCACGAAGTCGCGGTGGTCGGCATCGTTGCGAAAGTAGCCGCCCGCCCAGCGCGGGGCGGCGACCCGGCCGCCCCGGGCCCGCCAGGCGGCGCCACCCAGGGGCGCGGGCCACCACCCGCGCGCCCAGTCGGTCAGGGTCTGGGACCCCATCCCCGCCAGCCCGCCGCCCACGACCGCGCCGCCGTGGACGAAGGGGCCCTCCTTGCCGGCGACCAGGCCGGCGGAGATGGCGAAGACGACGCCGGCGAGCTTGGCGAAGAGGGTGCGGATCTGTGAATGGAGAATGGAAAAAAAAAAAAATGTGAGGATGGAGGTTGGCCCTCAACCCGGAAAAAAAAAAAACCAGAGGCGCGCACGCGGGGGCTTGGTCTCCTCTCCTCTCCCCTCCCCTCCCCTCCCCTCCCCTCCCCTCCCCTCCCCTCTCACCGTCAGCAGGCCCCGGATGTGGATGCCGTTCAAGTAGGTCTTGATCTCGGCGATGCCCGACCCGGCCGCCAGGGGGGAGACGAACGAGACCAGGCCGCCCGCGGCCGCGCCAAAGGCGGCCGACGTCCCCACAAACACGGCGGCCGGCGCCCAGAAACCGCCGCCCGACGCCCGGATGGCCTGCTCCGCCCGCCGGAACTTGATGTCGTTCAGGGCGCCGATGCCCCAGTCCACGCCGAAGCCGCACACGCCCATGGCCACGCCAATGGCGGCTGCCAGGGCCCACCGCCAGGCCTCCTCCGCGCCGTACTCGCGCTCTGTGCGGTGCGCGCGGAAGGTGCGTTCGACGTCGTGTTCCGGAGGGTCAAAATCCTGGGCTTCAAAGCCGGCCATGCGCTTGAGGCGGGCTAGCGTTTCGCGGGACTCCTGTGTGGTGCAGAGAGAGAGAGAGCGTAATGGGTTGAGGAGACGGACGGAGAGGTGGGAGAAAGGGTGCCCGCAGGGGTGAGTGCTGCTTTTTTCTCTCCCATTTTTTTACCTCTGCCGACGCAGGCGCCCCCGCCGCCGTGGAGGGCACGCTGGTCAAGGGCGGCACCGCAAAGGACCGGACGTCCTCGTCCGTGGCGGCGATGTGGGAGCTGGAGAGAAGGAGAGCGAGAGAAGCGCCGTCGATGCGTGAGAAAAGAGCAAGAGGGAGAGATGAGAGCGAACGCACAACGCTAGCGTGCATTTCCGCACAGTACAGCCTCCCTGTCTATCCATGCTAGCACGTGTGGTGGGCCACTGGCTCGCGCGCGCGCGTCGCTTGAACAAAAAACGCGAAGCCAAGGCCGGCCCGGCCCGGCCAGCGACGCGGTCCTCCTCTCTCCCATTCTCTTACCGCAACGCGCCGCCCGGTTTGGACGGTGTCAGCAGGGAGGCGCTGGGCCCGCCAACGGGCCCGCCATTGCGGTCCGCCATTATCGAGAGGAGCCGCTCTGCGTGGGAGGTGAGGGCGCGGTGCGTGCCCCGCACGGGAAAGAAAAAATGAACGGGGGTGGCGAGACGGCGGGTGCACCTCTCAACCTCGCACTCCCTCTCTTCCAGGGGGTAAAACGCGCGACTGCGCGCCCTCCTACACCAAACCATAGTGACCCAACGCCACTGCCCCTCTCATTGACCTGGTTGGTGGGAACCTACTCTTAAAGTGAATGGATGCGACACGGCGCCCCCCACTCGAGCGAAGAAAGTCGCACTCTCTCCCTTTTCACACCGGCGCCACCCCGGCCACCTCCACAGCGGGCGTCGCCGGCGGAGCCGCCACCACAGCGGGCACGACCAGGGGCGCAGGCCCCAGCACCCGGGCCGAGACCTGGGCCACCCACAGGGTCAGCCCCTCTCCCCCCCCCCCCGCCCGGCCCTCCACCCGCAGGGGCGTGCCCGCCGGCAGGAAGAGCACGTCGCCCCGCGCGACCGCGGCGGCCGCCTCCAGCGCCGCCGCCCCCGCGCCGCCCTGGCCGAGGGGCAGGGCCGTGGCGGCCAGCCCGCCCGCCCCCGCCCCCACCAGGATGATGGACGGGCCGCCGGAGGGCGGCAGCAGGGTGTCCCCCCCCCCCCGCGGCAGGCGCACCCGGACGACCTCAAACTCGTCAAAGGGCGGGGCGTACGCCACCGTGTGCTCCTGGAGTGGGGTGCCGCCCAGGATGGCCGGCGCGCCCGTGGCGTACGTCAGGGACGCGCACAGGGTGTCCGTGTCCCGGGGCTTGGGCGTCAGCCCCGCCCGGACGACGTTGTCGGACGTGGCCATGCATTCCACCAGGTCGCCGCTCAGGTACGCGTGCGGCTCGTTCGCGCCCAGCGCGATGGCCTGCCCGTCCTCGAGGGTCAGGAAGTTGAGGAAGTAGGCCGCCAGGACGCCGACATCGCCCGGGTACTGGGCCTGGAGCCTGAGGGCGAGCGCGTCCTTGGCGGCCAGGGGAGGCGGCGGCGGCGGGGTGGTGGTCGAGGCGGTAGCGGCGGTGGCAGGGGCCGCTGCTGCCTCGCCCTCCAAGCGCTTTGCCAGGGCTGCCACGGCCGGGCCGTACACCTCCGGCGCGGCCGTCATAAGGGCCGTGAAGGCTGTCTTCAGGGAGGCCTTAAAGGTGGCCGGGTCGGCCTCCGCGCCCGGCGCGGCGGCGACCAGGGCGGCGGCCGCCCCTGCCCCGACCACGCCCGCCAGTTCGGGCGTGCCCTCCAGCGCGGCCGCCAGGCGCGCGGGGGCCTCAAAGCCGCACAGGGCGGAGAAGTCGTGGCCGACCGCGATCGCCATTTCGGGCTTGTGGTTGTCGTCCTTGTACCACTGAGGATGAGATAGGAGGAGGCGCGTGAGGTTCTCTTTTATTTTGCGCAGGCGCGCGCGCGCGCGCGCCTGGGAGAGAGCTGGAGAGAGCAAAAAAACGCCCGCCCCCTCCCCCATCCAATGCCTCTCTCCTCTTTTTTTACCTCTGGCTTCTCTCGGTGAAGGCGCTCCGCCAGCGCCTTGTCCGGGTGGGACTGGATGGACAGGGCCGTGCCGACTGAGAGGACCTTGAACAGGAAGGGGAGGGCGGCCCCAAAGCGGGCGGTGGACGCGCGGCCCAGCGCGGCCGGGTGGGCGTCCAGCCAGGCGCCCAGGGTCCCGCCGCCGCTTGCCGCCAGTTCGGAGGGGCCGGACGGGTGGGTGCCCATCCACAGCTCGGCGTAGGGGGCGGCGGGGTCGATGGGCGTGCCGCCGGCGGCGGCGAGGGCGGCGACCTAGACGGATGGAAGGGGAGTGATGAGAAACAAAAAAAAGCGGCACTGCGTGCCGGGCAACGCCCGCTCGCGCAAAATCTTAGCCGCAAAAAAGGAACGCTGGGGTCTGCCTTGGCCTACTCTATCTATTCTCCAATTCCGACCCACAGTAGGCGAGTTTAGGGGTGTCCAAGACCTGATACGTGGCCAGAATGGGCGGGGAGGCGAGGCAGAGGTGGGGCGGAGCGGGGGAGGCAAGCTCGCGGCGTGCTCGCTCGCCCTCTCTCGTGAGTTTGCGCGCCTCTGCTCTCGCCCCGCCCACCTCCTCTCTCTCTTTTCCTCTCTCTCTCTCTCCTTCTTACCTCACTCTCCGCGGCGGGGCGGCCCCAGGCGTAGCTCTGGGCCACGCATTTGAGTTTCAACATTGCGGCGTGTGTTGCGAGCAGGGAGAAAAAAAAAGGGAGAGTGCATTGCACCTGCCTTTTCTAACCTGGTGTCTCTTACAACTACCTCACCTCATCTCACCACACCGCCCGCGCCCCTCCACGCTCCCGTCCACGAACCGGGCCCGCAGGTCGACCTCCTCACCCTCGCGCGCGCCGCGCCACATGGGCGCCCGGGTGAGGCCCAACAGGACGGGCGGGCCATCCTCGCCCGCCCCCCTCCTCGCCCGCCAGACCTCCCACCAGCGGACGGTCCCGGCCCTTCCCGCCTCACGCCAGTGCACTACCGCCCCCCCGCCGCCCTCGCCCCGCCGCACGCCCGTCGCCGCGGGGGAGGCAGGGTAAATCTCGGCCAGGGTGGGCGGCGCACAGGCTGGCGGGCGGCCGGGGCCGGCCCGGAGGCTGACGGCGCCCAGGCGGGCGTCAACGGGCGCCGCCCCCGCCCCTTGACCCGCCGCGCCCGCGCGGGGGGAGGGGCAAGGAGCGCCGCCCGCGCCCTCAACCACCAGGCAGAGCGCGAGCGCGGTGGTGCCGGCCGGCAGGGGCGCGGGGAGGGACGCGCCGGTCACCCAGGAGCCGGGCGGGTCGTCCCTGCCCCCGCCACCAAAGGCCAGGGCGCACACGGCCGTGCCGGATGGCAGGGCGTGCACGACCACCCCCGGCGCCGCGGTCCCGGGCGCCCAGGCGGCGGTGGCCCGGAGAGAGACCCACTGCCCGCCGCCGCCGCCGCTGCCGCCGCCGCCGCCGCCGCCGCCTGGTGGTGGTGGCGGCGGCGGCGGCGGCACCGCGACCGTCGCAAACGGCGGCAGGGCGTGCACGAGCACCCCCGCGCCCGCACTCCCGCGCACAGCGAGGCAGGAGCCACCCTCGTAGGCTCCCGGGCAGAATGAAGAGGGAGAGGAGGGGGAGGCGCTCCCCCCCCCCACCGCGCCCCACCCGGCCTCGGCGTCGCGGCCGCAGCCGGCCGGGTCGGGCGCGATGACGCCCGCCTCCAGCCCGCACACGCGCACGCCCACTCGCCCGCCGCCCGCCCCTGCCTCCAGCCGCGCCCCGCCCGCCGCCCAGCCCGCCTGCAGGGCCGGCGGCGGCAGGGCGTCGACCGCGCCCGCGTGGAACCAGCCTGCTGCAGGGCCGTGTCTGTGGCCGCCCGCGCCACCACCAAACGCGAACCTGGCCGCCACTCCGGCCGCCCACCAGGCGCGCCCGGCGCCCGTGGAGAAGGCCGTCGCCCACGCGGCCGTCCCGTCGGGCACGGGCGCCATCGGGCACGGGCGGGCGCCGCCGCACGCCTGGCCCACCCCGGCCCACAGGGCGGCGTCCCGCACGCGCCACCTGGCGCCCTCCTCCTCGCCGCCCTCCCCCGCGTGCGGGCCCTCCCACGCCCAGGCGGGCGCGAAGACGGCCAGGGACGCCCCGGCCGCCGACGCGTGGGCGGCCGCCGTCGCCACCCCGGCCGGCCCGCCGCCGCCGTGGCTGCCCCGACCCCAGGCGTCGGCCCCCATCCACACATCGCGCACGGGCCGGCCGGCCGCCCGAGCCGCGGCCGCCGAGCCCTCCAGGTCACCCATTCCCCACCCATAGTTCGCCCACAGCCCGCCGCCGCACGCCCGCAAGAACGGGACGTTGTGGACGGGGCACAGCCGGTTGCGCCAGGCGATGGCGCCGTCCACGGCGGACAGGGCGTCGTACCAGATGACGAGGGCGGAGGGGCCCACCGCCCCGTGCATCGCGCTGTCCAGGCTCGCTGCAAAGGTGGCGACGCCCGCCGCTGCTGCCCCGCCGTCCACGGGCGCCTCCACATTGACGAGCCAGCCATCAAAGCCGAACCAGGCGGCCAGGGCGGCCAGGGCGGACGACGCTGCGTCCGCCGCCGCCTGCCCACCGGCCGCCAGCGCGCCCACCTCGGCCGCCCCGTCGGCGTGCTCAAAGATGAGGGTCCCCAGGCTCAGCGCCCCGCCCTCGTGGGCGGTGTCCGTCCAGGACGGGGGCGGAATGGTGACCCGGGCATGCGAAAAGTAGACGAGCGCGTCCACGGACGCCGCGTGCGTGAAGCGGTAGGAGAGGCGGGCGGGGGCCGGCGGCTGGCCCGCGCCCTGTGGCCGGCCGTCGGGTCCGTACCCGCCGGCGAGGTCGTGGGCGGCCAGGACGCGGGATGTAGTGGAGGAGGAGCCGGGCGGTGCCGGGCGGTGCCTTAAAGGCACGCTCGCCCTGCAAAAGGCGTCGTCCGGGCGGGAGGCGGGAGTCCAGGCGAGGAGGGCGGGTACTGAGCAGAGCGGCGCGGCGCGCGGCGCGTCGTCGGGCATGGCGAGAGAGAGGCGCGCCCTGGGAAGGGGGGCTGGCCTCTCTCACACGTGCACGTGCTCGAGCGGCGCGCTCTCTCTGTCCCACGTACGACGGGGCGAGGCGCCGCCCCCCGGGCCCGGGCCGGTTCCGTATGTATGAAAAAAAGTGAAAGAGGAGAAATCGACCCAACCTTGCACACCACTCCCCTTATTGAAGCCTCGTTGCGCGGTACCGTGCACGCCGCCGATAATGAACAGCCTCTGGCAGTCCTGCTGGACGGGCTACGCCGCGGCCCCGGCCGCCGCCGCCGCGGCGGCCCCCGAGGCGGGGGCGGCGCAGCCACAGCACCAACACCAACACCAAGCAGCCGGTCAGCCTCTTCATCCACCCTTCCCTCCGCCTCCCCGCCCGCTCGCCCTCGCCCTGGCCACACCCTCGGCACCGCCCAAACACCTACCACCCCTACCCCCACCCATCTCGCCCTTGTCCCTGGAACAGTGGGCGGCCGTCCTGGCGGCGCTGGCCCCGCCTTCCGGGGGCGCCCCTGCCCGCGCAGTCCCTGCCTTTGAGGCGTCTATGTTCAAGGCGGGCGACGTGCGTGGCTTGCTGGCCCTGCACGGGGGTGTGCCGCCCAAGACAGCGACCAAGACGGTGTGAGAGTGGCGAGGTGTGGCGAGGGTGGTGGTGGTTGGGGTGGGTGCGTGTCGCGCCGGGGCTCTTTCTTTGCCCTTCTATTTTTCAGTCTCAACCTCAACCTGTCCTTTCCCTCTCCCGCGCCCCGCACACAGGAAACCCTGGAGATGATGGTCGGCATGCGCCTGGCCCCGGCAGACGCGGTCCTGGTGTCCGCGCCAGGCGGGCGTGGGGCCTGCCCCGACTACAGCACGGACGGTGGAGCAAACGCAAACACCACCACCACCACGACCACCACCTCCTCCGCCGACCTGGCGGCCCTCGGCTGGGCGGTCCCGGGCCCGGTGCTGGCTGCCGCCCTCGGCAGGGACGTCATCACGGTGCCTCAGTGTCCTGGCGGGCCGAAGGGCGGGGTGGGAGCGGTGAAGGTGCCGGCCGAGGTGGAGGATGGGGCAGGGGCCGCCGCCGGTCCATTCCCGCCTCCCCCCCTCCCACCCCTGCCCTCCTGGCTCTCGCCCGCCCTCGCCGCCCTGGCCCGCACCGCCCGCGCTGTCGCCCCGGCCCTCTCCACCCCGCTCACCGGCCGCCGCATCGCGTTCGCCTTGCTGGACCCCATCCCCATCGCTGGAGGAGAAGTGCCCACCGCCATGGCGGGGGCGGAGGCACCAGCGCACGACGCGCGCGCTGTGGCCTCCCAGTCCCGTCCTCCTGCCCCGTCCTCCCTGCCGCCCGGCCTGTACACAGGCCGGGTGGTGGGTCCCGCCCCGGACCCGGCCTCCCATGCACCCGGGCTGTGCGGGGCAGGTGGGTGCACGGCCGCCCACGCCTGGCACACCGTGCGCGTCCGCGCCACGCAGGCCCCTGGTCGCGCCAGCCGCCCGGGGGCCGCCGCGCCGGCGCCTGTCGAGCTCGACGTCGACCTCCACCCGCGCTCGGCCGTGGGCGGGGGGCTGGCGGGGGCGGCCTGGGCGGCCCTAGGCCTGGACGCCCTGGCGGAGGCGTGGTGCTTGCTGGGGCAGGCGGGTGGCGAGAGCGGTGGCGCGGCGGCGGCGGTGGCGGCGGCGCCGCCTCCACCCTCCAAGCGCGCGCGGCGCGCCGAGCCCGGCAGCAGCAGCCCGCCTCAGCCACCCCACCCCCAACCTTCCCCCCCTCCTCTGCCTCCACCCACCTGCCTGGCCGACCTCGTCTGGGTCGCCCTGGACGGTCGCTGGTGGCCCGCCCGGGCGTTGGGGCCAGAGGGCGGCGGCGGCGGCGGCAGCGGCGGCGGCGGCGGCTTCCGCGTGCTGGGCCTCAACCTGGCCGTCCCCCGCCCTGCCGACCCGGCGGCGGTGGCGGCCATCGGCGACGCCTTTGAGGCCCGGGCGGGCGGGGCCGCCCTGCCGGCGCAGGTGATGGCGGTGACGGTGGCCCGGGCGGAGGTGGCGCGCCTGGGCGGGCTGGGGGCGGAGGAATGAGGGTTTAAAAATGTGGGTTTACACATCCTCCCCCTCTCCATTTAGCCTCAAGGCAGGCGAGGGAAGCGGGAAAAGTCGGGCGGCCGCTTCTCCAGGAAGGAGTTCTTACCCTGCCAGACAGAGAAGAGAGGGAGAGAGAGAGATGTGTGCGTGAGTGTGCGTGTGGTGCGAGGCGGGGCGCGTGTTTTTTGTTTTTGTTCTTCACCCCCCCCCCCCCGCACGCCAACCCCCCTCCCATGCGGAGACCCGAGTGGTCCTCACCTCACTCCCCTCCTCCGTCTGGTAAAACAGGAGCGTCGCATTGCCGCCCAGCTCCTGCAGGCCCGCCCCGCCATCATCCACCGCGTTCAGGGCCGCCTTCATCACGCGCAGGGCGGTCGGCGAGTTGCGCCCCATCTCCCGGCACCAGGCCACGGTCGTGCCCTCCAGGTCCGCCAGCGGGACGACCGCGTTGACCAGGCCCATGCCCGCCGCCTCCTCCGCGCTGTACAGGCGGGCCAGGAACCAGACCTCCCGGGCCCGCCGCTGGCCGACCAGGCGGGCCAGGGCGGACGCGCCGTAGCCCGCGTCGAAGGAACCGACGCGCGGGCCGGTCTGGCCAAAGACGGCATTGTCCGCCGCGACCGCCAGGTCGCAGCACACCTGCAGCACGTGCCCGCCCCCCACCGCGTACCCCGCCACCATGGCGACCACGGGCTTGGGCGTGCGCCGGATCTGGACCTGCAGGTCCAGCACGTTGAGGCGGGGCACGCCGTCGGGGCCGACGTAGCCGGCCTTGCCTCGCGCGCCCTGGTCGCCCCCCGAACAGAACGCCTCCGTCCCGGCCCCCGTCAGGATGATGGTGGCGATGCGCCCGTCATCTCGGGCATCGCCCAGCGCGGCCGCCAGCTCCGCCACCGTCTCCGGCCGGAACGCGTTGCGCACGTGCGGCCGGTTGATGGTGAGGCGGGCGATGCCGTCGCCCGGGGCGAGCGCCTTGTCGTACAGAATGTCGGCCAGGGGGCGGCCGTGGAGGGCGGGGACGGGGGTCCAGGTAGGTGGGGCCGTGGAGACGGGGCCGTGGATGCTGTGGGGGGAAGCGAGGCGGGGCAAGGTGCGCGCGTGTGAGATGGGGTGGGATGAGAGGTGGGGTGTGATGTGGTGTGTGGGGAATGATGAAAGGATGAGGAGGTTTTGGGTGAGGGAAAATTGGCATGCGGCCGCGCCTCTTCTTTTTCCTCTCGTCCCACACCCCCAGGCCAGGCAGGCGGCTCCCTCTCAGCAGGGGGGCTTTGCTCTCCTGCACAGCGCACTGTGCTGAGGGACACACACACACAGACACAAAAAAGACAATGCCCCCTCACCGTGCGTACGAGCTGCCGGGCGGGCCCGGCGGCGGAGCAAACCCCCCCGCTGCCGCCGCGCCGCCGCCGCTGCCGCCGCCCCTGCTGCAGGGGTCGCTGGTCGCGGCGGCTGGGGAGGGGGTCGGAGCTGCGTGGCGGGTGGCGGGGGTGGATGGTGAGGGTTCGCCCGGAAGCACGTGGCCTGCCAGGGCGGCCAGGCGGCGGCGGGCGGCGTCCATGAGAGAAAAGCTAAGCTAGCTGCTCAAAGAGAAACGAAAAGTGGAGAGAGAGCCAACGTCGCGTTGCCTCGGCCAAAACAACTTTTGACGCACCACCCCGCAAAACGCACGCGGACTCTCTCGCTTCCCCACCCTCACCCACCCTGACCATGGCAGAGAATGTTCCGCCCCTCGCCGCACGGCGCCGGTCCCGGTTTGGCTTGGCAGAGGTGCGTTCGTTGACAGGGAGAGAAAAAAAAAAAGTCCACATGCGGCCGCGCGTTTTGGCGAGACTTTGCTCTCTCACCTCCCCCCCCCCCGCTCATGCACACCAGGTCCCTGCCGCCTGCACCCCGTCCTTGGAGCCCCTGCGCTCTGCTGCCGCAGCTGGAGGCGCGGTGGAGGATGACGCGCCAGCAGCGACCCCGCCCCCGACCCGGCCGGGCGTCGCGTCGCCGGGCGGTGTCGAGCACGACCACCACCGGCCTCGCTCCTCTTGCCCGCCCTCCACCTCCCCCACCTCCCCCCTCACCCGCCTCCTGACCTGGCACGACCCAGTCGCCTCCGGCACCGCCCTGGCGGTCGGCCTGCTCGTCGCCGCGGCGGGCGACGCCCTGCTGACCGGCGGGTGGGGCCTGGCCGGGCCGGCGGGCCCCTCGCCCGGCTGCGCGCTCCTCGCCCTGGCCGCGGCGGCGGCCTTGGCCGACCTGGCCGTCAACTCCGCCCGGGCCTTCCTGCTGGGACCCCGCTGGCGGGAGGCGGCGTGCTGGAGTGGCGGGCGGGGCGTGGGCCTGGCCTCGGAAGCGGCCGCGGGCGCGGTCGCGGCCGCGGCGGCCGCCCGCGACGCCGCCCTCAACCCGGCCGACCCGGCGACGGCCCTGCACTCGGCCCTCGCCCTCACGTGTGCCGCCTGGGGCGCGCGGTCCGCGGCGGCCGCGGGCTGGTCGGCGTGGCGCCTCGGCGCGGGCGTGTTTGTGGGGGCGTTTGCGGCCGGCGGGGCGGGCGCGGCGGGCGCGGCCAGCCGGCACTCGAGGGTCAGCCGGGCGGCCGGCGCGTTCGCGTCCGCGCTCGCCGCCTCCGCCCCCGTGACTGCCGTGGCGGCCGCTCCCCCGCTCGCCAAGGCGGGCGCCATCGCCGCCCTGGCCGCCGCCGCCTGGGCCTGGGCGGCCGCCCCCGGCCGGGCGGCGGGCGCCCTGGTGGCTGCCCTGGCCGCCCGCGCGCACGCCCTGCCGGCTCGCCGGGAGGCCGCGCTCGCGGCGGTGGCGGGCCCGGCCCTGGTCGCGTCCGCCATGAAGGCGCGGCGGGCGGTGGCGGGGGCGTGGGCGGCGGCGGCGGCGGCCAGTGCAAGGCCGGCGAGTGGGGGGTGGGGTGGGCCGCACCACCACCAGCGGCCGCACCAGCCGCCGTGCGCGCCGCCCCACCAGCCCCACCACCCGCCGCCCGCCCGGCCGGCGATGGGGATGCGGCCATACCCGTCGCTGGCGAGGGGGTGAAGGAGAGAGAGCGGTTTGGTTGGGTCGGGCGTTGTGATCCAAAACGCGCCCGACTAAAAAAAAAAAAAAAAAAACAAGACCGTTTCGTGTGAGGTCGCGGCATGTCGCAGAGTCGTGCGCCGTCATCATCATTGCAGCGACCCCTCTCCAAAAAAAAGACTTTCAATGCACGCGGCCGCCGCCCTCAGCGTGAGCCGCCCGCCCGTCCTGGCCGGCACACACCCGCCACACCGCCATCGCCGCCCTAGCCGCCCCGTCCCGCCCCCACCCCGGGCATCTTCATTTGACGAGCCGTCGACCAGCGGCGACAACAGCAAGAATTGGCGCAAGAATGCTCGGAGTCAAAAGGGCGACTCCTTTGAGAGGGCTGGGCGGCGCCGCGGGCGGCCCGCCTGGACGAGGAACCCGGACGACTCCCCGCTGAGAGACGGAAATAGGGACAGGCTGATTGGCCTGCTCACCGAGCGGGCGGCGCGGACGCTGGTGCGTTTTTTCTTTTGACGCGCAGGATCGCGTTGGAAAACCTCAAACCGACCTTTTTTTTGACCTCTCCATCCTCATCCACCCGCTCTCTCACACACCCTCTCTCTCTCTCTCTCTCTCAACTCATACTTTCATCAGGCCATGTATTACACCGAGCTGGACCCGGTCAAGAACTCATGGCTGGTGAGATTGGGGTCCATTTGGTCTCTGAGAGAGAGCGTCTGAGAGACAAAAGGGGTGGGTTGGGCCACCACACTCATCTCCTCAACCTCCATCAAGCCTCGCCTCACCCCCCCACCCCCCCACCCCCCCGTGTCCATTTTGTCCATGCCCCTCTCTCTCTCTCTCGCTCTCGCTCTCCAGCTCGCCTTCATGCGTGCCTACCCCATCCCCCGGGATGAGGGCAACTGGGAAGACATCTCTGGCGCCACCTTCCTGCGCAAGCTCATGAGCATGCCCGTCAGCTCCGCCAACACCTCCCCGAAGCGGGCGGCCGTGTATGAGATGACGAGGCGGGCGGGCATCAACCCGCGCGAGGTCGCGGCCTCCATCCTGTCCATCCGCACCCAGCTGGCGGTCGAGTGGTGCCAGGACCTTTCCAGCGGGTCCATCCAGGAGGAGAACGCGGACCTGATGCGGGAGTCCGCCATGGCGGCGATGGCCAAGACCCTGGCCAGCATGGAAGGCAGCGACGAGGAGGGCGGGGTGGGGTGGGCGAGCGACGGGTCGGACGATTGAAAACTGTGAATGATGGGGTGAGAGGCCGTGGCGCCTGTTTTTTTTTTCTTTTGATCAGTTGGAATACCCAAAAAGGCACGCATTTTTTTTTTTTTTTTCATTTCATTTCTTTGCCCCCGGGAGACGCGCGCACGCACGCCCCTCTCTTTCGACAGGCTCAATGGCAGCACTCCCAACCCCACCCCCCGCCGACTGGGTCGTGTTTGTGGTAGAGGTGCGAGAAAGAGAGGCGTCCGCGCGCGAGAAGTGTCGAGAGATGGAGAGAGAGGAGGTTGAAACTGCTCCACGCCTCCCTCTCTTTCTCTCTTCCTCCATTCTCACGTGTTTGCGCTCACACCCGTTCGCCACGGGAATTGCCAAGCAGGCCACGGCCGCCGCCGCCCCGGCCTGGGCGTCCCTGCGCACCCACCTCCTCGGCCCGCTGGCCCGCGCCGCCCTCGCCTCTGGCGGCCGCCTGGCGGTCGTGGCGGTGCGGGGCCCGCCCCCCTGGAGCGAGGCCGCCGTGTCCCGGACGGGCTGGGCGGCCGACGCGGCCGGCGCGGCCGCCTCGTTTGCGCTAGCCACGCCGGGCGGGGGCGGCGGGGCGGGCGCATCGCACGGGGCGGGCCTGGCCGCGGCGGCCGTGCTGCTGGCCCAGGCACGGGCGGCCGGCGCGGCCCGCACGCATCTCGTCCTCGCCCCGGCATCCGACGGGCCGGTGGCCGCCCCGCTGGCGGCGGCGGCGGCCGCGCGGTGGGGGCCGGCCGCCGCACCGGGCACCACCGTGACCTTCCTGGTGCCGTCCCGCACCGCGCCCGCCTGGGTGGCCCGCCTGCCGCCGGTGGAGGAGGCCGTGGAGGCGGCCGGCGGGGTGGCCGCCCTCTTCACGCGGCCTGCCTGGCGCGCGGGGTTGGCGGCGGCGGCCGCGTCGGCGGCAGGCCCCGGGGGCGGCCGCCGGGCGGCGCCCCTCCGGGGCGCGCCCGCCGCCGCGCCGCCCACCACCGCCGCGCCACCACCGCCGCCGCCCCCCTTGCTGCCCCCTCCCCCCCCCTCGCCCGCCGCCCCGTCCTCCGACCGGGCGCCGCTGTGGCGGGGGCGGCTGGAGGTGGGGCCAGGCCTGGCGGCCGCCCTGGCGGGGTCCGTTGTCTCCCTGCCGGGGGGGGGCGCCGAGCTGGCGTGCGCGGGAGCGGCCCTGCTGGCGGCCGGGGGCGGCAGCCGCGGCCGCGGCGCGCGGGGCCGCGCCGGGCGGGGCGGGGGCGCTGCCGACCCGCCGCCGCCCCCGCCGCCTTGGCCGGCGGGCGTCGCGGCCTTGCCGCGCCTCACCCTGACCCGCCTGGTGGACGGCGCGGCCGCCGCGGCCGCGATCGGGCCTGGCCTGGCCGCGCGGGCGCATCCGACGGGGCGGCTGGTGGTGGGGGGCGGGGGCGGGGGCGGGGGCGGGGGCGGGGGCGGGGCGGGCGCGCGACCGGGCACGGGGGAGGGCGGGCTGGGCGCGGCGCTGGTGGCCCGGCTGGCGGGCACGAGGGGGCGGGCGGTGCCGGCCGCGCTGGGCGAGTTTGGGCGGTGGGGGGTGGTGGTCGTCGACGGCCAAAAGAGCGGGCGGGGCGGCAATGCGGTCTTCGTGGCGGTGGTGGTGCTCGTGCCGCGGGGGATGGTTGAATGACAAAAGAGGGGGCAGGATTGAGTGCATGGAGAGAGAAGCGGGCAGAGGCCCCCCCCCTCCCCCACACCGCCACTCGTGTTGTTTTCTTTTCTTTCGGTGAGGGGCCGCGCTTTCTCACCTCCACGCCGGGCTTGGTTCCCCCCTCCGCAACCCCTCAGCGGTCGCACATAGACGTTAAATATCCGGTGCCCCGCCAAAAAGAATTGAAGCGCGAGCCTTTTGCTCCGTGTGGCGCGCCCGTGCGCTGTTGGGAGCGCGCCATCGCTCACCGCCCCCTCCTCCCCGTTTCCCCACAGGCCTCCCTACCCACCACCCAAGCCCAACCACATGCGGAGCCTCCTCCTCCTGGGCCTGGCCGCCCTGGCCGCCGCCGCGGGCGGGCCGACCGAAGTGGTAAGGGAGGGTGGAGGGTTTTTTTAGAGTTATCTTGGCGGACGCAAACGGCGGACGACGACGCGACACATGCAGGGGGCGAGACTCCCCCGGCCTGCGCACGGACGCACGCACGCACGTACACACACACACACATACACACATACCACTCAGAGCTCAAGTGAGCATGCGCCGACGCTTCCTGTGGCCAACACAACGGTGGAAAGAGAGAGAGAGAGAGAAAAAACACACGCGCGCGCTCACCCGCCCTCTCTCACCCCCTCTCCCCTCCCCCCTCCAGCCCACCACCGCCGCCCCCGCCTGCGCCTGGGCCTCCCTGTACACCATCGCCGCCGACGAGTCCGCCCAGAAGTCGGCCGCCATGGCGATGGCCCTGGAGGACGACCCGGACGCGCCCTCCGCCCGTCCGCCCGGCGTCGTGACTGTGCGCACGTCGGTCCGCCCGACTGCCGGGTGCGCCCTGGCCGACTCGCCCGACCCGCCGACCCTCGCCCAGGCGGCCGCCCTGCCCCGCGTGCCCCTGGCGATGAAGGACAGCCTGGCCCCGCTGCCGTCGGACGATGACGAGCCGGTGGACGCGGCCGCGGACGGCAAGACCACGGGCGGGGCCGCCCCCCACGCCCCGACCCGCCAACAGTTTGCGGGCGGCCCGCCCGGACCCATCCCGTACAACAACCTGATCGTGTGGAACAATTACACAGAGAAGGTAGCCGTTGTCGTGGCGGGCCTGGAGTTCACCCGCCCGGGCTACTTCCCGGGCGTTCCGGCCACCACCCAAGCCGACCGGTGGGCCGTCAAGGGCTGGTTCTGGGTGGAGGCCGGCAAGCAGGTGCTCGTCTTCTCCACCCGGGCCAACAAGGCGTGGTGGTACGCGCAGACCGACACCGCCTCCAAGGTGTGGGGCGGCAACAATGCCACCGGGGTGGCGGTCTACCCGGACGACGTCCCCTTCTCGTCCGCGGCGGGCGGGTATGCGTCGCCCTACGCCAGCACGGCACCGCCCACGCCGGTCATCCACCCGTGAGTATTTCATTTTTGAGTGTTTTGGTGGAGAGGGGGGGAGGGAACCAGGG
>Ga0315289_10002013_pt1 | contig 31507 bp, 28 predicted proteins | sample YL17G11_40_MG_FD_203452 | JGI IMG/M metagenome (GOLD analysis project Ga0315289, IMG submission 203452) | Sediment microbial communities from Yellowstone Lake, YNP, Wyoming, USA - YL17G11_40 | ecosystem: Environmental > Aquatic > Freshwater > Lake > Sediment | place: USA: Wyoming | collected... | reverse complement strand
GTTTCACAATGGTCAACCAGAAATTCTCTATAGATTTTATCACCTGGATAAATCGCTCCAGGTGAATTGGTTTTATGATGTAGCAGTTTGCTTGTAAATTGTAACTTTTTAAAATATCTTCCTCAGATTCGGAAACGGTCAGGATCACGACCGGAATGCGCTTCAATTTATCATCTGCCTTGATCTCGGCTAAAACCTCCCGACCATCCTTTTTTGGCAGGCTCAAGTCAAGCAGGATAAGGTCGGGACGGGGAGCAAGAGCATACTCTCCCTCTCGGTGGAGGAAAGCCATCGCTTCCACTCCATCTTTTGCTACAGATAGGTTATGGTTCCCATTGTTTTCCTTAAGAACCTCCTGAACCAAGCGCACCGCGGCAGGCTGGTCTTCAACCAATAGAATTTGCATGGGATCTTTGTCCACAGCATCATCCTTCTTCTTATTCCGCTGGCAGTTTCACAATGCTAAACCAGAAGTCCTCAATGGATTTTACCACCTTGACGAACTGCTCCATATCAAAAGGCTTGCTGATGTAACAGTTGGCGTGAAGGTTATAGCTTTTGAGAACGTCCTCCTCCGCCCTTGAAACCGTCAGTACCACCACCGGTATGCGCTTCAGGGTCTCATCTCCCTTGATTTCTGCTAAGACCTCACGACCATTTTTTCTGGGCAGATTGAGGTCGAGCAATACCAAGTCGGGACGAGGCACATCCGCATAGTCACCTTCCTGCCTTAAGAAAGCCATGGCTTTTATCCCGTCTTCGACCTGGTAAAGTTTATTCAGGAGTTTGCTCTCCTTGAGAGCTTCTTTAGCCAGGCGCACATCACCGGGATTATCTTCCACCAACAAAATGTCAGCCAGCTTAATCCTTGCTTCATTATTCATTTTACACTCCCTCTTTTAGGTATGCTAAAATAGAAGGTTGAGCCTTTGCCCAACTCTGATTCGACCCAGATTTTTCCACCGTGTCGGTCCACAATTTTCTTGCATATCGCTAAGCCTATGCCGGTGCCCGGATACTTCTCCCTGGAGTGCAAACGCTGAAAGGCTATAAAAATTCTCTCACTGAACTGCGCTTCAATGCCAATGCCGTTGTCTTTCACTGAGAAGACCCATTCATTTCCTTTCTCTAGAGCAGAAACATGGATACGGGGTGATTCTTCACCCCTGAATTTGATGGCATTCCCTATCAGGTTTTGGAACAACTGCACCATCTGCGAGGCATCTGCCATCACCGTAGGTAGTTCATCGCTGGTGACAACAGCGTGATTCTCCTCGATTACCATGCTAAGGTTGGCGATAGCCTGTCCCAGCATGGTATGGCAATCAGTTGGCTCTAAAGACTTACCCCGGGTGCCCACTCTGGAATAGGCTAAGAGGTCATTAATCAGCCTCTGCATTCGGTTAGCCCCATCTGCGGCAAACCCGATGAAATCTTTGGCATCCTGATCCAGTTGATCTTTGTAGCGCTTTTCCAAAAGCTGGGTATAGCTTGCCACCATGCGCAAAGGCTCCTGCAGATCATGCGAAGCCACATAAGCGAATTGTTCTAGCTCCTGGTTGGAGCGCTCCAAATCAGTCAGGGCTTTCTTTAACTCCGTCACCTGCTTGCACTCGGTGATATCCTCGATGGCCAGCAGAATCGTCTGTGTTTTGTTTCCCTCTCTGTAGATCCGTCGGGCGTTCAGCAGCATTATCCGTCGCCCGATGGTGGGGAAATCGTGTTCAATCTCGAAGTCGTTGAAAACGGTATTCTTGGGTAGAATCTTCTCCAAAAGCTCCCGCAGCTTGGGGATGTCCCACTGGCGGTCCCCTACATCGTAGAGCAATCGATTCTCCGTCTTCTCCGGCGTGATCTGGAAGGTCCAATAGAAAGACTTATTCGCCTTTATCACTCGAAGGTCCGCATCCAGCACCAGCAAAGGCTCCCGCACAGTAGCCACAATACTCTCAGCGTATTCCTGAGCGTCGCGAATGGCTTGCTCCGCCCGTTTGCGCTCGGTGATGTCCCGGATCGTAATTAGGCGCTTCTTTTTATTCATCCACTCGGTTTCAACCGCATGCATCTCGCCCACTCCTGGATCTTTTCCCGGACGGAAGATATCAATCTCGGTTGATTCGCCATCTACCAGAGCCAGGCCAAAGTCCGTTCCGATAAAACTTTCCAATTTGCGGTTAAAGACCCCCTCAGCAGCAGGATTCATATATTCTATCTTTCCCTTTGCATCGGTTACAATAATCGCATCCGGGCTCCAAAGGACAATATTACGAAACCTTGCCTCGGATTCCTTCAGGGCTTGCAGGTCTATTTTATACTGGCCGGCCTTGTTGGTTAATTTCTTCATTTATTTTTTCCAAGCGCTTTTCTCACCTAACTGCCACCAAGTCCAAACCCAAGAGGACCTTTTCCTTATCCATTAAATCTCCGATAATCCTAGCCACTGGAGGAGGTAAAATCTTAATTAAAGTCGGTGTAGCCAGAATTTTATCATCCTCAGCTAATTTGGGATGTTTCACCACATCAATCACCTTTAAGGAATAGGCACCTTTATAGGCTTCGCTCAGAATCTTTTTTATGCTTTTAAGCGCAGCCTGGCTGCGAGGAGTCGCTCCTGTCACATAAAGCTTTAACACATATTTTACCGGCATTATTAACCTCCTATTCTTCATATTTCTCACCCATCTTTATCCCACCTTTTTCAATTTCAAAACTAAAGATTTCCTTAGAGTGCTGGCTTCCGCGTAACTTCAGCACAGTCAAAAGCTTCTTTATCCTCTGACCCCTCTCCACAAAAAGAAGCATAATAATCCCATCTGTTACTGAGCTTAAGCGCATCTCATTGGTCACGAGGCTGCTTAATAACTGGCCGTGCGCTGCTCCAAAACTCGTTGAGGAGAGACAATTCATTATAAAGGTAATACCTTTGGCCTTAAAATATCTGGACAGCTGAAGCAGAAACTGCCTGACCTGCTCCTCGCTCATCGTGGCAGAGAGTAAAGTAGAAATCGAATCTACTAGCACCCTCTTGGCATTGATGCCTTCTACGGCAGAGATTATCTGGTATAATAATCTATCATTGGAGATATCAATCAAGTTTGTGGTAACAAAGCTAACCTTTCCTTCCTTCTCATAGCGGTTGAAATCCCAGCCATGCGATAAAGCCGTCTTTTTTACCTGTTCTACAGGCTCCTCTAAAGCCACCAAAACTGCATTCTCACCCTCACTTATGCCTTGTTTTAAGAAGTGCATGCCAAACATCGTTTTTCCGGTTCCGGTATTTCCAGAAACCAATACCATATGGCCTTGTGGTATGCCACCACCTAAAATATCATCCAAGCCTTTAATACCAAAACCCTTGCGCACCTGAAAATCTGTCTTGGCAACTACGTTTTCAACGGGGATTTTCGGATAGACAAGCAGGCCTTGGTCAGTGATCTCAAACTCTATGATGCCACTACGAAAACCTGTGCCTCTAAACTTTACCGCAAACATCCGGCGCAAGAATTGCTGTTGGCCTTTGACTAATTCTATTTCAATCACGCCATCAGCCACAAATTCCTCTACTCCGTAGCGGCTCAGGCCTTTGTCCGAGCCTAATTTTTCTGCGGTCATGAGCACAGTAACTCCTGAATCCTTTAACTCGGCAGTAATCTGATAGAGCGCTTGCCTGACCGCATCTTTATTCTGGAATCTTGAGAAAAGGTTATCTAAGCCATCTATTACCAGCCGTTTTGCCTTTACTTTTTTCAGGGCATACTTCACCCTTTCAATCAGCGGGCTTAAATCATAGTTTTGACCACTCTCAAAAGTCATCTCTCTTAATGCGCCCGCATCTACAAAGGCAAGCTTTTTCTGAGCAATGAGTGAAGCGTAATTCCAGCCAAAACCCTTAACATTCTTAATGATATCCATCTTGCTTTCCTCAAAGGCAACATAGACGCCGTTTTCTTTAAATTGAGTTATTCCCTGATAGAGGAACTCATTCAGGATAACCGTCTTTCCGGTTCCGGTTCCACCAGTAATCAAGGTTGATCTGCCTTTGGGCACTCCACCCAGAAGGACCTCGTCAAGACCCCTGATGCCAGTAAAAACTTTTTCCACTGCGCTTTTTTTTCTTTTGCTTTGCATCTTCTCCTCCTTGTTTACTGCCTTGGTTTTACTACCTCTAAATCCAGACTAGTAAGCGGCCTTTCCTTATTGGATAAATCACCCACAATTCTTTTCTCAGGCTTTGGACGGGCCTTGATTAAGGTGGGCGTAGCAATAATATTATGCTTCTCTGCTTCTTTGCGCTTGAATTCCAAATTATTCGACTCTGCCACCCGGATTCGTGACAGTTTTCCATTTTCTTCCGCCGGTTTGTCTTTGGTCTTTTCTGTGCTATTCATTTCTTTTCCTCCAACCTTATTCCTCAAAATCACAAGAGGAATTCATCTCGGTTTATTTTTATATTTTCTAATTTCAAATCTTTCTTTATAGTTAGGCTTTCCGAATTTTGAATCTTGAATTTTGAATCTATCCTGCCTTGGTTTCTTCTGCTCTCTTGCGCCCGGTAATGTCCCGGATATTGCACTGGATCACCTGCTGGTGACCCACTGTATAGACGTTGCTGATGAACTCCACCTCGATCCGCCGCCCATCGGCGGTTTCCAGCGGCAAATCCTCGTAGCGGACGTATCTCTGCCGCTGCAATTCCATGAAGTTGGCTTTGTTGGAGGCGATATCCTTGAAAAACCCTATTTCCCAGATTGCCTTTCCCGTGAGTTGTTCCCGCGAGAAACCCAACATCTCGATCAAGAACGGATTCACATCTACGATCATCCCCGTCTTGGCATCGAGGATCAAAATTCCGTCTTTCGCCGTCTCAAAGAGCCGCCGATACCGGACCTCCGAAACGCTGAGCGCCTCCTCCGCCTCTTTCCTATGTAGTGCTTCGGCAAATGCCAGGCTTAGCATCTCAACGATCTCCTGGTCAGCCAAATCGTAGCCCGATTCTTTGTTACCCAAACCGATCAGGCCAAAAGTCTTACCTTTAGATTTCAACGGAACACCCAAGAAACTGGTGATGGGGGGGTGCCCGGGGGGAGGCTCTATCCACTCCGGATGAGAAGCAGGATCGTTGAATATCATGGACCGCTCGTCTCTGATCACCCTCCCGCGAATGCCCCGGACCTCCAGGTCTTTAAGCAGCAACAACGCGTCCGTTTTTGGTACTCTGCAGGCATCCCAGCCGGTATCGCTGATGGCGATAGTATCAAAGCGGCCAGCCGGGTTGACCCTGCAGATGAGGCCGAGCTTGCTCCCAGTCAGTTTCTCCGCGGCCTGAAGGCAAACGCGGGATACGTCAGCGGCGGTATCACACATCAGGGTCTCTTGAAGCAGGTAATTGACGGCGTTCAGTTTGGCTGTCTCCAGCCGAAAATTTCCCTCTGCTTTCTTGCGCTCGGTGATGTCCTCGATGGCCAGCAGGATCGTCTGTGTTTTGTTTCCCTCTCTGTAGATCCGTCGGGCGTTCAGTAGCATTGTCCGTCGCCCGATGGTGGGGAAATCGTATTCAATCTCGAAGTCGTTGAAAACGGTATTCTTGGGTAGAATCTTCTCCAAAAGCTCCCGCAGTTTGGGGATGTCCCACTGGCGGTCCCCTATGTCGTAGAGCAATCGATTCTCCGTCTTCTCCGGCGTGACCTGGAAGGTTTGATAGAAAGACTTATTCGCTGTTATCACTCGAAGGTCCGCATCCAGCACCAGCAAAGGCTCCCGCACAGTAGCCACAATACTCTCAGCGTATTCCCAAGCCTCCTGAATGACTTGCTCCGCCCGCTTGCACTGGGCTTCTGATGCTTCCAATTCAACAGTTCTTTGGCGCGGTTCTGACAATTCACTTATAAGCTGTTCTTTTGTCTTGTTTTCATCTTTCATCATTGTGTAGCTCCCAAAATAGGTACCTTTGCCGTTTCCCTGTCGGATAAAACGGCTGTAAGTTTTTTTGCTTGCTCTCTTGTTCAGAAAAGCCTTACAGGTCCTACTTCTTTTTAATACCGGGGACGAAAAGTGGGGACAAAAATTGGCTTTGTCGAGAAGATAAAAAGCCTGCCGGTTTCTTGTTCTCACACCTGTCCAGAATGAAACTCATTCCCAAGTGAGGGAACAAGAAAAGGCAATTCCGTGTTTACATTTGGAATATCGGAAGAAATCTTAGCAACTTTATAGATAAAGCATCAAGATTTTAGGTGCTTGACATCATATCTAAGATTTGTCAAAACAGGCTTGACCGTAGAAGTTAATCTATAAGAATTAAACCGGAATAGTGCCAAATTTGATCGTAGTGTTTGACCACTTCCAATTTATAGCCCGCATTGGCTAAGGTGGCATACACATCTATTCCGCAGGCTTCCATGGAGGGACGAGCCAATTCCTCAAATTTGCAAGGCTGGGTAATGTCGCAAGCTTTACAGAAATTGCATGGTCCTGAAGCCATGCCGAAAGCTCTGTAATATCCATCCAGAAAAGCTTCCCTTTCCAAAGAAGCTATATCTTTTCTCATTTTCCCACGCTGTCTTCTTTCGGTTTCTTTAGGCTGGGGATGAATATCATAGATCATGATCAAAGCTTTGGAATAATATTCAAGCATCTTGTGGGTATACTCGGGCGTGGGAGAGAAAGGTGGGCAAGTCAGACAGGTCCCATAACGTCCACACCCATATTGACACTTTAACCTCACCCATTCTGCGGTTACTACATTCTTGGGATGAATTATTTTTGCCCAAGAGACTCCCAGTTTTTCTGCTTTCTTAAGATATTTTCTCATTTATGTTTCTTTCTGAAACCGCAACAATAAATTGTTGCACTCCAGTGCGCAAGCTTGCTTGCGCTGCGGAAGCTCCGCTTCCGCACTCCTAAGGAAAAGCGGACAGCCACAAGGGCTGTCCCTACAAAATCTCTTATACCTTATTTCAGAGGTTAGTCACTTTGCACCGTTACTTTCCATAACATTGAATGAACCTTCTTAAAGACCTATCGTATGTCTTTTCTACCTCTGGCGGGAAGAAACAGGCGGGAAGTTCTTTCATCCGCCAATGATATTGAATACATTCGCAACAAATGCCTTTGCGGCTACAAGGGTCATAAGTGCAGGTGCAGTTCTTTAAATTTTTTTCGCTGGTACAATCTCTCTTTGCCATCAGACCTCCGTTATTTTCCCCCTGAATTATATGATATTCTTCTTATCCACCCCTTCTTTTCTTAAGTCGAAGATCCGCTTGAGATCGGGAAGAAAGGGTGGGGGGATGAGTTCGATATAACTATTGTCGAACTCACCCTAAATCCCTCTCTTGAGAAGAGAGGGACTTCATCATATTCTTCTTAATATGTCATAAAGGATGTTTGTAACCCTTTACTAATACCATGTCAAGTAGAATTTCACGTTACTTCTCTTTTTGTAAACCACCGTCTCCTATAATACCATAAAACTGTTGAGAAAATTATAATCACCAGTGCAAAAATTAGCAAGGCATTTTGCAAACCAAATTTGTCGACAAAGATTCCTAAGAACGGAGCGGCTACGGCAAAAACCAAATTTCCAGCCGAATTTTGAACCGAGAGCATGGTGGCTCTTATGTCAGAAGGTGTATAACGGTTCATATAATTCTTTAGTATGGGCTCATGGGTTGCCATGGAAACTTGCTGGAGCAAAATAAAACCGAGGCTCCATAAGAACAAAAATCTGCTCATCAGTATAAAAGAAATAATAACCAGACTTGGCATGATCAAAAGGGTTAAGTTCTCTTTTAGACTTTTTTCAATTCTATCTGCATATTTGCTGATTAGGGCGGCAAATAGGTGAAAAGAGGCAAAGACTACCCCAAATAAGGAAAGTGGAACTCCTACTTTACTCATATAAGGCTGATAGGTCCAAAAGCCCAATCGGGTGGCTAAAAAGACTAAAGAGAAAAAAAGCACCAGCCACAAAATCTTTTTCTCATCCCGCAGCAGATTAAGGCTTCTTTTTACCTCATGGTAATAATTTTTCCTCACTTGAGATTTCTGAAAAGGTGAAGTGGGGGGAAGTTTTGCTGGAGTGTCTTGCTTTAGCGAGACCTTAAACTTTTTATACCCCAAGGAGCTTTCATCTGGTCCATATGGACACTCCAACTTCTCCTTTTCCCTTAATTTTTCGGAGTTATCAACTTCGAAGTTTGGACTATGAACTATTAGGGGCTCTTTTCTGGGCTCGATAAAAGTTAAAGCCAAAAGCCCGGACAAAAATATGACTACGGAGCTGGCAAGATAGGGCAAAGCTAAATTTATGGTGGCTAAAAGCCCTCCGATGGGAGCAAATAGGGCAAAGGACAAAAGCCTCATGCTGTGGGCATTGCCCTCAATTTTCTGATATTCTTTTTCTCTTCCTAAATCCCGAAGAGTATCGTAAGCTAAAGCCGAATCGGCACCATAGGCGAAGGACATGGAGATTCCGGCTATAATTTCACCCAAATTAAAGAGAATAAATGAATGCGAAAGGAAGATTAAAAGATAAGCCAACGAATGACAAAAGGAGCCGATAACTAAAGATTTTTTTCTGCCGAACCTATCCGCTATGGCACCGGTGGGAACATCGGATAAGACTTTGGCAAAATAATAAAAGCTTTGAAGAATCATTATCTGGGAAAAGGACAAACCCCTTTGTTGGTAGAATAACACCATGATGGCTATGTGGAACAGACCAAATTTGGTGAGTCTATACCAGTAGAACTTGAGGATATTTTTTTCCATTTAGCGCTTGGTCAGTCAAATAACGGACTGTATTTTTAGGTTTCGTTTTAAAAGGCTTCGGTAACGTATCGTTCAAAAAGTTATCGTCAGTCGTTTATGGTCTAAAATCCGATAGACGAAACCGCAAGACGACACACGATACGTAGCCGACTTGTGGTGAGCTTGTCGAAATTAAACCCAAACCGACAACGATGAACGTAGGAATTTTATTTTATAGATAAAGCATTAAAATACCTTCACCAGAATTCCTGTGACTTTTTCCGCTTTCTGCGCGATCTCTTTTAACTTTTCCTTTCCCACCAATCTCAAATTCTTATGAGCTGAAGGCCGGTCAATAGAATAAATCTGCACCTCCCCGGGCTTGATATAATTTAACCTTTCAATCCATGCCTCAATTTCCTCACTCGAAATATTGCTTATTTCCCCATCCACAAAGAGGCTTTGAATAATTATATCATCCAGATTTTTCAGATTCTCCACTATTTCTTGGTATTTGATATTTTTATGGGGACGGTTAATTTTTTGAAAAGTCGCCTCAGAGCCACAGTCCAGCTTCATTATCCTTTGGTCCAATGGCTTTAGACCCTCTATGACTTCTTTCCTATTCAAACAACCTGAATTTGATAAAATCGCAAGCCGAACCTGGGGAACAGATTTGTCCCGTAATTTTGAGGCGACTTCGACCATTTTGTCAAACTGAGGGTGCAGGCACGGTTCGCCATTTCCGGAAAAAGTGATGTAGTCGATTTTTTTACCCTGCTTCAACCAGCTCCCCAATGCCTCTTCGAGCTTATCCGGCATAGGCAAATCATGCATATATTCTGACGCATTATCCGTATGGACGTCAGTCCAACCATATTGACAATAGATGCAATTGAAAGGACATAACTTATAGGTGGTGGGCATAAGGTTGATGCCCAGGGAGAGTCCCAATCTTCGGGAATTGATCGGACCATAAATTATTCCTTCTTGCAACTTTAAAGTCTGCATATTCTCACCTTGATTGGGAAAGCACAAAATTCCTCATTCAATTAAGCCTTAATTTAAATATAATTTAAAATTTGTCAACCCGGCAGGGCGAGATATCTGAAAATGAGAAGGCAAGTTGGAGTATTTGCTTTTAGGTAAGCCGAGCAAAAGGGCTTTAAAAACATTGATGCGGGACGATAAAATGGGGGATTTTGCCAATAGTTTTATCTTTTTTTCTTCCAAAACAGGGACGACTAACCGGTTTCGCTTTTTGGGGATCTTTGGTTAACCATCTATCTTTCAATAGATTATTAAGTCAAAAAACATAGGTGAATATATTTGGGGGGGTGGCATTCTTTTTGCACCTTTCCCCAGCGGTAGCCAAAAAACTAAAGATGGAGACTTAAACATGTTAAGAAAAACAAGAAGATTTCTTCTAAAGATTCATTCCAAGGGAAGTGAAGGCTTCAGTTTGCTTGAGGTTTTGGTGAGTCTGATCATATTTGCAATCGGGCTTTTAATGTTGGCTCCCATGATCATAACTTCCATAAAAGGGAACGATTGGGCGGATATGACCACTAAGGCGGCTCATCATATTCAGGCAAAAATCGAGGAGATCAAAAATACCCATGATTGGACCTCGAGTCAAGATTCTCCCGAGGGAATGACCAGAAGCTGGACCGTAGAGGATTGGGGATCGTTCTTAAAAAAGATAAGGGTGCGGATGACTTGGCTGGACAAGGATGGCTCCCAACACAGAGATAGCGTCATAACTTATGAATCTTTTAACTAAAAGGTCAGTTGACTCAAATGAGGATGTTAGAATGAAAAAATTCTATCATAAGAATCAAAGAGGAATGACTTTGGTTGAGCTTTTGGTGGCTTTGGTGATAACCGGAATCGTCACCTCAGCAGGCTATGGCATCTATTTGGCTCAACACGAAGGTTGGATTGTGCAGGAGCAGGTCACCAATATGCAGCAAAACGCTCGCGCCGCTATGCACGAATTGGAGACTAAAATCCGAATGGCAGGATACGGTCTGCCCAGGGGAACAGAACCTATACGTGCCAGCAACTCTAATCCGGACACCATAACCGTAGTCTTCCAAAACGAAATCAACTGTGAAGCCAAGATCGAACAGGCTATGCCCCAGCCTAGCGCTGAGTTGAGCTGCGATGGGCACGATGTCAGCTGTTTTGAGGAAAACACCTGGGCCTACATCTATGATCCTTTTGCGGACACCGGAGAATTCTTCTATATAACCCAGGTTCAGGTTGCAACCAGTCACATTCAGCATAACGGCACTCCACTCTCCAGATCCTACCCAGTTGGAAGCACGGTAATGCTTGTGGACATGTTCAAATTTTACATAAATACCACCGACAGTAACCATCCTAACCTGATGCGTCAAGGGATGGGCGAAACACCGCAAGTCTATTCTGAGGACATCCAAGATCTGCAATTCAGATATGGATTAGCGAATGGCGTTCTCCTTGATGTCCCGCCTGCGGCATCAGTGGTAAGGGAAGTGATCATAAGTCTCACTGCCAGAACTGAAAGAAAGGATTTACAATTCAAGGGCAAATACCGTCTGAGAACTTTGACCTCAGGTGTAAAAGTCAGGAACTTAGGTCTATAAAAATTCAAGATTCAAGATTTAGTGGTGAAGAGTTGGAATTTGAAGAAACGAGAAACATAAAAGAAAAAAGGAGCGGAAATGTTGAAGAGATTAAAAAATGAGCAGGGGTTCACTTTACTTATCTTCCTATCTTTGCTCTTGATGTTGACTATGATCGGAATTGCGGCGGTGATGACCTCCACCACAGATGTTAACATTGCGGGAAACGATTTTAAAAGCATCAGTGCTCTTTATGCCGCCGAGGCTGGAGTGGAGGATGCGGTATCACAGATCAGAATCAGCTACACCACCACAGCTCTACCCCCTAATCCTTTGCCCAGCGGTACTCTTAATCTGGGTAACTTGACTGCTACTTATAGCACGGTGGACAATGGAGCCGCTACCCAAAAGCAGTTGACCCAGGGAGCATATCGAGGATTATATGCTTTGGTCAAAAACTTCACCGTGACCGCGGATGCGACGGATATGGCAAGCGGTGCGAAAACCAGAATCGTCCAGGAGGTTGAAGACGCCTTAATCCCACTTTTCCAGTTTGCCGTTTTCTACGAGTCGGACTTGGAGATATATCCTGGACCCAATATGACGTTGGGAGGAAGGGTTCATAGCAATAGGGACATGTATCTGGGAACCCATGCTACACTCAGCATTGACTCTTACACTACGGCGGCAGGAAACCTTTACTATGGTAGAAAGCCCGGCTCAGGACAGAGTTTGGGGACAGAAGGAAATATCAATATAAAGGACCGTAATGGAGTTTATCAAAACATGAAAAACGGAGATGGAACTTATCTCGATTCTGAAGATCCAGAGTGGGTTTCCAAATCGTTATCCAGATGGGGGGGGGAGGTAGAAGATCATTCACACGGAATTACCGAGCTAAACCTTCCCGTGGTTACGTCTGGGGACCCTATCGATTTGATTAAACGAGGTACCGATAATCCGTCCAGCTTTGAACACGATGCGGGCTTGAAGATTGTGGATGGGGTAGTTTGGTATAGAACTAATACCGATACCTGGATCAATGTGACCGCCACCCTCACCGGAGATTCGACCCTGACCACTAAGAGCTTCTATAATGCCAGGGAGGGGAAAACGGTTACCTGCTATGACATAAATATTAGCAAACTTAATACCAGTGCTTATTACCCATTAAACGGAATAATCTATGCCTCCAGGGCTAAGGTGACGGGAACCGAACAAGCGATCAGGTTAGTGAACGGAGCTACATTGAAGACTTCTTTGACGGTGGCTACTGATAACCCTTTATACACGAAGGGAGACTATAATACGGTGAGCAAAAAGTCAGCCGCCCTTTACACTGATGCTTTGACCATCCTCTCCAACGGCTGGAGCGATTCCAAAAGCAGCCAAAGCTTAAGTAACAGAGTCGCTTCCAATACCACGGTGAATGCCGCCTTTATGACCGGCAACACCAATTCCCAAGGTAATCACTACAGTGGAGGCTTAGAGAATCTGCCTCGTTTCTTAGAGACTTGGAGTGACAAAACCTTTACTTATAAGGGTTCGATGGTGGACTTATGGTTCAGCGAGCAAGCCACTGGGGTGTGGGTATACGGAAGTCCTGTGTATGAAGCTCCGACTCGAGCTTGGAGTTTTGATACAGACTTTTTGGATCCGACCAAACTACCACCGGGCACTCCCATGGTCAATGCCGTGCTGAAGGTAAGCTGGCTCCAGAAAATTGTGAGCAACTAAGAAGAGTAAGTGATTGGGGAGGGGTTGAACCCCTCCCCAAACAGAAATTAACCCCCCTTTTTGACCTGCTTGCCACTTTCAGACCAGCCCCGCCCCTCGGTCTTAGGTTTTTAGGGTCGAAGACCAAAAGGCGGGGAAAGACAAACAGGGGATACTCAAGTATCCCTTGTTTCTTTGATTATTCTTTATCCTTTTGGAACGGAATTACACAAAACTATTAAACAAACAAGCAGAGCTTGACAATGGCATAACTTTGGTTATCTTATTAAAAAAACTGTATGTTCCAATGTCAATTCATAGGCTAAAAGAAGGTTATATTAAAGCTAAGTGCTGCGATCCGGAGCGTGAGGACTCGATTACTGGATACTTTAGCTATAATAGTGTGATCGTGGTTCACAAGAGTTTGTGTGAAAATCTTAAAAAAGTCGAACCTAATAGGCTGGTCTCTCTGTCCTGGGACGAAATATTGGAAACCGAAGAGAGCAAACCGGACCAAGATTACTCCCAATTGGATGAGCTTGACTTTCGGATTCTACAACACCATCAGGTGATGGGAATTGACTATACTTGGGTTGTAGCCATGATGTTGAACCTGAAACCTGAAATAGTCTTTGAACGTCATAAGAAACTAAGAGATCTGAAGTTACTGGAAAGAGTGCAGAAAGTGATGATTCAATATCGAAAAAACATAATTGAGCATAAATGGGTCAAACATCGGAACCATACCTATTACCGAATCACCCCTAAGGGAGAGAGGTATTTAAATTTCTTCATTGGGAATAGAAATTCAGAGATCGGATAGAATCAGCATCAGGATCATCCGAATCTGGATCCATAGGACAAGAGAGTGTGTAGGAATCATCGAACTCACCCTATATCCCTCTCTTGGAAAGAGTGGGACTTACCCCCTTCTCTTTTTAAGAGAAGGGGTCAGGGGATGAGTTCATGATTACCCCTCTTGTGAAGTGATGGAAATGGGGTGTAAATTCACCCACAAAATCCCAATGTAACACGGTTCGATCCTGCTCACCGCCCCTGAGCGAAGTCGAAGGGAAGGATTTTGCCATCACCAAATCTTGGGGACACTTGGGGGTGCAACCCCCATCCTAACATAAAAGAGAATATGTATTATGGGATTTTTCAAAAGTTTATTTTCCAGACCGCCTAAGCCGGGCAAACCGCGACCTATAACTGATGAGTCTTTTGAGCAAGAAGTCCTTGCGCCAGACGTTCCGGCGGTTGTAAGTTTTTGGTCACCCCGGTGTCCTCATTGTCAGGTTATGTCCGGGCTTTTAGATGAAATCGGTCCGGATTATGTGGGACGAGTGAACATCTTCAAGTTGAACGTGCTCCAGAACCCAATAACTGCTGCTCAATACGAAGTGCTGGGCACTCCCACACTCATCTTATTCCGCAAGGGAAGAGCCGTGGATCGGATTGTAGGGCTTATGCCTCTGAATCCTTTAAGAGAAAAATTAGAGGGGCTTGCTCGATAAATGCATCTGTGAGAGATATATCGAGAATAGGCTCAAGATCACCCAAAAGGTGGGGAAATTCCCGATGCTTTCCAACTTTCTATAGCGAATGCGCTAAATGATTTTACTTCGCTATTGCGAACAACTGAAAGGGGCGAAACAATATCAAGGGATTGCTTCGTCGTCTCCCGCCAGAGGCGGGACGGAACTCCCCGCAATGACATTCCATTAAATACGTTTGTATTAACACCATAGTCCGCCGTGGACGTTCAGGACACTGCCGGTTATGTAGTTGGCTTCATCGGAAACTAAGAATAAAACGGCGTTGGCAATGTCCTCTGGTTTTCCTAATCTCCCCAAGGGGACTTGCTTGGGCATATCCTTTTTCATCTCTTCCGTATATTCTTCCGTCTCAGTGAATCCCGGATTGATCACATTGACCCTGATTCCGTTTTTTGCCTCTTCTTTTGCCAAGCTCTTGGAGAAAACGACTACGCCGGTTTTGGCTACGGTATAGGGACAGTTTTGAAGATAACCTTGGGTCCTCTCGGCATTGGGTGCTCCAATATTTATGATGTTCCCCGATTTTTGTTTTCTCATGATTGGGACGACTGCTTTGCAACAATAGAATGTAGAATTGAGGTTAGAATTTATGATCTGATGCCATTCCTGAATGGTGGTGTCATAAATTGATTTGTAAAGAAAAGGTCCCACATTGTTCACCAATATGTCGATCCTCCCGAATTCTGACATCACCTTTTTTACCATCTCCTCCACATCGGCAAAATTGGAGACATCACATTGAATTGAGATCGCCTTACGTTTCATCTTGTGGATTGAAGCCACGACCTCGTCTGCGGACCAGCTGTTGGATTTATAGTTGATCACCAGGGAGGCTCCCGCCTTTGCTAATTTCAAAGCGATGGTCTTTCCGATTCCTCGGGAGCTCCCGGTTACCAAGGCTACTTTATTTTCTAAGGACATTTTAACTCCTTATCCGTCTGCGGCGATACTGCCCCCTCTCCTTAATCCTGCGAAGCATGCATACGCATCTCCCACAAGGGGAGAGGAAAGTTCAGATCGTTGACCTATTTTTTTCCTACCGGCATGATCGCTAAGGGTTCCTCTCTGATTCCCAGAGCCTTCTTTACCTTCTCGTCCTCAAAGGCTCCGATGAAGACTGTTCCCAAATTTAGGGCCTCTGCCTGGAGATATATATTCTCCGCTGACGCCCCCACCTCCATATGCACATATTGAATCCCTCTTTGCCTATACTTTTTCATGGTTCTTTCATAGGCTGCGGTGATGACGAAAGTAGCGGGAGCCCTGGTGATCTCATCTTGATGTAATGATGCTTCGGTGAGCTTTTGCCTTAGATCGCCATCGGCTTTTTTAGTGATGATATTTTTTTCGGGATTATAATGATAGAGACCCGGCTTAAGTCCTCTGACTTCTCCCACTACCACATAAATTTCCAGAGGATACAAAGCCCCGGCAGAGGGAGCGGTTCTGCCGCCCCACTTCACCGTTATCCCTTGAGCAGACCATAAAAGCTGGGAGATCTCTTCTATGCTCAAAGAATCTTTACCATAATCTCTTACCGATCTCCGTTTCGAAAGGGCTTCCTCCACACTGGTTTTGCTGGACAATTTGGGTTGAGGAAGTTGGAAGGACTCCCCCTCAGAGCTGGTCCTTAATGTATCGGATGATTTCATTTTCTCTCCTTTCAATTGACTTTTCTCCTCTGCCGAAATGGGACCGACATTGTTAAAAAACGAAAAAATCACCCATCCTGCAAAAAGAATGGCAAGAGAAAAAATAACCAATTTGGTATTTTTTTTCATGTGAAACTCCTTTCAAAAGCTTATAGTAATTGAAAAAATATCGACGATGTCAATATATTGATGGAGACAGCGGAGGTCAAGTCTTATTGTTTTGATCTTTCGGGAAGAAAGAAAAACCCAAAAAACTGTTGACAAAAATCGTTGGGTAACGTATAATAGACCACTAAATTTGGTAGGTCGCCTAATCCCCCAATTGGGGGGACGGAGGAACCGGATGTAAGCTTGTCCATATGGACAAGAACATTAGGGGCGAATTTCTCCCCCGCCAGAGGCGGGGGGGATAGGGTCAGCTCTTGATCCGAGCCCGACAGCTAACTTCGTAGGCGTGAAGAGAGGAACAGGTCAACGGATTCATCCTGAACGGATTAAACAGATGTAACGGATGACGTTCAGTTCAATCCGTTCCATCCGTTGACAGGTATCATGACCATAGGGTTCCCTCTGGTCTTTTTTATTGGGGATTTGTGCTGAAGAGATGAAGAATAAATCCATCGCAGAATCAGAAGTCACCCCTCCAGGGAAGATTGAACTTAGAAGGGACGTCTCGGTCTGGGGCTCCTATATGTGGGGGTATGCGGATGTGGGTGCAGATATATACGTGGCATTGGGCTTAGTGATGGCTTATGCCCAGGGAGCCGCCAGCTTAGTCTTTGCTTTAGCCGGCATAGTCTATATAATGATCGGGTTAGCCTATACTGAACTATCTTCAGCCTATCCTGTAGCCGGCGGAGGTCCCTACTTTACATTAAGAGGCTTAGGCGACTTCTGGGGATTTGTCGGCGGTTCAGCCCTTCTTCTGGACTATACCATCGACATTGCCCTCTTTGCAACTGCCTCAGCCGGCTATCTTAACTTTTTTATGCCTTATGTTCTTGGCAGAGGTATGGATAGTTTCGTTATCAGTCTCGGTCCCCTCCACAACGTCAACCCAATCTGGTGCTTGGAAACTCTCCTTATCATTGGGATTTTGATCCTGGTGAATATAAAGGGAATGAAAGAGTCATCTTTTTTAAATTCAATCATAGGAGCAGTCGATCTTTTGGCTGAGGGAAGTATCATCATCTTTGGCTTTCTGTTCGCATGGAAACCTGAGCTTTTAATCCATCAATGGAATACCCAGTTCCCTTCGTTGCATAATTTTATGTATGGCTCCTCCCTGGCAATCATCTCCTTTGTCGGTTTAGAGTCTATCTCTCAGGCAGCACAAGAAACCAAAAGACCAGCTACTGTAATCCCTCGCACCTCTTTGACTTTGATCTTTACAGTCTTCATCTTTGCGGTATCCTTCTCCACCCTGGGCTTAGGAGTTCTGCCCTGGCAGGTTTTTGCAGAACATATGGGCGACCCAGTAGCTAAACTTGCTCATACTATCCCATACATCGGACTGATTGCCGGTCCCCTTGCCGCCATATTGGGTGCTACTATTCTTTTCATTTCCTCAAACACAGGTGTTATGGGGGCTTCCCGGCTGACTTATTCTTTAAGCCAGTTCGGAATAATTAGCCCTTGGTTTCATTCGGTTCATCCAAAATTTCATACCCCAGTCAGGACCATAGTTATTTTCTCTATGATTGCTGTGATTCAAACTATATTGTCCTTTCTTACCCGCTCTGCTATGGATACCTTAGGAAACATGTATGCTTTCGGTGCATCCTTAGGATATGTTTTGGTCTTTATCGCTTTGATTAAGCTAAGATTTTCTGATCCGTACACTCCGCGTCCCTATAAGGTGCCTCTGAATATACATTTTAAGTATAAAGGAAAGAGAACCAGTTTCCCGGTCTTAGGAGTCATCGGAATGCTGGGGGTGGGGACAATCCTATTTATGGTGGTTTTCAGAAGCGTCAAACACGATTGGGAGAAGGAACAGATAAATGTTTTAACCTCGGCAGAGGAATTTGACCTTTTGGAACAATATAAATTAGCCTTAGCCGAAAGAGACAAGAAAAGAAAAGAGATAAAATGAAAGGTTAGAAAGTTGGAAAGTTGGAAGGTTAGAAGAAAAAACCCGCAGATACTCACCCCAGAACATGAGATTTCGGGAAGAGATTATTACCAGGTTATCACCAGCGTTCTTATGGTGATATTAGGGGGAATAATCTTGTTTCGGTCGGTGAGTCACAGTGCTGTGATAATGCTCCTGCTTGTGGGTGGGGGACTTTTGGCTCTGGGAGTTTATCGGCTGAATTTTGTGGTCAAATATTTTAAGGAAAGAAAAAAATGGAACCACAGGTGACCTTCTTGGGAGTAATCCTGGCTTTCCTGTTCGCCATATCTATGGGCGGGCTTTTGTGGTGGATGCTTCATCCACCTGCGCAGATTCAGCCCGCTGTGGCTAAAGCTCGCCATGCGGTGGGAGCTTTTAAGCGAATTTTAGTCCCTACATCCGGGGTGCCTTATTCGGAGAAGGGTATAGAGTTAGCGTGCCGGTTGGGAGTTGAACAGGGAGCGGAGATCGTATTGACCTATGTATTAGAAATTCCCAGAACTTTACCATTGAACGCTCCCATGTCCGAGGCGGAAACCCAGGCAAATGAGGCTTTAGAACGAGGAAAAGAGATCGTGGAGTTACACCATTTGGTCCCTATCCTCAGATTGGAAAGAGCCAGAGAAGCAGGGGAAGGGATCGTCAAGGTGGCTAAAGATAATGAGGTAGATGTGATCGTTTTAGGTATACATCCCACCTGGCACGGAAGCCAGAATATCTGGGGAAAAACGACCGATATTTTATTACGCAAAGCCCCTTGTGAGGTGATCATCGATAAATTGCCGGAATAGTCAACGGATTAAACAGATAGAACGGATGCTTTATCCGTTAAATCCGCTCTATCCGTTGACCGCTTTATAGGAGAAAAAATATGAAAGTAGTTATCTTGGGATGTAGCCTGGTAGGAGCGATGGTGGCATCCTGGTTTGCCTCAGAGAAAAACGAGGTCTCAGTGATAGACTCCAAAGAGAGTTCCTTTAATAGACTCCCCAAAGATTTCGTGGGAAAAAAGATATTGGGAAAAGGAATTGATATTCCCATTTTGATCGAAGCGGGAATAGAAAAGGCGGATGCCTTTTTGGGTTTGACCAATAGCGATAACGTCAATATCATGGCGGCTCAATTGGTCAAACAGAAATTTAAAGTTCCTAAGATAATAAGTCGAGTCTACGATCCTCAAAGAGCTAAGGCTTTCGAGGAGTTGGGACTTGACATCATCTGTCCCACGACCATAGTAGCTGAAAAATTCAAGGAATTTTTAAAATGAAAATAGCAGGAACAGATTGTGTCGAAACGAAGTGAATATCCCGTCCTGGATGAATGGACACAATTATTTTTCGGCCTGTCATGGCGAGTTCCCCGCCTTTGGCGGGGGCGAAGCAATCTTTTTGCATCGAGATATTGAGATTGCTTCGTCGCTTCGCTCCTCGCAATGACATAGGGTGAAGATTTATGTCCCACTCACCCTGGGCGGGAATCTGCCCATACCGAATGCACGGCACAAGCGTAGCTTTATTAAACTGAAAAAAGAGAGGTTTTATGTATGTTGTAATCGTCGGGGGCGGGGATGTAGGTTATAGTTTGACTAAGGTTTTGATGGAGGAGGGGCACGAAGTAGTTTTGGTGGAAAAAGATCCCGACAGATACAATAAGCTTTTTTATGAATTGGGAGAAACGGTGGTATTGGGGGATGGGGCTGAATTGGGGACTCTTCTGGATATGGGAGCTAATCGGGCGGATGTATTAGTGGCGGTCACTGGAACGGATGAAGATAATCTCGTGATCTGTCAGTTAGCCAAATTAATCTATCTGATCCCTCGCACCATCGCCAAAGTCAATGACCCAAAAAATGAGGAACTTTTTACCTCTCTGGGAGTGGACGCCACTGTTTCCAGCCCCAAGATTATAGCCTCCTTGATTGAGGAAAAAATCGCCGCGGGCATGACCATTCCGCTTTTGGCTTTCAAAGGCGGAGACGTGGAGATTTTCAAGACCGAGCTTTCATCCGAATCCTCGTTGATTAATCGTAAGATCTCGAAACTCAAGCTTCCAAAGGAGTGCATCATCATTGCGGTTTTGAGAGGAAATGAGATCATCATCCCCACCGGGGACACCGTCTTCAAGGAAGGAGATTCCATCATTGTATTGATAAAAAAGGAAAGAAAAGAGGCTTTCAAAAGGCTCTTTTTGGAGGCGGTATAGTCGACGGTCAACGGATTCACCCTGATCCCGCCTTTGGCGGGAGAACGGATTAAACGGATTGTTTAAAATTTCGAGAGGCTTCGGAGAGGGCCATGTTCTCCGAAGCCTCTAAGATGCTTGGATTAGCAGTAGGGCGCTGGACCTTTAACGAAGAGATAGTTAATTAGATAAATTACGTCTGCAGCATTTACTCTTCCATCGCAGGTTGCATCTCCGGATGCGAAGGGATCCGGTGCTGGTCCATTTACAAATAGATAATTAATCAAGTAGGATACATCCGCACTGTTGATTAATCCATCATGGTTAGGATCGCCGGTAAGATATGGGATGACTGTGATATGCCCACCATAAAAAGCGGGCAATATTGCGGCGCGATCTTCTGTAACCAGTATGGATTCACTTCCATTAAGCCAGGAGACTAAACGAAAAGTGGCTGTCCCAGCTGTTCGAGGAGTAAAGACAGGACGCCAAATCACATCTCTTCCTGGTGCAAGAGGAACTTCGGGAACTGACCCATACAAGAAGCAGTACAATTGAAAAGTATCCGGATTGACGCCATTTGCATAGTAAAGGCGATCATTGCGAATTCCAAAAATACTATCTATGAGGGCAGTCCACCAGCGACAAGGGGGGTGATAAGGATCCCATTTCCCTTCCAGCACCGCGCTACCGTCCCACTCTAAGGATAATGCAATACCGCACAGAGGTTCATCATTGACTAAGCCGATGGAAATTGAAGAAGTAATCCCCACTATCAAAGTGTCTGATTCTACCCATACTGTATCTGGAAGCCCCGGGTCATCATAGAATGGAGGATTGATAGTTCCACAAGAACAGGGATGGGGTCCACCGATAAAGAGATAATCCTCCAGATAGACTACGTCACGCATGTCTATCCTTCGGTCGCAATTTACGTCTCCCCGACCATGGCGGTCGTAAATTGGATAATCACTTAGAAGATAATCATCAAAGTATATCTTACTGATGTGCGAAACGTCAGCTGAGTTCACATAACCATCAAGGTTAGCATCCCCTACCCTATAGTTGCAGGCAATATCGATCAAACCTGCTAAAAACTGAGGGGTGAAACTCTGGGGAGTGGTGTTGGTTAGTAACAACCCTCCTTGTGGTGAGCCAGACAAGGAATCCACTAAAACCTGACCTCCGAAATTGAGGGTGAACCAGAGGTCACATAATTTTCCTGCACCTGCGGGCAAGGTATCTCCTGAGGAGACAGAAAAAGAGACAAGCAAAGAGTCAACAGTGAATATATCCGTCCCAAAGACATAAACCTGCCGATTATCTAAGATCGTTGGAGTCTCTAAACGAGAGCCGATATATGAAACCGAATCAAACCTTAGCCAGCCAGAATACCCATCCAACAAAAGTGGGATTACCACTGAGACAAGCGCCTCATCATTATACAGAAACACCGGCATAGAGACCTTGTTGGCAAGTTCCCCAGAGATGTTTGCCAATCTAACTGTGTCGGGAATACCTGGATCCTGGGCTAAGGAAACTCCAAAAGAGAAGAGGATCAAAAAGATGATGCTCTTCATTATGATTTTGGGGTTCATAAAAGCTCCTTTTCCCCTAAATAGCCGGTCAGTTGACTATCTTCTACAAAATTCTTTTTGGAAGCGGTTAAGTCAACGGTCAACGGATTCATCCTGAACGGATTCACCGTGAACGGATTAAACTGATTGTTTAAATACAGAGAGGCTTCGGAGAAAGCCATTTTCCCCGAAGCCTCTAAGATGCTTGGATTAACAGTAGGGGGCTGGTCCTTTGACAAAGAGGTAGTTAATTAAATAAATCACATCTGCGGCATTTACTATCCCATCGCAGGTTGCATCTCCGGAGGCATAGGGATTTGGGGTAGGTCCACTTACAAATAGATAATTGATTAAATAAGATACATCCGCACTGTTAATTACCCCATCATGGTTAGCATCACCAGTCAGATAGGGGATGACTGTGATATGTCCGCCGTAAAAAGCGGGCAATATGGCTTTATGATCTTCTGTGGTCAGGATAGATTCGCTTCCATTGAGCCAGGATACTAAGCGAAAAGTGGCTGTTCCGGCTGATTGGGGAGTAACAGCAATAGACACAACTGCATCTCTTCCAGGTGGAAGGGAGGGAGAATCATACGGATTGGCTCGCCAACCATAGAATTGGAAGGTGTCCGGATTAACGGCGTTTGTTTCGCCGTGACTCGCAGATCCCCACATGAGGGTATCCAGGCGATTAGTGAAGCGTGTATTTTGGTGAGTATACTGCAACACCGCGCTTCCATCCCACTCTAACGACAGGGCTATACCATTCAGAGGTTCATCATTGATTATGCCCACGGAAATCATAGCAGGGATCCCCACTATCAAAGTATCTGATTGCACCCAAACCGTATCCGGAAGCCCAGGATCATCATATAACGGAGGGTTGATAGTTCCACAAGTGCAGGCTGGAAGCCCATAAAATACCATATCCGTCAAATAAACCAAGTCGCGCATATCCAGTTTTCGGTCGCAGTTTACGTCTCCCAGACCATAGCGGTCGAAAATCGGATACGAACTTAGATAATCATCATAAAAATATATCTTCTGGAGCGTCACAATGTCTGCCGAATTCACAATACCACTCCGGTCAACATCTCCAACCTTATAGTTGCAAGAAATGTCAATCAAACCGGATGAAAATTGAGGGGTGAAGCTCTGGGGGCTAGTGTCGGTGAGTAACAATCCTCCTTGCGGTGAGCCAGACAAAGAATCGACCAAAACCCCACCCCCGAAATGCAGGGTGAACCAGAGGCCGCATAGCTTGTCACTCCCAGAAGGGAGATTATTCCCCGAGGAGACAGAAAAAGATAAAAGCAAAGAGTCGACGGTGAATATGTCCGTACCGAAGACATAGACTTGCCGGTTGTCTAAAATTGTTGGATCGGATAAACGAGAGCCGACATACGAAACCGAATCGAATGTTAGCCAGCCAGAATATCCATCCACCAAAAGTGGGATTACCACTGAGACAAGCGCCTCATCATTATACAGAAACACCGGCATAGAGACCTTGTTGGCAAGTTCTCCGGAGATGTTAACCAATCTAACGGTGTCGGCATTTCCGGGATCCTGGGCGAAGGATACTCCAAAAGAAAAGAGGAACAACAAGATGATGCTCTTCATTATGATTCTGGGGTTCATAAAACCTCCTTTTCCATGAAAAGTTAAATGGTTTTTTTGATACATCCCGCCAAAGACGAGATGACGCTTAGCTTCGGGAATTATCCCCCGCCCTTGGGAGATCTTGAGATTATTCCCAAAGCATCTGATAATTTCAGATAAAGAGAAAATTCCTTCCTCTATACTAAAAATAGATTAGCATAATAATTATAACTTCTCTAATACCAAAAGTCAAGAGAAATTTTAAGGAAATTTTAATATTTTCGTGGAACTTGGAGTTCTGTAGGTTGACAATCTTTTTTTTCAAGCACCGATCTGCAGATACTTGACCTACAACACTTTTTCTATTATTGTTCTAACTGACTTTAGTCAGGTTTAGGTGCTAACGCCCATATGGGCTGAGAACTGGTTTTATTCTTATGTGGAAACAGAGTGCGTTAACTTATTTGGTTGAAGACCATAAGCGGGGGATGCTTGACCTACAACACTTTTTCTGTAACCCCATGAATGACAATGCAATTGAAATTTCAGGGGCAACAACAGGCGCTGGGGTTAAGAAGGGGTAAGTCAAATGGAGGTAAAACCTTATACGGTTTTTTTCAATTCCTTGGTCAGAGCTTTCAAGACTTCATCCCGGTTCTCTTTGGTTATCTCGTAAATTTTAACATCCTGGCGGGCTTTGACCTTCTCGGCAAAAGGATGGCGGGCTAAGGTGATGGTTCCCAAGACCGGATTATCAGACTCCAGAGCTTTCCACACCACCTCCTGAAACTGGGGGGACAAAAGCTCCATTTTTCCGATTTCATCAATGACAATCACCTTTTTTTCCACCAGGCACATCTCGATTTCTTTTACCCCAATTCTGTTCAAGGTATAGACCCCCACCCCGTAATCCCTCACTTTATATCTACTTTTGAAGTTGCGATAAGCCAATACCCCTTTTAACCCCGATAAGGTAACGATGGCGAAGCCCATCCGCATGTCGTTCTCTCTTATCTCCTCGGTGTAGAAACCACCTGCAGGGAGTTTCAATTTTTCAATAAGCTTTTTTATTATGGTGGTCTTACCCACCCCCGGATGCCCGGTCAGAAGATAATTCATCCTAGAATCCCACGCTTGAGTTCAATTCTAAAATCCTTTCGGCCCCCCCCAGACCTTCCTATGCATATGCATTCATCCAGATAAAAATTATAAATTAAAGTCCAACTGTCAAACAAAATTTTCACAAATAGAAATCATTAGATAGTTTTAGATTGTTACTGTGGGCGACCGAAAGGAGCATCACTCTCAAAAGATTGCTTCGGCGTCCATATGGACACTCTCGCAATGATACTTCGTACAATACCTTTTTACTAATGCAAGGCACAGAATTTATTACCTTCTACCTGATTCCCCCTCACCCAACCCCTCTCCCCACTGGGGAGAGGGATATTAAAGATAATCAGTTTGTATCATCTTAGAAGGAGCATCTTCTTAGTAAGGATCTGAGCATTAGCTTTTAGCTGATAGAAATATATCCCACTTGCCACTTCTTTTCCTTCATCATTTGTTCCATCCCAGATCACCTGATAATCCCCGGGTGATTTCTCTTCCTCTACCAAAGTCTTTACCAATTGTCCGCGGGTATTATAAACCTTTAAGGAGGTGTGGAGCGGAAGCTGACCACTATGGACTGTAAACTGTATAGTGGTCGAAGGATTGAAGGGATTGGGATAATTTTGATAGAGGGCAAACTTCGCAGGCAAATCTGGCTCTTCGTCCCCATCTTCAACTTCTGTCTCTTTGAAATTAAGGGTGTTAAAGAAGATGTCAAATCCATGTTCGGCGATACGATTATCCATCCAAACCGAATAGAGATAATTGTTCCATAAATCGATGTCTGGAAAAATTTGTAATGCATGACCGGGATCGGTGTTTACTAAACGATTTAAGCCCTGAGGCGAGCCATTCAAATAGGTCTGGAAGTAAATATCCGATCCCTGCCGGCGATGATCGGTCCAGGCAATTACAAAATAACCATTTTCGGTTACCTTAACCTTTGGATTTTTTGGAAGGCTGGAGGGATTATCAACCACCAAGACATTATCGCCAATGGGAGTAGCTGAACTGTTATATCGCTGGGCAAAAACTTCTTCCGACTCGATCCAGACTACTATGAATTCTCCTATGTGGTTTAAGTCTAAATCCGGATCGCTTCGAGCCGAACTTGGACTACCCCCAGGGAGAGGAAAATTGTTTCCGAGTTTAACTCCAAAAGAATTGTATCTTTGCAAATATATTCGATCTTGACTATCTCTTTTATCCTCCCAGGCTACCACGAAGTTGCCCAGACTATCCATGCTCACCTTGGGACCGAGGTGATCAACCTGCTGTCCATCATCGTTTATTTTAAAACAAGTGTCTTTAGGTTGACCGTTCGACAAAAAGAGTCGTCCATAGATATTTTGGACACTTCCTTCTTTGGCGGACCAAACCACAACGAAATCGCCCGAGGTTGAGATATCGCAGGAGGGACTATTATGTAAGTCAGTCCCGCTATCACTATTCACCTTAAAATTTTCTTCCATCGGACTACCTAAATGATCGAAACGCTGTCCATATATGTCCAAGCCTTCACGTTCATCCTGCCAGACCACTATAAAATTCCCTGAATCGTTACAAGCTATGTCAGGCAAGCTGTGATTAATATAACCTAAACTATCGTTGACTCTATAATCGTCTCCTAAGGGTTGCCCGCTGGAGTTGAACCTTTTTAGATAAATATCCGAATTATTATTTCTGAAATCCTCCCAAACCACCATAAAACCACCATCTGATTGGGTGGCTATACTTGGAGACCCCTGATTGGCGCCTGTGGAATCATCATTTAGGATGAAGCTTGCCCGCTGTTGGGGAAATCCATCCGATCTGACCGTTCGAGCCCAGATATCGTAATTTAGATTTCGTTTGTCCATCCAAACTACCACAAAAGCACCCGAGGGGTTGGTAGAGAGGGTTGGATTATGACGTTCCCCGGTTGCTCCTTGATCGTTTATTCTAAGCCTCGATTCGAGAGCGTGCCCCAGGCTATCAAGTCTTTGTGCATATATGGTGGGAAAAGATGGAGCGTAATCCGCCCAAGTAATGATATATCTACCGGTGGTGTCCGAGCCGATCCAGGGACTCTCACGGGGATCAGAGGTCGTAGTGGTGTCAACCTTAAAGACGGAGGTTTGGGGCGCCCCGTCAAAAGAAAAAAGCCTTACAAATATGTTTTTGATACCACTTCTTAAGTCCACCCAGGTGACCATGAAACGATCCCCTCTTCCCATACTCATGCTGGGACTATATTGATCCTCATTGAGGGAATCTGAATTTACCATTAGGTTACTGCCCAGTTTATTGCCGGCGGAGCTATATCTTTGAGCATAGATATCGGAATCTGTTTGGCGAAAATCTTCCCATACGATCACGAAGTTACCACTTGGTCCGATTGAAACCGATGGAGATAAATGGGGTCTTGTGGCTTTATCCTCGTTCACCTTAAAGCTTGCTCCCAGAGGATTTCCTGAAGGGTCAAATCGCCTGGCATATATATCATTTCCTGATCTGGTGTCTACCCAAGCCACCACAAATCCTCCCTCCGGTCCACAAGATAGGGAAGGAGCCCAGGAGGGGACTCCCGCATCGTTCACTTGAAAAACCTCCCCCAAAGGCAAAAGATCCGTACTGAATCTTTTTCCATAAATATCAAAATTCTCCTCATCCACCCAGATCACCACAAAGGCAGTATCTCCAATGGTGGCAACGCAAGGCAAACTTTGATCTTTGGGAAAACCTTCCTCACTTACTTCGAAATTATTTCCTACTGTGTCTCCGTAAAAAGTCATTTTTTGAGCGAAAATGTCGATATCTCCATTTCTTTCATCCTCCCAGACCGCTATAAAATTTTTGTTATCAAACATAGATATGCCAGGGAGCGTTTGATTACATGTGCTGGGGTAATTTTCAGCATTTATTTGCATATCCGAAATATCTACCACAAAGGTTTGTTCTTCTGCATAATTGAGATGCGAATTTGCCTCCCAGCCGCTATTCCATAGCTTCCAGCTTGCTTTTTGAAGATTATGAATCCTGTTTGCGTAGAGATTTTGAGTGAATGATGCTAATCTCTTCTCGAGAATATCAGTGGAGGTATATCCGAATTTTTCCATCCCCGCTCGATCTTGAAGAAGCTGGTCAACATATAATTGAAATCCTTTAGGATCATTTCCCCAAGTGGTGGAGCAGAATATCACAAGGAAGAGAAATAAGAAAAAAGTCTTTATCCCCATTTTCCCCAACCATCCTTTTGGATGTTTTTTAAAAGATGCCAAGCATATTTAGGTTTTCGAATCTTACTTGTTTTTGTGCAAAACCTATGCCGTAAATTCAAGATTTTTTGCCTTCCAGAGTATTCCTTTCACCTTAAATATACTTTTCAAAAATTTAGTTATTTGTTGCTCTATAATATATTATGGCGATCAAGCCAAACCGTGGGGATGAAACAATGAGACCCATATAAATTATATGCTTATGTTTTCACACTTTTTCTTACGAGTCATTTGCACACATGCAAATCTCTTCACAAACAAGATATAGAATTGCAAGGTGTGATTCTTTCGGCAAGAATGCAATATGCTTGGGGCAAATTTGAAACTGCGATGCTCCATGCGGGTGTTCTTCGCCCGCCATTTGTTTCCCACTGGTGAAGAACACCAACGGTAAGCAAACGATTTTTCAGTTTTTTAACTGTCCGTTTTTGATCGAAGATGCATACGCATTTTTCTTTCCAATCTTGTCCTTCGATATTTTAACGATTCAATCACTCGTTGATAATTAAAATTGGAAGGAAAGTGCGAATTCATATTCAGGCATTCGGTGGCTTTGTCTACAATTTGTAGTGCTTGGGGATAATCTTTTTCCTTGTGCTCGTAATATTTTGCGAGCTCTTCATGCACATAGAAGTTAAAGGGATATTCTTCTTTTAGAAGATGGTGCCATATTTGTGCTGACTTTTCGATGCTCCCTCGTCTTTTATAAACATAAGCTAAGTTTATGTATATCGCCTGTTGCCACTCGGTCGGCATATCTTTGGATAAGGCATGCTCAAAACACACGATGCTTTCCGGGTAATTGCCCAAATTAAAATGAAATCTTCCCAGACTATATAGGTCAATTGGGTCTTTTATCCCGGCAGTTCTGAAATCTTGAATCGCCTGACTAATATAAACTGAAAGACCCACCAAAGATAAAATATCATAGATATTATGATGGAAAACAGGTATTAGCTGGTCAATTCTACCCGACCTCAAATAGTCAAAATAGATTTGGGGAATCAAGTAACTGGGAACATCGATTTGTCTTTCCACATTTAATATCTTTTGTTCAACGTTGCTCAAACTACAATCTTGAATGCGTTTTTTCCATAAACGCCGGGAGAGAAATAAAAGGTCTAAGTGCGACCAAGTTGTGGAATCAAAATCAATTCGGTTCACTACAAATCTATTTTCTAAAAGAGGAAGATCATAACATTTTCCATTATAGCTCACCAGAGATTGGAAATTCTTAAGCTCCCGGCTTACCTCAAAAAGAAGGGCGGGTTCCTCATCGAAATCACGCATGAAATATTGTTTAATTATAAATTCGGAATCTTGAAAATAACCAATGCCCACCAGAAAGGCATAGGTGCCCACACCTCCTGCCAAGCCAGTGGTCTCGCAATCAATGAAGAAGGCCTTTTTGAGATCAAAAGATGGTGAGCAGATAGATGTTTCGGAAGCGGGGCTTTTAGAAAAACAAAGTTGAGCTAAAACATTATGTTCATGCTCTAAATATGAAGCTAATCTGACTTTTCCGTGTCTATAATCCAGATTAAATCTTTTCTCTACCAGAACAAATTTGCCATATCTATTTACAGATACCATCCCCTCGATAAGCTCCGTTATTGCATCCTGTATTCTGGGTAAAGCTTCCTCTTTTACTTTTGTCAGATGAAAACGATCGAAACTTTTTAGTTTATCTTCAAGCTTCATAGTTGAGGCGATAAGAATAAAGGTTTACTCTGCACTCGTCTTGACCATCATTTCTCTTGTTCGTGCAGGAATTGTCGTCAAGATCCCCCGCCTTTGGCGGGGGATCCAGGCGACAATTCCCGAACCAACTTACTTAAAGGATTACTCTGCACTCGCCTGTATCTTAAGCTCAGTCCCTCTTCTCAGTTTTTCCACCAGAAGATACGCTTCTTTTATATCTTTCCCTAAATGCTCCACTTTATGTGCATCCGATCCGAAGGCGGTTATTTTCACGTTCATTTTGAGAGCCAAATTCAATATCTCTAAATTTGGAGAAAATTCTTTATGTCCCTTTCTAAGAAGAGCGGTGTTTATCTCCAGTCCCACATCATTTTCCACCATAAGCTCCAGCACCGGTTCGACCAATCCTCGGTGGGCGGTCATGATCTCTTCACCATAGAAAGCCCGACCATATTTTCTGTAAATATCCAGATGAGCGATGGCATCAAAAAGACCACTCTCCACAGCTTTACCCAAAACTTTATAATATTCCTGACAAAGTTCCTTAATCTTTTTTCTTTTAAAATAACTCTCCGCCTCTTTTGATGCCGAAATGGCAATGTGGTCCAAACAGTGCACCGCTCCCAAGACATAATCCAAATCAAGTGAAGCCAAATCCTTTTGTAGCCTCTCTTCTATATGCGGAGCATAATCAACTTCCAAGCCTGCTTTTACAGACAGACGCAAAGGACTATAAATTTTATGAGCTCTCCTTACATCCTCAACATATCTTTTCACATTTTTTCCATTCAACGGAACGATTTTCCCATCTATGCGCATGAAAGGGTCTTCGTCTTTTCTTACCGGATCTGTATCATAATGGGTGGTGAAGCAGATTTCTTTTAAGCCCAATTTCAAGGCTTTCAGGCAATATTGGTCAATCGTCCCGGTGGCATCCAGGGAATAATCGGGGTGAACGTGATAGTCAGAAAAATTTTCCAAAACTTCTCCAAGAATTATATTTTAACGAAAAACGCCTTTATTTCTAATAAAAGGCTGCCCCCTCACCCTCTCCCCCAGGGGGAGAGGGTATCTATAGAAAATCTTCGTTTAAAAATGGATTGTTTTTTCTCTCCTCGCCAACGGTGGATGAAGGACCATGTCCCGGATAAATGATAAAATCATCATCTTTGCTCAAAAGTTTTTCCTTAATGGAACTAATCAATTTTTGATAGGATGAACCCGGAAAATCCGTTCTGCCGATAGAACCGCAGAACAGAGAGTCGCCTGTAAAAATCATTTTATCCGTTACAAGAGAAATACCACCGGGAGTGTGTCCGGGGGTATATATTACCTCAAGTTTTATCTCGCCACATTCAATAATATCCCCTTCCCCTAATAGCCTGTCTGCCTTTACTGGGATTATTTTGTCTCCGGAGAAAAAGGATAGATTCTGGTTAGGATCATAAAGCATAGCTGAATCTTTGGAATGAATCAGAATTTCCGCTCCGGTAGCTTTCTTAAGCTGGGCTAATGCCCCGATGTGATCGACATGCCCGTGGGTGAGGACTATATATTTGGCTTTCAATTTTAGTTTCTTTAGATGATCCTCGATTATTTCAAAATCTCCACCAGGATCGATGACCACGCCTTGTTTGGTTTTTTCATCACCCAAAATATAACAGTTAGTCTCC